>ERZ808278.33-NODE-33-length-129694-cov-6.059612_pt1 | contig 129694 bp, 147 predicted proteins | sample MGYA00521239_ERZ808278 | MGnify/ENA primary metagenome ERZ808278 (study PRJEB31516, sample SAMN03275600) | gut metagenome | biome: mammalia-associated habitat; material: feces | host: Papio cynocephalus | place: Kenya | collected 2012-07-17 ...
TTAATCAATAATATAATTGTGATTGCGGGCTTCCTTATTTATCCAATTCTTATATTTTCTTGCAGCTTCTTGAGTTGCAAAAGAAAAAATAAGCAAATCCGCGTCTTTAATATACTTCATATAATTTACATGAAACTTATCTTTCAGTAGATGAATATAATCTTCGGGAGTGAGATTCAACATCCGCATAGGAACCCACCATTTGATAGCAATAGAAGTCATACTAGTGGTATCATTAACCAGCCAATTACCGGTTGCATCTTCCCACTCAGCAGTTTTATACAGGTGCATAATCTCACTCCTTCTGATTAATTAAAACATTGCGGCGACCAGCTTTGCGACGCGCTCCTTCTCCTCCTCGGTCGGCTCAGAAGGGACATTCACTGTCTGGGTATTCGTCTGGATTGAGGTATTCACCGGCTCCGCATGAGTAGGGTTTACCTGAGGCTTGGCATCACCGCCGCCAAGAATATCCTTAGCCGCGGTCAGAGCAACCTTAATCTCCAGCTGCTCGCCATTTTCAACCCAGGGAATCCGCAGCTCCTTCTCGCCATTCATAAAAGAACCATCAAAAGTATCAAGAATCTTCTTAAAAATATCACTCTTAGCAATACTACCCTTAGCTGCCATAGTTTATTTCTCCTTTTGTTTTTCTTATGTATATATTATAACAAAATTTTTATTTTTTATCAAGTATCAAAGAAATAAACTATACGATACTTATGAACATTTGGCATATATAGAAAATAATTTTCATTGGTAATAAAATCTACTAATTTAGCAAATCCATTGCTTTCATCAATAAATTCGATAAATTCCATATCTTCAATAATGTCATCATTGTAAAGTCTATCTTGATATTCTTCAGGATAAATTTTTTTATTTTTATAGAGCCAAGCATCTTTTTTATGAACCCAACCCGCATGAAGCCAAGGCTGATAACGTCTAGCCCAATCAATAAAATCTTCTAGATTCATCTCTTGTAGACTATAACAACAATCGCCATCGCCATAATCTTCCTTAATGACTTCAGGAAGTTCATCAATAGAAGCAGGTTTAGTAGGCAGATAATTATAATATTCTTCCTGACCTTCACCATCTAACTGGCCAAAAAATTCATAATTGCGGTAGCCACCATAAAAAGGCCTAGCTATAACCTCATTATTTTCATTGAGAATATACATATGAATGTCTCTACCCATAATTACTTCTCCTTAAAAATATAACTTTCTTTAATTAGTGTTCTGGAAAGCATTTCCATATTTGGACAAATTTTACAACTACCATCTTTACCGCATCTTTTGCCGCACTTCATGCGGGATGCACCAAAAACAGATAGAATTGCGCGGTTATCAATATCAGAATCCAGATTAGTAATAATTTCATTCAAAGGGCCAAACCAATTCTGTTTTTTATAAGCCTGATAATTAATAGGCCCACCAAGAATTTCCATTACATCAACAATTCCTTTATAATATTCAATATCGTTAGGCCTAACAAAAAAGCTAGTAATTCCATGAGCAATATTAATAAAAGAATTAACACTTGCAATATCTGGAATCAAACGAAGTTTCTTGTTCGCTTTATGTATCTTATTAGCTACCTTTTGAATTTCAAAACCAAGAGAACTACTAACATAGATGTCACTCATATTGTTATTAGGTGCAGTTAATAGGCTATTTAACATATCCCAATCACCGCAATAACAGTCACTATAAAAATAAGGCAGTTTATCTTTAATCATCTGCTCAAAGTAAGTATCATTATGAGAAATCCGCAATTTAATATTATGATACTTTTCATTAAAATCAACAAAACGTCTAACATCATCAAGAGATGCAGAATCAATATCAATTACAATGGACTGATTCTGATGTTTTTCAATGAATTTAGGTAGTGTTACATCTTTTGGGTTATACTTGATGATAATTTCATCCAGCTCATCATAAATATTTTTATTCTCATCCCGCAAATCGCGGTACTGCATAGCAAAAATCATATTTACCTCCATGCCACATTAGGCGGAGAGCTGCAACCACCCTCCGCCTAATTCTTTTACTTCTTACTTCGCAATTTCACGAAGCATATAAGTCCACTCACTCTGAGTAACTTCATCAAGTCCATACTTATACATTACTTCTCCAAGTTCATCCTGGGTGATGGAGGTACCCGCATAATTATCCTTAATTTCCTCAATGACAGAATTAATAACTCGCTGTCTATTACACTTAGCTTCATCAGCCTTACGGCGTTTCTCCAGTTCATTCATATACATAAACTGAGGATCTCCAACTCTAATCACTTGCAATCACCCTCCTCACACACATCCTCACACACATTAACCCGATAGCTGTTCTCCGGCCCATTGAACTCATAAATATTTACATCGCTACAACAAAAGAGCTTATGAACATCTGCAATACAATCCTCACCATAATAATCTGCGGCAATGCGCATTGCATCAGCCATAGTAGGTGCAGCAACTACACCCTGTCGAAGAACCATACCCTCATCAGGGTCATAGACCTCAAGAGCATACTCATAATAATACATTTCCATATTTACTTCCCCTTTCGTTTTTCTATATATATTATAATATATATTTTTTAAAAAATCAAAGGATGCGGCGTTATTTTAAATATAAAATATTTTTAATCAAAGTAAGAACTATAATCGAAAATCACAAGACCGCCGCCATTTTTACGAAAGCCTACGTTTTCTCCGTGTAAATCTCTGATATTATAAGTTTCCAAAACTTGGAAAAGCTCCTTGAGAATTTCTTCACCATACTGTTCTCTTACAAGAGTAAACCAGCGCATATCCATAGTATAATGATGCTTAGTGGTTTTCTCATAAATTTTCTGAGTAGTAAGCACCTCTGCATGAGGGATTCTATTAGGATATTGCATTAGTTCACATTTCTCTTGAACGTAAATAGGATAATCAATAATGGAACATTCAATACGAGAAGTCTTAGCAAAAAATTGTTTAATATAATCATTCTCATAATGAGCAATATCATTATAAGTAGAAGATTCTGCTTCACAATAATCCCATTCACTGAGCTTGTAATTATTATTGTTAGCACCTTCAAAAGGTTCCCATACATAATGGTTAGGGTCAATATCATATGCTGGGTCTTCATCGCCAAGATAATCATTATAACCTCTAAAAGGAATCTTAATAACATAATCAAGAGATGGATAATCTATTACAAACTTAGTTGCACCTTCAAAAGTAGCAAGACCTTCTTCATGCGGCAATAAATTATCCAGCATAAAATCATTGTCTTTACAAAAATCTTTAAAATCAAAGTCTTTAATAGCTTCAAGAATTTCGTCTAGAGTCAACCATTCTTCACCTCTCGATTTTTCTTTCTCTTGATTGCCTTATCAATAGTAGCTCTGTGAATATCTTTCTTAGCAAGCGTACTAAAACCGCCTCGCTTAAACATCTTATTAAGATTAATAGGTTCAACCTTATCAAGAGCATCAAGACAAATATTCAGCTCATTTGCTGCGTTCCTATAATGCGGCTGATGCACATGACCATGGATATTAAACATAAAGTTAAATTCAGTCATAGGTTCATGAGAAAGAATAACATTCTTAGCAATAATAACTGGACCATCATACACTTCATCAAAGTAATTAAGATAATAAGCACTACCCTTGTCATCATGATTACCCATAATTAGCACCTTACGAGCCTTGGGTCGAATCTGTTTCATCCACTCGCAGTTACCCACATCCCCCAGACAAATCAGAGTATCACAGCCGCCAACACGCTTATTTAGAATATCAACAATTTCCTGAGAACTAGGTCTATTCTGCATAGCACCCGCAATCTGTTCATCATCAAAGTGCGGGTCACTGAACAGCCAGACAGTTCCATTTTCAGCCCAGTGCTGAAAAGGCTCATAAAGCTGATTAATCATCGTAATCCTCCTCGCAATAATCTGGAAGAATCTGAAAAAGAGATTCAATCTGATGGATATTAATGTAATGCGGGATTGCATTGCGGGGCTTAATAAATTCAACGCCGCTCAACTTATGAGTTACATCATCCAGAGAATAATGCGCATCCTCACAATCAACAATCTCACTAATTCCCGACTTAAAGTTGATTCGTACCTTCATATTTATTACTTCCTTTTGTTTTTTCTTTATTATATTATATCAAAAAATATAAAAAAAATCAATGCTTGCGGACAGAATTGTGCCTAAGCAAGCATTGATTTAATTAAAATTTAGAACTTTTCAGACGCAAATGAGGGAGGAGCTGGCTTTTCTCCATCTTCCACCTGGGTCGTCGCCTTTTTAGACTTACTCTTGCCGCCATAAGTTAGCCACTTATAAATCATATCTCCAACAAAAATAAAACCTAATCCAGCAAAACTTTTAGTGTAAATTTCATAAGCAAGAGGAAAGTAACCACTAATAGACATAATAAGCGAAATAATGAGCAAGAGTAAAATAATAATAATAGAAATAATGCCTACTTTAGTATGATATTTCATTAGCTCCTCCTTAGGTATACTGTGTCCAAGCCTTATAAACATTATAAAGTAGCATTGTAACAGTCATGGGTCCAATGCCACCAGGAACAGGCGTGATTGCGGCAACTTTATCAATTACATCTTCAAAATCAACATCGCCGCAAAGCTTACCATTCTCATCTCTGTTCATACCAACATCAATAACAACAGCACCCTGCTTAACATAGTCCTTAGTAAAAAACTTGGGTTTGCCGATAGCGGTAATAAGAATATCTGCCTGTGAACAAATCTCTTTAAGATTCTCTGTCTTACTATGACAAATTGTTACTGTTGCATCTTCATTAAGCAACATCATTGCAAGCGGTTTTCCTACAATAGCACTGCGGTTTACGATTACGCAATGCTTACCCGCAAGAGAGATATTGTACTCTTGTAGAAGATTAACAATACCCCATGCAGTGCAAGGCATGAAAGCATCTACTTTGGATTGCTTCAGCATAAGAGTACCAACATTGTCAACAGAGAATCCGTCCACATCCTGAGTAGGGCTAATCATCCGAGTGACACGGTTTTCATCAATATGCTCAGGAAGTGGTAACTGAACAAATACTCCATCAAAACCCGGCAGAAGACCAGTTTTAATTGTTGATGAACAAACTTCACGAATTAGTTGAATCAATTCATCCTCAGTAATAGAACTCTCTAGTTTTATCAAACGGGCTTTAATACCAACTTCTTCACACGCTTTAATTTTATTCTGGACATAAGTATTCGATGCGGAGTTGTTTCCTACCTGAAAAATTATCAATCTAGGCGGGCGGCGATTATACTTTTCAGCGAAGTCTTTAATGTCCTTCTTTAGTCCATCTCGGATACGCGCAGCAACCGCCTTACCATCAAGAATCTTCTCACTGTAGTCCATAATTTAACAATACCTCCTTGCTCTAAGTGACCAACATTATTAACATTATTATAATTAAAATGTATATATATTATAAAACAAAATTTATAAAAAGTCAAAAAGGGAGAGTTTTGCTCTCCCCTTAAATATTAAAATCACAAACTACCAAGAGGATTAGTACAACTAAAAGTGCAAAAATAATAGATGAACTAATAAAAAATCCTTGCACAAAACTAAGTGGTGTAAAACTTACAATTAACATAATACCTAAATAATCTAGCATGGTAATTCCAAGAGCTAGACAAATAGAAACAATAATGATAATTATATTTTTCATTAATGTCTACCTTCTTCAATAAGTATCATAACAAAAGAAAGAATAGGTAGCCCGCATCCGATAATTGCAGTTAATACAACATTCACTAGCAAAGGAAGTGAAAATAGAATATTAAGAATAGTAAAAATACCCACAAGTGCGGAAACAGTAATAATCAAAAGTGAAATAAAAGTGATGACTGCACCCCAAGAAATCTTCATATTAATTACTCCTTTTGTTTAATTTTTATGTATTTATTATACTTTAAAATTTTTATAATGTCCAATGCGGCGATACTATATTTTGACAAAATTAAAAAATTTTGTTATAATGTATACATAAGAAATAAAAGAAAGAAGGAATTGATTATGGATATTAAAAATAAAACTATGCTCATTAATATTTATACGAATGATCTATCTGAGTTACGAAAATACCGAGATTATTTTATCAAACATGGTTACTATGAAGATAGATATGAAACTAATTTTGCTTTTGTTGCGGAGTATCATAAAAAAATTACTGATATTGCGGATAATAATAAATATCAAGTAATTGTAAATCTTTATTATAATATGATTACTTTTGATATTAGTAATGGTCAAAAGCCAGATATCATTTACATGGATGAGTCCGTTCCTGAATATATCCGAGATCATTATCATGATGTATGGGGTTACAATAAATTTCCTAAGTGTCGTTGTTATGATAATTTAAATATTATTTATCTTGAACAATATTTCATGTGGGATGTACGGTTTATTTATAATCAGTGGATGAATAAGGAGAATTAATTATGTTGGATTTGAGATATATTAAAATTAATTTTTATACTACTTCTGAAAATCTTTATAAGTATAGAAAGCTTTTTAAGCAGATGGGTTTAAGAGATATGGGTTCTTATCTTGAGTATAATAATATCTGGGAGATTTCAAGTTCTTTTAATGATAAAAAGTTTTTCTTTGATATTAATATTGTAGCGGATAGTATTCCTGTATTTGATTATTCTGATATTGCAATTATTGATGAAACTATTCCTGATTGGATTCTTGGTCATTATGCTAGTCGTTGGGATAATGAAAAGCATTATATGGTATATACTGAATTTAAAGAAGTTAATGAGAAATTTATTGAAAATTTAGCTTATCAAGTTTTTGGTATTTATTGTCGCAATGAGAAGGAGGGCTATTAATGAAAATTAGTTTCTATTGTAGTGAGCGCTCTATTTATGGTAATATTGGAAATCTTCTTACTTATAATCAAATGATTTATCACTATGATGAGCCTATTGATTGGCGGAGTTTGAATAAATCTACTTTTATTGGTAAGCGCATTAATAATGATGGTATCAACATTTTTAATATTTATGATAGAATTGTTAATGTATATGATAAAGCAGATGTTATCTTTTATGATAACAATTTTCCTTCTGCGGGGAAAGCTGCTTTAAAGATTGCAAATCCTGATGTTGTTCCTTTTGTTTTCAATAGTATTGAGGAGTTGGAGGATATGCTGAAAGATGCTAGCTATCTGTAAATTTAATGCGTGTCCTTATAATCAAGAGTCTAAATGTATGAAAGAATGGGTTGACTGTAATGAAGCGGGTGTGTGTATGGTTGCGGCGTCCCTAGTTGTAAACATGGTAACAGGCCAGCCTCAATTCAATCCTGACCTTCTAGGTCTTGCGCAGAAACCGCCTATTTTAGATGCGGAGATTTGCTCTGATGCTATTACCTCAGGAACAAGAAGTAATACAGAAGCCACAGATTCTGAGGTTGTAACTTCTTCATCATCCACTTCAGAAAATCAAGAGGAAAAGAAGCAAGATAGCGAAACTGTTGCCGCAAATATTGACAGTAATTAAAAAATTTGTTATAATATATATAGAAAAGAAAGGAAGGGTTTTCTATGTATCTTATTATTAAGGTTTTTCCCAATGAGCAGATGTCTCGTGAAGCTATGCATCATACTCTTGACAAGTATGTTAATACTGCTACTAGTCTGATTGCTCAGGAGAATGTTTGGACTATTAAAAATAAGTATTGGAATGAACGAGTTATTGGTTTTTCTTTTAATATGGAAGCTGATATGGATATTGAAGATGCGGAAGACCTGATTGCTGGTATTAACTTTTATATGGATGCTCACAAGAGAGAAGATGTACTGTGTGAGCTTGAAATGTTGAGCAATTTTAATATTAGTGAAGATGCGGATAGACTTATTATGAAAACTTTTCCTGGACTGAAATTCACTTATAAGAATATTGCTGCTGAGCATGAGGAGAATTGATATGGAAAAAGCAAGCCGCCTTTTTATTACCGCAGATTTTTCCACTTTTAGAAAGTGGTTTATTGATATGTTCACTGCACATACTGCTTTTATGAATCCTGAAGATTCTCAGATTGCAGCATTTACTAATACTAGTTGGGTTCTCCGCGAAGAGGAGCCAGAACATGATGAGTTTAATCTTGACTATCGGACTTGGTATACTAGTTATGGTGAACTGTGGAGTGAGAAGAATTGGAACTTCTCTAAGTTTCCTGAAAATCTTAGTGTAGTTTATTTTGATGAAAATCTTGATGAGAATGTTAAGAATTTCTTGATTAAGAAGATTGAACGAATGAGTGATAAGATTTCTATTTATACCTATCCTGCTAAAGATGGAGGTTTGAAAGGTGCAACCGCCATTCGATATATTCCTTATAAGTCTATGTGGAGTGAATATAATGAACAGAATTGAGCGAATTGGATATATTACCGTTAATGAAACTCATCGTATGAATGCTTTTACAAGTTTTTTAAAGAAAATTCAGACTAATAGTGATGAAGAGTTGCTAACAAGTGCTTTTTATAATCCTTTTTCTTGGATTATTAAGACTTCTAAGCATGAATATGCTGGAATTAATATTCAGAAGTGTGAAAAAGGTGCTTCACCCGTTAGTTATTTTCCTTTTGATGTAAGCTATCCTGATAAGGTTTATATGAGTCCTTATATTTCTTTTGGAGAGTATGAGAAAATTAAGAGTAAAAATGATAAAATTGAGTATTTTATTTATTTTGCTGCTCTTGATGAAGTTGTTCCCGCAGATAAATTCTTTGAAGACGCGAAGGCGGTGGATATGTATAATGTTGATGCTTGAAAGTCTATTAAATAATAGAATTATTGTATTTTATCAAACTCCTGAATTTTTTGAAGCGGTTTGGGATTTTATTATTAAGGTATTTCATTCTCATGGCGTTGAATGCACTTGCCGCAGAAGCAATAGCGTAAGTTCAATTAGTACTGGAATGTGTGTTGTTACTTTTGTTAAGCCTAATGATAATGCGCGGGGACGAGTTGCTACACAGGTATTTCTTGAACCTGGCATTTCAAGAGATGCGGTTGATTTGCTAGCCATTCCCGCACTTGATAGAACAGGTTCAAAGAATTGTTATGTAATTGAAATTAAGAATAATGGTATTTATAAAGAATTTAGGGCGGAGAAGGCGGATACATTTTATATGAAAAATGAGACGCCGCATCAGATTAGTTTTGATGAATATATGGAGACATTGTAAGGAGGAATTTGTATGATTACTTATAAGTATATGTATGCTGAAACCGCAGATAAGGAAGCTCTGCTTAATTTGGTTAAAAATCTTTTTCATACTAATCCTTTTGCAATCTATGAAAAGACTTATAATTGGTCTTATAAAGATAGATATGGTAACTATACTTATTTTTACTTGACTTTCTCTGATAATAAAGATGAAATGCTTGATTGGCTGCGGCAGGATATTTACAGTTATGTGACAAGTTATCATCAGTATAATGAAAATAAAGAAAAAGTTCAGTTTAGCATTTATCATACTGGATATGGTATCACTGCAGATGAAGTGAGAGCAATAGCAAAAGAAACTGATGCTCTTGATTATGGTTTTGAATTTTACATGGATTGGGGTCCTATCGTTTAATGCTTTATATGTTTTACTATGCGGATGCCGCGCTTAATAAATCAATAGCAAATGAAAAGAAGGTAAATTGTAAGTTCTATAAAACGTTAGGTGTAATAAAATGAATCAGTATGTATATCATTATTTCTATGGAAATGATAAAGAAATGGTTTTGAATCTGTTTAGTTTGAATGGTATTAGTTCTTTTGAACAGATTAGTGTAAAAGAATATAAGATTCAGTGGCGATGTGATAATAATAAATATGTGATTACTTATTACCTTTATTTTGCGGTTAATAGATATGATATGACTCATCGTCTTGTTCAAGATATGAAAGATTGTCATAAAGATGTTGAGAATTTCAATGTTGACGGTACTTTTGCATTTTATACTTATAGAAAGTCTGATTTGAGTGATACTTCCTTTAATTCTATTGAGCAAAAAGCAATTAAAGAAGATACTAATTATTATCGTAATACTTTTATTCTTATTATGAACAGATGTATTACGGATACTTTCCCCAAAAATGAGTGTTTCAAGAGCGTTCCTGATTGGAAGACGGTGACGAGTAGAGACGGTCGCCGCAAGTTCAAGATTAGGAGGGTTGAGTAATGAGTAATAAATATATTGATGTAATTGATGTGCTTTGTCCTGATATTCTTATCATGTGCGAGAATCAAGAGGATTATGACGAAACAGTTGCGGCGTTTATTAAAAATTATAAATCTCTTTTGACTAGCCGCGTTATGTGTACTGATGTTCAAGCTGGGTATAACGCAATGATGATTGATGGTTTTGTTAATCATGAGATTGACAAGAGTAGAATTAAGTTTTTGATGCAAAATGCGCGAATTACTTTTGCAGTTCAGCTAGAATCTATTGGTTTTTATACTCAAGTTATTTTTACTGATAAATGCAATAGTGAAACAATCAATTTAGCTAGGAAACATTATAGAAATATTACAAGTTATCATAGATTAGTGCGGGAGCTAGATGATTCACGGTTTAGGATTAGACCTTTGTATGATTTTGAGCTGGACCCCGCAAATGATAATATTCTATTTATAGAAACCGCAAATAAAAAACTTGTTAAAATAATTTTTGAGGGTCAAGAGTAAGAAATGAAAAATTGTATCGGTGTTTTAATTCCAAATGAAATTGATTTAGCACCTAGCGCAGTTGATATGCCCATCACTATTTATGGTCAACCTATTGGTTATATTATGGCGGTTGATGAGCAGAAGATTTCCGCATTAATTTGGACTCATAATATTGAGGTAGAGATGGATGAATGCGGGGATGTTAGTTCGATTGAGTTGATGGGTGATGGAATGGAGGATATTTGCTTTGATGGGGAATAAAGATTATTCTGAAATTGAGGAAGCAGTAAAAATTCTTGAACAATTTTTTTCTCAGTTAAGTCAAGAGGAAAAAGAAGTAATGTTAGCTTCTAGAACTTCTAATAATACTGATAAAGTAATTAGGGATATTTTAAATGCGATTTTTATCGAAAATAGCTAAGATAAATTTTTATTTACTTGATGAAGATTGTTATTTTTATAGACAAGAGCAAATGAAACAGAAAAATGCGGCGATGCTTAACAGAATTACTAAAATTAAGAAAAGTGTTGCCGCATATTACAAAGATAAATATTATATATATTATAGATATATATTTAGATATTGTAAGAAGAATAGAGTTTATTTTGATGATGTTAGAAAATATGTGTTTTTAAGTGAAATGTTCGGTCTGTAAAGATGAAATAATTGCGCGGCTTTGCCGCGCTCCCTCCCGTCCCTATTCGCTTGCTCCCTGCGGTCGCTGCGCTCATGGGATGACGAAATCGATTTTGGCTGGTTCATCAATCTTCGCTTCGCTCGATTGATCCCATCCAAGAATCGATTTCACGGACGCTTGTTTTTACTTTTGACATTTTTTATTATTTATTATATAATATATATACAAGAGGAAAAGAAATAAAAATATTTTAATATAAAAGGAGGAACAGTAAACAGTAGCAAAGCTGCTGGATTGCTGGACGAGTTTTATGATTAGTAAGAATGATAAGAATATTATTGAGAGTTTGATTCGCGGCGGTGCTAGCTCTGAGGAGATTCTGGCTGAGATGGAGAAGGTTAAGACTCAGATGAAGGCTGAGGAAGAGGCTAAACAGGCGAAGGATAAGGCCGCGCGTGAGAAGGAAGTTAAGCGGAACGCCGCACGAACTAAGCTTATTGAAGCTGTAATGAATTATGCTATGGCTTTTGGTTGGATGGAGAAGGCGGATATCCAGGATGAGGATATTAAGGCGCTCGACGAAGCCCTTAGGGCTGAGGAGAGTGTTATTGATAGGATGAAGGAGTTCGGCGATAAGTTCTGGACTGATGAGACTATGGATGGTTATGAAGATGTTCTTGAGCGGCTGATTGATGGCTTGATGGGTGACTTTGCTAAGGATACTAAGAAGGATTCTTGTAAGTGCGGTACTGCTAGCAAGAAGTGCGATGCTAGTGATTGCTCGCAGAGCAAGAGCAGCAAGAGCCTTCTTGATGAGATTAGTGAGTTGCTGAAGCAGTAATATAATATATTTAAGGCACGGCTTTATGTCGTGCCTTTTTTTGTTAATAGCAGAACGGTTAAAAAATTCTGGTGGGTATCCCTTGTTGTTAATTAAAAGAAATGTGAATAAAACGGTTAAAAATGTTTTAATAATTTTATTAAAAGGTGAAAGCGGCGAATTTTCATATAAGGGATTTTATTATTTTAATGCGGTGCAACCGCATTTTTCATTCATAGTATTTTAGGGTCAAATTTTTGCAGCCCCCTATATATATACCGGGGTGGTATAAATTTGACCCTAAAATATCTTATATGAAAATTCGAAGGGTCATTTCTATATAAACTATTTAGATAAAATTGAGTAAATTGCTTAACCACCGGAGTGGTATAAATTTGACCCTAATTTTTGGGACTAAAATGATTAATTTCGGGTCAGTATTTTTTATATATTAGTGAAGATAAGGAGGTGAAAAAAGTGATAACTTTAAAAAGAAAAGACTTAAGCCAAAAGTATAATATATCTGATTGTATGTGGAAACGTAGACACGATGATGTTATGACACATTTATCGCAATATTTAAAGATTGAAGAAGTATCTTCAAATGGTAGATATGAATACTTAATTGATGAGACTACAATGCCAGATGAGATACCACCTGTACCTAGAAAGAAAAACTTTAAAGAGCGGAAAAAGGTTTATGAGGACTGGGTAGATAAACGGTTGCCGCCAAAAGAAGAAGCAGAGATATTAAGTAAGATTTCTGTTGCTAGGGAAGCTATTGAAGAATTTGGTCGAGAGAAGTATGGACATGAGTCTGATGAATGTGTTAGACGAAATTATATATCTCCCGCAATGGAGAAGTATGGAGAGCATTCACCTGAAGGTTATTGGTGTTGGCATGGAACTTATGAGATTGCTGATGATGAGACTGTGAGTGAATGGTGTAGGATGCTTGCGGAAGCGAAGGTAGATAAAGAAACTATTTATACTACATTCGTTGATGATACTGTGTTTTTCAGAGAAGAAATTAAGGATAAGAAGTTGGATTATTATAAGGTTATGAAAGTTTTTAAGGCTAACCATGGCGGGAATTTTTTAATTCGGTTGCATAAATGGTGGCATAAGGAGGGTGAGGCTGAATAAGCCTCCCCTCGGGTGAGAAAAAGGTTAAAGGGTTTGGGAAAATCATTTAAAAAATTAAATAAAAATAAAAGAATTTGTTAGATGTTGAGGAAAATGCTAAATGTTGAGGAAATATTGTTAAAGATTGAGAGAATGGTGGTACACAAAATTTTTAATAAAAATCAAATACCTATTTTTATCCTAAGTTATACTTCAACTTAACGCGGTCCTTAACATAAAATATTTCAAAAAATCAAATGAAAAAATAATAATTCTTTTTTAATATTTTCATTTGAAAATTTCAAACCAAAATTTGAAATGTTATTAAATATATGATATAATATAATAGAATTTTATATTTAAATTAGCTGCCGCATCATTATAAACCTCGAGCCTAAAAATAATAAAGTTATGATTTTAAGCAGAACCTCTCTATTCTTATTACTATTTCCCTATTGATTTTATTAAAAATTTATGTTATAATATATATGTAAAAAGGATGTGGAGAAAGATGTTTACGTTAAAACCGGGCTGTATATACAATAATAAAGACCTGGCTGAATGGTTTGGAATTAAACAATCTTCCTTTGAAACTACGAAGAAGCGAAAACTAGAAGAATTAAAAGAATATGCAGACTTTGAGATGGTTGGACCGAAGGTAAAGATTCTTTCGGTGAAGCAAGAGCGATATGTAAAGAATAGTGTAATGACGCAGGAAGAAGTTCAGCAGAATGAAACTTATCAACAAGAAGAGAATTATCTAGCTGATGAGTATGCTTTTTTTGAAGCTTTTTATTATAATAGCGGGTATATGAAACGCCGCAGAGAGATGGATGAAACCGCGAAATTCACTAGATCTTATCCTTTTGCGGGGATTAGAATTATCTTTGATAAGTTTGGAGTACAGTGGTTTAAACAGACTTGCACTATTGAGGATTGTCCTCAGAATAGATTGAAGTCATTATATTGCGGCAATACACTAATTTATATCTTCAATGACACGGGAGAAGTAGCTGAGCCGCATGATGAAGATAGAGAAAAATGTTTAATAAAGCTAAATGAAATTTATGATAGTTGGTATCATCAGAATGATATGCTAATCTTGAAGGGGTATAGGCATGGACTATATCCTAAGAAGAAGACTAGGGCTAAGATTGCGGTTTCCCGCATTATTACATTATCTAAAGCTATTGATGTATGCAATGAGTTGATGATTGCTCTTGGGCCAGAAAAATGTGCTGGTCTTGAGATGCTGTTTTTTAATGACCCGCAAGTGCTTTTAGGTATTGCGGATAATGTTATGTCAACTAGAGGTTAACATAATTCTGACGATTCATTCTGAGCTATTTTTTCCTCTTGAATCAGTGAAGAAAGTGCGTTCCGCATTTCTAAGTATATTTTCTAACAAATTACCCGTGAGAGCTTAACAACTGTTAGGTTTCTCGCGGGCTTTTTTAATGCTTAGTGTGAAATGTAAATGAGCAGGTTAAGTGTTCTCGGCCCACATTTATAAACCGCCTGCGTCACTCCAGGATGGCGGTGAATATTTTAAATGTAATCTCCTTTCTTATTATATTAATATTATAACATAAATTTTATATATTGTCAAGGCGGGGTCATATATTAGATCAAACAACTACAGAATTGAGCCATATACTGGAAAGGGTGCGGTTTCGGGAAAATTGAGGGCGGGATTGTGAGAGTCAAACAACTAGAAAAAAGTGCCATATATATCCAGATTCTGGGAAACGGCCCAGCGCGATAGCTCGCGGGCCGACAATTATACCACCTAGCCCGCCCGCTGTCAATAGGCAAAATGCACAAAAAATAATCTAAAAATTTTACATCGTCAAAATGCACAAAAATTTTAGAAAAAATTTAAAAAATTTTGTTAAAAACAGAGAAAAAAAATAAAATCCTCCCATTTTCTGGGAGGATTTTTGTCAATTTTTGGGTTTTCGTGTACGAATCAAATCAATTTTATAGGTATTTTCACCAAAATTGAACTCAATCAGCTTGGATTTATTGGTGATTTTGACGTTTTTGAAATTATTTTCCAGCAAAAACGTTTCCAAAAGCTGGATAATGGAGATTTTTTCCAAGTCTGGGGCGGTTTCCCGTTTCTTCCTGGGCTTACTGTTTTCAGCCTTCGCCCCTAGGTTGATTTTAACTGGCGTTGCCGCCTGATTGATTTCCTCTTGGGTGTAGCCTTCTGGGCAGTCCGTTACCAGATGAAACGCAAGCCCGCACTTCTTACAGGTAGTTCCTTCCAGCTCTGCGCAGTCCTCACAGAAAGATTTTTCCATCTAGTCACCTTCCTTTTGTTGGAAGGGGAGAGGGCTTTAGCCCTCGTCCCCCTCAGTATCCACCCGGAAAAAGTAGGCCTTGCCCTTGACTTCCTTCCGGTCTACCAGCTCCGCCTTCTTGAGCAGAGTAATCAGGGAGTTCACCTTCTGATTAGATGCGGTGATGGAAACGCCTTCCAGCGCAATCATGATTTCCGTTGCGGTCATGCCTTCGGGCTTACCCGCCAGAATCTCCATAATACGTTCCTTAATGGTCTCGTTCTCCATCTGCTTGGCAGTGGGCTTGCCGGACTTCGTGGAACGCTTGCGGTTCAGCAGGTCGATTTCGTGGTTCAGGAACTCCACCATTTCGGCGGTGGTGGCGTCAGTGGGAGTACCCTCGATGGCGTTGATGATGGCGGCGAACATTTCCTTCTTAGTCATAAAACATTTTCCTTTCTTGCCTTTTCGGCGGTTGATTTGTTGTTGCTCTCTCTTGGAGCATCTTTATTGTACCACACTCTGTGGGGCTTGTCAAGAGGGAATTTCAACTTTTTTAAGTTCTCAGCTTGTTAAGTTTCTTTCCCTCTTGACATTATTGATTATAGCACTTTGCGGAGCTATTGTCAATACTTTTTAGAGAAAAATTTGATAAGTTTTGCGGATGGTAATTTCTACCATTGCGGGCTTATTATCTCCGCAGTCAAATCTGTCATTGCGAATGTACTCACCAAATCCTAGATTTTTCCAGCTTGCTTTTGTTTTGTCCTCGTATCGCAAAGTATTATACTTAGATAGTCGGAGACTCCAATCATAAGTAAAACTGGAATCTTTTGGCATTTTGGCTCTTGGACTGCGTTTATAATTGCGGGTGTGCTCGGCTTGACGGCGTTTCAAGTCGTTAGTCGTGCCCACCTTTAGAATATAATGTCCGTCCAAGTCTACATAATGCCCCACATAAAGCCATTCTTTTTCTCGAACCATTGTTCTCACATCCTTTTTTAATTTTCAATGTTCATTCCCTCTTGGGAACATCATTAGTATAACATATAATTGGCGGTTATGTCAAGCATTTTTTATATGGATTTTTATGGAAATGTAGTGTTCCAATTTTTAGAAATTTTATTGGTAAAAACTGGAAGAAAAATTTACAAAATTTACCAGTAGACTTCCAGAAAGGATTTTTATAAAAGTCTTCTTTAAAACAGGTTGTTTATAGAAGTTTTGAAAAGACTTTTATAAAACAAGTTGTTAAAGGACTTTTATAAAAGACTTTTATAAAACAAGTTATTTATAGAAGTTTTGAAAGGACTTTTATAAAAGACTTTTATAAAACAGGTTGTTTATAGAAGTTTTGAAAAGACTTTTATAAAAGTCCTTTCAAAAGTTTTGGGAAAATTTGGATTCGTCAATTTTCACAAAATTTCAGGGAAAAATTTGTGCATTATGCATATTGACAAAATGACGGCGCGCTACAATCGCAAGCGCGCCGCCGAAAAATTGTCAACCCCGGATTCTGTCAATAGGCATTTTGCACAAATTTTTTCAAAAATTTTTGTGCATTCTGACAGTTGACCGCAAATGTCAATAGGCAATTTCAACAAAAATATCGCCGCAAATTTGTGTATTTTGACTATTGCTTTTTTCTGTCAATAGGCAATATATACAAAAATATGCGGGGTCAAGCTAAAATTTTTGTGCATTATGGAGAAAACGCTGCTGGAGGTATTTTTGTCATTTTAAACGAAAATTATGCTATAAATTTGTGCAAAAATACGGGACGCTTTAAGCGTCCCGTAAATTCTTATACATTGTATTATACTTGAAATTGTACGGATGCGGGTTCAGGTGTTCCAGTTCATAAACCAGCCGTTCAGCCATTTCGGTTTCAACTTCCAGCAGAAAATTTTCAGAGTCTGCACGGAGCTGTTCCCACTTTTTCCCGTATTCCATTGCCGCCTTAAAAGCTAGCTTGTCAAGTCTTTCTTGCTCCACTTCCTCTTGCTTTGCGGTGATAATATCCCAGATATCGCAGTATTCATCATAGTTCGCAGAGTAGATATTAGCGAAGTCATTAACCAACTCAAAAAGCGGGGCGGTTTCGGCGTATTCGGTGAAATACTTCAGCCATTCGTTTTCCAGAAATTCCATACGTTCAGGGGTCATGTGAAACACATCCTTTTCTTAATTTCTGTATTAACTATACCACACTTTTGAGCTGTTGTCAATACCTGTTTTAGATTTTCTTTTTCTTTTCTGTAGGAAGAGGGCTTAACCCTCTCCCTTTTTCTTTCGGTGCTGAGTGAGAACAACGGAATAATTCATTCCATGCCAGTCGAAAGAAATTTCTCGTTGCGGGTTTACCGTAGTGAAGTCTAATCCGAAACTTGTAATTGCATCAGATAGAACGCCCATTAGCTCCACCTTATCAGGGTCAATTTTAACTTCCCGCTTTTTGCGGGGCTTGTCCGTGCGTTCCTCAGATTTAGCGTAAATCTTGACGCCCTGCGCCTTAATTTCCATTTCCGCCATTTCCTCAGCCTCTTCACGGGTAACGGGTTCGCCGTCTGCGGCCGCCTCTTTCATAATAGCGGCAATCAGAGTTTCCTTGTCTTTTGCTTTTGCCATTTTATAGCCCCCTTTAAGATTGTATCTAAAGTATATCACACTTTTGCGGAGCTGTCAACACTTTTTTATGCGGGGACGGGGATTTTTTCACCCCGTCCCCTATTGGCTTTAGTCCTCAGTAGCGGAAGTCGCAACAGAGAAATAAGCCTTCTTCTTGTCCTCAGTGCGGATAATCTCACCAGCCTTAACAAGAGGACGCATCAGGCCATTAACCCGCTGATTAGAGATGCCCAGTGCGTTCTGAATGTTAGTGGCGGTAGAAGTACCATTTTCACGCAGGAAAGCCAGAATCTGGGAACGCATCGCATCCTGCTCCGCCTGCTTTGCAGTGGGCTTGGAATTACCAGTGGAGCGCTTACGAGAAACCAGTTCAATTTCATGCTCCATGAATTTCACAATGTCGTCGCAAGAAATAACGTCGTCCATGTTCTCAGTGACCAGCTCCTCAGAAATGGGAACCATGTCGTCTGCGCAATTGCGGAAATAATCGGCGATAGTAGCAAACATGACCTTCTTAGTGATAGTAGACATAAATCATTTCTCCTCTTGTTTTTTGAATTTTTGTTTTCCTTTGGATTGTCTTTATTATATCATAGCTTTTTTTATTTGTCAACAACTTTTTTTGTTGACCCGCTAAAAAACATTCATAGGCTTTCAACCCCTTCCTTAATTTCTGTATTAACTATATCATACTTTTGCGGGCTTGTCAATAGGTTTTCTGAAAAAAATAAGCGAACTAAAAGTTCGTTTATTTTTCCACTAATTGCCAACGTAACTTTTCTTTTGTTATAGGATGTTTTCCTGCTGATTTTCTTTCACCTTTTAAACATTTACTAATATTAGCTTGCACAATTCCATAATGTCTAGCCGCTTCACACTGAGAAGGAAATATTTCTCCGGTAGTTAAACAGCACACTTTTTGACTGTTAGTATCTGATCCGGCTTTTCTCCAAGCGTCAACTTGTTTTTTATGTTCTTCTGGATGATTTTTTTGCCATTCTTCTTTTTTCTGATTTACTTTCTGCATTAACGCTTTTTGTTCTTCTGGATGATTTTTCCAATATTCTTTAGCCCCTTCAACGAAAGGCTTTATAACCTTTTCTTTATATTCTTCTGGATGGTCTTTAGCCCATTGTTTTAAACGTTCACTATTTTCTTTATAAACCTGTTTTGCTTCTTCTGGATGATTTTGCATCCATCTATGACAAGCCCGCCAGCCGTCCCCCTGTGTGCCACCTTCTTGTAAATTATAAAAATCAGGGTCATTTACTGCATCATAATAAGCAATATAAAATTTTTCTTTTTCATCAGCTTCTTGTCTATCTTTACAAATATAAAGAATTTCTTTTGAAAAATTTTCTATTCCATATTTTTCTATTGCCTTTTTTATTAAAGTCCCGCTTCCTACATAGCTATCATTTATTTCCCCTTTATGTTGACCAATGTATTTTTTCCCATTTATAAGATTAGTAGTTAAATAAATATAGTAGTCCATTTAATGACTTCCTTTCTTTTAATGTTTTCATTATTATTTGAAAAATGACTTCAACGAATGTCAAAAAATAGACCAAAAGTTTTTGCAATCTAATTAAAGATTGCAAAAACTTTTCAAAGTAGTTATTAACTGTTTTTCTGAAAAAGCTTTTCCAGATACTTTTTCCCATTCTTTTCGGTTTCTTGCTTCATCATCAAAAAGAATGCCTTTTCCGCAAGTACTTTTTGGTGTACCATACGGAATAATATAAATAGCATCAAAAATTACACTAGGCAAATGTTTTTTTAACCATTTAATTTTTGCCGCTTTTACGGCTTCATGATATTCAACACTACTATTTTTAGACGTCCAAGAAATAATACCGATAGAATATCCATTTTTTTGCAATTTATGAAGGATTTTAGCTAACTGAGATAAATTTACTAGGGGTTTAGCTTCTTTATAAGGGAAAACGTCCTCTTTTTGCAAATATTCCAGCCAGTTAGGTACCCCATAAAAATCAATCCAAGTGCCGTCACAATCTAGCCAAATATTTTTTTCCATCTAGTTCACATCCTTTTGTTAGGTTAAGTATACTATACCACAAGGGCGGGAGCTTGTCAACCCCCGCCCGCAAATTTCTTTAAAAAAGTTTTCCATCCATTTTCTTGTGTCGGCTCACACAATAGGAAAGAATTTCTTTTTCAATTAGAACATCTTGCAAGCCTTGGTGTTCCTCTACAAATTCTTTATTTCCGGTGATGTAACGATAAATAATTTCAGCAGTAAAACGCGGTTGATTATTTTTTGTCATGTAGCCATTAGCAATGCAATATTCTTTATATGCCTTTTGCTTTCCCAGAATTTGACGGGACATTTTCAAAGTATCGTAAATTTCAACATATCGGGGATAGAAATAGCGATACTTGCTTTTAGTCAACCATCTTTCTGTATTGTTGAGCGCTCCAAGGTCAAAACGGTGATTGTGTGCGTAAATTTCTGTAATTCCGTACTTTTGAATAACTTTATTCAGCACTTTGCGAATGGTGGAAAACTTTACTAATTTACGCTCACCCCTTGCAATCTGCTTTTCGTACAGCGGAATTTTATCCGCATAATAAGCGGACTTCATGAGAGATTTTTCCAGCACATACACATCATAATTGACAAAAGAGAAAGTTTCATAAACATTTCCCCGCTTATCACACACAGCAAATCCCACATCATAAACCAACATATTATAAGGGTTAACACCTTGTGCGTCTTTGTCCATTGGTGCGGTTTCAGTATCCAGCACAATAACATATTTAATTCTACGGTCAATTTTGTTTTCCATTTATAACACGTCCTTTTCAAATTGTGACTAAAGTATATCATAGAAAAATACAATAGTCAATAGGTAAAATGTAAGTTTGTGCAAAATGACGAAAAAGTAAATTTTTGGAAAAGTTTTTACCAGACACTTCCAGAACTACCAAAAATTGGTATTCGTCACATTGCACAGTTTCAGGATGGGATATTTGTGCAGATTTTTCGCAAATTAGTCTTGACAAACTGCGGGGCTATGTGGTATAATATTTCGGCGGGGTGCCGGTACTTTTCTAAAAGTATTTTATAAAAGACTTCTTTTAAAAAGGTTTTTGTTAGAAGTTTTGCAAGAGGATAAAAAGAAACTGGGTTAAAAATCCAGTTTCTTAAAACCTTTACAGAAATTCAAAGCAAAACTTTTTCCTTTTACTTTTGGATGCAAACATTTACTATCTCCCATGGAGTTCATACAAAAGCCGTTGTTATATCCCCAATATTTGCAATTTTTACATTTTACTTCTTCAATGGGGCAGTTATTATTCTCTGCCGCTTGAATTTTCATTTCCTGAATAGTCATAAAATTACACATCCTTTTAAATTTTTTATTTTTCGTTTCCTTTGCTTTACATCTATTATTATAACAGAATTTTGTAGGATTGCAAGCACTTTTCTTAAAAAACCTGCACAATTCGGGATACCGCATTTTGTGCAACTTTTTGTATTTTTGCTCTTGACATTGGCTGACTATTGTGGTAAAATTTTTCGGGGAAGTTACGCAGTTGACTTTTATAAAAGTGGTTTCAAAAGTAGTAAAAAAGAAAAGGCGTTTCCGCCTTTTCTTCACATTTTAGTTTCAGTCACGAAATATTTTCCGTGGTACAACTTGCAAATTTTGGTAACAAGTTCACTCTGTTCACAAGTGGCGCAGTAGATATTGAAAATAACCCATTTACCGACTTCAATATAATTATGTGGGATTTCATTCAACAGATGGTTAATTTCATCTAGGTTGACTTTTGCAAAAGTCGCTTCAAACTTCCAAAGCTTTTCTTTTGCGCTTTTTTCCTCGATAAACTTAACCAGCAAAACGCCAATAAGGTTTGAACCAAAAGTAATGATACACTTAACCCACATAGGGAACTCCGCAACAGTGAAAACTAGCATGATATTGTAGAATGCGAAATATCCTGCATTAGCGAACGCCGCCGCCCATTTCCCGCCTTTAATGGTTACTAGGCTTTTGAATGTGGCAAATACCACATTCACAAGAGACAAAAGAGAAAAGATAATAATGAATTTAATGTTCATGATTAAAGCCCCCCTTTAATAGTCCACAGAGTAACCAGCGGGGCAAAGATAAAAAATGCGAATGCGGCGAACTCCATAACGAACTTTTTCATAAATATTACATCCTTTCAGAAATTTGCTTCTTTCTTAATTTCTGTATTAAGTATATCAAAATTTATTGTATCTGTCAATGAAATTTTACACAAATCGGGATAGGAATTTTCATTTTTATTTGGTAGTTTTGCCTATTGATTTTATGCGGCGGTTGTGTTAAAATTTTTCGGGGGCACTTCTATGAAAGACTTTTATAAAAGTAGTTGTTAAAAGTAAGAAAAAGAAAAGCCGTTTAGAGTGGCTTTTCTTTTAGAATCAGAGTAATATTTTCGTCATTGGGGTTTTCAAATATGTCAAGGATATTTTCAAGCTGTTCAAGTGTAGCATAAAAGTCTTCGCCTTCGCATTCAACGCCCGTATTTTTATTTTTAATCCGAATTAACTCAGGATCGCCGGTGCCCGGTTCGTCAAAAATTATATGATAGATTTTTTCCATAACGTGAAAAGCCGTGATAAAAGATTTTGTTTCTTCCATAGAAAGTTTAACATGAATATTTTTCTTTTTTTTGATTTCCATTTTTTTAACATATCCTTTCCATTGATTGATATTTAGCGTTAATCAACGTATTGCTGATAAACTAGTATCCAGTCATTCTCATTTAAACTAGGGTTTCTATTCACAATAAACATCGTTGCCGCACGCATTAACCAATTCCATAAACTTTTCAAACATTTTGAACACATCCTTCTCTTTTGTTAAGGTTTTATCTCTTCCTTACATTAACTATTATAACAGAATATCGAGAAAAAGCAAGTATTATTTTTAATTTTTCTTGTGTTCTACCTTTTGCACAAAATACATAACCGCTTATTGTGCATCTTGCTACTTCTTTTAACAACGTTTTTGTTAGAAGTGATAAAGAAAGAAGTGAGCTAAAGCTCACTTCTTTTTTCATTCCATTAACTGAGAAAGATATTCAAAAAAGAAAATTTTATAAAAGTCTTTATCTGTATAAATAAGACTTCCTAAGGGTGAGAACTGCGCCATTACAACGTCTGTTTCATTATCTACAATAGAAAGATATTCAAAATAATCTGGTGTTTCTAACCAACTTTTTACAGAACGCAAACACTGTTTAATGCCTGTCCAATGTTCTGTTATTCCACCAATGATTGAATAAGCATCCTCACCAATTTCTGTAAATGTAACCCTCAGAGAATATTTTGCATTGTATACCATTAGTTCCAGCCCCTTTCTTTCTTAATGCACGCATACCGTTCTGCATTCTCAGCCTGAATCTTTTCTTTATCGTAGATTCTAGCTTTCATTTTCTGGTATCCGTCAGCCTTGAGACTGGCCCATGTTCTGCACCTCTGAGCACACATCTTTTGAATAGCTCTTACATGATACTTGCTTTTGTTTGCGGTGTATGCGTCAAGGCTTTCAGCTTGCACAATAGTGCTAATAGGTCTGTACTTACCGTTGACATCGAACAGTGTTACTTGAATACTTACCATAGTATGCACATCCTTTACCTTTGGTATAACTATACTATAATACATAATATATCAAAAGTACAACGACTTATTGTTGTAGACTCACAACGTTTGGTTGTGCTGCTGTCTTTGGGCATTTTGACGAACTTACCAGTCTTTACCAGCTTTTACAGTTTTTACCAGTTAGCCTACCCTAACGCTAATTAGATAAAGTCACACATTACGTTACTAACTCTTGACTTATGACAAGGACTTTTACAAAAGACTTATTTAAAACAGGTTGTTGTTAGAAGTCTTCCAGTAATTACTTTAATAAAAGTGTTTTACAAAAGACTTAGATAAAAGACTACTTTTAAAAAGGTTTTTGTTAGAAGTCCTGTGGTAATGTGATGAATTAGGGTGCGTTAAATTTTTAACAATCTTCGCCGCTTTAAAAGGTTGAACTGTAACACTTTACACTGTTGAAGTGCAATGCTTTAAATGAGTGAAGTGTTATGCTTTACACTGTTGAAGTGTGATGCTTTAACGTGCTGAAGTGGATTCAGGAAAAAATATTTTCGTCATTTTTAACAAAATTTTTAAGAAAAATTTGTGCAATATATACAAATTTGAGAAGTCGGGGCGTGTGAATAGCTCACGCCCCGAGCATTAACAGCGCGACTACGGAGTGTTTGTATGTGCATTATGTGAGATAAAAATAAAAACCGGGGGTAGGGTTTCGGGAAAATTTGAATTTGATTTTGAAAATGGGGTTTGTCTGGACATTTCCCTCTCCAAGAGCAATTTAAAATTCAAATAACTAAAAGAAAAAGAATATCTACTTCCTCTTCAAGAATATTTCAAAATTAAATAATAAATTTTTTATCTTTCTATATGTATTTTCCCTAACGTCCAATCTTTTGAATAAGGAATCCAATACTGTTTCCGCCAATATTTTTTAAACTTCTCTGCTTCCTCTTTTGTCTTATAACAATTTCCTAGACTACAAAGAATTTTTCTAAATTCCTTTTCAAAATCTGTTAAACTATTCATCTTATTACAAACAGAAACATCTAAATTGCTACCAATATAATAAAATGATGAATCACAAGAAGGAAGGTAAGGTTCTTCTCCTACTTTAAATCTTAGATCATTTTTTATAATCTCAGTAATAAAATCCGATTCAATCCAACAATTATTATATCCATCATGAAGTTTAAATTCATATAACTTATTAATCTTGCAAAAATAAAGAATCTCCTTTACTATATCATAAACTACAAAAGTTACATCAAATTTAATATCATTTTTATTCATCCACTCTTGAATTTCTTTATTATTAATAAAAAACATTTTTAAAACCTCCTGTTTTTCCACACCGCATCCAGATTTTCCATCCTATTCCGCCACTTCTCTCTATCATTGCGGGCATCCTGCTCCGTGCGGTAACAATTTCCAATAGCAACAAGCATATTCCGCATTTGTCTATCAAAAACAATATGCAATTTATCCATAGAAGGGCAACTTGCTGGCATCAAATTTGTATTTACATAATAAAATTCATCATTGTCTGTGGGGATATAAGGCGGCTTGCTAATTATATAAAAATTACTCTTATCATTCAAAATTCTGAAAAACAGATTATTATCAAGATAACCGTCTTCTATTTCACCAGTTCCTGCAAGACAAAACAAACCTTCGGTATCAATATAGCAACTATATGTTGTCTCGAAATCAGGAATATCAATACAAAAAAGTTCATTATACTTTAACCCATGAATATCCATCCACTGCTCAATCAAAGTAGAACAAGACTTCGTATCTTCCATCTCTTAACCCACCTCTTCCAGATTCTTCTTCACCTGCTGCATCTTTTCTGCGGCGGCAAGCATTTTTTCATAGTTACGGTTTACTTTAAAATCAACCCAGCCTTTTAGATCATTTTCATCAACATGATAAATTTGTTTTAGCAGCTCGATGCTAATAAGTACATCCGCCATTTCCTCAACCAGATTGCTATATACATTCTTTCCACGTTTCATTTTAGCAATCGCTTGAATCAATTCCCCGCACTCCTCCATACATACTGTTGTCTGATAATCCGCACCATACCAGTCAATAGTTTCATAAACTTTCTTTGTATCCATTTCCATATTTTTTCCACATCCTTCTCTTACTTGCTCTTGCGGCGAGGTGAGTTTCCAGTACCACAAATTGCCTTATAAAGGCTCTGTGTTGCGCTATAAGTAGCCTTGCGGCGATAAGAGCCTGCTTTACTTTTCAAAAAAGAAGTTTTACGTCTAGCCATTTTCATTTTCTCCTTTATTTCTTTTTTCCTTTTGTTTTTCTATAAATATTATAACAAAATTTTTTTAAGAAATCAATTTAAGCATTTTTGTCCAAAACGGTGGATATTTTTTCTAATTTTTGATATAATAGAGCTAATAAAGCGGTTAAGAAAAACCAAGAAAGGAGGTTAATGATGGCGGATATAGATGTAAAGGATTTAACCAGTTCTGACCAGTCTCTTAAGTTAGATTATACCTTACAATCAGCAAAAGAAAGAAATGAATTGGTAGACAAAATTATTAAAGCAACGCCGCAAGAAAAATTAACTCCTAAATATTTAGAAGTATTAGCAGATTATATTATCTTTGCTATGGATAAGCAAGAAAGAAAAGAAAAAAAAATATTAACAGATAATAGATTGGTAACAGTAAATAAAAGAGAAACTTCTTATGAAGGTTTATGTGGTAAATTAGAAAATGGTGAAGATGGTATCTATAATATGTTATCTGATTTAGGAAAAAATACTATCTTAACTCCAAAAGACCCTATTACTGAAAGTGATTTAGAGGAAATTCCTGAGTTGAAAGAATTGCGGCAAGCAATAGAAAAAGTAGAAGAGCTATATAAAAGTGCTTATGGCAAAAAGAAGTATTTATTAAAGAAACAAATTATTGAGATGCGGCAAGATCAATATGTAATTAGAAATGGGTATCGCCGCACTTCAGCAAAATCTAGTTCTACAATTAAATCAATTGCCCGCACTGCATTTGATGATAATTGCACTATTGATGAAGATGGTGTTCCACATAATATAGGTCTTATTAGTTTCTTTAATCCTTCTCATATTGAAGCATTACTATGTAATTATTCAGCTTTAAAAGAAGCAGCTTATGCTAATTTTGAATATGATTTATATTATTTAATGGAAGACTTAGATACTTTAGTTGATGAAACTTTAAAAGATGAATATCCCCTTTATTATGACCTATTGATTTATAAAATTGATGGTATGACTAATATTGAAATTCAGCAAAAGTTAGAAGAAACTCATGGTATCAAGCATTCTATTGAATATATCTCTGCATTATGGCGAAATAAAATTCCTAAGTTAGTTGCAGAACAGGCTCAAGAAGACTATTTAAATTGGTATTATTCTGAAAAAGCATATGGTAATTGGAAAAAATGTACTAAATGCGGTGAATATAAATTAGCTAATAAGAAGTTTTTTTCACATAACTGTTCAAGTAAAGATGGTTGGTATTCAATTTGCAAGACTTGCCGCAATGCTAACAGTAAGAAAAACTTAGCAAAACTTGCTGCAAAGCAAAGATATTTGGACAAAAATAAATAATTTATATATTTTGCTATTAATAAATTATAAATAGGAGGTGAAATATATAAAATGGCTAATTGTTATTGTGAAAAATGTCGTAAAACAATGGCTGATGATAATTTTTATACTTATAAGGATGGTCGAAAAGCCGAAATTTGCAAGCGTTGTATGACAATGCACATTGATAACTATGACCCATCAACATTTCTCTGGCTCTTGGAAAAAATGGACGTGCCCTACATGGAAGAAGAGTGGAATGTATTGCGGGACCGTGCGTTCGCTAAAAATCCTGAAAAGATGAACGGCATGACGGTATTTGGCAAGTACCTTTCCAAGATGCGGTTGAAGAAATGGAAAGATTATGGCTGGGCGGATACTGAGAAGCTTAATGCGGAAAAGGAAGCCTTAAAGCAGACTGCGGAAAATCGCGCGGCGCATATAGAAGACGAGCAGGCGCGTAAGCAAGAACTTCAAGCTCAACTTGATAACGGTAAGATTAGTGAAGCTCAGTATCTAACGCTTTCAGATTCAGATATCCAATATCAGAATTATGTTGAGCAGAATATTCAACAAGCTCAAGCTATTCCTGGTGGAAATACTAGCGGCATTGGTCAGAACAATTACTTTAAAGAGGACGAATTCATTTCAGAGGATGAACTTGTCGATGTCGGCGCGGAGTTAACTCATGAGGATAAAGTATACCTCGCCATGAAGTGGGGAAGATTATACCGTGCAAGTGAATGGGTTGAGCTTGAGAAAAAATATAATGAAATGAAAAAGTCATTTGATATAAATGATAGTGATACAGAAAGTTCATTAATTTTAATTTGTAAGACTAATCTTAAAATGAATCAGGCTCTTGATCAAGGAGATTTGGAAGCTTATAATAAGTTATCTAGAGCTTATGAAACTTTGCGGAAATCCGCAAAATTTACCGCAGTTCAGAATAAAGACGGCAATGATTCAGCTGTTAACTCTGTTGGTGAGATGGTTGCTTTTTGTGAGCGCAATGGAGGTAAAATTCCTAAGTTTGATTTATCTATTGATAGAGATATTGTAGATAAGGTTATTAGAGATATGAAAGATTATACCAAGTCTCTTATTTATGATGACCCTGCTCTTGCGAGACAAATTGAAGATTATATACAGAAGCGTGAAAATGCAGAGATGGCTAAAAAAGATAAAGAAGAAGCTAAAAAGCACGGCTTGTCTGAACCTATTTTAACAGATGGTGACCATATGAGGTATAAACAATTTTTAAATGAACAAATTGCTCTTGATAAAAAAATTGTTTATGAACCTCCTAAATTAGATAAATTACAAAATTTGAATGTTGGTGATGATAAGTGAGTTTACAGTCATTACTTGACATTTCTGAAGCTAGAGTAAATATGCAGGAAGTATCTGAAGAAAGAATGCTTGCGCAGATAGATAATTTGCGGAATTTAGTTTCTTTCTTTAGAGAATATCCTGACCTATTAGTTGATTATATGGCTGGGCCAGATGGTGGACCAAACCATTTTAAATTTTATTTTTATCAACGCGTGTTTATTAGAATTGTGATGCGACATCGGTATGTTTACGCAACATTCCCCAGAGCTTACAGTAAATCATTCCTATCTATGATGGTGTTAATGCTTCGCTGTATTTTGTATCCTGGCGCGAACCTATTTGTAACGACCGGAGGCAAGGAGCTGGTTTTTAGCTTGCTCCACCTAGCCGTGAGGTTGGGGTATAAAGTTTTTGAATTGCTGGAATATCCTAAAGTTTTTACCGCTACAACATAATAAGTTTTTCTTTGCTTATAAGTGTGAAAGCCGTAGAAATACAGAAAAAAGCGTAAAAAATGTTCTATGTCGAAAGGCTAAGGAATATAAATAAAATGGACAATCAGCAGCTAAGGAAGGAAAGAAAAAATATAACCTTCAAAGTTCAACGACTATCCAGTAATGGAGTACAGTAAAATGGAAGTGAAAACTATCTCATTGAGATAAAGATATAGTCTAATTTCAATTTAAAGATTGAAAAATTTTTGAAGCAGCTAGCATTACAATTGCAAAGATTGAGGAGATATGCCGACTTATCCCAGCACTGAACAATGAGATAAACTGGGAGAAGGGCAAATCCACAAAATCAAAAGACAGCGTTAAATATCTGTTTAAAAATGGTTCTTCCATTGACATCCTTGCAGCGCGTGAATCTTCTCGTGGTCAGCGTCGAGTTGGCGGTCTGATGGAGGAGTGCGTTCTTATTGATCAAACCGCGTTGAATGAAATTATTATTCCCACTACAAACGTTAACCGGTTGCTCCCTGATGGCACGCGTGATCCTAAGGAGACGGTGAATAAGAGCCAGATCTATATCACCACGGCTGGCTGGAAGAATTCCTTCGCATACTCTAAGTTAATTGAACTTTTGATCCAGTCCATTATTGATCCGGATGAAGTAATGATTATTGGCGGAACCTATGAAACGCCCGTTATTGAAGGCCTTTTGGACGAAGACTTCGTTGAGACATTGAAACTTCAGGGTACTTACGCTGAGGACTCGTTCGCAAGAGAATATGAGTCTAGATGGGGCGGCGATGTAGAGAATGCATTCTATTCTGCGGAGAAGTTCGATAAACAGCGGGTATTGAACCAGGCGGAAAAAGAATGGAGTGGCCGTAACGCAAAATCAGCTTATTATATTATTGGCGTTGACGTTGGACGCTTTGGTTGCACAACTGAAGCTTGTGTATTTAAATGCACACCGCAAATGCAAGGTTCTGATTTAAAATCATTAGTAAATATTTACACTTATGATGCAGAGCATTTTGAATTACAAGCGATTCATCTTAAAAATTTATATTTTAAATATAAAGCTAGAACCATGATTATAGACGGAAATGGCTTGGGTGCGGGTTTAGTTGATTTTATGGTTATTTCTCAAGTAGACCCAGAATCTGGAGATATATTACCTCCTTTTGGTGTTGAGAATGATGAAGATGGTAAATATAAAAAGATGAAAACTGCGGATACGGTAACAGATGCTATGTATATAATAAAAGCTAATGCGCCAATCAATACAGAAGCTTATTCTTATGCTCAGACACAAATGTCAAGTGGAAAAGTTAAATTCTTGATAGATGAACAACAAGCAAAAGTGAAGTTAATGTCTACTAAAGTTGGACAAAATATGGGGCTAGATGATAGAAATGCTTATTTAAGACCTTATATTATGACTTCAATTTTGCGTGACCAATTATTGAATCTAGTTCAAGAAAATGATGGTACTAATATTATTCTTAAACAATCTTCAAGAAGTATTAAAAAGGATAAATTTAGTGCGTTCTTGTATGGTTTATATTATGTAAAATTACAAGAAGATATGAAGAAACGTCGTAAAGGAAGAAATATTAATGATTTCTTATTCTTTACTTAAAAGCTCAGGGCGGTTTTCATTAACCGCTCTAGCTTAAAATCTAATATATTATAGATGCTGAAAAACAGCAAGGTAGGTGATTTAAATGCGGAGTTCAAGAGCTGAGATAAAAATTGAAGATATTTTACATAATGCTGGATTAAAATTTCAAGAAGAATATAGTTTTAGAGATTTATATACTCAAACAGGCCATCCTTTAAGATTTGATTTTGCGGTGTTTGACGATGAAGGAGAACTTGAATTCTTAATTGAATACCAAGGTATCCAGCATTTCCAAGCTAAGTCTAAGTTTGGCGGCGAAGCTGGATTGCGAAAGCAGCAATATCATGATATGCTAAAACGAGAATATTGCCGCAAACATAATATTAAATTACTTTTAATTCCCTATTGGCATGAGAATATTTTAAATTATGATTATATAATGAAAGCTGCATATGGATGGTAATTGATTACTTTGCTGTTGATAAGTTTGGAAAAATATGATATAATTGGAAGAAAAGAAAGGTAAGGTGTCAACTTCTTGATTAACAGAGTACAAGAAATTAAGAAAAAAGGTTTCAATATGATGCCTTATAATGATACACCTGAACAAGGATTTACTCCTGTTGACTTTTCTAAGATTAATGTTGGCATCCGCCCTTTAAGTGATGCGGTTTATAACCTAAGTGAGTTAAGAAATACTAATCCTAACTTAGGTGATAAGAAGGAAGTATTACGAGCAATTAATGATAGAAATATCTTAAAGATGCGGGATATATCTAATTACTTTTATCGAGTTAGTGGTATTTATAATAGACTGTGTAGATATATGGCATATATGTATCGCTATGATTGGAAAGTAACTACTTATATTGATACTTCTGCTAAAAATCAACCTAAAAATGAAAAAGTAATTGGTGATTTTAATAATATTTTAAGATATTTAGATAATAGCCAAGTTAAACAATTTTTAGGTGAAACTGCATTAAAAGTTATTCGCAATGGTTGCTATTATGGATATTTCATTGACCGTAAAGATAGATTTGCGGTTCAGGAATTACCAATGAAGTATTGCCGCTCAAGATTTACTTCTGTGGATGGTAGACCTGTTGTTGAATTTAATATGCGTTATTTTGATGATTATTTTAAAGATAATGTTCAACGTGATAAAATGCTAAAAGTATTTCCTGATGAATTTAGAAAAGGATATAATTTATATAAGAATAATAAATTAATTCCTGATTTTCCCGGTGATACTAGCGGTTGGTATATGTTGGATGTTGATTCAACTATTAAGTTTAATATTAATGGTGAAGATTTTCCGATGTTGATTGCGGTTATACCTGCTATTATTGATTTAGATGATATGCAAGGGCTTGACCGTAAGAAAATGGAACAAGAACTGTTAAAGATAATTATTCAAAAGATGCCAATAGACAAAAATGGTGACTTGGTTTTTGATGTTGATGAAGCTCAAGCTTTACACAATAATGCAGTTCGTATGTTAGGTAGAGCTATTGGCATTGATGTTTTAACTACTTTTGCGGACACGGAAGTTGCGGATATGTCTAGCAGTTCTGCTACAACCGCCGCTGATGAAAGCATGGATAGAGTTAAATCAGCGGTTTATGACCAAGCCGGTATTTCACAAATGCAATTCAATACTGATGGTAATATTGCATTGGAAAAGTCTATTTTAAATGATGAAGCGACTTTATATAATTTAATTCAGCAATTTGAGCAGTTTTTAAATATGGTTATTCAGCATTTTAATACAAATGTTAAAAAGTATTCTTTTAAAGTTCAAATTCTTGGAACTACTATCTATAATTATAAAGAATTAGTTAAGTTATATAAAGAGCAATCTACTATTGGCGGTTCAAAAATCCTTCCTCAGCTTGCTCTTGGACAGTCTCAGAGTTCAATTCTTGCGGATGCATACTTTGAGAATAATGTTTTGAACCTTGTTGAGTTGATGGTACCTCCGCTAAGTAGTAACACTATGAATTCTGACTATTTGACAAATCGTAATGCAGCGAACAAGCAGCAAACTGGTCAGACACAATCTGCGGATACGGCTAAGTCTGATAATCCTGAAGGTGGTCGCCCAGAGAAGGATAATGATCAAAAGTCAGAAAAAACTATAAAAAATATTGAAGCACAGGGATAAAAAGTGCGGACAATTTTTTTAAATACTTATTAAAGTATTTTTAGATATTATTGAAAAGAAATAAGTTAGGAGATGAATGGATTGCATCAATCAGTTAGAACTATTGACAGTCCTGAATTCATCAATTTACAGCCGTTAGATGTTAATCCTTTAATGTCTGTTTGTGATATTAAAGTTCTTTATATTGGACAAAATCGCAACCGCTCTTATATTACTAAAGAAGTTGCTACTGAGATGTCTAAGACTTTACGCGGTGCTCCTATTGTTGGTTATTATAAGCCTTCAAAAGAAGATTATGCTGACCATGGAGAGAAAGTAACTATTGATGATGAAGGAATCCATTTTGATTGCATGACAAAGCCTTATGGTTTTGTTGCTCCTAATGCAGAAGTTTGGTTTCAAAAGTTTGAAGATACTGATGATTTTGGTAATAAGATTGTCAGAGAATATCTTATGACTACGGGTTATCTTTGGACTGGTCAGTTTGAAGAAGCTAAACTAGCCGTTGATGGCGATGGACGCCCGCAATCTATGGAACTAGACGAAAAAAGTTTAAACGGCTCTTGGTCAACAGACACTAATAGTGGTATGGATTTTTTCATTATTAATGACGCAATCTTTTCTAAGCTATGTATTCTTGGCGAGAATGTTGAACCTTGCTTTGAAGGTGCTAGCATTACTGCGCATGATGGTAATGTAAATTATAGTTTAGATAAAGATTTTAAACATACCTTATTTACTATGATGCAAGAGTTAAAGAATTTTGCATTAGAAGGAGGACAGAAAATGGATAATGTTGAAACTATTGCTGAACAGGTTGAAGAAACTGTTGAGCAAGTAGTAGAGACTCCCGTTGAGGAAACTGAGATTGAGTTCGCCAAGAAGGACGAACAGAAGAAGAAGGATGATACTCAGTCCGAAGACGAGAAGAAAGATGAACAGTCCTCTGATGATAGCAGCGAGAAGTCTGATGAAAATGCGGACAAGGAAGATGACAAGGATGAGAAGGATAAGCCTTCAACCAAGTCCACTCTAGAAGTTGAGTTAGATGATGGTACTATCATTGACGAAGCTCTAGAGGGTGAAGGTCAGAAGGAAGAGCCTTCTAAGGAGTTCATCGCACTGCAAGAAAAGTATGATGAACTAAATACGAAGTTTGAAGCTCTTCAAGCTGAGTATAATAAGCTTGTTGCTTTCAAGAATGAGATTGACAACGCTAAAAAGGACGAGCTGATTGACAGCTTTACCATGCTATCTGACGAAGATAAGTCTGATGTTATTGCTAATAAGATGAAATATTCTTATGAAGATATTGAAGCTAAGCTTTCTATCGCTTTTGCCCGCAAGAAGATGAGCGAGCCTGAACAAAAGAAAGAAGAAGATGCTTCTTTGATTTATACTATTGATAATAGTTCCGATGACCTTCCTGCTTGGTTAAAGGCAGTTAAGGAAACTGAAGAAAATATGTAATAAAATATAGGAGGATATTTAAGAATGGCTACTAAAATTGATCGTATTGGCTATTCTCAGGTTGAGCCTAATCATATCTCCGGTATTGTTACAGGCCAGATTCTAGCTCAGCTGCCTGTTGATACTGAGAAGATGGGTAAGGTCATTGAGAATGGACGTTTTGCCAAGTATGACTATAAAACTGGTAAGGTTAATCTAACCGGTGATGGCGAGTGGATGATGATTTACAACGAAGAGAAGCTGTATGATGAGCGTAAGCAGAGCCACAAGGATTTTGCTATGCGCACTGAGGATTTCACCGAGGGTGAGATTGTTCCTCGTATGGTGAGCATTCTGCTTGGTGACATCTTCACTACTAATGCTTTTGTTGGTGCTGCGGTGTCCGATACCGCTAAGACCGAGGGTCCTTCCCTAACTGTTGGCGATAAGCTGTATGTTCAGGCTGCTAATGGTTATCTGGGTTCTGATCAGGCTGATGGTCCTGTGTTCCAGGTTATTAAAGAGTACACTCTGGCTGATGGCCAGCCTGCTGTGAAGCTCATGTGTATTGAATAATAGAAAAGGAGGAAAAAGTAATGGCTTTAAACAAGAATGAATTGATTGAGCTGGCTCGTGCCAACGCTAAAGCTTCTCTGAATCCTTCTGTCTCTTATTCTTACAAGGACCAGAAGTTCTCTGCTGAAGCTCTGAACAAGACCTTTATTAATGAGCTGAATGAGCTGGGTGGCACTCCCCAGGCTTTCCGCGATAATGAGAAGTTAATCTACACTCTTCTGGAGGTTGGCCTAACTGAGGTTCTGCCTGCTAAGGTTCTTCAGCATTATGGTCAGTTCGCTGACGTTAAGACTTATGCTCAGGGTACTAAGCCCGTGTTCCGCGTGCGTATTAGCGAGGCCTCTCGTAAGCGTGCTAAGCAGTTCGTGACCAAGGTTGGTCTGGCTGGTCGTTATGAGACCTTCAAGCTGGATGGTTACACTCTGGAAGTTCCCACCAGTGCTTACGGCGGAGCTGCACGCGTTGAGTGGGAAGAGATGCTGGATGGCCGTTTCACTCTTAATGATTACTATGACCTCGTGCTTGAGGGCATGGACGAGACCATTTATCGTGAGATTGCTAAGTCCCTGAAGGCTGCTGTAACTGACATTAAGACTGTCAATAAGACTAAGCAGACTTCTTTCGACGAGGCTGAGATGGACCGCCTGCTGGCCACGGCTGATGCTTATGGCAAGTCCACTATTTATTGTACTTTTGAGTTTGCGGCTACTATGCTTCCTGCTTCTCAGGGCGCTACCAACTGGAATGCTTTCTCTGACAGTATGAAGGATCAGCTATGGAACAATGGCGCCTTTGCTTCTTACAAGGGTCACACTGTTGTAATTCTGCCCCAGTCCTTTGAGGATGAGACCAATGCGAAGAAGGTCATCGACCCCTCCATCGCTTATATTATCCCCACTGGTGCTGAGAAGCCTGTCAAGGTTGCTTTCGAGGGCGGCGCTCAGGTGAAGTCTTTCGAGAACCGTGACTGGTCTACTGAGATTCAGACCTATCAGAAGGTCGGTGTCGCCACTTACCTGGTGAATCCTGGTATTTGTGTATATGAGAACACCAGCCTGACGATGGACAATCAGTAATTAATATAATTAAGTAAAATGCTGGGGAGAATAAAAGAGAATAATATTCGATTTTATTCTCCCCTATTTTTTATAGGAGATAAAAGGAGTTTATTATGGATAAGAATACTTTAATTAAGGTGACTAATCGTGACACCGGAAATGTTGGTTATGCAATTCCTGAGCTTGGAGTTCGCCGCCAGTTTGTTTCTCGCGAGACTAAGGAGATTCCTTTCAGTGAGCTGATGGCGCTATCTTATTTGCCTGGTGGTCATAAGATGCTGACCGATTATTTAGTTGTGCATGATGAGGAAGCTATTTCTCAGCTATTGAATGGTGTTGAGCCTGAGTATTATTATACTGAGGAAGATGTTAAGCGTATTATGCAGTATGGCTCTCTGGATGAGTTTCTTGATTGTTTGGACTTTGCACCTGATGGTGTATTGGATATGATTAAGGATTTGTCTGTGACCATGCCCTTGAATGATGTTGCTAAGCGGGATGCTATTCTTGAAAAGTTGAGCTTTAATGTTTCTAAGGCTATTGAAATTCAGAATATGAAGTTTGATGGCGAGGATGATGCAGAGAAGACTGAGGTTAAGCAGCGTCGCGTTGCGCCTAAGATTGAGACTTCAGCTGGCCGCCGCACAGAGTTACCTAAGTATAAGGTTTCTTCCATTGCTGAGTAACAAGAGTAACGGAGGTGTAACATGGCGGTAAATGCAATTACACCCTTCTCTGTTGTATATGATTTGTTTTTAAGTAAAACTACTGATGATATGTATATGGAGCTTACTGAGCTTGATACATATAGATTATTAGAAGAATTATTATTAAGTGCGATTCCGAAGTTTGAATTTCCAAGACAGCTTTTGGACTATGAGCTTGAGGAATTTGAAGATGAAGTAATTTATAATGGAGTTGAAAGTGACCATAAAGATGTAGTAGCGAATATCTATACATATGGTCACTTTAACTGTATTCTAACACATGAAGAAGCTAATATTTTAGCTACCTATATGGTGGTAGAGTGGCTAGGACAACAGTTAGCAAGTGTTGAGAATACTCGCATGAAATATACTGGCTCAGATTTTAAAATGTCTAGTCAAGCAAATCATATGAGTAAATTACTTTCTTTAAAGAAAGATTATGACCGAGAAGGTTTCCACCTACAAAGACTCTATAAGCGTAGAGCTATTAATAAGGAAGGCCGTATAGTTTCAACTCTGGATATTATTATGGCACCTCTTGATGGAGGTGCTTGGAATGATAACTAAGTATGCGGCAGATATTAGTAATTCTACTATAAATAATAATTTGCACAGATTAATTGGACAAATTTATAAGCTACTTCCTTATCGTGAAGAAGGTTATGATTGGGAAAAGCCTTTAACCACTATTCAGAATGAGCTGGCGGGAATGGATTCTTTATTTATTGATTATAAAGATTTTCACAGTATTTTGTTCTCTTTAGAGTGTAAATTAGAAGGTTTAACTTCTGATTTTGCTAGAGATGATTTTGATATTTTCCGTGGTACAATCTTTGAATGTATTGGAAAAGTAAAAATGCTTCAGGAGTGTGTGTTATGTCTGGATTGAGCAATATGCAAGAGCGACTGAAGTATAGGGGCGGAAATACCGAAGCCCGCATGGAACAAGATAAGTTGAATAGTTTAAAGAGAGCTTTATTTAATTCTTATCAGGCGGAAACAGCTATGCTTGATAATGAAAAAAAATTTAAATGTTTAATTAATCCTAATAAGAATAGTCCAGATTATGATAATAAAATTATTTCCATTCCCTTCAAGGATATTTGTTTAAATGACAAATCTTTAAATCCATCTCAGAAAACATTACCAGGTATTGAAACTGTTGGATTAAAAGCAGGAGATACTTTTTTATGGGTTGAAACTAATACTCATTGGATTGTATATTTGCAATATGTAGAAGAAACTGCTTATTTTCGTGCTGAGATTCGACGGTGTGACCAACAGGTTGAAGTAAATGGTAAAAGATATTGGGTTTATTTGCGCGGGCCTAATGAAACTTCCATTGTATGGAATCAAAAAGGCGGCGTTGAATGGAATGATTTGAATTATTCTATGGTAATGTATATTACTAAGAATGAGGAGAATATAAATTATTTTCATAGATTTAGTACAGTTAAAATTATTGAACCTGAAACGGGCAAGAAAAAAACTTGGCAGGTAGTTGCGCAAAATCCCTATTATGGTGATGGGGTTATTCAAGTATTTATTGATGAATATTATGAGAATACATTAGAAGAGGCGGGTAAGGAGGAGAAAGAGGCTGAGACTCCTGATGTCCCAGAGCTGGATCCCGCAGCTTTACAGATTACTGGACCTACTATTGTTCATAAGTATGATACGGTAACTTATTCTGCAATAAATGCCACATCCGCAGGTGATTGGTATATTTTGAAAAATGATGAAAGAAAATTGCTTGAGAAACAAAAATTATCTATCACTCTTGACATTGTTAAGAAAAGCGGAAATTTTGTTTTAGAGTTCAATCAGGCTTCTGAGGTAGCAACAATTTTAGTTACCATAGAGAGTTTATAAGGAGGGTTGATAAATGAAAAGAGACATTATTCTTCCAGCTAATCGTTTTCAATCTTCTTTTCTCTCTTGTGAAAAAGACTGTGAAACTATTTTAAGAAAATTATTTGTTACAAGTAAACCTTATAGTGATGAATTAAAAAGATTACTTGTTGTAAATACAAAAGATTGCTTAGATAATACAACGAGCAAAGTTTATAAAGAAAAAATTGATAGTATGGGTTTAAAAGAACTTCGTGATGAAGGGTATATTAGACTTGAGCCAAAAGTTAAATTTCCTGAACATGAAGAAGTAAAAAGTTATATTATTATTAGTTTTGATAACTTTGTTGAAACTTCTAATCCACAATTTAGAGATTGTACCATTTCTTTTGATATTTTGTGCCATACAGATTATTGGGATTTAGGTAATTTTAGATTGCGTCCTTTAAAAATTGCTGGTTATATTGATGGAATTTTGAATAGATGTAAGTTATCAGGAATTGGTGAGTTGTTATTTGCTAATTGTACTGAATTAGTTTTAGATGAAACTTTATCTGGCTATACTTTAACTTATACCGCAACTCATGGAAGCGATGATAGAATCCCAGGAGTTGAGTAATAATGTTAAATGATTTAATTTTATTATCTGGTGTAGATATTCCATTAAGAGAAGCGGCATTAGTAATTCATCAACCGCGAATCAAAGAAATTGCTTTAATAGGTGAAGATAGTTTTTTTATGGGATATGAATTACTAAAATTTTCAAAAGACTCCTTAACAAGTGAGGACAAAGCTCGTTTAGGCAATCAAACAGATTTTGATATAATAATGTCAATAATGAATGATAAACAGAATCCTGAATTTCAAAAGAATACTGTTTGTACTTTAATGTTATTGACAATTTTATTTCCTGAATATGAAATCCAGTTAAACAGAAAAGATATTGCTTTTATTAAAAGGCAAGATGAACAAGAAGTTTTTAAAACTTATTTAAATAATGCAAATTATGAATCTTTTAAACAAATTCTTGAACAGATTGTTCCTCTTGGTAAAGGTAGTAATGAAGGTTATAATCCAAGCGGCGACTTAGCAAAAAAGATTGCGGATAAGTTAAAACAAGGCAATCAAAAACGTGCTGAATTGCAAAATGCAAATCAAAAAGCTTCTATTTTTAGTAGATACATTTCAATTCTTACTGTTGGTGAACAGAAAGATATGAATAGCTTTATGAATTATACTCCATATCAACTTTTTGATGAATATGAGAGATATATTCTTAAAGTTAATTATGATACTGTGTTTAAATTAAAGATAGCAGGCGCTAAAGATGTTAAAGATGCAGATGACTGGATGAAAGATATTCATGAAAAATAATTGAAAGGAAGCGTAATATGCCCATATTACCGGAACATAAAGAGATTCTCTTGTCACAGAGCGAGAGTAAAACTTTGCCAGAGTGGGTGGAATTTTTTAATAACCAATATACAAAAAAACAAATTTATAGTTTTTGTTATCATCAAGGAAAAGCTATAAAGAAGTTATCTGATGAAGAAAAAAGTAAAATACAAGCACAAAATTCTAGAAAATGGAATATTAATCAAGATTATTTTAAAACTTGGAGTCATAACATGGCTTATATATTCGGTTTCTGGTGTGCAGATGGTTGTATTTATGGTGGTAAAATATTTGATATAACTCAGAGTAAAAAAGATAAATATATTTTAAAAAGAATTGCTCAAGAGTTAGAATATGAAGGAAATTTAATTGATTATGTAGATAGACAAGCTTCTAGAATTAATTTTAGTTGTGTAACTATTTATAAAGATATTCTTGCTCTAGGTGGAGTAGAGAATAAAAGTAAAATTTTAAAATTTCCAAAAATTCCTGAAGAATATTTATCAGATTTCATTAGAGGATATTTTGATGGAAATGGAAGTGTTTATGAAGTTCAAGGTAACAGAATAAATACAGCTTTTACTTCAGCAAGCGAAGATTTTTTATTTCCTTTATGGAAAATTTTAAAAGAAAAAGCTGGTGTAGAGGGCGGGAGTTACGATAAAGCTCATTATTCCATCAGATTTGGCTTAAAAGATTCTATTAAAATAGGTAACTATATGTATAAAAATGACCCAGAGTTATTTTTAGAAAGAAAACGTAATAAGTTTTCTAAACATATGAATAAATAATAATTCAATAGGAGGAAAATTAATTATGCGTTTTGGCGTAAGTTGAATTGCGCTAACATACCTTATCGTTCTCATCAAACGGGTCGCAAAAAGCGGCTAACGGGGAAAGCATCTAGATAATCCCGTGTCATGGCTAGAACGCCGCGATGTAGAGACTAGAAACTTGATAGTTTCGTAAGTTTGCTATTGATACGTAAACTCAAATAGGTATGTAAACAACTAGATTGTTTATAAAAGATAGTCCGTATATAAAATTTATATATGAAGAGAAATTTGCAATGTTGTTTTCAAAGCCAAGGCTACTACTAAGATTGGTACTAGTACCTTTAAGCGTGGTCAGCCCGTGCTTTACATTGATTCTGCTAAGACTTCCACCCTTGAGGGCGCTGCGACCTCAGTCTATGCGCAGGGCGGACCTGGCAATACTCGTTTGATCACCTGGGAAGGTGAGCGTACTCTGACCTTCACTGTTGAGGATGCTCTGCTCAGTCCAATCGGCTTTGCTATTCTGTCTGGTGCTGGTCTGTTCAAGAAGGAGGGTCAGAAGGTTCACGTCCATACGACTGCCTCTGCTTACATTGATGCCACAGATGGTGATGATGGTATTCAGATTGATTTAACTGATGCTCTTGGTGCAGAAGAAGAGATTGATGATACTGCTCCTGTATTTGTAGCTATTTCTGAGGATGATGGCTCTATTACTGGTGAGCTTTTAACTGGTCTTGAGGTTTCTGCTGATGATACTGGTAAGAAGAAGATTCTGAAAAAGACTGGTAAAGATGACGAAAAAGTCGGTAAGACTGTGTTTGTTGATTTCTATGTGCTGAAGGATTCTGCTAACGTTTCTGAGTTGCAGATTGATATGGCTCATTTCGCTGGTAACTATTATGTTGAAGCTTCCACCCTGTTCCGCCGTCAGAGCGATGGTGTGGATATGCCTGCTGAACTGACTCTGCCTAATGTTAAGATTCAGTCCAACTTCACCTTTAACATGGCTTCTACTGGTGATCCTTCTACCTTTAGTTTCGTTATGGATGCCTTCCCTGGTTATACTATGTTCAACCGCACTAAGAAGGTTCTATGCGTGATGCAGGTTGTTGAGGATGCTATTGCGGGCAACGATGTCCATAGCTCTGTTATGGCTCACACCGCGGGCTTCAATATTGAAGAGACCGGCAATGACTCTACGGATAAAACTGGCGAGTTAACTGGAGAATAATTAATAAAAGATTTTAAAGGAGTGGGCTTCATGCTCACTCCTTTTTCTTTTTAAGTAGGTGAGTTAGCTATGACTAATGAACAGTTATTGTATATCAAAGGTATCGAAGCTGAAATTGCAGATTTACAGAAAGAAAATGTTTTTGATGAAGCAATAATAACAGAAATTATTACAGATGTACAAAATGCAACAGAAAAAGGATTTAAATCTTTAAGTTTAGATTCAAAAGGAGATTTTAGCAAATTAAAAGATGCGGCAAATGCTTTAATTACTGTTGTAAATAGTAAAGGTCAATCAGAATATAGTAGCGTAATAGGCCAAAGTTTTCAAAGTGCAGAAGCGGCAAATGCTCAATTAGAAAAGTTAAAAAATATTATAAAAAATGCAGAAAAAAATACTAATATTATAAATGCTTTATTAAATTTTGAACAAGCTTTAAATGATTTTTTAGGAAGAATAGTTATTCTTACTATAATAGACTCTAATGGTTCTTTATGGTTGCATAACGAAACTTCTGTGCAAGAAATTTATAATAATTCTGGTAAAATTACTAAAAGAAGTAGAATAAACTTTACAAAGAATACTTCTTTATTATTTAATGAAGCTAATTCTGTTAAAGTAACTGGTGACATTTTAAATAAGAAGTATGATAATTTATATAAAGTTTACAATACTTTACAAGAAAGATATTCTGTTACTAAAAAAGCATCTAATAAATGGATATATTATCATAATGCTGGAAAAAGTAGACGCTGGTATTTAAAACTTACTAATAAAGGTGTTCTTAATGAAGCTTATGCTTCTGCATTGTTTAATACAAAAGAAAATGATGGGCATTTTAAAATTGATATTCCTAGACACAACGAACCTGGTATTCCATATTATTATGCAAAGTATATTATGGCAGTTGATAATAGAGCTGGTGCAGTTTTAGGTGATTTATCTAATGGCATTTTAGGAAAAGTTCAACTAGCAGTGAAAACTGCCAGTACTGCAAGTTCAGGAAGTTTTAATCCTTTATTAGAAACAGCTTACTGGGTAAAAGACTTAAAAGAATTAACACCAGAAGAACTAGAAAAATATTTTTTAGAGCAAGAAGCTTCTTCTTCTAGTACTTTTCAAAACAATGCTTTAATTAGTTTAAAATCTGCTTTCGGCAAAGATAATAAAGATATATTAAATAATCTAGCAGAATTTATTAATGGTGTAAGAACTGCGCAATTAAATATTGATTAAGGAGGTCAAAATGAAATATGGAGGCACTTCTTAAAGCGTACTCTCTGCAAGACATTCTAATATTTATGGTTCTTCTTGCAATAGCCATTAAAGGAGCAATTTCGTTTTTTGACTGGGCAAAAGAAAGATTAGGACGTGCTTATAAAAAAGAGTACAATGAAACAAAAACTCAGCAAGATTTAGATGCAGAGTTACAAAAAGAAAATGCGGCTATCCAAAAATTGGAGAAAAATCAAGCTGATATGATGGCAACAATGGAAAGATTGTCAAATAAAATTGATGCACTTATAGACTCAGATAAGGATGATATTAAATCATTCTTAGTGCGGGAACATCATTATTTTTGCTACCAAAAAGGCTGGGTTGATGATTATAGCTTAGATTGTTGTGAAAAACGATATAAGCATTATGTACAAGAAGGCGGCAACAGTTTTGTTGAAGATTTGATGAATGAAATTCGTGATTTACCTAAACAGCCGCCGCAAACTTGACAACTAGGAAATTTTGTTGTATAATATAAAAAAGGACATGAGACAAAAGGAGTTTTGATTTAACCATGAGTAAAATTACATATAGTAAGATTGGTTTAAAAGTAAATACAGAAGTTAATAAATTTACTTTTAATGACCAAGAGATTGAGGTTCTACATTATCTTCCTATTGAAGATAAGATTGATTTAATTGAAGTTGCTTTGCAAAAAGCGGAAGAAGATGGTATTTATAATGAGACTATGTTAGATATGTATTTTCATTTAAATATGGTTTATCTTTATAGTAATATTACTTTTACTGAGAAGCAAAAGGAGAATGAACCTAAGCTATATGACGCTATGGTTAGTTCAGGTTTTATAGCGGCATTCCTTCAGGCGATGGACGAGGATGAATATACTGCGGTGTTCAATGATTTACAGCGTGTACGCGCATCCCGCGAGAAGTATGATCTAAGCACTGCCGCAATCGTTAAGAGTTTAATCGTTGATTTGCCCGAGAATGCTAAGACCGCGGCTGCAGTTGTTGATGGTTTTGACCCAACCCAGTTTCAGCGTTTATTGAACTTTGCAAAGGCAAGCGGTTTTGATGATAATAAATCTGCAACCGCCAATTCTAAGCTCTCTGTTGTCAAGGCAACGAAATCTTAATTGATTGGGTAATTTAAGTTAATAGTAATACCCCTATTATCATATACTGGTAGTAGGGGTATTTTTTTATACCCAGAATCAGTGAAATGATTTAAAGGAGGAAAAAGGAGTTATGGCGGATACAAATGTCCGTATTAATGTAGGTTATAATGTTGATAAATCAGGTTTATCTTCTTTAAAATCTTCATTGCAATCAATTCAAAAGATGACTAGTGAAGCTTTTCTTGCTAACAATCCTGGCAAACAGTTTGAAAATGTTTCTAAAGAATTGCTTCGTGTTAAGTCTGTTGCAGCTACTGTTGAAGATGCTTTAACAAAAGCTTTTAATCCTAAATTAAATACTGTTAATATTCAAACTTTTAACAGTGTTTTAAATAAAACTAATACTTCTATTGAAGAAATTTATTCAGCTTTTCAGAAAGCAGGTTCTACTGGTCAGATAGCTTTTCAGAAATTAGTCTCAACGACTTTATCTGCAAATAAAGAAATTCAAAAGACTAAGACTCTTTTGGATAAAATGAGTGAAACTTTAGGAAATACCATTAAATGGAATGTCGCAAGCGCGGCAATTAATGCTATTTCTGGTAAAGCTCAAGAAGCTTATGGGTATATTAAAAATTTAGATACTTCATTAAATAATATTCGTATTGTTACAGAAAAATCCGCAGAAGATATGGATGTTTTTGCGGAGAAAGCTAATAAAGCTGCCAAAGCTTTAGGCGCAACTACTACTGATTATACGAATGCCGCATTAACTTTTTACCAGCAAGGTTTGAATGACCAAGAAGTGCAAGCTAGAGCTAATTTAACTTTAAAGGTAGCCAATGCTTCTGGTCTTAGTGCAGATGATTCAGCAGAATATGTAACTGCTGTTTTAAATGGCTATAAAGTAGGTTCAGAAGAAGCTGAAAAGGCAATGGATATTCTAGCTCGTGTTGGTGCAGACACCGCATCTAGCTTGGATGAATTGTCTGAGGCTATGTCTAAAACCGCATCAACCGCAAATGCAATGGGTATGACCGAGGAACAGTTAGCTTCTTCTCTTGCCACAGTTATTCAGGTTACTCGCCAGGATGCTTCCAGCGTTGGTACCGCGTTCAAAACCATCCTCATGCGCATTTCTGATATTGAGGCTGGCACTGAAGACGCAGAAGTCTCGCTTGGTAATTATACTGGTGAGATGGCAAAAATGGGAGTTAACGTACTTGATAGTACAGGTAAACTTCGTGATATGGGTTCTGTTGTTGAAGAAGTTGGTGACAAATGGTCTGATATGAGTCGTGAGCAGCAGATTGCTCTTGCTCGTACAATGGCTGGTACTCGTCAAGCAAATAACTTACTGGCTTTGTTTGATAACTGGGATACCTATAAAGAAACTTTGCAAGGTGCAGAAAATGCAACTGGTACTCTGCAAAAGCAGCAAGATATTTATATGGAGTCAACTCGTGCTCATTTGGATGAATTAACTGCATCCGCAGAGAATTTGTTTGACTCTTTCCTTGATGCGGATTCAATCAATACGCTCGCAGATGGTCTAGGAGATATTCTGGATTTATTAGCTAGCGTTACTGATGCAATGGGCGGCGGCAAGGGTGTCCTTTTAGCTCTTGGTTCTACCGCAATGAATGTCTTTAATAAGCAGATTGGCGCTAGTTTAGGAACTTTAGTTTCTCGTTTAATGACAGTTCAATCTGTAACTAAAAATATTAAAGATCAATTAGCTACATCAAAAGAGTTTCAAGGTTTAGGAGATGAAGTCGTTAGTGATATTGCTTCTAAACGAGCTTTAAGATTACAGTATGGCGATATAATGCCAGAAGATGTTAGAGAAACTTATGATGAAGCTTTAAAGAAATATGAAGCCGCAACTGCAGCAATTACCAAATTAAAGAATAGTCAAGCAGAAGCTATTACTCAATTACAAAAAATTGGAGAAATTACTGGAATTGATGCAACTGGTATAGAAAAGTTATTTTCACCAAAAGATTCTGATGAGTGGGCAGATGCTACTAATCAAGCTGAGTTATTAATTAGTAAGTATCAAGAAATGACTACAATAGATTTTTCTCCTGTAACGAGTGTTCTTGAAGATATAAAAGAAAAAGAAAAAGAAATTGCAGAATTAAAAAGTAAATTAGATGCTGATAATCCTACTATTTTTGATGATAGGATTAGAGAAAATATTGAAAAAGCTGAACAAGAGCTAGTAAAATTACAAGAGACTTTAAAACAAACTTTTAGGTCTGGAACAGTTGAAGGAGATATTGATAGTTTAGAAAATCAAATAAAATCTTTAATAGTACTTTTTCCAGAGGGGTCTCAAGAGGCTAAGCAATTAACAGCAATATTCAATGAACTTGATGCTATTATGGATGATACTGCGGGTGTAGATAAACAAGAAGAAGCTTTTCAGAAATTGCAAGCAGTTATAGGTTCTACTATACCTAAAATTGCAGAATTTATTTCAAAATTATCAGAAATAGCAACTAATGATTCTTTTACTAAGGTACAAAAACATACTGCTACAAGAGACGCTACGGAAACTTTTTTAGGTCAGAATAATAAAGCTTTAAATTTAGCTAAAACTACTGCTCAAGTTTCGCAGCTTGCTGGTGCAGTTGGCCAATTAGTTTCTGTAATGCAAACACTTTCAAATATCTACAATATTGTAAATGATGAAAGTATTAGTGGCGGTCAAAAAGCTTTACAGATAATGAGTGGTATTACTATGGCCATTCCACTTGTTATTTCTGGTATTGCTGGGTTAAAAACTGCTTTGGTAAGTTTGACTGGAGCTGCTGAATCTACATTTGCGGCAATAGCAGCAACACCAGCTGGTCCTGCGTTATTAGCTTTAACTGCTCTTGCAGCGGCTATTCCCGTTGTAGTAACAGTTTTTGACGCTTTAACGATGAGTGCAAAAGAAGCGGAACAGCAAATTTCTAGTTTGAATGATTCAATGCAAGATTTTGGTAATACTTCTAGTACTTATCGTTCAAACAAAGAAGAATTAGAAGGTTTAGAAGAAACCTATAATAAGTTAGCGGCAAGAGCTGGAGCTTATGATAAGAATATTCAGAACTTAACCGAATCTGAACGAAAGCAGTATAATGAAATAAAAGATAAGTTAGTAAGTCTTAATGGTGATTTATTAGCTTATTATAATGACCAAGGTGAAGCAATTCTTAAAAATCAAGACGGTATTAAAGATACTATTGATTTACTTGAACAACAGTATAAGATGCAGCAGCAGAATCTTTATACTGATAATCAAAAAGAAAATTTACAAGCATATGATAAACAATATCAAGATGCAAAAAAGAATTTAGAAAATACAAAAGCTAAATATGATATTAATTCTTCTACTGGTCAAGATAGAATAAATAGTTATCGTCAAGGAGCACAAACTGCTGTCGGTCAAATACAAAGCAATATTTCTGCTTTAAATGATGTTTCTCCTGAATTACAAGAAGCTATTGCTAAAATTTCAACTGCTGTGCATAAATCTGGACAAGATTTAGTAAATGCCGTTCAAACCGATGATTTTAATAAAGCTTTAAATATTATTAAAACTGAGATTTCAGGTTCAGATGCGATAAAAGATACATTAACTAGTTATATTAATAGTATAGCTTCTTTTACCGAGGAAGGTCAAGCAGAGATTGAAGCAGCTCAAGCAGCTTATGATGCAGCTTCTAAGATTAATGTAGATTATATTCAAGGTATCCTAACATATGACCCATCTAATAATGCAGCTTATAATCAGTTAAAAGATGCTGGTTTCGATAGTACAGATTCTATGTTAAATAATTATCTCCAAGGAATTAGACTTGGAGTTAATGGTATCGAAAATGAAGATGATGTAATAAAAGCTGCTCAAGATGCAATGAATGAAATTTACAATTTATTGTATCAAGATGGTAATGCAACTACTTTAAATACAGATTTACAAAAAGCAGGAGAAGAATGGGACAGTTCGAGTGCTGTAGCAGATACTTATAATGATTATGTTACAAGTCTACAAGACCAATTACAAAGTTTATTAGATAAATATCCAGAATTAAAAGAATTAGCACAGACAAATCATGATGCTTTTCTTGCTATTATAAAATCTGCTTTTCCAACAATAGAAGAAGTTCAAGTCAATGAAGACGGTTCTCTGGATGTAACAAATCAATATTCAGATAAAATTTCTGCTATAAGAGACCGTTTAGCTGAATATGCAGCTAAAGCTAAACGTAATGGAATAGAAGAAAATCCTACTACCGCTACTGATGAAGATATTTTTGAAAATATCTCAACAGATAATCTAGAAAATCTTGATGAAATTCTTGAAAGACTAAATCCTAATATTGCAGATTTTAAAGAGAATCTGGAACAAGCTCAAGCAACAGTTGAAGCAGTTAATAATATGGCAACTGCAGAAAATGCGGCTCAACTTGCGGCAAAAACAGCTGAAGCTTTAAACTCAGGTGTTAATGTTACTTTTGATGATTATGCAAATAAACTTACTGAATTAGCTGGTAATTACGATAGCGCTTCTGAGGAATTAGAAAGATTTAATAGTGCGCTTGGTACTGGAAATGACGTGCTCATTAACAATGCTACTAGTGCATTAGAGTTAGCTACTCAGGCTGGTTATCTTGCAGAACAGACTGGTCTTGCTGCAGAAGACATTGAGCATTATGCTAAAGAACTTAAAGAATCTGGTGATTATACTGATGTAGCTAGTTCTGAATTAGCGGAAATGGCTAAAGACCAACTTCGTTATGATAAAGCTGTCAATTCTAGTATTGATAATTTAGAAGATTGGACAAATGATTTAGAGGTTGCCGCAGAAACAGGTTATTTAGTCTCAGATACAGCAAGTGAATTAGCTGAAGCTTATGGTGATTTACTTGATATTAATGGAGATAGTCTTTCTGAATCTTTCTTAAAAAGTGCCGAAAATCTTCAATTAATGCAAGATGCTTTGAACGGTAGTGAAGAAGCATATGAACAATTACAGCAAGCAGCTGTTCAAGATATTTTAATTGGTATCGGACTAGATCAAGAACAAATAGACGGTGTTTTTGCTAACTTCAATAGTCTTTTAGATCAATATAGTATTGATTTAGATAATATTGAAGTTGGAGCTAGTTTAGATGATAAAGATTTCTTAGCTGGTTTATCAACAATGCTCACTGATATTGGAGCTAGTGTTGATGAAGCACAAAGTATTCTTTCTGGATTAGGTATTGATGCAGAAGTTAAGTCTGCTGAACAAGAACAAACTTCTGAAAGCACCTATGCAGGTGTTCAAGCTGTTGTTTCTCATAATACTGGTAAGGCTATCTACCCAATGTCTGGTTTCTTAGGTAGCCCTGAACAGTCCTATGACATTCCTTCTATTGACTATGTACCAAAAGAAGTTACTGTTCAAAATACTGTTTCTCAAGTTGGTACAGGTGTTGAGGTCACTTCTGCTAAAAAATCTACCGGCGGTAATGTTAAATTTACTAATAGTACACCTAAACATGGCGGGAGTAATGCTAGCACTCCTAAAAAGAGTAGTGGAAGTGGTAAAAAGGGTAACAGTGGCGGAAGTGGAAAAACTTCTCAACCTAAAACAAAAGACTTAAATACTGACACTATTGATAGATACCATGACATAAATATCCAGATTAGTAATCTATCAAAAAGTTATGATAGATTACAAAAAGCTCAAGATAAATTAACTGGTAAAGATTTAATTAATAATCTTAATAAGCAGTTAGAAATTCTTGAAAAACAAAGAGATGCTTATAAAGCTAAGATTGAGTTAGCTAAGCAAGAAGCCAATGAAATTAAAAATTCTTTAGTTCAGTATGGTGCTACTTTTGATGCGAATGGTGAAATTTCTAACTATGCGGTTTTGCTTACTAAAGCTCAGCAAAATCTTAATAGTGTAATTGGTTGGTATAATTCTCTATCTGCAGATGCGCAAGATGATGCAGCAGATAAGAAAGTTACAGCAGCTCAAAAAGAATATGACAAGATTAAGGAAATGGTTACGAACTATGATAAGCTCATAAATGAAACTATTCCTGGTCTTGAAGATGATATTACTGAAGCTCTTTCTTCTGCTATTGAACTTCAAGTTCAGAAATTTGACATGGAAGTTGAGCTTCGTCTGGATATGGGCGAGGCAATGCGGGATTGGAATGAGTTCAAACGCAAAGTAATTGACGACCTCGACGATGATGATTTACTAGGCAAAGCATTGCAGAATCAGGCGGATATACTTTCTTATTATAATACCGCAAATAGCGGTGTTGGTTCCATTCAATCACTTACCTCTAAAATTGGCAACGCCGCAACTCCAGGTTCAATATTAGGTGAACTGCAGAAGATGCAGAATGGCGGACATTCTTCTATTTATTCTGCATATGACGCTGCAACAGGAACTTGGGTAGATGATATGTCATCTGCAGTTGATGATTTGAAAGAATCTTATAAAGAATTGATGACTGAGCTTGAAAATCTTGAAGATTTAGAACAGAATGTCACTGATGCTTTCTTGGATTCTATTGATGCAATTAATGATGCTCTTGATAAGAATAAAGAAGCATATGAGTTCTTAGGTGATCAAATTGACCATGATATTAATTTGATTCAGAAGCTGTATGGCGATGATGCCTACGATTTGATGGGCACCTATTATGAGAAGCAGCTCACTAATATTCAGGCTGAGCTGGCTGCCCGCCAGAACGCCGCAACTTATTGGAAACAATTAATGGATGCGGAACGTGCAGCGATTGAGCAAGGTAATGGCAATAAGGATGCGCTTGAAAAGTACGAAGAAAACTGGAAGAGCGCAGTATCTGATGTAAATGACCTAGTTGAAAGCTGGGCAGAAGCGTTAACCACTAAGTATGAGAATACTATTGATGCTCTTGTTAAATCTCTCAATGATAAAGTATCTAATGGTAAAGGTTTGGATTACTTAGAAGAACAGTTAAATCTGTTGAATGATAATGCTGATAATTACTTAGATACTATTAACGCCGCATATGCTAAGCAACAGTTGCAGAACAAGTGGCAAGATGCTATTAACGATACTGATAGTGTAACCACTCAGCAGAAACTTAATGAGCTTATGCAGGCTCAAATGAAGATGCTTGAGGAAAAAGGTGAGCTTACTCAGTATGATATAGACCGCGCTGAAAAGGAATATGAGATTGCGCTAAAGCAGATTGCATTGCAAGAAGCTCAACAGAATAAATCTAAGATGCGCTTAAAGCGTGATGCAAATGGTAACTATTCTTATCAATTTGTATCTGATGAAGATTCCATTCGTCAAGCGCAACAAGATTTAGCTGATGCACAGAACTCTCTGTATAACTTTGATAAAGATGCTTATAAGAATAACTTGAATGATATGTACTCTATATGGAATGAGTTCCAAGAGAAAATCGCTCAAGCTTATAAGGATTATGCAGATGACCAAGATGCTTTGCAAGAGCATATTGCACTGTTGCAAGAGCAGTATGGTGAGAAGATTAATTATCTGACTGAGCAGAACTTAAATATTCGCACAAATCTTACTGAATCAGCCTTTAATGATTTGGCTAATTTGTATAATGTGGATGTTTCTAACTTCCAGAATATGACAGATGAAGAAAAAGATTTGATTATGAATAATCTGGTTCCTGAATGGACAAGCGGCGTTCAGGAAATGATTGATAAGTTCTCAGGCGAAGGCGGATTTGAGCAGACCTGTCAGGAGACATTCGATAAACTTAAAGATGCGGCTCAAGATTATGTTCAAAATATTGAGAATATCAGTCAGACTAATCAACGGGTAAGCGATGAAGCTTATGATGAAGGTCAAAAGCTACTTCAAGAAAGTAATCAGTTAATTGACTCTGCTAAGCAAGAATATCAAGCGATTGGTGATGTTGTTAATCAGGTTAAGGAATTGATTTCGGCGTACCGTGAAGCGAAGAGCGAAGCCATTGGCGCAACGAAGGCAGCATATGACTTCATTCAGGCTAAGAATGCTAAAGATGCGGCTCAGGCTGCTGAGGAACAAAAGCGCGCTGAAGAGGCGGCAAAGGCTGCGGCCGCCGCAAATTCTTCTAATAGTTCTGTCTCTAGTTCTTCAAGTTCTAGCAGCGGCGCTGGCTCTAGCAAAGATGGTACTGCATCTGTCGGCGATGTAGTTGGTTATAATGGTAAATACTACTATGACTCTTACGGTAAAGCTCCTGCGGGTAGTAAGTATTCCGGTGTAACTGATGGTGTTGTTATTGACAAGATGAATAGTAATACTTATGGCGTTCATATTCACTCTGCAGATGGCAAGTATGGCGATCTGGGCTGGGTAAAGAAGTCACAATTGTTTGGCTATGATACCGGCGGCTATACTGGCACATGGGGTGAGGATGGCAGACTAGCATTGTTACATCAAAAGGAATTAGTTCTGAATAAAGATGATACTGCAAATATGTTGTCTGCGATGAACGTTCTCCGCGGAATAGTTAGCAAGATTGGTGATAATGTGTTCAATAATACTGCGGCTGTGCTTTCAACCATTGGAAGTACTATCGCCGCACCTAAAGATTCTTCTACTCTTGAACAAACAGTTTATATCACTGCCAAGTTTGAGGGTCAGACCGAAGCTTCTCAGATCGAGACCGCTCTCAAGAATCTAGTGAACACCGCATCTCAGCGGGCTTACAGAAATAATAAATAAGATTAAGGGGCAGAAATGCCCCTTTTTCTTTTTATCTATTGTGGACAAAACTTATTAAAAAGATATTAAGCATTTTTATATATTAGAAATAAGAGATAAAAGGAGTGTGAGCAATGAGTTATATAGAGGACAATATTTGTGAAGCTATCGAACTAATAGTTGACAAGTCTGTAAAAGAAGCTGGTTTTGATAGAACTATACAAGCAACAGTGAAATCATGTGTTGATGAATCTATTGGCAAGTATAAGATTAAATATCAAGATAGTTCTTTTTATGCTTATGCAAGTAGTCCAGATGTAGTATATGGAGACAATACATTAGTTTATATTCTGGTTCCACAGAATGATATGACTAAGGATAAAACTATTCTTGGTACTGTTGATAAACTAGGTATTGATTATATCAATCCAAGTGATAAAGATAGCGGCTATGAGATTATTGGCATTAATGGTGTATCACAAAATTCTCCATATTCATTAAGCTCATATTATAAACCAGATGAAGGAAAAACTTATCGAGAGTTTATTCTTTATGATGATGAACATAATATTCTAAGTGTTGATAATGATGCGTTAAAAGAATATATGGAACAAGCTACTTCATTAATTTGCGGCGCTACTTTTAAAACTTCATTAGCCGCAGAACAACAGTTAAAAGGTAATTACGGAATTATGTTTACTGTTGAATATACTAATGAGGTAGATGAAACTGCTACTTATACTAAAAATTATGTAGTTGATGTTGATAATATGATAGGCAATCCCTATCAATTAAATTTGGGCAAGAGACAGTTCGGAATTTATAAAGTCTCAGGAACAAATTTTAATCGTATTGTCAAAATTTCTCTCTTTGTGGAGAACTTTCCACAACAGAAAAATGATGATGAAATTGCTAACAACAAATTATACGACATTGAGGTTAGCAATATAGAGTTTGCGGCGAGTGCCGAGCTTAGCGAGGCCGAGCTTAGCGGCTGTGCATTGAGTCTATTAACGCCAAGTGGTGCAATTTTTACGGAAAATGACGCGGACTCCGCAACATTACCAATTACCGCACAGGTAAAAATTAAAGGTCGAGTAGCTGACCCAACTATTCAAAAGATTCCTTTCTATTGGTTTATTGAAGATTTAACGATTAACAATAAAAGTAAACTTTATAATAAGTATGGCGGCAAAGGTTGGCGTTGTTTAAATAAATATAATGTAATAGATGAAGAAACTAATCAAGTTGAATGGGTTGACCAAGGTGCTAGACTTGATTTAAGTATTTCGCAAGCTGCAGCAAGAGAAAATAAGATAAAATGTGTAATTGTTTATAATAGTAACACTTATACTAAAACGGTTACTATTAAGAATAAAAAAGGAACTGTTACCGTTTCTCTTGAGTCAGATAGCGGAACTGAATTTTACTACGGTGTTGGAAGTCCTACATTAACTTGTAAGGTTAATGATGCAGTTGATAAGAGTTTTACTTATAGCTGGGCTGTTGAAGATGAATATGGTAATTTAACTCAATTAGAGGTTGAAGGACCAGTTTTAAAGAATATTCAAGTTCAAACTATTGTTGATTTTGTGGTTTACAAATGTACTGTAATTGATTCTGCTGGAAATATTAAAGGTACTGCATCTATTAAAATTTCTAACTTGTTAGAAGCAAAAGATGTATACAATTTGGTTATTAATAATGGTAGTCAAATTTTTAATTACGATGAAGATGGTATTAGTCCAGCTAGCAAAGCACAAGAGAATCCAATAGCGATTGAAGCATTAAGCTTTACTGTTTATGATAACCAAGGTAGAGAAATCAGTGCGGATGTCATAAAACACGGGACGATTCGCTGGAAGGTTCCCACTAAAAATACAATGTTAACTGAGGTCTCCGCAGATAGAGGTACTCATGAAGTTAATGCTGCTCTTGATTGTGAATATTTTAATCAGGCATTAGAGCTTGCTTATAATATTCAAAATAAGTATTATTATAATTATAAGAATAATGATATTGAACTAAGTATTCAATATAAAGAAATGAGCTTAGTTGCTAAAACTAATTTAGTATTTACTAAACAAGGTGAAAGTGGTACAAATGGTACTTCATTTGTTTGCAAACTTGTACCTAATACTAATGCGGCAACACCTCAATATCCAGTGCTTAATATGACTCAAAAGTCAGGTGATAAATATACTGCTGGATATTTTAATTTTGGTGCGGAGCAATTTTTAATAACAACTTCCGCATCCACACGAGCACCATTTAAAGCAATAGTCTATAAAGACGGTGAAGAAGTTTATAGTGATAGTAAATCCGCATCAGACCAAACTGTTTTAGTTACTTGGGAGATATTGCGGAATCAATATAAGAATAATATTTATGATGCTTCCGATTTGACTATTGATAAAAATAATGGTACAATAAGTTATACGGGTCAGGCACATGATGAGGGTATTTGTGGTGCAAATATTATTAAATGTACTGTTTATTATAATAAAGATAATGATAATCAGACTTTAATAGTTACATTACCTATTATTATTAGCTATGTTGAAAATAGTAATTATCGTATTTATTTAAAAGATTATAGTGGTTTTAGCTATGTTCAATATACTAGTGATGGTGCTTTCCCTAAATATGACAATACTAATCCTTTTGAAGTAGAAGTTTATAATAATTCCGCATTAGTTGAGAGTAGTACTTATGAATGGGATAAAGGTGGAAGATATTATAGCTTTACTAATGATGCTTATTTAGATTCAAATGATTTAATTCATTTGGATTCAAGCGTTTATACTAGTAAATTAAATGCCAATCAAAGGAATTTTAAACCAATAGCTAACTATCATGGAATATGTGTTAATAACACAGTTATTTGTAAATGTGGCGGCTATGGTATCATTTATATTCCTATCCATTTTTATTTAAATAGGTATGGTCTATCTCAATTAAATGATTGGGACGGAAATTCAATATCAATAGATGAAGATGGTGGCTTTATCCTATCTCCGCAAATGGGTGCTGGTAAAAAGAATGATTTAAATCAGTTTACTGGCGTACTCATGGGTAAAGTTCAAGAGTCAAATAAAACTCAGTCTGAAACTGGTTTATTTGGTTATCATGATGGTGAGAGAAGTTTCACTTTAGATGCGGAAGATGGACACGCTATTTTTGGTCAGGGTCAAGGTTCATTAGCTATTGACCCAAGTGCGGGTAAGGCTTTACTTTATAGTGGAGATTACTGGAAAAATTATACTGAAAAAGGATTGCCGCAGAACTATAATTCAAGTAATAAATCTGGTAGCGGATTTTTAATTGATTTATCTAGCGCCCGCATGGAATCAGGTTCAGGCGGTTTCACTCTTGACGGTTCAAATGGCTATGTGACTATTCAGCATGGTGGAACTATTGGTGGCTGGAATGTTGGAGATAATGAGTTATCTTCAAGAGATAGAAAGATTGGACTTCATAGCTGGGATAATCAAAATGATACAGATAGTACCTGGGCTATATGGTCAGGTAATGGAAACTTTGTAGTAAATTATGGCGGTCATTTAACTGCAACAACTGCTACTATTGGTTCTGGCACTAATAAAATTACTATCGGTCGTTCTGCTGGTTCAGATAGTTATTCAGCCCTTTATTCTGGTTCACATAATCAATTAAGTTCAACTAATTCAGGTTTTTATCTGGGTACTGATGGATTGTCCATTGGAAGTAATTTTAGTGTTACTAGCTCAGGTGCTTTAACCGCAAAATCTGGTACAATAGCTGGATGGACTATTGGCTCTAATAACTTTAGAAATGGTAAGACTGGGTACGCATCTGGTAATGGTACTGGAGTTTATTTAGGTACTGATGGTATTGGATTAGGTGATAACTTCTCTGTTTCTAGCGGAGGTTATTTAACAGCTAGGTCTGGTAAGATTGGTAACTGGACTATTAGTGGAGATAGTTTGACTGGTACTGGAATTACTTTGAATCCCAATAGTGGTATTACTCTTGGGAGTACATTTAGTGTTAGTTCAAATGGTTATCTAACTAGTCTATCTGGTACTATTGGTGGTTGGGCTATTGGAACTAATACACTAACTGCTGGTTCAATGACGCTTAACTCAGATGGTTCCATGAGTGGACCTGGTTGGAGTATTTCTGCTGGAGGTAAAGCCACTTTTAATGATGTTAGTATTACTGGCGGAAGTATTGATGTTGGTGGTTCTACTTTTAGTAATAATGGTGGAAGCACTTTAGCTAGTGGCACTCGTTATAGTGGAAAACCTTTAAGTAAATATATTGCAGATGAAGTCGAAGCTGGTATTGGTACATTTGATGATTTATTTGCTAAAAATAGTTTTACTTTAGGCGATAGAGAAGTTAGATGGGTAAATGCGATAAGTACAATTGAGTTAAAGGAATTCAATTTGACAACCGGAGCTTATAAAATAGAATGTATTTGTCATGCTTGCTTAGGCGAAGTTAGTGTATCCCCCTATTCCACATCAGGTCGTGCACAATTATCTAAATAATTTACATATATAAGGAAATAAAAGGAGTTTACAATGGAAAATAATATTCAGATGCCATTTGATATGGCGTGTAATGAGTTTTCTAAAAATTTAGTAAATCTTATTAATGAGCAGTCAATTCCTTCAACGGCTATCTTTCTAATTATGAAGGATATTCTTGGTCAGGTTGAGCGCATTAAGGATGAGAATCGTCTGAAGCAAGAGCGTGAGTATCTTGAGCAGACTGGTCAGCTTGAACAGACTAAGACTATTACTGGTCAGGCTGAGATTGTAAATGATGAGGAACCAGCTGAAGAGATTGAGGCTGTTCCCGTTGATATGGTTAATGAGGAGTCAGTGGAGGGTTAATACCTTCACTGACTTTTTAATTAAATAAGAAAGGAGGAATAATATTCTGTAATGGCAAAAGAAGTCATTAAGTCATGGTTATACGACAAAGATGAGAATAGGGTTTCTCCTATTGTTACATTTGAACAGTTAGTTAAAAGTTCTACTGATGAAACACCTTTTTCTGAGCAATATGCGGCGGACTTAAATGAAATCCGTAATTCAGTCAAACCTAGTACTGGTAGTATAACAAGCACTGAACTTGCTGATGGTGCAGTTTCCAACCCTAAACTTGTAGATAATGCGGTTTCAACAGATAAAATTGCTGATGGAGCAGTTATTTCTGATAAACTTGCAAATGGTTCAGTTGGAACGAATCAAATTAAAAATGGCTCAATTACTGCTGATAAATTTGCAGAAGGTGCTATTTCAAATGCTATTCTAGGTGATGGTAGCGTTAATAGTGCTAAACTAGCTGATGGAAGTGTTACAACACCTAAATTAGCGGAGGGTGCGGTGACTAGCTCAAAGATTGGTCAGGGCGAGGTCAAATCAGGAAATATTGGAACCGCCGCAATTACGCAAGATAAATTAGCTGATGGCTCAGTTGCAACCGCAAAGATACAAGACAAAAGTATTACCAAAGATAAATTAGCTAATGGAGCTGTTGATAAAAGTAATTTAGATACCGAGCTTTCTGATAAGTTAGATACTTTTGAAGAAAAGATTGCGTCTCTTGAAAAAGACAGAGGTTCAGTTGCGGATGGTGCTATTACTGCAGATAAGATTACTGATGGTGCAGTTACTGGTGATAAAATTGCTAAAGGTGCAGTTACTGGTAATACGTTAGCTGATGAATCTGTTAGTGAAGCTAAGCTTGGTTCAGATGTAATTCAAAAGTTCACAGATATTAATTCTTCTATTCAAAATTTAGAACAGAAGATACAAAATACGGAAATTCCTGATAATTCTATTTCAACATCAAAACTGCAAAATTATGCGGTTACTAGTGATAAAATTGCAAATCAGGCGGTTTCCACAGATAAAATTGCGAATGGTGCGATTACGGATCAGAAGCTTGCAGATGAAGCTGTAACGGAAGCTAAGTTAGCGGATGATGCGGTTTCCAGCTCAAAACTGGCTTATGGCTCGGTGATTTCTGAAAAGATCGGGACCGCCGCAATAACATACGAGAAGTTAGCAGAAGGTTCTTTAGCTTTTGATAAATTTGCCGATAGAACTTCTGTTTTTGATAGTTCTTCTCTTATTAATTTGTTAAATAAACTTCATTCTATTATTAAGTGTGAAGTAACTCCTGCTTATAATGAAGAAAATCAAAATTATGATTTTATTGTTACTCCTGATGGAGACTGGGGTTCTGCAGCACCTGAGTGGACTGAGGTTTAATATAAAATATTTATAGTTAAAATATGAGTTATCATTGATAGAAATATGAATGGTAATTAGAAAGGAATTTAATAATGAGCGATAGAATAATGTCAGCTAAAATCGCGGATTCCGCAGGAACAATGGGTAATGAAATTCCTCTGGGAACCGAAGCAAAGTATGTCGATATTCATACTATCGAAGATGGCTCTGCAAGTACCTATAAATATTCGTTACAAGATGTAGTAGACTCTATTTCCCTGGACTCTCAGGGGGGGGGGCAGCATCGCTACTCAGTTAAGTAATTTAAGTAGTGGTGTAAGTACAAATAAAACGAATATAAGTAATGAAATAACAAATAGGTCAAATGCAGATGCCGCACTTGAAGAAAAAATTAAGCTTAAAGCAGATGCAACAAGTTTAGATAATTATTATACTAAAACTGATTCTGATGCAAAATATATTCCACTAACTGGAAGTGAAGATATTACAGGAGATTTAATATGTAATGTTGATAATAAAATAATTCAATATCCAGGAGCATCAATTTGTGTATTAACTATGAGAGATGATGGTAGTAAAGCGACAGGTGGAGCTATACAATTTTATTTTAGTAAAAATCAACCTAATAAGGATGATAATCCAGATAGTCAGCTTGCTTCAACAGGTGAAGGAATTTTAACTTTTTCTGGAAAATCTTTTATTTTGGCTTCTGGCGCTAATTTAGATATTAAGAATGGAAATATTTCTGCTGTTAATGAGATAAATGCTAATAATATAACTCTTAATTCAGCTAAAATTGTTGACCATATTGTAGAAATTGGGCATTCTACTTATTGGTATTACCGTAGATATTTAAGTGGTTATTGTGAGTTTTGGAATAGCTTTGATGTTAATATCACGAATGGAAATAGTAAATGGTTAGCTAGAACTGGATTAACTTTGCCTTTTAGCATTAAAAATTATTCTGGAACTGCAACATTAACAGGTATGGAAAATTCAGAATGGAATAGTAATTATTTAGGTCCAATAAATTTATGTATTTATTCAAATACTGTAAATGTTTATTTAGGCATTGCTGAAGGTCATACTTTTGATAATTCATATAAACGAGTAATTGATATACATATTTTTGGACAAAAGGCTTAATTTTTTAGATAAATTATGATATAATATTAATATAGGCATCTTACCTATTGATTAAGTTACTTATATTCTTTCATATAAAATAGAAAGGATATAAGGTGAAATTTTAATGGCAGATAGAATAATGTCTTTAAAAATTATGGGTAGTAGTTCTTTTGGTAATGAATATCCAATAGGAACTACTGCTTCTAATGTTGATATAACAATTAATAATGCTGCTTCTAATGTTGATACTGTTATTAAAAATATTGTTAGTGGAACACAAAGTGTCGGTAATGCAGCTAAAGTAAATGGTCATACTGTTAATTCAGATGTTCCAGCTAATGCTAAATTTACTGATACGGTTACTACTGTTGATTCTAGTTTAAGTGGTTCTAGTACTAATCCTGTGCAGAATAAGGTTGTTAATAGTGCTTTAAATAATAAACTTAATTTATCTGGTGGAACTATAACAGGAGATTTACTAGTAAAAGGAACTTTTAAAACTGATAAAATTAGAAGTTTTACTACTATTACTTCTAACGATGGTAAAACCTCTACTTGGAATTTAAATATTTCTCCAGTGCAATTTGATGAAGAAGAACCTGCAATAAGTATTAATGCAAAAAATGACAATTCTTCCGGTACGCCCGTAAAGTCTTATATAACAGATATTATAGGAACTCTTAACACAAAAGGAAATATTTGGGTTAGTCAATATGAAGAGAAAGCTGATGTTAATTTAGGAATTAAATTTAATGAATCAGATTCTTTATATATGTACTATAATCCAGGATCTACTCATAGAGGTATTTGGGATTCTCAAAAACAACATCAATTAATTGGTTTTTCTAAAACAAGTAATAGCGATAATACTTTAAAATTTATTCTTGAAGGTACTCCTTGTGCAATGATATTTTTCGATCAAGGAGAAGTAAAAAGTTCTAATAATAATACTTGGCATTATTTAAAATTTAAGAATATTATTGATAATAAACTTTATGGATTTTGCTACATGAAAAAATGGATAACAGCAGCAAAAGGTGAATTTAAATCTTGGGGCAGCGTTTATTATTCACCAACTACCACTATGGATAGTTACCCTTTTGAATTTGTAGATTCGGATGGGGTAGTGACGATAGGTGCTCCATCTATATTTTCAGGTGATTTCTGGCTTTCAACTTCATCAAGAGGAAGCACAACTAATATGCCAGGATATACAATAATACGTCCAATGTTGATAGATTCCACGATTGGTGGTTATTTGAATTTTGTAGCATATGGGGAGATTAAAGGATGAAATATTTTGATTCTAATTATAATTTAATTTCTGAAAATGAAGTTGATTTAAATAAAGGCTATTGTATAGATTTTTATATTTTAAAAGAAAATGTTGAGACTATAAATGAAACAAAGTCAGTTTATCAACCAGAAGATTTTGAAAAAGCAAAAATGTATTGTCGTATTTCAGATAAAGAAATTTTACAAAATCAAATTAATGAATTAAAACAGAAATTATCTAACACAGATTATGTTGCTATTAAGATTTCAGAAGGTGCCGCAACACAAGAAGAATACGCCGAGGTTCTTACGGAAAGAGCTAACTGGCGTGAACAAATTAATAAACTAGAGACGCAAGTTGCGGCTTTAGATTAAATATAAAATTAAACTAATAAAGGAGTAAATTTATATGGCAGATAGAGTAATGTCCATCCGTCAAATGGGCGAAAGTAGCTTCGGTAATGAGATTCCTATCGGCACAGAAGCTAAATATGTAGATGTTACAACGTCTACTGGGACACAAGCTCTACAAACTCTCCTAGGTGAAAATATAGGGGGGGGGGCACAATCGAAAATCGGTTGAGCACCCTAGAGAGTATAACAGCAAGTCAAGGAACTAAATTAAGTGGAATAGCTGAGGGAGCTAACAAAACAATTGTTGATAGTTCACTTAGCTCAACCTCCGCTAATCCAGTTCAAAATAAAGTAATAAACACTGCATTAAGTACAAAAGCTAATAGTTCTAGCTTAAATAATTATTTACCGCTTAGCGGTGGCGATATAACTGGAAACTTAGGTGTTAAAGGTTCATTAAATACAGATACTATTAGAAGTTTTAGTTCTACTTATTCAAGCGATGGTAAAACAAGAGCTGCTAGTTTAAGTATTACACCAATTAAATTTGATGAAACAGAACCTTTAATTAAGTTAGATAGTAAAATGGATTCTTCAAGTGGAGACACGGTTAAAACACAAACTTTAACTATCAATGGTGAAGTAACTGTAACAGATAGGTTCACAGTTGAAGATAGCATTTTTGCAAGCCAATTAGAATTAACAGGTCTGACTTCTACTATTGGACAACCATTTATTGATTTTCATTTTGATAATAGTGATGAAGATTATACTAGTAGAATTATAGAAACGAGTAAAGGTTGTTTACAAATTGATGCTCGTAATGGAGTGATTTTACCTAGCATAAGTAGTTCTCCTATTGTAGATTATCCAATAGAAAGCGGGTCAAAAGATTCTATTATAATTGAGAAATTTGCAAATGGATTAGTTATTATGAGTTCTAGAATTAGAGTTTTTAATATGGTGGCAGCAAAGCTAGGTTCAGATGATATAATGATTAAAGATATTACTTGGCCTGTATCTCTTGTCGCTGTCTATGCTGCTCATGCTAATTCAGATGCTGTGTCTGGATATGGTACATATGGAAATGTTCCTTGTTATTGGCGTTCTTTAACTAATACTGGTGGAACTTTAGTATTTAAGAATAAAGCTTTAGATATGTGGTGTTCTTATACAATTATTGGTTCTTGGAAATAATTTATCTGTCATTAAATTTACATTCTTCGATATAAAAGGAAAGAGGTACTTGATATGAAAATTAACGTACATGGTGGTCACAACTCTCATTCAAGCGGCGCCGCAGGTTATCTCGTTGAGTTGACTGAGGACCGCAAGGTGAAGAATCTGGTTATCTCTAAATTGAAGGCTCTGGGTCATACGGTGTATGATTGCACTGATGATGCTGGCGCTAATCAGTCTCAAAACCTCCGCAATATTGTGACAAAGTGTAATGCACATAAAGTTGACCTCGATGTGTCAATTCACTTTAATGCAGGTGGTGGCACCGGTACCGAGGTCTGGGTGTATTCAGCTAGCTCTTCTTCAAAGTCTTATGCTCAGAAGACTGCTGCTGCAATCGCTGAGCTGGGCTTTAAAAACCGCGGTGTTAAGTATAGCAAAGGTTTATACGTTTTGAAGCATACTAGTTCACCTGCTATGCTTGTTGAATGCTGCTTTGTTGATAATCAGCAAGATGCTAACCGCTATAATGCTGAGAAGATGGCTAATGCTATTGTTAAGGGTATTACTGGTCAGACGGTTGCGGAGACCCCTGCTAAGCTTGCCACTTCAACCAGCTCTAGTGCAGGCGCCACCGCAGTCAATTATCTAGTTCGGATTAACACCGCAACTCTAAATGTCCGCAAAGACCATAGCGCTTCTAGTGCAGTTAGTACTACTGTCAAGAAAGGCGATGTATATACTATTGTTGCGGAATACAAGAATGGTTCAACTCTTTGGGGCAAGCTCAAGTCTGGTGCTGGCTGGATTTCTTTGGCTTATACCAAGCGTGTGTAATTAATAAATTTTATTTGGTCTTACTTAGATTCTCTGGTCTAAGTAAGACCATTTTTTTTTAAGGTTTTTTATATAAGAGTAGTAAATAAGAGAGAAAAGGAGTTTAGATATGGCAGATATATTAAGTACATTGTACCCACCAATAGTGTCTACCTATCAACCCACTTTTGCTATGACTTCTAGTTATAGAGCTAAGGTATATTTTTCTATATCTGCTTTTAACTCTAAAGAAAACATTATGGCGGTTCAAGTTTCCATAACAAATCAACGAACCAATGCTAGTGTTTTAAAGAAGTCTTTTTATCCTACTGGGTTTAAAGTATATGCAAATAGTGGGATACTAACGGATAGTTCTAGAACTTCTGATGATAAATATTACATTGAGATTGCGAACACTGATATTGAAGGCGGTTTTGCAGTTAATCAATATTATAAAGTGCAAGTGCGGTTTAGTTCTATTGCACCGCCTAGAGATACAGAAGGAAAGGTTAGCCAAAAGGTTGATTCTTGGTTGGCCGCAAATACAAGCTACTTCTCTGAATGGTCTACTGTAACACTTCTACATGGAATTAGCCAGCCCACTATTACTTTAAAAGGCTTTTCCGCAAGTCAGAGTAGCGAAGGCGAATTGACGCTTGAGCGTGATGTTTTAACTGTTATAGGTAATCTTTCTTTTGCAGATCCGCAAGAAAAAGAAGTAATTAAAAAATATCAAGTCCAATTATATGATTCAAAAGGTAATAAAGTAGCTGATAGTGGAGATTTATATTGTGACACTTATCATGGCGTAAATGAGATTAACTATACTTTTGAATATCTACTATTAGATGGTTATTCTTATCAGTTAACTATTGATTATATTACGAATAATCTATATAATGGATATGAAGAATATAATTTCCGTGTGCAGCAGAAAACAGCACCACAGCTAGGATGTAAGTTTTATGTTGACACTAATCCTGAAATGGGTACAATCACTCTTGATTTTATCCCAGAGTCAGGTGGAACTAATCTAGATGATTCTTATATTGTATTTAGACGGACTTCCAGTAAAACTAATTTTACAATTTGGGAAGATATTTTTAAAGTACCCGAATCAAGAGTCACAGAGATGAAAATTGAAGATTATACAATAGAATCTGGTATTTGGTATAAATATTGCGTACAACGGTTAATGGGTGAATATATGCGGTCACCGGTTGTGATGGCAATGGACCGAGATAAAGACAAGACAGATGCTCAGCCTATCATGCTTATCTTCGATGATATGTACCTTTGTGCTAACCAAAAACAGTTGCGGATTCGCTATAATCCAAAGATTACTTCATATAAGAAAAATCTATCTGAAGCTAAGATTGATACGATTGGTTCTAAATATCCCTTTATTAAGCGTAATGGAGCAATGGAATATAGACAATTTTCAATTTCTGGTATGATAACAATTCATAATGATTTGTTTTATACTGGCGGCGATACCGTAGAAGATTCTATTAGGAATGAAGATAACCAGAAAGAAAAAACTTCTTTTATTAAAACAGAAGATTTGTATGGTAGCGCTTCCATTGCCACATTGTATGAGAAATATAATCAAGAGAATAACATAAATAATTATAATGATTATATTTATGAACGTGAATTTAGAGAAGTAGTTGCGAATTTTTTATATGAAGATTCTGTTAAACTACTGCGTACAACAACAGAAGGTAATATTTTAGTTAGATTAATGGATATTAGTCTTTCACCAGAAGAAACGCTTGGTAGAATGATTTATTCATTTAGTGCAACCGCATATGAAATTGCGGATTGCACAAATGCTAATCTAATTAAATATAATATTGCTGGTGGATTAATTGGACTTGAAGAAAATCAGCAACCGCAACAAAGTTCACATTTACTTGGACAAGTGCGAGGCCCATTCCAGAAAGGCCAAGATATATTTTCTGAGGTACTGGCTGAAAAACATAATTATGTCACCGCAGATGGCATTTCAATGACTATTAACAAAATTACTAAATTACATATTGAACTTTATGGACAACCTTATTTAATTAAAGTTCAAGGTGATGATTTAGTTTACGCTGGAGATAATGCGGGTAATAAAGATAATACTCTGGTAGGGTATATTGTTTATATAAATGATATGCCTATTTATGTAAATAAACGTGGAGTTTATGATTTATTAGAGAATGATACAGATGTTACTTCTATCTATTTCCCGGTTGAGCAAGATGGTATAATTGATTACACCATAGATTTATTACAAGATATGGAGTATAAATCTGATATGATTTTTTATTCAAATAAGATCGGTCAGATTGCAGGTAGTTTCAATTATCAGGAATCTACTTTTGACAAAATCTGGAATAAATATTATAAGCAAAAGCCAACCTCATATCAGAAATTAATTTCGATTAATGGTATGCGGATTGAAGCTGACCCAGGCACAATATTTTATGCAAAGATGACTGGTTCAGATGAGCCTAGAAAATTTGTTATAGATTCAAGTGAAACTTTAACTCTTTATGAAGAAGATGAAGTTATTACAGATTTATATTTTGGCGGCGTTCAATTAACTGAATTAACTAGTTATGATACTTCATTAGATAAAGAAGGTACTCGTCGCGAGGTAGCAGCGCCTAATACCGCGATCAATGTCGGAAAACATTTCGCTACTTTACAGGATGCGGTTGCCGCACAGCTAATTAATAATAGTGTTATTACTATTGGGTCTGCTTCTGAAAAGTATGTATATTATCAGGGACATCTTTATCAATATAAAGATGGAATTGTTATTTGTCCAGTTAATGCTATTGTTGATTATATGATTGAGATAGTTGAAGGAGTGTCCGCTTAATGAAACAAGAATATCTAAATGATAGAGAGTTTCTTAAAGAACTAGACCTTACAACTCTCAAGACTCAGTATATAAAGATTACAGTCCTGGATTGGAATGAGAATCCTCTCCAGGACATTACTGGTAAGGCAACTGGCGGTTCCATCAATATAGACGGGTCTTCTGCCATACGCCGCACTGCGAATATTTCATTATTTCTTCCAGATACAGAAAATAATGTAACTAATCCAAATCATCTATTATCTATCAATAAAAAAGTTTCAGTTGCTATTGGCATTGATAATACAACAGATAAGTATACAGAGTATTCTAGACTATGGTTCCCAATGGGCGTTTATGTAATTATACAGCCAAGTATCTCTCATGCAATGGGGGGAACCACAATCTCTTTACAGTTGAAAGATAAAATGTGCTTACTGAATGGTGAATGCGGTGGTACGTTACCCGCATCTGTTACGTTTAATGAGATTGAGACTATTGATGGAGATGGTAATACTATTATTACTTATCCTACAATGTATCAAATCATTCAAGAAGCGGTTAATCATTGGGGCGGCGAGCAACTAGGTAAAATTATTATTAGTGATTTAGATACAAGAGTTAAGAAAGTAATGAAGTGGATTGGAAATGTCCCACTTTATTGTTATAATGAAAATAACGGTATTGAATTTACTACTAGTGAAAATAAAATAGAAGAATTACTTGCTAAAGGTTATTATGAGACAAATAATTCTGAGATAGTTGCAAATGGCGGAAATGGTTATATAAAATATGAAAGTGGTCGAGATGTAGGATATATCTACTCAGACTTTTACTACACTGGCGGCGACCTAGTTGTTGATGCTGGTGGCACTGTTTGTGATGCTCTTGATGCAATAAAAAATGCACTTGGTAATTATGAATATTTTTACGATCTTGAAGGTAATTTTGTTTTTCAGGAAATTAAAAATTATTTGAATACCAGTCAAAGCACTATCGAAATAGATAAGTTAAATAATGATGACTATATTATTGACCAACAGTATGGTAAAACTGTTTATGACTTTGATGATAGCACTTTAATTACCGCTTATAGTAATAACCCACAATTTAATATGATAAAGAATGACTTTATTGTATGGGGTCAGCGGAAAGATGCAAATGACCAGACTTGGCCTATTCGCTATCATTTAGTTATTGATGAAAAACCTGAGATTAATAAAGAACATTTAGTATTTAAATATATTGATCCAGAAGATGGATTAGCAAAAGCTAAAGCTACAATGAACTTTGAGTCTATTGATGATTTACCTGCGGAAGGTCAAGTAGGTGTCTTTTATTCAGTGAAGAAGCTTACTAACGTATATACTAGCCCTGATACGGGATTTCGTCAGACCTATGATAATAGAAAAGAAGAAGTTAAAGTACGTGGCGGTGGTGTAGTAATGCGCTGGGACGCACAGAACGAAGAATATGTCGAAGTCCTTGGAGGAACACTTGAGACTGTTACTTCTAGAGACTGGCGTACAGAACTTTATCTCCAAGGCGTAGATGCTGAACCCTGGGGTATTGATAGTAATTATTATTATACTGAGCTTCAAAATGAATGGCCTAAGTTGTATGACATTTGGGGCGAGACTGAGAAACATCGGCTGAATCCCGCAAATAATACTATGGAAACTTATTACACAGAAGATTTTTACGATGAAGTAAGGAATACTCCAAGTGATTGCGATTTCTTCTTAGATTTCATTGATACAACTGCAGCAATAAGTGAATTTAGTGTTAAGAATATCGGTCGCCGCACAAAAGTATTAAATGATGATTCTGTGAATTGTTTATTTGCTCCTGATATTCCAGATTGGATTATTATTGAAGCTAACCAAGATGATACTCATGAACGTGTTCAGGAAGCTCAAGATCGAGGTCAAAACTTTACTCAGGTTGATGAAAATATTTATGACTTACTTACTGGCGGAGGTAATAAGTATGCTGCATATGATGCAGTAAGAGATTTGTTATATCAATATACTAGTTATAATGAAAGTATTTCATTACAGTGTATTCCTATATATTATTTAGATGTAAATACTCGAATTGGAGTAAATGATACTGAAAGTAATATCTCAGGAGATTATATGATTGGTACTATTTCTATTCCTCTTGATATAGGTAGTACAATGACAATCTCTGCAACAAAAGCATTAGAGAAATTCTAATAAAGGAGGTACAAGGAGCTAATGTTCAATCTTGGACAGCTTAGAGGAAGTTATTCTGATACAACAGAATCTAATGGAAAAACTGAGCCTAAATATTTTACAGATATTACAGGTTATCAGATTAAGAAAATTGATTCAATAGAAAATACTTCAGTTGGTAGTTTTACTGATATTGCAGTTACTTTACCAAATGAGGGAACTTATGATTCTTCTAAGCATTTTTATTTGCGGTTTGCTGTTGATTCAAATGGTTATGAGCAAACTTTTACTGCTTATTTACAAAATACTGGCGATAAAGATTTAGATAATCGGCAGAAGTTGCAAGAATTTACAGTACCCGCAAATACAGGTAAAACTTATTATTTCGATCTATTGATTTCTCCTGATTCTTCTTATAATATGATAGTTTTCACTTTAAAACGTATAACTATTGATTACAGTAGTTCAATAGGTGGAAGAATATTAGATATTAAAGTTAATATGTTTCAAGAGCTAAAAGAGGTTTTAAATGCTATTGGAATGTCTAGATTAACTAAATTTGCAATACAAAGTGTTCCAGGTTTAATTATGTGTCTTAATGGAGAAGAAATTCATATTGGTCGTACTGGAATATATGAATTAATTTTTGATGATGTAACTATTACTTCTGTTACTCTTGCACTTCAAGAAGGTAATAGTTTTGTTATAGATTATCAGTCTTAAAGGAGGTTGGATGATGAATAATAATAGTTTTTATGGCGGTCGTCAAGGTGCGCCTTTTATTATTGTAAACCGCTTCCGGTATATTAGTTCTGATGTAATTTATTTAAGTAATGAAGAAAAAGAAACTTTTGTTAAACCAGATGCGGCAAATAAAGGTATAACAGTAGATACTTGGATAAAGCAATATTGTATGAAAGAAGCTTTTTCTCAAGGCGGAAGTTATACTGATGTTGGTTATGACGAATATGTAATTATTGATTCATTTAATAAAAATGATGCTAATAATGGCAAAATTTTTAGACGCGGATATAATATTACAGACGACCTAGGTGGTGCCTTGTATATAGGCCAGATTGTTGGTCCTCGCGGCGGCGCCCCGCAGATGAAAATGGATTCTTATGAAAACGTTGCTCAGCTAGGTCAAGATGGCGGAGATAACGCGGAATATGCTACCGGTGAACTAAATGTTGCCGCAGATTTGATTCCAGGCAAAGATTCATCTGGTAAGATTACCGATAAGATACTTTACAACTCTTGTAATGTTGTTACCGCAGATGGTGCTAAAACAACCGTTTATATGGGCTTTAAAGTCCCTTATTTAATAAATGAGTTTGCCGCAACCAGTATTAGTGCTTATAAACAACCAACTATTAGTCAAGATAGCTCAACTACTAGTCATCCATTTTATGATAAATGGAATTTAGGTATTCCAAAAGGTATTAAAGGTGATTGCTTTAAGAACTTTAAAGTAATGACTGCTGATAATACTATTGAATCATATACTGGTCAAGCGGACGATATTTCTAAAAAACGGCAAGTATTAGTATATGAACAGTGGAATTATGATGATTCAGAAGCTGGCTCTAAGAAACTTTATTATGTTGGAGATTATAATGAGATTTCTAATGTAACTCTTGCTGATGATGGAACATTAACTTTTACTTTTACTCATAATGATGCAACTGCATTCTCTAAGAAAATTAAATGGGTTAATACTGTTACTCTTGCGGATAATGGTACATTAACTTTTACTTATAATAATGGTACTTCAACTACTTTTGATAAAAAGTTAAAATGGATTACTTCTATTGATACTGCGGCAAATGGAACTGTTACAGTAGGATATAATGATGGAACTAGTTCAGCTTTTAGTCAAAAAATTAAATGGTTAACTGATTTAGCTATTAATACTGGTTCTACTGAGGGAACGGGTAGCCAAAAGGTTAAAGTCATTTATAATGATGGAACTAGTTCTGAGATAGGTCAGCCATTGAATTATATTATGAAAATGGCTCTAGATGATAGATACCATTTACTAGCTCTTTATAGTGATCCTGCTAAACGAAATGCTCTAAATACTAATCAGAAAGCCACTTATGATGGACGCTCTGACTGGTATGATATGGGTGCTGTCAAGAGTGATAGTGGACTTTTGATTGGATTGAATTTAGATACTAATAAATCTCAGTATAGTACTTTAACTGATAAAGAGAAAGCTGTTAATTATTTAAATAATAATTATCCTAGTGGTTTAACTGGTGAATATATTGAGGGTAAAGTTGTTACTATAGGAGACCCGTTACGTTCTAAAAGTGTTTATGCTTTTGATTATGGTACTACGGATAATACTACTTCAGCGGGCTTTAATGGCTGGTATTATTTAGGTAATATTTCTGCTGAAGGTGGCGGTGGTAGCTCTTCTGATTTGCTACCTGCAGATGTTATTGTAGTTGCTCATGATAATGAAGAAGGTCAAGCACAAGCTAATAAACTTCATGTTGGCGGTGTTTGGTTTATAATTAAATGAGGTGACTGGAATGTATTTCGGTCAATATGTTGGTCCATTTGCGGCCAATGAAGAAATTATTCAAGATGCTGGAATTACTAGAATTGCAATTTCTGGTAAAGTTGGAGAAGTTTTTACTATAAATGGTGAGGAAATTCATTTAGGTAAAACTGGTATGTATGAAGTAGATGAAGTTGAAGTGACATCTTTAAAATTTAATCAAGATGTTGATGCAACTCATTTTGTTACATATTTAATTGAACCCTCTTAAATAAATTTAATAAGATAGGCGGTTAATAAAAGTGTTACCGCCTATCTTGTTTTTTAGTTAAAATTGTGATAAAATATAATTACAAACAAGTTTAAGAAAGGAAGATATTAATGGCTGATAAAATTATGTCCATTAAGCAGATGGGGGCTTCTGCTTTTGGTAATGAAATTCCCATTGGTGTTGTAGCAGCGAATGTAGACGTCGCCACTTCAGCTGGCACTAAGTCATTAGAAGCTCTTCTCGGTACAAATATAGGGGGGGGGGCACCATTGAATCTCGATTGAGTTCAATGGAAACTAAATTAAGTGGAATTGATGCTGGAGCTAATAAAATTACAGTTGATAGCTCGTTGAGCAGCAGTTCTACTAATCCCGTACAGAATAAGGTAGTTTATACTCAGTTAACTAAATATTTGCCTTTAAGTGGAGGTACTGTAACTGGAAATTTAACAGTTGATAAAACTGTTAAATTAAACGATACTTTAACAACTAATGGTAATATTTCCAATTATGCTGAAATTTCTGGAATCACAGGTGGCGCTAGCGTATTAACTACTGGATGTTATGCTAAAACTTTTTTTGTTGTAAATTCATATAAATCTGGTGGTGGATTAGAAAGTTATTTTTCCGTTCAAGCTTTGCCTATTGCTCAAGGAGTTTTTGATGGATATAATAATTTTTACAGATATTATTCAGATGGAACATTAGAAGTTTTTGGAAAAATAGATACTCAATATATTGGCTGGGATAGTTTATCTAAAGCAAGAGTAAAAACTATTGAATATACTAATGGTAAAATAGATAATCAAATTTATCCATTTGTTTCAATTTATTCTGTTAATATTAGTATGACCACGACAGATAGTCCAACTAGTACTGCAGATTTAGGTACAACAACTTCATTAACTTGTGGAGCTTATGGTATTACTAATACTAAGATGCAAGTTTATTTTAAAAATGTTAATTATGCAGATCAAAGTCATACTCCTTATGGAAAAAATTTGTATATAAATTGGCATATTTTTGGTCGTTGGAAAGCTACCTAAGATATTTTACTTCTTTTAATAGTATGGAGAACAAGATTCAAGAAATTACAAAGGGATTTATCCTTCGTGGATAAATCCCTTTCTTTTTTTATATTTTTATGTAAAATCGTAGCAAAAAAATTTTTTGCTAGACTAGCATTTTTCTTAAAAATTTTTGGACAAGGTTAGTAAATTATTTGCGGCTTATTTTCATATAAGAGTGAACAAGGAAAGAAAGGAGATAGAGTGGTACATATGAATTATTACAATCCTAATTACTACAATCCGTACCAATTTAATAATGGAAATGTTCAGTACGCGCCTTCTTACACTATGCCACAGCCACAGCCGCAAAATAATATACAAAATAACATGCCGTTGCCGCTGAATGGGAAAATTGTGGATAGTGAAGATATAGTGAAAGTTACTGAAGTACCAATAGGCGGTTATGGTGTATTTCCAAAAGCTGACTTTAGTGAAATATATGTAAAATCGTGGATGCCTAATGGAACTACTACAACTCTCACTTTTAAGCCAGTTGCTCCTGCAGAAAATCCTATAAATGTTCAAGAGCAAACTACTACTGATACAGAAACTATATTAAATAAAATTGCGGAAATTGAACAAAAAATTGATGCGGTTCTCACCCAAGAACGGATAGTGACCTCAGTCCCTACCGCCGCAGAAGTGAAACCCGCACATAAAAAGGAGATTAACTTAAATGGCTACTAATTCTACAATGATGTTACAGCTATTGCAGATGATTAAAAATTCAGGAAATCCGCAACAGTTTATGATGAATCTAGTAAGTACTCAAGCAAATAAAAATCCAGTCTTTGCTAACCTATTGCAATTAATGAAAAATAATGATTCAAAAGGAATCGAACAAGTCGTAAGAAATATTGCGGCTTCGCAAGGAATTACGGATTTTGATAATGAATTTAATAGCTTCAGGCGGACGATGGGGCTTTAAATTAAATATATGTAAGTATCAACCCAAAACTATTATTTAAATTAACTGGAGGTACATTATGTTTAATACCAATGAAGGTTATAGCTTAGCTGATATTGCGGCGGCTACAGGTAACAATGGACGTAGCGATGATTGGGGTGGAAACCAGTCCTGGTGGATAATTATCCTGTTCCTGTTTTGTTTTGCAGGTGGCTGGGGCAACGGTCGTGGTGGACTCTTTGGAGGCGATGGCTCCACTGGCTCCGGCATCACAGATGGATATATTCTGACATCTGATTTCGCTAATCTAGAGCGCAAACTTGATGGTGTGAATAATGGTATTTGTGATGGATTCTATGCTATGAATACTGGTATGTTGAATGGTTTTGCTGGTGTTAATAATAGTATTACTCAGCAAACTATCAATGATATGCAAAATACCAATGCTGTAACGGCCCAGATTACCGCTCTTAGCAATCAGCTCGCAAATTGCTGCTGCACTAACCGCTATGAGTCAGCAACCCAGGCCGCTGATCTGAATTACCGCTTAGCTGAACAGTCCTGCCAGACTCGTCAAGCTATCGCGGATGCTTCTACTGCGATTACCCAGAACCAGGATGACAACACTCGCAGTATCTTAGCTGCTCTTCAGAATATGCAAACTCAGGCTCTACAGGATAAGATTACTGCTCTTACCGCTGATAACCAGTCCTTGAAATTTGCGGCAAGCCAAGCTGCGCAGAATAATTATTTAGTCTCTGCGCTGAATCCGCCTCCCGTTCCCGCCTATCAGGTTCCTAATCCTTACACTGGAGCCTATGGCTGGCGTCAGGGATGCTGCAGTGCCCAGACTGCTTGCTACTAATTAACTCTAAGCCTAGCCCCTTGAAATATAGGGGCTAGACTCCTAATATGAAAAGAGGAGACTTTATGGAAATTATTAATGATGCTATACAAGTTGTTAATGCCAATAGCAACGTTGTTTTTGATACGACCCGTGTACCTGGAAACTGCTCAATCATCCATACACAGGGTTCTGGCCAAGTTAAATTACGCGGTTTAACTTCTACGCAATGCAGAGCGCGTTTCCGCGTTTATTTTGGCGGAAATATCGCCGTCCCAACTGGCGGAACCGCAGGTCCTATTTCTTTAGCTCTTACTGTTGATGGAGAGCCAGTAGCTTCTACTACCATGATAGTAACCCCTGCGGCGGTTAATGAATACTTTAATGTAAGCTCAAGTATTTATTTAGATGTCCCCGCTTGTTGCTGCTCTACTATTGGAGTCCGCAATATTAATACAGTAGCAATCAATGTGCAAAATGCAAACTTGATTGTTGAAAGGGTGGCGTAAAATGAAAAAACTTTGTGAAATGAAAGATTGCTTAGAAAATCTAGTTCAATGTGAACTTGCTAATCCCGCAAAAGCTAACACTCATGAACTTGGTGAAGCTGTTGATATGATTAAGGATTTATATGAAGCAATGTATTATTCTTCTATCGTTAAAGCAATGGAAGAAAATGAAGAGAATACAAAGTATTACCGCCCATATGACAAAAAACGGATGCGCCGTGGGCATGACACTGATCTAGAAGATTGGATGTATGATGACTATGGCTATGATACAGATAACCGCGGTCGCTATCGTGAAAGAGAGCTAACCTCTGACATGATGCAGCGGGATCCCCGCGAAGGCAAGAGTCCAATGTCTAGAAAGATGTATATGGAATCTCATGAGTTACATCACGATTCAAATAAAACCATGAAAGAGCTTGAAAAATATATGCAAGAATTAACAGAAGATATTATGGATATGATTCGTGAAGCAACCCCAGAAGAAAAACAAGTCCTTAAACAAAAGATAGCAACTCTGTCCACAAAAATTAGCTAATTATGTTTAATATAAATGGGCGGTGGTGGCACATTTACTTTGTTTCACCTAACCACCCTGAATTGCGAAGACCCGATGGGGTAACAACTCTTGGGTCTTGTAACAACAAAACTAGCTCGATCTATGTCAACGATATGCTCAATGCAGAAATGCGTTGGCGAGTCCTTTGCCACGAAATCACCCATGCCGCGATGTATAGCTATAACGTACAGTTGAACTTAGATCAAGAAGAAATACTTGCGGATTTGGTTGCTACCTATGGTTATGAAATAATTGAAATAACCAATAAAATATTTAAGAAAATTGAGGGAACGATGTAAAAGTCGTTCCCTTTATTTTTTTTATTTTAAAAAGCAGATTCTTCTGGAATATCTAAAGTGGTAGTTCTTTTTCTTTGGTTTACTTTTGCTTCTTCTTTAAAACCAACATTAATATATGCCCAGCCAATACAGATTGCATCGCATATATCATCATTTGCGGCGATACCAAAGTGGTCTGCAACGAACTGCATATCAAGCTTTTTAGCGGACTCTCGTACAACATTGCGCCCAGTCTGAATTCCGCACGCCCGCCGCCATGTATTTACATTAACTAGTTGTAGCTTTTGTTTAAAATCATGTAATTTTAAAGCAACCGCCGCCTGTAAATAATGTAAAGCATTAAAAGTTTTTTGAGAATGTCTTACATCTTCTGGTAAAACATCTTCCATAATAACTTCATTGATTTCATACTCTTGATAAATTTTAACAATACCTTCAACCATTATTTTAATACGTTTTAAAGTATCAGTGCTGGAAGAAGTGATGCAACAATAATGTACTAATTTATCATTTTGATATACTGCTAAACCAGTACATTTTGTACTTGCATCTATTGCCAGAACATTACGCATATACATTCCTCTTTTCTTGAGTTCAGTATATCATAAATTTCAATAGAAAACAAAAAATGGAGCAATCTAATTAAAGATTGCTCCAAATTATTTTTTTAGTTAGAACCAGTAGAACCAAATCCACCGCGGTTTTCATCTTCAAGGTGCTTAACTTCAACAAACTGTACAGCGGGCTGCTTTTCCATGATACGGAACTGACATACTCGATCACCTTTGTGGATATTAGTATCGCGGATTGCGTACACAGGCATCATCCACTCGTCCCCATTTCCTGCATAGGACTCATCCACTACGCCGACAGAGTTAACCTGAAGGATTCCCCATTTCTTGAAAGTGGAAGAACGAGGTGCGATATGAGCTTCATAACCTTCGGGCAGCTTCATTGCTACCCCTAGATGAATCATCGCAAAGGTGTTGGCGGGAATAAACAGTTCCTCAGCTGCCCGCAAATCAATCCAGTCACCCTTATCAATCTTCTCAAGCTTAGGCAGTGATTCATCAAAATACTTAATCTTAATAAACATCAGGTTTCACCTCACTGCAAGAAAGAGTCAGTAACCTCGTAGGAAACCTTGACGTCGTTCACCGGTTCCTTCTCCTCATCGAACACCTTCAGGAGGGAAACTCGCATGAATTCATCGACGATTTCGGATTTTTGTTTGATGGTTCTGCGGGTAGAGGAATACTTAGCCAACTCAAAACTACCATCGGACTTAGCCTCATTAATGAGCTGAGCGGCCTCCGCCTCAGAATCTGCCCGCCAAGTTTCCTCAACCTTAATAAGATGCTTACTCATAATTCCTTTTATCTCCTTTTGTTTTAAATCAATTCAATATCAAATTTAGCTTCACCATATTTGGTGATTTCACATTCTTGAATTTTATTCTGAACACCTTTTGCATACTGCTTAGGACCAGACAACTCAATTTTATTAATCTCATATTTCTCAGCAAAAGCAATAACATTATCAGGGACATCATCAATTAAAACTTTTGCCATATCAATTTTATTTCCATCCTGATAAACATAAATAAAATGCTTATATTCAAAAGGATGGAGAATAGCAATAATTTTCTTATCCATTTAATTCACACCTTTACAGTTCAACTACTGCCGCATCATAGGGAAACAGATAATAACAATGCATCTCACTATCTGAATCACACAAGAGCCAGATTTCAAGAGCAACATCATCCTGGGTCTTTTCAATGCTGTAAATAACTCCACGGTTAAGCAAGCAAGATTTGAAAGAATTATTAAAGTTATTAATCTTAATAGGAATCATATCAGGTGAAACACTAAAATTAAAAACTGTATAATCTCTTAGTTCATTACACAACAGCATCATATAGTTACAATCACCTTTAATATTTTCATCAATATAAGGTGTAACTACTTCACTAATTTTATTAAGTAGAGCCTTTCCCTTTAGCGGCTTATCATTTTTCTTAACAAGCTCTTTATTTACGTCATAAAGATTGCCTGCATTCATTTCAGCCATAATGTAAACTCCTTTTATCTCTTTTATATATTATATCATAAAACTATATAAAAATCAAAAAAGAAAATGCGGCGACCCCGTTGAAGCCGCCGCATCTCTAGGTCATTAGAAGTCTTGACCTCGGTATAATACTCGCTGATTGCTGGAACCGCGCAATTTCAGAGTTATATTTCTTTCCTCTTGAATGAACGGTCCATCTATCAGAACATCAATATTCTTTAGTATATCAGCCAATTTTTCATTTGTTTCTGCTCGTTTTTTCAGAGTTTCAATGACGAACCCAGACCATACAAAAATTTTAATTTTTGGATAAGCAATCCGCACCGCCATAATTAATGAATGAACTAGGTCTAGGTTTTCCTCGCACAGGGGTTCGCCTCCAAGAACGCTGAAATTGCGCTGTACACCGTTTGCGCTTAGAGCCTTGATGATTTGGCCCTTGATGTCTGAGGGAACTTCAATGCCGCCATTAAAATCCCAAGTATCTGGATTATGACAGCCTGGACATCTGAATGGACAACCCTGAGTCCAAAAGCTAACACAGATTCCCTCACCATCAACTATATCATTGAATTTAATTTTAGCATATCTGGTATTAGTCATCAAGATGTACCACTCTATCTTTTATCTCTTGGGTGCGGCCATAATTCCAGAAGTTAGACCCAATGTAGCCACAAGTGCGTCGTGCGACGTTTAAGGTTGAATGGTCACGATTGCCGCAATTAGGACAATACCATTCCATATTCTCGTCAATAAGGATTTCTCCATCATAGCCGCATTCTTGACAATAATCACTCTTAGTATTTAATTCAGCATACATAATATTATCATAAATAAACTGAATTACAGAAAGGACTGCAGGAATGTTATCCTGCATATTAGGGGTCTCAATGTAACTGATTGCACCGCCTGGAGAAAGGGCCTGGAACTTAGCTTCAATAGCTAACTTAGAAAACGCATCAATTTTCTCAAATACTGGTACCTTTTATACCCTCAATTTCTTGATATTTAATGGGGAATAGACTATCTCACATTCTATTATTCTGTTATCAAATTATAGAATCCTTGCACTTCGTTCAATAATGAACTACTCTACTCGCTTCCATTTATAAATTTTTCTTTTATAATGGGCTTTCGATAGTCGTTACACTTTTAAGTTTGTTCAATAATTAGAGATTTTTTATATTCTTCAAATTCTTGTTTTGTTATTTTGGTAAACTTTTTACCTTTATAGGTTCTATTATATTTTAATAAATCATAGATGTATTTATGAGGAATTTCTGGATGGTCATAAGTATACTGTAAAGCATTTTTACAATATTCTATTTCTCCAGTTTCAATATTTTGAACTGTAAAATAATTTGTTTTTTGTAAATTTCCTCTTTGCTCATCAAGACATATCCAACAACAATTTTCTGGAGTATAAGGTTTATCAACATCTATACGTTCTAAAGAAGTATCATGTTCTCCATAAATAGCAACATGAGTTTTCCATGACTTATACATTGCATTGTAAAAATCCATAAAACTCTCAAAAGCATCACTATTAATGCCTCTGTCATAGTAGTTTTCTCTATTCCAAAAATTCGGAGAAGTTCTAGCTCTCATTGATTTCCAACGTTTATAAAAATATTCATCATAAGTAATTCCTAGTCCTTTTCCACAGTTTTTATGTTTTGTTCCTTTATGCATCCCAACTGTTGAACCTAACATAGATTTTACTTTTCCGCATTTTTGGCATTTCATAATATATTTTTTCCTTTTTTGACCAGTTGTTTCTTGAATAATATCTATACATTTATAATCATCATAAATGTCTCCGATATTAATAATATATTTAGGTGGTCTGCCCATTTATTTTTCCTCCTTTCTTTATTTTTCTTTTTATTGAACAAACAAACTTAGCACGGTATTACCATATCTTTATTTTATTAAAGACTTAGGCTCTCTTACTCATATTGTAATTTCTTACTTCTGAACCGTTAGCCAGATTCTTAGTCTGACACCTCTAAAAGAGTTCACAAGGTTTTCTTAATATATCACTATATTAAGCCACTATCCAATTAATGGTAGCTATTGGTTATGTAATTTCTATCAAAACCATCGAGTTTAATAAAAATATCTTCGCCAAACCGCTTCTTTAAACATTTAGCAAATTTGTAAGTAGTTGATTCTATCATCAACATTTCGTTTTTGGACTATCTTTTCACTCTTTTTCTCAAAGAGGTTCGCTCTTTCGCTTTCGCTACTCTACTAGGCTTATCACCGTTCGATAGTCTCTACACATTTATATTATTATTTTTAATATTGTTCGTCTTGGTATCTAAAATACCATTCTTTTCTAACAGGTCTTTTGTATTTTGCTTGTCTACCAATAGTTGAAGCAGGGCATCCTGTTAATCTTGCAGCTTCTTTTATTGACCCATATCTTCCCAATTCTTTATTAGTTTTTGTTTCATACATTATAACAGGCTTAGATTGGCTATCATCATATCCTTTATCATTTACTAATAATCCTTCATTAACTGCTTTTTGAGTATTTTCAGAATAAGTAGTCCAATATAAATTATCAACTCTACAATCAGTTTTTATATTATTTTTATGACCTACAACAGGAAGATTTTCTGGATTTGGTATAAATGTTTCTGCTATAACAATATGCCATCTTCTTGATTTTTTGATATACTTACCATTTTTATCAAGATATTTTAATGCACAATATTTATATCCTTGTGCTAAAGAAAATGAGCATTCAAAATATTCTCCATAATGCTTGACAGGCGTAAACATATCTTTATGCCATCTGTTTGGAACTTTTCGAGTTTCTTGTCCATAGATTTTTCCATCTGGAGTACACCAATTCAAAGTATTTTTAATTGCTTTTGCATTTGCAGGTAATTCTTTAAAATAGTTCATTTTTTACCTCCTTTCTTTCCTTAATAATTAAAAATAATAATAATTTAGCTCGGGATTTCTTTCGATTCCCCGAATTAGGCGATTTTTTCATTATCTATTATTAGATAAGCTCCCATAGAATCTAACTCTTAAATCTCAGGAGAGCCGTAAAGGGAATAATCAATATTTTCTTGACGTTTCCATTCATTACACTTATCATTAAGTGCTTGCATAACTTCTAGACCAAAGCGTTCGCCTTCACCACCATCGGAATGAGAATGACCAGTCATATACTTTACACACTCATAAAGTCCAGCATAGCCAAGAGAAGCAGTTGCATATCCATGATGAAGTAATTCTTTAATAGATTCATGTTTATTAAGTCTAGCAAAAGCTCCATCTTGCCAGAGAATAGGGGCAACATCAGAAGTTACATTTTCAAGTCTTTTAATACGAACTTTCAAACCTTTATGACAAAGTTCAGTACGTTCATCAAAAAGCTTCCAGAATAATTCAAAATCACCTTTTGAAGAAAATGCAATATCAGGAAGATTAATCGTAGTAACGCCCATGTTAAAACGGCCATAGTATTTACCCTGACCTTCTTTATAATTTAATGCGCGGGCATAGTTTTTAGTAGTGCGGTCGGGTGTTAGGAAAGACCTGCATCCCATGCAGGGATAAGCCTCACCCTTACCAGTAGTAGGATTAACTTTATTTTGCTTCATAACTTTCTCTGAAATATAATCAGGAACGAGACGTTTTGCAGTACACTCTGCGGCAAGCTCTGTTAAATAAAAATACTTGCTATCCGCATGAATATTATCTTCTTCAAGTACATAAAGTAACTTCGGGAAAGCAGGAGTAATATATACACCCTTTTCATTCTTCATACCGAGAATACGCTGATGCAGGAACTCCTCGATAAGCATGGCAAGCTCTGGCTTATATTCATCCGTTTCACCCAGGTACATACACACCGAGAGAAATGGGGCTTGCACGCCCCTTCCTATGTTACCATAGGAGTTAGACTATCTCTTCATCCGGTCTGGATGGATAGCGCATCGAAATAAAGATTTTCACTTTAAATCTACTCCCCTTCTGGGGATAGTCGTTACACTTTTCTCAATAAGAGACTTAGCACGGTATTAACTAAATAAAAGATATATCAAATTAAATAAGATATTGATATTTGGGCAATACTTTTTGTCGAATTAGAGAAGATTTAATTTTTGCAGACTCTATCTTTATTGGTTCATCATTTTCATCAAGGTATCTAAACACATAGCCGCCTGTACTTCCTCTCGTACCACGAGCTACTGCGCATACATGAGAGAAATTTACATTTAAAATTCTTGCGGCTTCACAAGCTGAACCATATACTTTGTCGGTTGTTAATTCAAGAACTTTTTTAGATGTCTTATTTAATTCACCAGTTTTTCCAAACATATGATTCAACTCTCCTTTCTGCGCATCTCTAATTTTTTGTTTGGTTATTTCAGTATGTTTTCCTTGGCCATTGCCGCCACGTTCAACATTATAACCATTTTCTTCCACTAATGAATGATAAACTTCTGTAATATAATATCTTTCTCTATCATCTAACTCTTGTTGAGTTTTTATATTATCTTCAAGAATTTCAAATTTAAAGTTATCAAAACCATATTTTCTCATTGCTCTTATGATAACTCTTGGATTTTTATTCCATTTATATTAATTGAGGTAATTCTTTTTTCTTTCTTCAAGAGTTTTTGTTGTTTGCCCAATATATACTTTATTATTTACAATATTTGTAATCTTATATATTAGCATTTTTAATTTTATTTATTTAGTATTCACCGTTAGCCCATTATAAATGGACACCCTATATTTATAGGTTCACTATCTACTCCTCTAGACATTCCTGTCTAGCGTGGCCATTTTGTTAACCATTCGTGGTGCTCATCGAATTGATCTGGTAGTTGAACGTCTGCACGGAATCGCGGATTTCTTTTGCTAAATCTTTCTTAGCAAATTCTTCTGCTTTTTCGGTATCAAATCCCCAATCAATATACTTTCTAATATAATCTTTATAGCTCATGCGGACGTAAGGGGCCAGGTGCGTAAGGGAAATGGTGCACCCGCCGTACTGTGAGCTGGCTACTGCGGTGATAATCTGAGTCAATACAGTAGTAGCCGTAGACAAACGATGCTGAGGATCAATACGGATACCGTTAATGACCGTGCCATTCTGCAACATATCCTCCGCGTTAATAAGACAGCAATTATTGAGGGCGTTCTGTGCAAGGTAGTCCATATCATGTTCGTGAATAATACCAGCATCATGCGCTTCACAGATGTCAGATGTAAGAATTTTGCGGCGACTAATATCTGTGCTAATAATACCTGCAAGATAATCACGCTGAACAGTTACAACATCCGCATCTTTATTGGAATTCTCAGTTTTCCAATATTCATTTGTGCCATCAAGCAACTCCATGACTGCATCATCAATTACATTTCCTCTTGCTTGATTGCGTTTTTCTCTGTAAAGAATAAATGCTTTAGCTACATCTTTCCGTTTAGTGCTAGAAAGACCACGTTCAACATAATCTTGAATCTCTTCGATGGTAAGCTGCTTTTCTTCAGCCTTTTCCTCGATAAAATCAGCAATGTTACCCGCCTTAACCTCGGCATATTCAGAAATGTCTCCATCCACAGCCTTGAATGCAGCTAGCACCGCATCCACAATTTTAAACTTATTGAATGGCTGAGTTGTGCCATCTCTTTTAATAATATTCTGCATATTTACCTCCTAAAATATATAAATTAGTTTAAGGAACTAAACATATATGATTTTTGTTTTAATAAGATTAATTAATTATGACTTTCTGTTGCATAGTCATAATAAAAGTTATTAGGTTTATGAGTACCAGTACTATCACTTGGACCTCTTGAAGTGTCAGGATAATAATAAATATCTTCACCTAAATAAGGCGAACGATGATAAATCTGCTGAGAAGGAGTTTCAATCTTGTTGACTCCTTCTTTTAGCTCACGATACTTCCGCAGGTACCAGTCACTTTTGGAATAGTCCTCGTCCCCATTCTTTGCAGCAGCTCGATACCGATACTTCCAAGCATTGCACAGGCAAAAATTCATAACTGCATCTTTGCCAAATACCAAGAGCATCTCATCAATACACTCCATTGCGCCACCGCGTTCATAATGGGCGGGGTGATTTACGGAATCACCCTTCGCCGCCTTCTTCTTGTCCTGCTCTGCCATACTTTAATTCAATGTCCTTTCCTTTAACATTAGTGATTAAATACAACTGATGTCCAATAGTCTTGCTATATGTTTTTGCGGTAAATGTATCATCTCGTCGATAGCCAGCCACAAGAATGCGGGAACCGCGTCTGAACCAGCTCTTTTCAATGATAGACTTCGTTCCATCGGGGTTCACCTGAGAAATTTGGCGGTTTGCCATTGCATAATATTCTTTGGTAAACTTTACATTAACAACGCCGCTTGTTGTCAAAAGTGAAATAGAAGAACGAGTATCATTTTTACCAATTACCGTACCAATAATGCGATAAATTTTATAAACAGGAATTTCTCTACCATTACGTTTGAAATAATAATCAACATCCGCTTGCGGCGACAGATTATTAAAATCAACAATTCCATATTTATTCTTATCTACATTAATTAATTCATGCGGATGATAATAAAAGCACAAACTATCCATTTCCCAAGAAGAAATGTTACCCGCAGCATATTTATTCCAGCACTCTATAAATAGCGCTTCATTCATAGCTGCTAATGTTTCTTCTTGATGTTCCTTTAACCATTCTTTTGCTTTTGCCATTACTGAATCATAAATCTTTTTCCAAGTATCTTGATTAATGCAATTAATACCATTAACTACATTCAACTTGTTCATATCAAAAAATTCAGAATAGAATTTCATACAAGAGTCATCAAAAATAAAATAAGAACTATTCTTACAATATGCTTTAAGATACTTATTAAAATTAAACACTCTAATTTCAAAATTTAAATCTTGCGGCAACAGATTTTTTTGAATTAACCCATTAAAATTCTGCATTGTAAGTCTTTTCTTAGGTTCAGAAATTTTTGAAATATAATAACCCATGATTGCATAACGTGGTTCAGGATTAACTACTTTTGCCCAGTGCTCATCAAGTTCGTCAAATGCACCAGCCTTAATAAGAGAAATCATAACAGTTTTCTTCATCGGGCAACGATTCATAAAATCAACAATTCCTGTATATGGACGATGATTGATAATTTCACTAATTACATCCATATTTACACCATTCAAACCTTTAAGACCAAAACGAATAATATTATTCTTCACATCTGGCTTAAATCCATAATCAGAATGATTAATATCAACAAGAGAAACAGCAATGCCGCTAGAGCGAATTGCACCGATAGCTTTTGCAAGCTTAATATAATCCGTTCCATTTTCTTTTTCATTCTCTGTTGAATCAGATTCAAGTGAACCGCTATTTACAATCAGACAGGCGGTATTCCAGAAAATAGGATTCCAGTGGGTTGCGAGGTATGCAGTTTGGAACCCGATGAAACTGTAAGAGGTTGAGTGAATATCTGAAAAAGCGTAACCCGTACCCGGACCAACAACGAAGTCCCAGATGTACTGAGCTAGACCTTCATGCTTTGCGGTTGCGAAAATCTGCTCTTTCAAAGCAGGGATTTTATCCATTTTCTTTTTTGAAATAACACGTCTTGCGGCATTTGCGTCTTTTAAGCTAAAACCGCAAATTCTGGTATCCATCAGAACCCGCATCATTTGTTCCTGAGAAATACCAATACCATAAGTACTATTGAGATATTCACCAAGAGCAATCTTATCTTGCTCAGTCAAATGATACTTTGCAGTATCTCGCTCGAACTCTTTATGGTCTGCTTTATATCGACAGAATTTATCCAGCCAAGTTTCTGCCCCTTGTTCAGTTGTCATCAAACGAATCAAACCATTGGTTGCACTTAGCTCTTGCATATTTTGCGGTTTTACTCGCTTTGCACCTTGTCTACCAATATCAGAATCAAGCTGGAACAAATCCAAACTTGCGGCGTTCTGAATTGTATCCCAAGTGCGCTTGTCAGAATTAATTGGGAGTACATCTGGATGAAGATACTTGTTATAAGCCTCCCGTAAACTCAGCTCTGGTTCAATGATGCCATTGTCCTGCATCAATTCAATCGTCTGGATGAGCTTGTCCTGGACGGACGTCACTAATATGTCAAATTTCACCCCGCCGCAGAACTCTAGGTCATGGAGATCATACTGTGTAATGATCTCACCCGAAGGCGTTTTCATGTAGGCGGTGAACTCAAACGGATCAGAATTTGCGAAGATTACGCCAGATGCGTGACGTCCTCGCCGCGAAATACATCCATCAATACCTTTAATAATTTCAAGCAAGCCAGGATAACGATTTACTTCATTAATAAAAGTTTGAACAGGTTTTCTTCCTTTTGTTTCATTACCATAAATGACATCATTGATACTCCACACAAATCCACGCTCAGATGGAATAAGAGAGGACAGATACTGAGAGGTATCAACATCAATTCCATCTGGATATTCTTCACTGCGATAACCGCGGCAAGCAGTCTGAATTGCGGATTTAGTTGATTCTGTACCAAAAGTGCAAACATAAACTGCACCTAAAGAATCGCGGATAAGCTGATTAGTAATAGACTTATCAAAGTTTTCACCGCGCTCTTTTCGTATTTGGCTCACTATCGTCTGGACTTTGGACGGAGCCACATCTATATCAATATCCTAAAAAATGGACTATCTCTTCATCTTAATTTTTTATTAAGATGGAACGCACTACGATATGGTGCTTATCTCCATATCTCTTAGATTATAAAAATAATCAATTTAGTCTCTACACTTTATTATCAAATATTTTTCCAATAATACCCACGATATTTTTTCCCAAGTCTAATAGCTTCACTTAGATGAGAATTTGAATTACCTTTTAATCCAAAATATATATTAACAGCAGAACGAGCATTAAAAACTCTTATAAGATTTCCTTGCTCATCATACATTCCAACTTTTTTCCCATTTAAAGCTTGTTCGCCTTTTTTGCCATACATTCCATTATCTTTACCTGTATTTTTGCCGATACTATTTTCAGACATCTTCTTTTTACTTTCTTCTGTGTGATGTCTGCCATACATCCCATTTTTTTCGCCAGAGCACACTACTGACATTTTCTGCCTATATTCAGGGGTTTTAGTATAACTTCTGTCTGTATTATTAATACAACTAGAATTTAAATTTTGCCCAGAAGAAATATTATAATAATCTTCTCTTTCGACAGCATGGTAAAAAGCTATTAATTCTTTTTCCTTATCGTAAGCTTCTTGTTCATCTTTTGCAATAAATAATATTTTTCTTACAAAATTTTCTTTTCCATATTTTTTTATTGCAGCAAGAAGGCAATTTCCACTACCAAGATAATCGTCATCTATTGAACCTTTATGTTTTCCAATATATTTTTTTCCATTAATTAAGTTGGTAGTTTCATAAACAAAGTAGTCCATAATAATTCTCCTTTTAAAATATTATTTTTATTTCTTTCAATAATATTTTAAAATTTGATATAGTTATTAAACGACCTTTGCCAAATTTTTGATAATCTTAGCACGGTATTCCCAAGCTATCTTTATACAAAGACCTAGGGTTTCTTAGTCAGTTGATTCGAGTATTTAAAAAATACCTTATTTCACTGATACCGTTAGCAGCAATTTCTTGCCACACCCTTTAGCAAGGTTCACGTTCTTTTTTTACAACTGAGCAATATTGATAGTTTACCCAGTTCGGTCGTGTCCTGGTTCATATCACGTTCTCCACTGTCACCAGTGGTATAGACTATATCTTATTCTTCTATATTTTCAATCAAATAACCATAATAATAAGGATTTTTACAACTTGGACGTCTTTTAATTTTTAATGAAGTTCTTACACTTTCTGCTGAATTAGTTGTTGGAATTTTTTGTTCAATAAACCATTCTGCACAATCTTGTACTGAGTCAAAGATTTTTTCAAAATTCTTTTTTGAAATTTTAATTCTTTTACCTGCGGCTTGACGAAAGCTAAAAGGTTCAACTCCAGCAGCTTTAAGTAAATCTGAAACTGTATCCACACAAATTCCAAAATTTTTAGCTGTTTTATTCATGCTTCTAGTCTTTAAATAGTCTTGAGTAATTTCATCTCGTGGAAGAAGTTTTCTATGTCCTCTCTGTCCGCCAAATGTTTCGTTATAACCTTCAATAAAAGAATTATAATAATCAATCCAATAAATTTCAGCTTCATCTAATTCTTCTTGCGTCTTGATATTATCTTGAAGAACTTTAAAAGTAAAATTTTCTACTCCATATTTTCTCATAGCTCTGTATAAATGTTTATCATAATCATTTATGCAATTTCCTCTACTATGAGTTAAATGTTCTTTCCAACGAGTTTCAGGAGCTTTAATAGTTTGTCCAATATAAACCTTATGATTAATTTGATTTTCGATTTTATAAATTACCATATAAAATCTTCCTTTCTTATCAATATTTCACTATTATATGAAATTATTAATAATGGACTTTCCCGTTTCGTCCAAAGAAAGGGAAGAATTTTTGCACTTCAAAGATTCGACTAAATATCTCTTACTCCATAAAAGGATAGTCGTTTGACCTTCTTATAAGAATAAGCTTGGCACTGGATTGTCTTATAAAGATTTCCCAGTTAGCACGAATATTAATAAGTCATTTCCTACTTAAAAGATTTTTCTCTTATTCGTACACCTAAGAGTCACTTAGTTCACAAAATTACAATTTTATCTCACGATAAAACGAGGCGTATGATTCACCTAAAAAAGGGAAAACCCCACACGATAGGGTCTAGCTGTGTAATACCAAGGAGGTAGTGATTTAATGCTGCACAAGCTGAACCTCGACCCGCACCAACAGTGGAACCGCATTCCCAGATTTTATTAATATAATGTGCAAGAGTAATAGGATAGCTAAACATATTAGTATGCAACCGTTCACCAACAATATATTTAACTTCCGCTTCTTCTTCCAGTTCGTCAAGATAATCTGTATTAAGCTTATTTAGCTCTTGAAGTTTATCAATACAAGTATTAATCCAATAACGATTAACTTCATCATTAGATTGATACATTTCTTGTAATTTCTTGTAACCTTTTAAGAAAGTGGGGGGTACTTTCTTATCAATAAAAGGTACTTCAACTGTTGGAACTTGCTGAGAGTGTGCTAAAGAATAAAATTCAACTTTATCATAAATTTCCATTGAATTTTTAAACATTTCCTGCACAAACAATTCATCATATCCAGACAAAGCAAATTTCTCAATCATTTCTTCATTTGAATGAAGATAAGTATCTTGATAGAAAGAATCAACTTCTCGCTCTTTATTTTCACTATTAAGATATGCTTTATGAACTAATCTATCTTCCTTTTTCAGATAATGCGTATCAGAAGTAGGAATCATTTTTACATTAAAGCAATGCGCGATAGAAACCATGCGGCGATTGACAATCAATTGCTCTTTTGATACACCAGGCTGAGCTTCAATATAAAAATCTTCACCAAACAAATCTTTCAGCCAAAGAATATAATTAACGATGCGATTATGCCAATATTCTTTATCCTGTTCGTTCTGAGCTTTTTCAGCTTCAGTCAAAGCAAGAATACATTGACCCAACTCACTACCAATACACGCGGTCGATGCAATGATATGACCTGGATTGCTGCGAATTACTTCTTCAAGCTCAGACTTTAAAGTATCAACTCTATATAGACCTTTTGCAGAATATCCATTCAACCAAGCAAGAGTTGAAAGAATCCGCAACTGTCTATGACCAATAATATCCTTTGCAACAAGAATAAAATGGTAATGAGTATCACTAGGACGTTCATCAACCAAATAAATCTCATTACCAAGCATAACTTTAAAGTCTGGATATTTTTCTTTAATCTCTTGAGCATATTGATTCGCTTTAACATGACCGCTTAATGCTTCGTGGTCAGTTAGAGCAATACCAGAAAGACCCAACTCAATAGCTCTATCAATCAAATCTTTAGGCTTTGGTAGCGCATCACGCAATCTTAAATTTGAATAACGAGAGTGATTATGAATATCACTTCGCTTGTACTGCTGCATTTACCTAAACCTCCCTTTACCTTTTCTTATTATATTATACCATATATATTGTTACAAATCAATAAAAGATACTATATTTAGGTATAATTTTCACTAATTGGATATTTTAATTCTTTAATAGGAATATTATGAGAATTAAAATAATCTAATAATGATTGACGTTCACTACATGGATTATTTGGTGCTTCATGAACCATTAATACAATTATTGGCTCTTCTTTAAATCCTAGGCGGGCTTGGATATTCTTTGCGGCGGTGTTAGCTCGATCCATGAAAGAGTCTAAGTCTAATTCTTCAAGGTGCTGGCGATATTCTATCATAGCTGGGCACCCGCCCGGATACCCAACTTTATGATATTCGCATGGACAAGAAACTTCAACTTCACTATTGCACGAATCATCTCCATGTAATTCTTCACAGCGGAGTCCATTTACTACTCCTCTTTTGTCTAGGTAATTATAAGTTTTACCTAGTCCTGCGTGAAACCAGGCGGGATCCCCGAACGCCGTGGAGACTGGAATCATATACGGCTTGAAATTACGGATTTGATAAAAATAGCTTAGAGCTAGCTTCATCAAACTCCACCCTTCACTAAAACTAGTTTGGAACTAGAACGTGTAACGCAAGTATAGAGCCACCGTGCGTGCTCTTCCTTGTCAAAGGGGAATCTCTCTTCCAGGACCAATACCTTATCCCATTCGCTACCCTGCGCCTTGTGGCCAGTCACGCAATAGCCGTACTCGAACTGAAGAGGCGTACTAAACTTAGTCCTATGCAGGATGAACTCTGACTTTGAATCCAGTTGCGGTTTACCAGTTGAAAACATCTCAAGGTCGAGTTGCTTGTCCTCGTAAACCTCACCCGTTTCACTGACGAAGCTGCCGCAAAGTGTTTCAACAGGATTCTTATTAATATTCAACCAAGTCCGCTTAACACGTCTAGGGTACTTAATATAACTTACATAAGTATCTTTTAAATATCCAATACTGCCATTAATAAGCGGATTCTCGTCTGAACCAAGCTCTTCCCAATAATTGCGAGTGCAGATTACCTTATCACCATCAACTGGCCTGCCTTCAAGATGTCCAGTGAGTTCCCGCATCTGCATATTAATCTCATGTCTTGTTCTATTGGTTGCACTAAGAATAATATCTGCCCAAGTAAGCATACCAGTATTCAAATCATCATAAGTGATTACTTTTGCATCTTTACCATCAAACAAACTAAAATCTTCGCCATTGCGAATTTTCATAGAAAGTCTGATAATTTCACTTTCTTGCGCCTGCCGCATAATTTCATCCAGAAAAACGTGCGGATTAGCCAGAAGATGATTTGCAGTACTTGGGTCAATCGGTGGAATTTGCCCAGGATCTCCGAGGTAAATGACGTAGAGTCCATAGTAGCTAGCGAGCTGGTCCACCATCTCTTGAGGAACCATTGAACATTCATCAACTACAACAAGCTTATATTCAATTTCAGTTTTCTTAGTTCTAATAAAACCTCCATTAGGTAGAGGTCTACTATCATACAATAACTTATGAAGTGTCATTGCATTTGGATTACCCTTCTTGCGGAGGACTTCACTAGCTTTACCAGTATAAGCTGCATAGCAAATATCTTCATGCGGCAATCCAATAGCATCAATAATGAATTTAACTAGTGTTGTATTATGAGTAACAATACAATCATTTGTTAGATATAAGTGCTCCGAGTTGTCTACATATATACAGACCATTTCTGCCATTTCTTCTAATGGAACTATATCAACAATAGAAATTTTACTATAATCTTTTCTTTTCTTGTATTTCTGAGCCTCTAAAGCAATATCTTTTTTTCTCTTTAGCCTAAAGAATTTATATTTTTCTTCATTTGGAACATTAATATTTAAGTTATAGCAAATATTGTTTGTATATTTTTCTTCTCTTTCATCTGAAGAAATTGTTGAAGAATATCCCAAACTAAATAAAATTTCTTGTAGACTTTTAACTAACTTTAAACTTGTTGATGTAAATTTCATATTATAGCGATGATTATCCGTATTATTGATAGAACCATCAGTATCCATTAATCCTTGAACTAAGCTTAATCTTTGTTCTGTATCACCATATTTATATTCTGGAGGAATATCTTTTTCATAGGCGTATTGAATTAAATATTTTTCATATTTTTCAAAATAATCTAATGTTTTAGGTTTTTTTCTTTCAGTAGAATGTTCTGCTCCATGACCGCTAATCCATTTAACAATCTTTGTTTCGTTATTCCATTCAAAAGTCCAATTATAATTTGCTTCAGAATTTCGTATAGGAGTTGCATCAATTATTTCCCCTATTAAATTTGGAATTTCTTCTGTTTCTGAAGAAATTGTTAAATACCTTGCTTTACAGCATCCATCTCCTAAAAAAACTCCTAGGAAATAAGGGTCTGTGGCATATTCTTTGGTAGAATACTGAATTGGCTTATTGGTTGGAATTTTATATTTAAAACCACAAGAATTTTTTAAGCCATTACTTAGCATTTCTTCAGTTGTTTTAGATACTAAATTACCACGAGAAGTGTAATAGCTCCATAAATGATCGCCAGCACAAATAGTTTCTCTTTTATCAGATAAAACAATTTTATATTTTTTCTTTAACCCTTGTGGATAAACTCCTAATACTTTCGTTGGTTTTCCTTCTCTGTCAAAGACGTAATCTCCTACTTGAATTTTTCCTAATTCTACATTTCCTTTTGGAGTAGGAATAATTGTATCAATAGGCTGTGCTTTTCCTGAGCCAGCATAACCGCCGATGACAGTGAACTTCTCTCCATGTTTATATCGAGAGACAGCAAGCTTTAGACCTAGCTCTTGCTTAGCTGTTAAAATCAATTAAATCATTCCTTAAAATCAATTTGTGTTTTACTTATAATATAGTAATCCTTATTTTTTACTCTATTTTATTATACCATTTTTTAAAGAAAAAGTCAATTTAGCATTTTTACTTGAAAAATTACTAAACTGACTTTCAATTTAAAATCTCTATGGTTAGCCGCCCAAGGACCAGCTATTAAAACATATATTTGCAACTATCTATAATTTCATAATCTTCAATAATTAATTGAGGATAGCTATTTCCATTCCATTCATTGCAATTACATTTGCAATAGGCATCAATCTCAATCCAACCTTGAGTAGATAATTGCTCAACTTCATCATCTGTTGCACCAAACTTAATTAAAGAAAGATTATTGTTTAAAGAAATTTTTATAGTGTTAGATTTCATTACCGAAAAATTATTCGCGGTAATTTTGCATCTGATTCCAACATATGCGCGGTCTATGTCTTGACCCCAGAAGTCATTCATTGCGGCGATGCTGAGAATTTTATCTGGTGCAGAATCAAAATTGATTCCTTCTTTAAAATAATAATCAATTCGATAAAGCGGATTTGAAGGATATTTAGCAGTTTCATTATCAAGAGCTGTTAAGAAATTCTCTAACTGAGCTTTATATACGGAGATACCTGCGGCGTTGCTATGTCCTTGGACGTACCTCACGCCGGGACACTTCTCAAGCAAAGCCTTGAAATCATCTAGTCCATTCTTAGTATAACCGCGCATTGAACCATCATAAGTATCGCCGCCATCTGTCATAATAATACATGGCTTTTGATATTTAGCCATTAATTTATTTGCTATCAAACCGCGGACACCCGCATCAACTTCACCTGGCTCAAGTAAGAAAACTAGCGCACCATGTTCAAGCATATTATGCTCTTGAATTTTGGACTCTAAATTTTCCAAGCCCTTTGTTTCTTCTCGCGTTTGTCGATTTTTAACATTTCCGATAACTCTGACAGCTTGTAAGACTAAATATTCTTCTTTACCTGTGAGTTTATTCCGCTTAATTTCAGGTATTTTTTGAAATGCTAAGTGATTAAGCATTGCTTCAAAAACTAATTCTTTTTCATCAGCAGTTCCAATACGAGTAACCGCATTAACAAAAGGAACTATAAAGAAAGCAGCTCCAATACTCGTACAAGCTTGACCTTCTTTTGAACTTACATAATCTGATTTAGATAAAGGAAAATCGTTTTTATCAAGCATATAGTCAATGAATGGATTTTTGATGCGGTCCCGCCTAAACCCGTCAAGGATGAGGTATCGAGTTTCAAAAGACCTAAGACTCATCATATCCCCATCTAGACCAAGAGCGACTAAATCTCGATAATTATCTGCATAATTAGTAGAAAGTAAGCTATCTAAATATCGACAAAATTGCCAAGTTACACAAACACCGCTTGCTTCTTTATTAGGATAATTACTTAACTGATTATTTATAATAATTGCATCTTTACTAATTTTATCAGCTAAGTGGTGGTCTAGAACAAGAGTTGTAATACCTAATTGTTTTAATTCTTCATGACATTTATAATCATTACTTGCGGAGTCTGGACATATGACAAGTTTATATTTACCATTGCGGAGAGTATTCATATGGTCATTTAAACCATGCTGTTTTCCAGCGTGCATTAACCAATGGATATGTGCGGCGGTCCATATCGGAAATAGCTCGTACAAATAATTGATAAGGAGAGCCGCAGACGTCATTCCATCGCAATCACTGTCGATTATTACAACGCAGTCCTCGGAATTTTTCACCGCGGTAGCAAGTGCGGTCGCCGCCTCCCGCAAAGGATTAATTCCTAAACTTAAAAAATCGCATATATCATTTTCACTAAGATTTAAATAGTGTTTCATTAAATCTTGTGAAATTCCTCTGTTGTATAAGATTTGTTCAACTGTTGCAAAAGAAGGATTTGGTTTATTTATTAATTGTAATCTCATTCTTTGCCCAACTGCTTAAGCAAAGATTTATAAAGCATATTTACATGATTTACAAATCCTGCAAATTCATTACAATCTGTGAAATACATTTCCATAGTATTGAAAGTATTCCAATCATGATGAGTACCATTCAAAAGATAGGAACCACACATCATTTCTTTAGATGTATCTTTTGGAATGTAAAATCTAATTTCATCTAGTGGAAGATTCTTTTTATCTATACGAGTAATTGTCATAAGTAAATTCTCCTTTCAAATAATTTTAAAAATATATCCTTACCTTTGTCAGTTGGAGAATCTTTATAACTGAGTAAATCTCCATCTTTATCGAACAAAAAACTTATTGTTACATATTGTGAATATTTCTTATGAATATTAGTAAGTTTTTTAACCCAGCGTTTAAACTCATCATCATTTGGTTCTTTAAACTGTTTATCAAAACCAACAATAATTTCTTCAACGCCAAGATTCAAAAGTAGCTGAACTTGATAATTGATTAGAGAGCTGCCGCAAACCGCAACACTAATATCCTTTTCAACGCCAAACATTGAAGCATATTGAAGGGTTGATTTTTCAGATTCTAGTACAATAGCTTTTTTGATTAATCTAATGTTGTTGCGGCTATTGTTTAAATTATATAGAACAAAAGAAAGTGGATGATTATATTGTTTACCTGCAATAATTGCGGGAACATATTTTCCATATTTTTCATTTTCTTTTATTAATGTTCGTTCTCTAATTCCTACAAGCTGATTATTTTCATCATAATGCGGGATTACAATTCCTTGATTAATTGGGTCATATTTAATGCCGCGTGCCCGCATCACGTCTGCGGAGATCCCCTCCCTTTCCCACTCAGGGATTCGGATGAAGGGAAGATTATCGAGCACCGCCGCATCAAAATGGTTAAGTTCAACAATTTGCTTATCTTTTTTTTGATTTGATTGTTCATAAGTTTTAAAAACTTGCCAGTCAGGTAAAGCTTCAACTTCTTCACCGAAATCAAAAGTAGCTGTTGAATACCCAAAATAGCTAGCTACATAAAATATAGCTCTAGGTAGTTCCCATTGAGTTGCGGTTTCACGGGATTTGACTTTCATTGTAAGTTGGTATATATCGAACGTATCATCGCACTCAGTAAAACACTTAAACAAATGAGTGTTCAAATAGTAATAAAGCTTATGGCTATCACCGCCATGACAGATAGTTCTAAAAATAGCAATATTATCATTAATAATTCTACCTTCGCCGCCAAGCTCATTTACATAATCAAGAACTTGTTCAAGAGTTAGATTGAATTTTAAATCATCTTTATTAATTTTCATAATTAAAATGCACTTGCTGTAATTCTCGGATTTACATTAATCTTAGTTTTTTCAATATCAATTAACTGATAATGATAATCAGTTACAAACATTGTCTCAATTCGACAAATTCCACGCTTTGCTTTTGCCCACATCAAAACATCCTTATATCTACCTCTGCGGTTTTTATATACAGAAATTTTTACATCAGGCATTTCAAAACCATTCTTTTCGCAAGTTTCTTTTAATGCGGCACGGTCCACATCGTTTACCTGTAACATGATGAAGCCTGCATCAATCTTGTCCGCAATCGATTTCGCCCCTCTAAGGAGGTTCTGGTCGTAAACTTCTGCGTCCGTATATCCTGCATTCAGCTGGGTTGCCGACATGATAAAGACTCCATACTCATTACAAATATCTTTGAGCTTAACACTCATAAGAAAAAGTACGTTATCTTCACGCAGACCCTTAACTCCTGATCGACTACCGACCTCGCTCAAAATCTTCATGGACGAGTGCATATAATCAAAGAACGCATATCTTGCGCCCCATTCACGAATCCCATACTTAATACAGTTCTCGACATCTTGCAGAGAGAAGTCTGGCAATTTCTTGATATGAATCTCGCTACGTTCCAGTAGCCGCGCCGCCTTAAAAACACGGTCTTTCTCACCTTCACCGTAACTACCGGTGAGAATATGTTCTTCATCAACGGCGGAAAGAAAAGCCAGCATCATAGTCTGAATCTCATCTTCCTCTTGCTCGGTAGTAATAAAAAGAACGGGTTCACAAGTTCCATTGTTTACCCATTTATTCTCATATTCATCCCAGATTTGATCGCAGCCAATAAAGCAAGTGTCCGCGATCATAGAACGTGTATTATGAGTCACAATGTAATCATTCATTAAGAAAAGATGTTCATCGTTATCGACTAAGAAACAAGTCATATCTTCTTTGTAATTAAGATTATTGATTTCAACTATGGGATTAAAAAGATTGTTTTCTTTTTTCTTTCCATTGTTAAACCAATTTAAAATTAAATCTTTTTTCCTTTGTAACTTAAATAATTTAATTTTATCTTCTGGTGTTCCCATAATCTCAATTTTATAGCAAATATTAGTTTCTTTATGTGTATCTTCTATCCACGAAACTTTAAAGCCTAAACTCTGACACAAAGAAATAAAATCATCTCTTAATCTCTTACTTATGGTATAATAAGAAATTCTACCTCTTTCTTTATCTACACTTCCATCACTATCAAGCAATCCGTTTAATAAGTCAAATCTTTGAGAAATGTTCCCCTGCAAATACTCTATTGGAATAAATTTATCTTCTGATTTAACATTCCAAAGTGCAGGATAATCTTTAAGAGCTTCTTCTACCCATACATTTTTGTGGGAACTCTCATTTTTATACTCAAAAATCCAGTTATAATTTTTTTCAGAACTTCTTTTATAACTCCAATTCATTTCTTCAGCAATTTTACTTGGAAGAATATCATTTTCACTGCTAAAAGACAAGGCTTTTTGTTGTTTATCGTATCTGAAAGAACCATCTCCAAGAAGTAAACCAAAAGAGTAAGGATTAATAAAATATTTTTTTTCAGAATACTCTACTGCTTTCTGCATAGGAACTAAAATTTGATAACCATGTCCATCCTTATACAAAGGCATTTTACTGATTTCTTCAAGAGTTTTAGTATAAAATTTTCTTCTGGTTTTTTGTTCTTTTCTTTGGCCTTCTGTGCAGAAACTCCACAAATGTTCGTTACAACATTTTGCACGTCTGCCATCTTTGAAAATAACTTCCCAGACTTCTTTTTCTCCTTGAGGAAAAACTTTCATAACTCTTGTTGGTTTACCAAAAGCGTCGAAAAGATAATCTCCCTCTTTTATATCCTTAACAGCTTTAAATCCATTTGGAGTAGGAATTAAAGTAGAGTTTGGCAAAGCCTTTCCCACTCCTGTGGCGGCTGACCTTAGATAAAACTTCTTTAATCTGGCTCCACGCGTAATAGTGTTCATATAAGGGTCGAAAAGTGGGTAGCCCAATTCTGGATGTTGCTCTAGACGCTCAAGAAGTTCATTGATACCTTTACCAGCTTGAATAAATTCGTCATCTGTATTATCTACATACTTTAAACGAATATTAGTAATTTTATTATCAATAGTATCAGCAATTTCATCAGGAGTGTGATTATCTAACCATTCCTCTTGAGCCTGTTTCTTTTTAACATCCAAAATATTATCTGTATCATATAACCAAGAGACATCCATACCGATAGATGAATACATTCTCAGTAAAGTCATTTTCTTGACGCGGTTATAGTAATAATCAAATGCAGCAACCTGAGTATTTTCAGTTAGCTTTTGAAGATACTCAGTACCCTTATTTGTTTGATATACTGCGAGTTTTTTAGGACGCTGTTCCAAATAAGTTTCGATTGTAGTTGGAGTAATCTCTGTTGCGCCGAGTTGGTGAAGATTATATATCGCACCAAAAAGCACTCGATGAAATTCCTCGCCGCTAAAATCTTCTTCATTAAAGATATACTTCTCTGTCATATCCATGAAACGAGGATTTAAATAAACACCGCCAATTACTTGCATAATACTTGGAACATCATAATATTTACCCAATTAATTATCCTCCTCGTCATCTTCAAAGAATAAATGCGGCAATAGATTTATTACTGTTGGAGATTCTATTGTATATTCTTTAACGATTTCATTAAACTTAATATTTTGTTCGACCGGTTCTTTATTATACTTAATTACTTTATCATTATATTTCTTAGCTTGTTCATATACATATGGAATAATACCAATGGTATCTTTAGCTTCTTTTGTATTATTGCCACAAATACCATAATAATATTCCAAAGTAAAAGCCATGCCTAACCAAGTAAAATTATATTTTTTAATATAACTATCAGCCAATTTTTTAGATTGAATATAGTTATAATCAGGTATATATTTCTTCAGAATCTGAAAAAATGTATTCTCATCATTAACTATCTTTTGTTCTTCTCCACTCATTTTTTTCTCATAACACAGTTTATGATAATAATATTTAGGGATTGGCTGAACAAATTCTTCTTTATTCGCATCGAATTTAATCTTGCAATATCTACAAGTTACAATATGAGCAACCATAAAATATACATCCTTTTATTCCTTTTCTAATATATTATATCATAAATAAGCAAAAAAAGCAACTAATGCTTTTTATCACATTAGTTGCTTTTGATTTATTAATTTAGTCCTTACACAGCTCTTTAATGTCATCAACAATTAAAGATAGGGCCTCAACCTGCTCACGAGAGCACTGAGAAACTTTGTTCCCTTTGCCTAGATAACGGTCTGTAATTTCCGTGATCCGAGGCTGGTAGTAAGCTAGGAACTTGTCCTCCTCATTGGACTCGATCAGATGATTTACCATCTCGTTGAACTGAAGAATCAAGTCATCGAAATTCAGCTCACTATTTGTCTGCTTATACAAATTAGAAGCTTCATTAGTGAAGTTCTCATTTCCATCCTCAGTAGCCTGCTTATCAATAGCATCATTAATAGCCTGAGTTAGAGCCTCGTAATTGAAGTCAATGTAATCAGGCGTATACTTGAATCGGGATCCGGCCATATACCGGGGTGTACCGCGCATAAATAGCTTGGTAGTGAGCTGACCATTAGAATCAGTCACCGCACGAGAATAACCAATAATATCAGTCATACGGCTAACAACCTTGCGGGCACGCTTATCAAGAGTAGGTACAATCTGTTGATACTCTTGACCATTCTCATCCTTAAAAGTCTTATCAACAGCGTGAGAAATAATAACCAGGCCGTAATCCATCTGAACAATGGAACGAAGAGCTTCATCGAATTCTTGCTCGACCATGCCAAACCCCTTGCCGTAGGGAATATCCGCAATAGAGTCAACACCAAAGCCACCATCTGCGCGTTTAGCGTTCGCACAAACGTACTTTTCGCAGTATGAGTACGCAATATCAGCCGTATCAATAATTAGAGTTTCGTAGACTTCATGAACCTTAGGATCCTTCAGCTGGCGAAGAACTTTCTTAAATTCAGCCCAACTATTGACAGGCTGGGCCATAGCTCCGGGAATCGCGTTGTAGCCTTTTTCGACATTTATAAAATATCTTATAAACTGACTATATCACAAACATTCTAAAGAATGTTCCGTCACCACTTCAAATTAAAGAATTTCACTTTAACTTTACTTCTCAAAGAGAATAGTCGATTGGCTTTTTACTTTTTAAAAGTAACTTAGTACAGGATTCTTCTAATAATCAAGGCTTAATCTTATTAGACATTCCCTGTTAGCAAATAAATAAATATTTATTCACACCTTAAAATTTTAAGTTCAATGACGATGCGCCCATTCTAAGCAATCTAAATAAGTTTGATATTTTCTATCTAAACGAATTTGTTCAGTAGAATCTTGATAAATATAATTTAATATTCTTTCAATCTGTTTTCTTCCTGAAATTTGCAAGGCATAAGCTTTTCCAGAGCTTCCGAAATATAAGCTAACATTAGTTTGAAGTTCCTTTTGGGTATCCATTAAAAAACTTTGAGTACCAATAAAAGAAATCCGATAATTATTAGTACCTTTTAGATAATGTAAACTTCCGTCTCCGTCAAAATAACCTCTAATAAAATGAGAAACAAAATCTCTTGGAATATTAGGGATTTTATCAATCTTTAAACTCTTTTGAGGTATACAACCCCATTTAGTTAAATCTTCATGAAGTTGTTTATCCCTAATTGAAAATTGATATAAAGTCTTTGCATTTTCCCATCTTTTATCATTTGTAATAGTAATTTTATGATTAATTGCTCCAATAGCTTTCTGGAATTTTTCAACGTGTTCTTTATCTGTAATATTCATAGAAATTTCATAACTATCACTATGAACACAGCCATCTGCATACAGGAAACCTAACCAATAGGCTTTTTCTGGAGTATCAATTTTATTAAAATAAAATTCATTTCTAGGATAACCTTGCTTACTACCTCTAGATTTAACATGATGTTTATTTAAAAGATTACGAATAGTTCCATAACTACATCCAAATTCTTTACCAAGTTGTTTTAAAGAATAATTTTCATTAATATATTTATCAATAATGTAGGCTACTTGTTCATCTGTCCAAGCAATTACTCCGCCATTTATACGAGTAATAGTATATAAATCATTCATATTTAAATTCCTTATTTTTCTTTAATTTGACGCAAGAAGAAGATGCTTTGGGAACTTAGTTGCGATAGTAGTCTTGCCGGATTTTGGATCACCATACAGAAACACTGAGTATCCACGTAGTGTGCGGCTAACCTTATGTGGCTGAATACCGAGTAGATTAATTTCTGCCATAATTTATATCATCCTTTACTAAAATTTTATATTATTTTGATAGAAGGTAGGAGGGGCAATGCCCCTCCTCTTATATTAAAAATTAAACGTACCAGCCTGCACCTTAGCAGTTGCACTAGCCGCATTATTCATCGCCTTGGGAGCATTCTTGCTAGCCAGATAATCGTCATGATTCTTCTGGACCGTGGCCCAATAAACTTCGCGGTCCTGAGTAGCCTTAATCAGCTCATCTGCAGTCAGAACGCCCTCCTCACCGTACTCATAAGGAACCTTAGCTGCGCCATCGACAACCCAATCACGAGTCTTACGCTCATAAGTGGTCACAGCAGCTTCACCGAAAGCGGACTCCTCAGTACGACTAGTCTTAATCGTAGTATTGTAAATATGACCCCACACCTTAGTATAAACAGGTTCACTATTAGAAATACCCATATCCTCGAACAGATTCATACCAGCGGGATTAGTCACCTTAAACTCCATAGGCAGCAGCGTATTGCGGAAACCGAACACCGCACCGCCAATAGTGGTATAATCCTTCTCAATATTCTTATCAGGGTCAGCATCAACATGATTCACACGAGTAATTACCATATCAGCAACAAACTTATTGCGGGCGCTCTCATCAGGATCAATCTGCTGAACCAGATTCAGGAAGCTACCAGTCACACGAGGAGCACTAACCCGCTGATTATCGCTAGAGATAAAATCGTTCAAGTCAAGAGAACCGCTAATGTCAACCATGTAAGCGCCATCCTTACCATCCTTCAGCCAAGTCTTAGGCTCCTCAATCATCTTCTTAATAGTTGCAAAAGTCTGATTAGGCTTGCCGCTCTTACCATAAACTGCAGTCATATAATTGAAACGAACAGGAATAACATTCAGACCCTTCTCGTCCACCGCAATATTCATCTCACCCATGATAAACTCAGTACCAGGGTTCTTAGAGTTAGGACCAGAAGTACGAACAGACATCTTAGAAATGTCATACAGATAACCCATAATCTTTACATTGTTAGCATTATCACGCATATTTATTATAAACTCCTTTAAAATAACAATTCTTAATTAAAAAATTTCATTATCTATATTTTATTATATCATATTTTTATTTAATCTTCAAATACAAGCTGTTTTCCAATATCTGTAAGATGATAATGAACTTTATCATTTTCAGTAGTAGTCTTTTCTACATATCCATCTGTAATTAATTTTCTAGTGGAACCCGCAATAGAGCGACCGCTAGCAAATAAACCTTGAGCAATAGCAGATGAAGTAAAATCATTATTCATTGTTATATATTGCTCTTGCATAAATTGAAGAACTTTCTTACCTTGTTCAGTAATTCCTGCTGAACTCTTAGACTTTTGAATATCTGCAAAGTAGCTCATTACATCTTCAAAATCTGAACCACATTGTTTCATAAAAGATTCTTTGTTGCGGTTAATGAGTTCATTTATATTCTGAATGAACTTATCCTTCTTTGTCATATAAAATGTTAAACCTTTCTTCTTATCTTCTATGAATATTATATCATAATTTTAATATAAAATCAATTATCCCGTTTCGGTTTCCGCCCGCAAGAATTATGCTCAGTGCAATAGCCATAAAGCTCACACTTAGGAACAAAATAATTATCCACAATATATTTCCATTCATCAGAATAGTTACTTAAAGCTTCTTTTAAATCATTCATAAATTCACGATATTCCCAATAAGCTCTAGTGCAAAGCCGCTGATGACTCATATCAATTAAATTGCGGGCATTAGTTCTAAGAACCATTTTAGACTTCATACCCAGCGGCAACAGATTTGCTACATCCTCTTTACTAATTCCTCTATCAATAAGAGCTTCATAGGCTTCTTGAATATTACTCATTGCAATAATATATTCTTCTTTAGCAGATTGATTTTTTTCAATAGCAGGAGGAATAATATATTCAAACCCGTCATAAGGAATGTAGCGGGTTGAGGCCTGAAGGCGAGTAGGAGATCCAGCTATATGCGTATAAAGTTCGCGCATGAATCTCGCTGAGTACCCATCAATAGTCAAGTATACTTGCGGGAACTCAAACGTGCGGCCATGTCCACTCTTAAGATTCATAAGACCTCTCTTATAATTCTTTGTAGAGTCCGAAATATCAGACCCGTAACAGATTCCGGCTTCGTAGCCGATGAGCTGGATCGGTGTCTTGGTGGTCTCGCTCTGTACAGTAATCTTTCCCATATCATTTCTCCTTTTTTGAATTGCCTTTTGTCAAATTATATCCAAAATTATAAGAATCATATAAATCAATATATAATTTTTCTTTTTCGTCTAACTCACTTGATAAACAAGTTTCCAATAATTCAAAAGTGAAATTCTCAATTCCATCTTGTATCATTGCGGCATATAATTTATTACCAGCAGGTGTATCAATACCTAAACCGCATTTCATATGCTCACGCCATCTAGTTTTTATATCTTTTGATTGACCAATATAAATCATATTAGTGATATTATTAGTAATTTTATAAATACCTGTTATAGTATTTTTACCTAATACTCTTGCACATAAATCATTTGCTGGTTTAGAAAAATAACTAGACCAAATAATCATTCGCAAAGGTCTGGGGTCTAAAAGCTTATCTTCAACAGAGCGAATAATATTGATCTCTTTAAGTGATTTATCACTTATTTGAAGCATATATTTATTCTTTTTAAGTTTATCTTCATTAGCTCTTTGAATAGCTTGATTTGCGGCGTCCACAGTTGCGCGAATTGAATCTAGTTGTCTCTGGTACTCTTTTCGCTGTGTTTCAATATTCCCTAACCATTGATGATAACGACTTTCAGTTTGAGAATAAGCAGACTCTATTCTATCAATATAACTAGATTTATTAGAATCTAAAGAATTTTGATAAAGTTTTAAACTCTGTTGCAACTTTTCTTGTTGCTGCTGATAATCTTCTGTAAGTTCTTTTAACTTATCTGCTCTTGAAATATCCAATTCAGATATTTCTTTATTTAGACTTTTTATGGTTTCTGCGGCGTCTACTTTCTGAGCTAAAATTTTTTCAAGTTCCGCTTTCTCCTCTGCAATCTGTGTATTTTTTTCTATTTTAATACTTCTTGCTCTCCATAGAATAAAGAAACTGCAAAGCAAAACCGCCGCCTCAATGATGCCAATAATAATTATTTGAATATTCATTTTTCAAAGTCCTCATATAAAAAATGAGCTAGACCGAAGCCTAGCTCATTGTATGTTTAAGAGTTAAATTACTCCTCGTCCTTGGCGGGCTTCACAGGCTCAGCATCGGGATCGAAAGACTTCAGAGCCTCAGTACCACGAATAAACTTCACAGCCTTATGAGCCACATTACCCTCATCATCAGTAACCTCAATCTCAGCAGGGATGCGCTCCATCAGACCCTTGCGCTGGAAAGCGGAAGTAACAATACCATTCACACTCTTAATACCCAGACCAGTGGCCTCAGCAATATCATTAGCGGTGAAATTCTCACCATCGTGCTTCATAACAAAATTGTAAACCAGACGAGCATTTTCCTTCAGTGCCATAATAAATAAAACTCCTTTAAATATATATAAAATTTATTTTCGATAAATGATTTATTATCATTTGATTGATGATTTATTATATCATAAAATTTTATGACTTTCAAATTAATTAAATTATCTTTTTACAAGTCTTTTAGACATAATATAATCATCAATCGCAAGCATTTCTTCCAGTGTTAGATTTTTAGATAGCTCCATAATCTGATTTTCGCACAATTCAGTATCTTTTCCAGTAGCCATTTTATTTTCTAACTCTGCAATTTTCTTAGCTATTTTTTCTAGCTTCTTTTCTTTCTTCATGATTTATTATATCATAAAATATTTGTTACTTCAAATATTTTTCAATGAACTCTTGTTCAGTTAAAATAGGAATATTGTAAGATTTTGCGGTTTTGTTCTTTGCAGATTCAGATTCGGAATCATTATTAACAAGTATCGCGGTTTTGCGCGACACAGAGCCAGTTACTTTACCGCCACGAGCCTCGACTGCCGCAATGAAACTATCTCTATTCTTAAACTCTTTCAATTTACCAGTAATACAGATATTCATTCCTGCAAGAGTATTTTCAACTTCAATAACTTCTTCATTATTGAAATTCATCAATTCTGCAAGCTTATCTGCTTCTGTAAAATCAAAACTAGTAATTGCTGCATCCATTTCTGCACCAAAACCTGGAAGTTTCCAGAATGAATAGTCTTCCTCAACTGCCTTTCTAAACTCTTGCCAAGTATGAAAATGCTTCATCAAATCTTTAGCAATAGTAGAACCAATAAGCGGAATATCAATAGCTGTAATAAATCTATCTAAAGTGCAATCTTTACTATTTTCAATAGCTTCAAGAACTTTATTTACAGATGCAACGCCAAATCCAGGTTTGCGCTTCCATTCGCTAGAATGTTCACTAAGTCTATAAATATCATAAATATTATCAATCCAACCCCAATTAATAAGCTTTTCAAGAGTTGCTTTTGACAAACCTTTAATATCCATTGCTTTGCGGCTTGCAAAATGGTCAAGTTTATTAATTAAACGACAAGAACAATCGGGATTAGTACAATGAAGCTCCAATACTCCTGTATCACTTTCAATCATTTCTGTTGCGGCACCGCAAGCAGGACAGGTCTTAGGTGGTGTAATCTCAGAACCAGTTCCATCATTCTCCCAAACCAAAATCTGAGGAATAATGAGGTTAGCCTTATAAACACCAACTGAGTCACCAACATGGATAGGCCCAGCACAAAGGTTCTTCAATACGCTAAAATTATGAAGAGAAGAACGCCCGACAATGGAACCTTCAATCTCAACCGGCTCAAACAATGCTACTGGAGTCAGAACGCCATTACGGCTAACATTATAATCAATACCCAATAGCTTAGTTGGATATACTTCATCATAAAACTTATAAGCAATTCCGCCTTTTGCGTGATGACCAGTCATACCCTGAGCAGTATAATACTCACAATTATCATACTTAAATACTACACCATCAATAGGATAACTAGCTTGTTCAGCACATTCCTTAATTTCATCAATACAATCTTGCGGGTCGCCGCTAGTATACGGAACTACAGTGAAACCCATAGTATGAAGGGTCTGGAGCTTTGCCGAAAGAGTCTGACACCCCGCAAAATCAGTAATGCAATCCCATGCAACAAAAGTTAAATTACGGCTTGCACTTTCTTTTGAATTAAGAAGTCTAATACTACCAGAAGCAAAATTTCTAGGATTCTTATATTCACTCGCAAAAGGCTCAAAATCTTTATATGTGCAAATAACCTCTCCATCTACTATTAGCTCTTTTGGATAAGCAATAGACTTAGGAATAGATTTAATCTGCAAAGCATTATGAGTAATATCTTCTCCCACTTCACCATTCCCGCGGGTCTCAGCTCTTACCAACTTACCATCTCGGTAAAGAAGTGAACAAGTAAGACCATCCATTTTACACATTGCAATAATTGGACGTTTAGCGAATCTGCGGATGTCCTCAACACTTTTCGTCTTGTCGAGCGAGAGCATAGGATGATTGTGCTGAACCTTCTCCAATGCAGATACCTGAGTAAAAGGAATGCTCTGGGTTGGGGAGTCTCCGAGAATAATCCCGGAGTCCTCCTCGATCTTCTTCAGTCTGAAGTAGAGATCATCCCATTCCTTGTCAGAAATCAACGGGGTACCCGCATCATAAGCTTTAGTATAGTTGTTAAGTTTTTCAATGAGTTCTCTCATTTCTCGTAATGTATCCAATATTTTATCCCCTTACAACTTTACTACGCTATTGATTGTGCTATTTTTAATCATTACATTACCGCCAGCTAATCTATCATAAGTAGGAATATCCTTTGTGGAAATGCAAATTGTATTAGGCTTTCCAATCAACAGCAAATTATCTTCATCAGATACCATTGCCGCGCCAACAATAATATCATCAACCTTGCAATACTTTACACCCTTACCGCCGCGGGCCTGCAATGTAAAGTCCTGAATCCGCATCTTCTTAGCCATTCCATCCTGAGTAAATACTGCAACGCAATCTGTGCTTTTATGAACAGGAAGTCCAACCAGAACTTCATCTCCATCCATAAGCTTGATAGCTCTTACACCAACAGTTACTCGACCAATAGCGGCAATAGAATCTGTATCAAAATGAATTGCCATACCACCCTTAGTAAGAAGAATTACTTCTTCATCGTTAAGGAATGTAACATTTGCAATAGCATCTCCATCTGCAAGTTTAATTGCGGGAACGCCTGTGCTTTTCTTCATTTTAGTATATTCTTCCAGTGCAGTTTTCTTAATTGTACCATTCTTAGTAAAGAACACTACATACTTAGCTGTGCTCTTGCGATAAAGCGAAGTAATAGCCATAACAGACTCATTAGATTCTAAGCTAATAAGCGAACCTACTCGTACACCTTTGCCCGCATTTGTAGTAGAAGGAATTGTATCAACCAACATTCTAAACATTCTACCCTTATTAGTAAAGAGCATTAAAGTGTCAATAGTGTTAGTTGAAATAATGTCAAGAATTGCGTCATCCGCAGACTTAGCACCCTTACCATTCTTACGCTGAACTTTGAAAGACTTCGCGGGAACCCGCTTAATCTCCCCGGTACGAGACAAAACCACGACAACATCCTCGGGTGTTACAGTTTCAATCTCTTTTGTTTCAGGAGTTACATCAATCTGAGTAATTTCAGTAGTTCTTTTACCCTTGTAAGTTTTAACAAGATTTTCAATTCTTTCAATAATAATTTTTAACTGTTCAGATTCATTATTCATAATGAATTTAAGTCTTTCAATTTCACCTTTAAGAGTTTCAAGCTCTTTCTCAATTTTTCCACCATCTAGCTTTGTAAGTTGACCAATAGTCATTTTGAGAATAGTATTAGCTTGCAATTCAGTAAAATTATATTTTTTAATAAGAGCAATCTGAGCAGTAGTTTTATCTTCGCTATTACGAACAATATTAATAATATTATCAATATCAGCAATAGCAATAATTAGACCTTCACATTCTTCTTTTCGCTTCATATCCTTATTAAAATCAAATTCACATTCTTTAATAAGACAGCTTTCATTATGTTTTTTCAAAAGCTGAAAATACTGTTCCATATTAACCATCTGAGGAATTTTGTCAATAAGAATATTTTGATTTGCAGAATAACTCTTTTGAAGGTTAGTTTTACGATAAAGCATATTTAATACTTTATCAGGATTGGCATTTTTTTCGCAGATAATCTGAATATTAATACCCCTTTTACCAGATACATTCTGAATATCTTCAACGCCTTCAAGTTCATCTGCTTCATAAAGCTTCTTAAATTCTTCCATCAAATCACGAACACAAGTCTGATAACAAATTTCAGTAATAGAAATTACATTCTTGTTAATACTTGCTTTTGCTCGAAGAATTGCTTTACCTTTACCAGTTTTAAGAATGGTAGGTAAATCCTTTTTATTGATAATTGTGCCGCCAGACGGGAAAGAAGGTGCAAGAGTATAATCAAGAGTTCCATCAGTCAAATACTGTTTATAAGCATTTGAAACTTCTGCAAGGTCATAACAAAGCCAATGTTGACTAATAGTTGTACCAATGCCTTCACTACCATTAATCATCAACCAAGGAAGTGTTGAAGGAAGAACTTCGGGCCATTCAAGAGTTTCATCGAAATTAAGAATAAAAGGAACATTTTTCTTCTTAATTCCTTCAAACATTGAAAGACCCATTTTACTAAGTCTTACCTCGGTATAGCGATCTGCGGCGGGTTCAGGAATAATCTGATTACCGCAAGATCCGTGGAATTCACAAAGCGGAACGTTGTTAGTAAAAGGCTGAGCCATACGAGCAAAGGTCTCATAAATTGCTGTATTACCATGAGGCCAAAGCTCTGCAACAACACCGCCATCAACTTTTGCTGACTTAACATGAGGTTTAGTAGGAAGATAATTCTTCCGATACATTTCATAGAGACAAGCTCGCTGACCAGGTTTCAGTCCATCAATCGCAGGAAAAGCTCGTTCTGCGTTTGTTTGATAGCAATAGTCCAGAAAATCTTGTGACATCTCCTCAACAAAATCAACCATCTAACTCCTCCTTTGTTTCATAAAGACTGTTAGCTTTATCGCCATTCTCAAGTAAGAACTGACGACGACCAATAACACTTGTACCCATTAGCATTTCAAGATGATTACCTGCTTCTATTGCATTTTTAACAACAACCTGCTTAACATTGCGGGTTTCAGGATTAAGCAACACAGCTTCCAACTCCTCAGAGTCACTTTCACCAAGACCCTTAGAACGAGAAACGAGATACTTTTCACCTTGATGATTAGTTCGATATTCCTGCAACGCCGTATCATCTCTTAAATAAATATATTCATTTTTACTAGTTGTAATTCTAAACAATGGAGCATATGCAATATAAAAATGTCCATTCAAAATAAGCTCTGGGCAGAGATTCCAGAGATTGACTGCGATCAACATACGGATATTAGCTCCATCTGGGTCCATGAAACCCCATATCACTATGGGCACTGACTATATCTTAATGAATTATTTAAATTCACAAAAACCATTTCAAATTGCGTATCAATAGCAATCTTACTCTCCCGATACGGAGATAGTCGATACAGGTTCTCCATTCAAAAACCATTGTTTCTGAGATTTTTTATAAAGAGGAACAGATAAATAAATACTATTAGGTCTTACATCACCCGTTAAAATTTTTCTAAAAGTTGTATCTGTTACTTTTGCTTCATCAGTATCTTTTATTTTATTCAAGTAGTACTGATAAACCTCTTTATAGGTATGGTTCGTATAATACTTTCGGTATTCTAGCAAATCTTCAAGATTTAAAGAAATTTCTACTTTAGAAATTCCAGAAGTATAATATTTTTTATTTTCTTCTGTATATACTTCTGGCATAATATGTGACCAAGAACGACCTTGCCAAACACTTTGAAAACTAGAAAAGGAAATTTTATCTTTATAATTTTCATAAATCTCTTTTGGTTTTAAATGATTATTATAAGCTAAACGAATTTCTTTAACATCTTGTTCAGAGAGTTTAGCTCTACCATTACCTTCACCTATTGAATTATTAAATCCTCCAACTTGTTTATTATATCCTTCTTCTCTTGAATTATATTTTTCAATATATTCTTGCTCTTTTTTATCAAGTTCTTCTAAAGGACATTCTTCAATAATTTCATAAGTGAAATGGTCTTTACCAATCATATTTATCCACATATCAATGGGAATTGTACGTTCTTGTTTGTGTTCAGAAATTCTTCTTTCACAATTTTGGCTTTGTCCAATATAAACTTTGCCATTATCTTTATTTGTGATTTTATAGATACCAGTTGTCATAAGGTTTTTCTCCTTTAATTTTAGAAAGTTTATTAGGAGAAAAATTTTTAAATGGAGTTTCCCACGGGATTATCTTTAAATAAAGACTCCCCCGTTAGCAAAATTTTTCCCCGTCACTATCATATGAAAATACGATAATGATGGTTACACAATTTTGCCCTACCGATTAGTAGAAAAGTTTTAACAGGCGACAAATTCACCATCAGTCGCGGCAATAATCTTACCATATCTGAGCTTATTAATGTTATAATCTAGCTTACCATTCGGTTTAAGGTCTAGTCCTAAAGCCTTAATAAGATTAACAATCTCCGCATTAACCATAACTTTTTCAGAATTATTCTTAAAAGAGTTAATCATCTTACCGCGGAGTCCGAAAATAGCCTGGGTCTCTGCATCTCTGGCTGCGACTAATCCTGATGCAGCCGAATCGCCCTCACAAAGAACCAGTTCAGCCTTAGAACGGTCTGAACAAGAACAATCAACGAGCTTAGTCGGAAGATTTGCAAGCTTAGCCTTTTTCTTTCCTTTCGGCTGGCGCGCCGCATCTCTAGCTTTCTTAGCTGCTTCTCTTGCTTTTCTTGCGGAAATAGCTTTATCAGCAATTACTTTTACTTCTTTTTCATTACTATTAAACCAATTCTGCAAACCCGCAACAATAGCAGTATTAAAAGAACTCATATCAATCTTGGTAACTGTGCTCTTGACCTGTGCATTATAAGCAACATTAGGAGCAGTTAGATTGAATACAATATACATACCTTCCTGAATATCATCACCAGAAAGGTTTTCATCTTTGTCCTTTAACCATTTCTTTTCTCTAAAGAATTTATTAAATTCTCTAGTAAGAATAGTTTTAATTTGAGTAATATGCGGACCTTTTTCAGTAAGACCAGTATTTACATAAGGAACAATAGTAGAAGCATAGCTAGATGTATAAGTAAGAATAAAATCAATCTTATCCTTACCATTTACATCATAAATCTCACATCTATTTTTAATAATTTCCTTACTACCAACCGCATCATCAACGAGGTCACTAAGACCATTATTAGAATAATAAGTTTCAGTTTTACCTTGATAAGTAAGATTAATAGTTAGACCTTTACAAAGACAAGTAATTGTCTTAAACAAATCTCTTACTTTAGAAATTTCTACTTCTGTATGAGTGAAAAATTCTTCACTTGGTTGCCAAACTACATAAGTACCACTATGCTCAGTAGATTCACCAATCTTACGAGAATCAAAAACACCTTCAACGAAATGAATAGATTCATACATCCCGTCTCTTACAGTTCTTACATTCAGGTAGTGTGACAAGTAATTAGTTAGCTTACTCGTTTACTCTTAATATTTCTATAAGAACTGACTATCTCTTACTTGTTATAAAATAACAAGAATATCCATTTCAAATTGCGTACTAATAGCAATCTTACTCCTCCGATCCGAGGATAGTCGATACAGCATTATTATTTCTTTCTAATAGGATAATTTTCTTGATTTTGTTTATATGTTGTTCCACAATTTATTGAGCTTATACATTTTGAAGAAACTCCATAAAATTCTCCAATTTTTTTAAAGCTCATCTTTGGATTGCTCTTTATTAAAGAAATAATTTCTATAACTTGTTGATCTGTTAATTTTCTACTTCCACTTTTAGAAATTCTTAAAGGATAAGTTTCATCTTCTCTAAAATAGGTTTTTCCATTGTTGATACTATGGATTGTTGAATCTACAACGCCATATTTTAAAGCAATTTCTTTCATTGAAAGTTTATTTTCTTTTAATAAGAAAATTATATTTTTTAAATCTTCTTCAGAAAATTTAGAATTACAATTTTCTGTTCCTTTAAGAATTTTTTGATTACCATTTCTAATTGGATAAACAACATTTGAATGAAAATAGGTTTTTCCATTATTTATATAGGAAAGTATATGTAAATCAACATCATATTCTTTTGCAATTTCAGTCATTGTTTTTTCAGTTTTTCTTAATTCTTCATAGATTTGAAGAATTTGCTCTTCTGTAAAACGAGCTTGACTATTGTTACTTCCAATATCTGCTCCATCTCCACCTTCAGAGACATTATAACCGAAATTCCTATTATTACTATGATATTTAGCAATCCAATATTTTTCTCTTTCTCTCATTTTGTTTCTATTTTCTGGAGCTATTTCTTCAAGTAAAATAAAATCTGTTATTTTACCATATTTTTGAATAGCGTGCTCTATTGGAAGATTATTTCTAAAATCTTGATTATGCTCAACCATTCTTCTTCTAATATTATTACTTATTCCTACATATTTTTTATTATTTGGAAAAGTAATTAAATAGACACCAGAATAAATATATTCTTTATCTGAGAGATTTTGTAAGTTTAGCGTTTTCATATAACAATACCTGCTTTCTTTCTCAATGTATTATTATATGAATTTTTATCCTAATAGATTACATAAATTTGCCACGGGATTACCATGAAAATTATTCTTTTTTTAGGCTTCCCCGTTAGCATTTTACAAATTTCATTTTGTAAAATACCCTTAATAGTTTTTAAGAAAAGATATAACAGGCAGTGTTATCTACCAATTCCGAACGAACCCAAAGACGTACCTTGGTAGGTTCCGTCCTGGCGATACTTGCCAGAAGTATTTAATACACTAAATGCTGCTTCGAGAATAGTTTTGCCATCATCGCGGAAACTATTTACAATAAAACCCTGTCCATAATCTCGTACTCTAATCTCATTGTCAAGAATTTCAACATCAATAGTTGAACCATTTCCAAGATTATATTCGTCAATCGCATTAGACACAATCTCAACCAAAAGTTGTGTAGAGTACTCAGTAGAACCGCAGTATACACCTGGCTTCAATCGTGTAAAGGTGAGAGGGTCAAGAGACTCAATGGAATCCTTTGTGTAAAGATTCTTTTTATCCATCTATTAACCTCCAATTATAATTTTTATTCTTTTCTTTCTTCTTATAATATTATAGCATATTTTTTCTTTAAAGTCAAAATTTTTCATAGAAACACAGATGTCATCATTCTTCGTCTTTTTAAGCGTAGAATCTAACAAATTATCTGTAAGCAGCTAACTAAAAGATTGTCGCATTTGACAATAAAGAAAAAATATGCTACAATAAATTATATATAAATCTAAATAAAAAACTTTTCTTTCTTCTTATATATTTATTATAACATATTTGCTATAATAAATCAATATAACAAAAAAAAAGGAGTAGCTAAATTAATAGCTACTCCTTAATAAGAATATTATATATTATGGTTGGTCGTTAAGAGCAAAATTCAACAAGGCTGCTCAGTTGCTGGTGGGTCAATCTGAGGCTGTTCGTCTTTTGTGCCTTCGTCCTTCTTACCGGATTCAACGTAGTCCTTTAGCTTATTGTTAGACTCAAGTATTGCACGGAATTTCTCCAGAACCTCATCAACAAGAGTGCTGAAGGTATCGAAAGAAATCACCTTGGTTAAGAAGGGGAACTTACTGAGGAACATATCGTACACGTAGCGCAGTTTAATCTGGCCAGTGCCGCCTCCGAGTTCTTTTTCGGCTTCGGTCACTGCATACAGCAACCACTCTTTGACCTTTTGAATCTGCTCAGAAGTGGGGCGCTTAGCAAAAGCATAGATAGCATAAACCACTACCGCAATGGCGGCAATGCCAATCACAATAACCCACCAATAATTAATTAAAAAATCCATATAAAGTCTCCTTTTTTATCCTTGCGGAGTCCCGTCGTCTTCAGGAATGTCCTCATCTTCTGAAGGATTCACTTGGGCCGCCGCCAATTCATGTTGTACCTTCATATAAGTGATACCATTAGCGCAATTTTCTTTAGCAGATTTTATTGCGTAAACCGCATATCCTATTACTTCACTTACTATTGCTCCAACAAGAGTAACTAAAGGTGTAAAATCAGGACTAATCATAATAGTTTCTGCTAAAATCATACTTCTAATAGTAATGTATAAAACAAATAATTCAATTACAGTGCAATTAATAAATAAAAAAGCAATTAGCTTTTTGCTAGTTGTTAATTTTTTGCGGCGATGTTGTTCTGAGAAAGATTTTTTATCTTCTTGGAGAGAATATTGTTTTTCCAAAATTTCTTTCTCTTTTTGCCATTCTTGCTCTTGACGCTGTAATCTTTCTGCTTTCTTTGATAGAGACATTGGTATTCATCTCCTTTTATAAGATATAAAAAATGGACAATCCTAATTAAATAGAATTGCCCATTTTAATTAATATTTCATCTGTTCCGCAATATTAGCAATTTCAGAACGGTAGATATTTTGCAGATCAACCTGACCATAGACTGAAGCACCTTTGAATACTTTTGACATCTTTTTCATGCCATTATCTTCGTTATAAATTTCCATATCTAGCTGTTCAACTCTATCACCATCTACAATAACTTTAGTATCTGCGGCAACACGTTGCAGCAACAGACGAAGTGTATCACTAGTAAGGTTCTGGGCCTCAAGAATATAGCAACCGCAATGAGAAGGAACTTCATAACCGCGGGCATCCACCGCAGGAATAATCTCCAATTTATTTTCTGCAATAAGTCTCTCCACTTCTGTTTCGCTACCCAGCTTGCTTGACAGAACATGACCTGCCTGAGTTGACAACACCTTCTCTAGAACCGATCCGGGATAGAACCCGAGCTTTGCGCAGTTTTTAGCTCCGACAGGATTACAGAAAAGAACTAGCTTATCAAGCTTACCCTTTTCAAGCTGTTCAAACATATAAGCTAGGGCCAATGCGGTTTTGCCTGAACCCGCAGGTCCACCAAGCATAGTAACTTGATTAGATTTAATTGAGTCCATTGCGCACCGCTGAAACACATCTTTTGGTTTAATCATACCAAACATTTCGCTATTGAATACTGGATAAGGAACTTCTACAAACTGATAATCTTTATTAAGCTTATACTGGTCAATATATTCACCAGTAGTTGCATCCTGAATAATAAGATATTCATTAGGAACCATCATAAAATCAATATATGCTTCACTAAAATAATTAGTATAGAAATCAGCAAGTTTATCCTCAGTTAGCTTTACGATTTTAAACCCGGTATAATCTTCTTCAGGTTCGTCACTTCCGAGCTTCACATGGATTCCCGCAATTTTAGCCAAGTGATAACAGCAAATATCATCAGTAACAAAAAGAAGATTATGCTTACCATTATCAGTTGCTTCTTTTACTGTTGAAATAATACGAGTGTCGTTACTATCATCAAATCCTAATAGCTGTTGAGTATATTTAACATTAACATCATAAGGAAATACAGTATATGATTCTTCATTTTCAGCCAATAACCTAGTTAGCTTGCGGGCTTTATACTTAGTTTCTGCATCCTTATGAGCAGAAGTTTTAATATTTTCTAGCTCTTGAAGTGTAATAGTGCTAATAGCAAATTCTTCAAAAGGTTCAAAAGCCTTCTCCTGCAAATTCAATAGACTACAAGTATCATAAAATTTCATATATTGTATTACTCCTCTTCTGCGGGTTCCGCTTCAATCTGAGGAAGAGCGAAACCAACTACATGAGAGGTCTCGTCCTCTTCCTCTCCATCCTCGTCAAGTAGTCCTTTTTTCAGGTTGTAAGTACCAACTGCAATCTTAGAACATACATATTCAAGAATCTGATTAAACAAGCCAAGGAATCCATCTATTAGCGGAATAATTGCCGCCACAAATAGCATACCTTTGATAAAATTTTTCATGCAATTTCCCCTTACTTGTTTTAGTTATCATAGAAATTTGAAAAATAAAGTTATCAAATTAGCTATTTTTGTCCAATTTATTAAAGAGAGCAGATATGCTCCCAATCAGTAAGAACATCATGAATAATAGTGCGGCACTCCTTAATATTCTTCTTAATCTGCTTAATGTCATCTTCCTTCTCGTAGATGGCGCGGCGCATACGACGAGCCTCAAGACCGTCACAATTAAAGTCCCGCATATCCTGAATGCTAGAATACATATCCATCAGTGCATTCAGCTCAATGCGAGTCTTGCGCTTAGCAGCCTGCCAATACTTGATGGTAGCACGCTGCTCAGCAATAGTAATACCAACAGTTTCAGATGGAATATCATTCGGATTAGTAGTAGCAATAGCAGTAAACATACCCAGTTCAGTCACAAACAGAGCATAAGACACCTTGTCAGAATCACTATAACCAGAAGTCATGTGGCGACGTCGAGAATTAGTATTCAGAGTTTTCATAAGTTATTTCTCCTTTTGATTTATTACAGATTATAAGCATCACGAATATCAAGAATTACATCATCAAGATTTACAGGATAGCAATTATGAGCATCTACCTCAACATGATAAATCAAACCCTTATCCATATCAGCATACGGACTAGTCACATGGGAATGACCACACAGATTAATCACTCGACCTTTCAAACCTTTCTTCGCGTCATCAAGATTAGAACAAAGAGTAGGATAATGAGAAAGATAAAAAGTATAACCATTATGTTTAATCACTTTTGCCCAATCAGTTTCATAACCACACTCTTGATACAATTCAATACGGTTCTTAGTACAATGATTACCAAGAATAATAATCTTCTCACCATTTAGTCGATTAAACAACTTAATTCCAGCTTCATTGTCACCAAGCATAATATCACCAAGAACATAAACCAGACCTTCATACGGCACTACTGCGTTCCAGCGAGTAACAATAGCTTCATTCATTTCTTCAACTGAATTGAATCCACGCGGGCCCCAGATGAATTCCTTGTCATGACCGAAGTGGAGGTCGGAAGTTACGAATACATTACTCAAATTGCTTCATCCTTTCCCTGCGCAAGCGAGATCTGCTCACAATCAAAAACGTAATAAATATTATCAAAACCTTCATCAAGGATGGGAGTCTTTTTGCGATTCCAAAAATCCTTAACTACCTTCTCAGGAACTTTTGCTCGACCTTCACGAAGGTTATTCTGAGCAATGCACCGACCAATAGGAGTACGCATATAGAAAATATCACAGCGGTTGTAGTAATCGTGGTTAATCTCGCGGAGCACCTTGGACCGAGACTGACGGTTGATATGGGTCGCATCCACAATCACATTATGACCTGCTGCAAGAGCATCGTTAATTGCATTAATAAAAGTCTGATAAACTTTCTTTTCATGCTTAAAATACTCGTCACCAGCCTGAAGCATCTTGAAACGAATTTCATCACGAGAAATAACCTTGGTGTTAGGGATCCACTTAGCGAGCTTAGCCGCAAAATAAGACTTGCCACATCCCGGGACGCCCATCATAAGAATCAGTCGATTATCCATAAATTAACCCTCCTTCGGTCTATACTCACAGTTAAAAGAATGGTTACTATTCCAGCAGCGGCCATCCTTATTATATTTACATTCACTCTTGGAACATTTCAAAAGCTCATTAATAGGGATGCGGTTGCCGTCAACAAAACGTCCAAGCTCGAACTCTTCTTGAAAATCAGCCAGAGTATACTGACCAAAAGGACGAATCTCACAATGATTAGTTTCCTCTTTGCAAGTCAGGCAATACAGCTTTTTCAGATGACCACCTTCACGATAGCGATTATGCGGTCTAGCTACCATAATTCCTTTATTGCCGCACTTTGTGCAATAGAAATCAGAAATTGCAATGCGGCTTGCGTTAGTTTTATGCTTCATAATTTATCACCTGTTTCTTTTTGATATATATATTATAACATTATTTTTATAAAAAGTAAAGAGGAAGTTTTATAACTTCCTCTTTTTGGTAATTTTTACTGATGATACTTTGCGAGAAACTCGTTAGAAACCGCCTTGAAGCTAGATACTCCATCCAGAGAACGAAATACCAAACCTTCACGGTCGCCACCATCAATTACAGACTTACCAGTTGCAATATCAAGCAGCTCTGCGACAGTCTCAGGAAGCATAAATTCTTCATCAACAATAGGAACCCACTTAATACCATAGCGGCGAACTAGACGAGCTGCATCTGCGGAGTTCCAGCGACCGTCCTTAGAAGTGATGAAGTTAAATGCACGGAAATCGTGGCCTTCTAAATTGTAAGTGCGCTTTTGGACGCCCGCACCGAAAGTCTCACCCTGAATAGTAATCCACTCGCAGTCCTTAAACTGATCGAGATCCATAATCTGATTCATGACTTCTTCAACATTATAACGCTTAGCCATTTCCCAATAAATATTGGAATCATAGTAGCAGTCCTTATCAGGAGTATCAAAGCAGACATTGCGAGAACAGACATAAAACTGATTCTTGCGGCGGCCTCGCTTCATGGTGAAAGTAGTGCTAGAACCATCCAGCTTTTCGGTTGCGATCCAAGGACCCTTAGGTACCGCAGACCAATTCAGGTTCTGGGCTCGCTCTTCGTCAGTCTTCTTAACCCACTCCGGCCAACCATTCTTCTTGTCCTTCTTCTTGCCAAAGAACGCAAACATTACCTTGCGACCCCAGGAACGCCGCATCATCCACTTAGCCCAAGGCTTCTTAAATAGCTTAGGATGACGCTGAGTCATCTTAGCGTACTTATCCACAGACTTAGCTTTGCGAGTGTTATCTGCGGGGTCTGCATAGGTAACGCTTAGAGCCTCAGTTAGGAAAGTGTGAGTTACATCCTCACCACGTTTGATTCGATCATTTACCTCAGCTAGCCAAGCAGGAATATTAGTTCCATCTTCATCAACAAAGTCCTTAAAAGGCATAACTAGACCTTGAGAATAGAAAGGCCCGTCAGGAGTTTTATAACGCTGAGTTTTAATCTTATAATGCTTTGCAGCGAGAAATTCAAAAGGCGCACACTCAGGCAGCTTAGAATCAATCTCAAAATAGACTGCATAATCCCCAGCCTTCAATTCATTTTTGCGAACCATAACAGTCCATCCGCCTACAACCGCACATTCTACACGATCTCGTCCTGCGATAGGCTTAATCTCGTCGATTTTCACGATATAAGCTAGCTCGCGAGTTCCATCCTTATTCAACATTAGTGAATTACCTCCTCTAAATATTTAGTCATGAGATTTTCCTGGATATCATTCAGGATACTAATTGCATTAGACTCACAATCAGCCAGACACTTATTAAAAAGAGATTTAGCTACTTGCTTCTTAAACTGAACAGTGCTATCCAAAATCTCTAGCTTACCGAACTTGTAGCCAATTAGCTCCCAACCGTCAAGAGTTTCAAGCATAAAAGAAGGCTCTTCGTCACCACACTGGATAAAATCCTCAAACTGGTTAGTCAGCATAAGAACGCGGCAAGCACCAATAAAATCCTTAGGTTTATTATCAGACTCAAATTTCTTCATATAAGAATGATACATTCCTTCAAAAGCTTTAAGAGTTGCATTAGGGTTAACTTGCCAGATAACATTTTTGTTATTCTTAATCTTATTCCAGTAATAGTCGTAATCAGGATCAATAATATAATAATTCGTAGTAAGAATTTCAATCGCATTAGGATTACCTTTACGAAGCTGATTAAAGAAATCTCTTACATCCTGATAATGGAAATTACCATTTCCGCTAGTAATCTCAGTATAAATATCCTTTTCCTTAAAAATGAGATTTTTATAAGTTGGAAACACAAGAGCAACAGCATCAATGTCAGAATACTGAGTACTCAGACCATAGTTCTGGCTACCATACAAAAAAACACCGAGCACATTATAGTCACAGTTCGCAATATTATAATAATTCTGAAGGACTGCTTTAATCTCTTTATCGTTCATAGTCATACTGATTACCCCTTTCTTTTCCTTACATATATATTATAACATTATTTTTATAAAAAATAAAGGACAGGTATTTTTACCCATCCTTTATAAAAAATTTGGCTAATTTTATTAACGCTTTTTTGCAAGCCGCGCTTCAACCTTAGGAATAATGGTTGGGTCATAAAGTTCAACTTGCATACCATGCGAACCTGCATTGGAAATTTTAGCTACATGAGATGTTTCAAGTTTGCGGAGAACGTTGTTATATACTGGACGAGATACTGGTGTGTCACGGACTAGCTTAGAAATATTCCAACGACCAACTCCATCAATCATTGACTCTTTTGCATAATGAATAGCTTCACACTCACTCTGAGTTAAACTCTCAACAAAAGCAGTAGAATCAACAGCCTGATGAAGTGCATGGCCCATAATTGAAAGAATACCATCCTTCAACTGAGCTTCTGCGGCGATGTCAGATTTATCACTTGCGCGGTCCAGCATTGCAGCGATTTCATCTAGCAGCTGGTCAGTATTAATTTCCATCATTCCATGCTTGATGCCCAGCAGATACTGCTTATGAAAATCCTTGGTGGGACGGAAACAATCCTCAAGCTTAGCCCCATCCAGATACAGCTGCGCCGCAATCCATAAACGAGCAACATTTAGGTAATCTTTCTTCTCTGCTGCAAACTTGGCATCTCGATAAGCTACTTCAATACGTTTATGAACATTATAATGTGCAATCTGCTCATTATTACGGATAAGAGTTGAAGATAGAATAGTTTTATAAGAAGGATTAATTACATAATTACTAGAAAATAGCAATTCTAATCCACGTTCATTATTATTCTTCATAGAATCAAAATAATAACGAATATCAATAATAACATTATTATCCTTCTCATAATGAATAGGACGAGTCATACAAAGCTCTTCCCATGTGGGAACATATACTGTAATGGTTCTAACCTCATCCATGGTTTCTGCTAGATTATAATTAGCAAGATCTACAACGCAAGAGCCTAGAATACGAGATGCATCATAAATCCGCACCTGCTCATCATAGACCTCTTGCAGGTGCTTTTGAATTTCATCGTGTGTTAAAACACCCATTTAAACTTTTTCTCCTTTTGTACTTTATTAATTATATTTTGACAGACTTCGACTATATATCTTATTTAATAATTTATTTTATCATAATTTTTATTTAAAGTCAATTTTTCATTATCCGCGGACAAACTTGGAAAACCGCATTTTAGTACTTTTGAAATACTTTAGACAGAGAACGTGCAGAAGAAAGGGGAATTGAATAATGCGTTTAAATGGTAGATTAGGCCAAGTCGTTGGCCCTTTTGACAGCGGCGTTGACCTGCTGGCAGATGGTGGCGCTATTTCAGAGCTTACCCCTGAGACAACTAAACCTGTTTTATCAAAGTTAGGTATCCAAGCAGCAAAAGGAACTATTGTAAATATTAATGGGATTCCCATTAAAGTTGGCAAGACCGGAATCTATGAATTAGATGAGGTAGTAAATGTTAAGAGTTTAATTTTTCCTGATGGTGCAGATGAAAATACTATTGTTGATTTCGTATATTGATAGGGGGTCAACAAATTGAGTAGTTTCTATGGAATCGGAGTTATTGCGGATGAAGACCGCGGTACTACTAACTACAATGAGCTTGATAATCGCCCTATTATCAACCTAACTGGCATATTGCCTGTTGACTTTAGCTCATTAGATGTTGGGGTTTATAATGTCACGGGTAACTATAAATATGGTGCTGATGACACAACCAAAACTTGGGATGCGCCCAATATGGTTTATGTGTTCAAGGATACTGTTACAGGTAAAAAAGTTCTTCGCTTCGATGTCTATGAAGATGGAGCCAGATATACTCTTACTTTAGTTTATGAAGATGACGGAACATATATAATTTCTAAATATTCATATGGATTGGTGAGTGCGGATTCAGTAGCAGATTTACCTGCTGTTGGAGATAAATCACAAATATATACTACTAAAGATGGGATTTATGTATGGGATGGTCAAGAGTATAAACAGCTCGGTAATAGTGACCCTAATTGGGGAACTATTGGAAGCATATAATTTTTAAATAAAGGAGAAAAAAATATATGGCTTATAATGTTAAATTTTTACAGGGTACTTCTGCTCAGTATACTGCGTTAGCGGTTAAGGACGCTAATACTTTCTACTATGTTGATAGCAAGGACCTGTATTTAGGTGAGATTAAGCTGAGCAGCAATAGCGAATCTGCTGTTGCCGCTTTGCAAGCTGCTCTGACTACTCTGAATGGTGCTGATACGGTTCAGGGTTCTGTTGCGCAGCAGATTAAAACCGCCATTGAAGCTCTGAAGGCTGGCGAGATTAAAGCTGCTCAGGACGCGGCTGATGCTGCTCAGACTGATGTTGATAACTTAGAGGTACTGGTCGGTACTATTCCTGCTGGTGCTAAAGCTACCACCGTTGTTGATTATGCTAAGGAAGTTGCTAGTGCGGCTTCTGGTTCTGCGGACGCTATTGCCAAGGATTTAGCTAACTATAAGACTACCAACGATGCGGCTGTTGCGGCTGCGGCTAAGGCTGCCTCCGACGAAAAGACTCGTGCTGAGGGTGTTGAGGCTGGCCTACAGACCTCTATTGATGGCATCAACACCAAGATTGGTACTGTCGCTGATGGTCAGACTGTTATGGGTGTTATTGCGGCTAATCAGACTGCTGACCGCAAGTATACCGATGATCAGATTAAGGCTCTTGGCTCTGTCCTGAATTTCAAGGGCACTAAAGCTACTGTTGCTGAGCTGCCTACTGATGGTAAGGTTGGCGATGTGTGGCACATCACCGAGAAGAGTGCTGAGTATGTTTGCACTGCCGAGGGTAACACCTGGGAAGAGCTGGGTTCTGTCATTGACCTGAGTGCTTACGAGACCATCGATGATGCTGAAACTAAGATTGCTACTGCCAAGAGCGAGGCTGTTGCTGCGGCTAAGACCTACACCGATGGTAAGAATGATGCCATGGATACTCGTGTCAAGGCTCTGGAGACTGCTGTTGGCGAGGGCGGAAGCGTTGATGCTCAGATCACTGCGGCTATCAACAAGCTGGATGCTACCGTTGAGAATGCTAAGGATGCTGCCGTTCATGTGTCCGTGACTCAGACCGATGGTAAGCTGACTGCGGTTTCTGCTACGGTTAAGGAAAATACTTTTGATGCTTATGGCGCAGCTACCACTGCTGAAAGCAATGCTAAGGCTTATGCTGATGGTCTGGCTAAGAATTATGACAAGGCTGGCGCCGCCGCTACTGCTGAAGCTAATGCTAAGGCTTATGTGGATACTGCTCTAACTTGGGGTACTATCTAATTTATATTAATTAATATAAACAAGTTTTAATTTAATAAAGGCTGGACAATTTAATTTTAATTGTCCAGCCTTTTTTTTATATCTATAAGAGAAACATAAAATCTCTAATTTATTTTTAAGAAAGGAGATTATATTCAATGGCGGCAAAAGTTTCTTTTGTGCGAACCACTAATGCTAAGCTTAGCAGCGTAACTAAAAAAGAAGGTCAATTAATTTATGTAACCGATACTGGTGCTCAATATTTTGATATTAGTTCCACTAATCGAATTCAAATTAAAGACCCTAATGCAATCAATAAATATACTAATTCAGATGTTTCTGCAATTTTAAATTTTACTAAAGGTATTAAAATCAATGGCACGTCAATCACTTATGACGCAACTACTGATACAGTAACATTTGAATAATTTTAACAAGAGATAAAAGGAGTTTATTATGAAAATCTGCATTTATGCAATTTGTAAAAATGAAAAGCAATTCGTAAATAAATGGCTTGATTCAATGCAAGAAGCAGATTATATTGTTGTTCTTGATACTGGGTCAACAGATGGAACTTATGAAATGCTAAAAGCGGACCCGCGGGTAACTAGAGTAGAGCAGGAAGTCATCTCGCCTTGGCGATTTGATGTAGCTCGTAATAGATCTATGGAATTAGTTCCTGAAGATGCGGATGTCCTGTTCTGCACAGATTTGGACGAGGTATTGATGCCTGGTTGGGCCGCCGCAATTAAAGAAAGTTGGATTCCAGGTTTCCATTGCCGCGGCTATTATAAGTATGCTTGGAGTCATAATGAAGCTGGTGAACCAGAAAATATTTTTTGGTATGATAAAATTCATACTCAGATTTATCATTGGGATTATCCGGTTCATGAAGCTTTAAGAGGTGTTTCCACAGAATATGAGCACGAACATTCGATTGCTTTTGATGAACGGATTTTCTTACATCACTATCCTGATATGACTAAATCAAGAGGAAGTTATCTTGGTCTTTTGGAATTGCGAGTTGCTGAAAATCCAAATGATTTTTATGGAGCTTTTTATTTAGGTAGAGAATATAGTTTCTATAACCGCTTTGAAGATTCTAATAAAGTTTTTCTTTCAATTCTCAATGGAGAATATAACGAAATGAAAGATGATTTAGTTGTTGCAGGTTGCTATACTTTCATTGCAGATAACTACCGCAAAATGGGTGATGATTTATCTGCTATTGGATATTATATGAAATCCATCCAACAGGATAAAACATATAGAGAGCCTTATTTGTATATTGCAGAAATTCTTAATGAACATAAAATGTATCGACTTGCAGTTGGCGCTGTTGAGGAATGTTTAACCCAGTCCTCACGCCATTATAATTGGCTTGAACGCGGTGATACATGGAGAGAAAAACCATATGATATTCTTGGAGTTTCTTATTTCTATTTAGGCGATTATGATAAAAGCAAAGAAAATATGCTTAAAGCATTAGAATATAATCCTACCGATGAAAGATTGCAATACAATCTAAGTTTTTTAAACTAAAGGAGAAAAAATAAGTGAAAAAGATAAAATATGTGATTGCTGCTTTAATCTTAACAATTTGTCTTACTAGCAGCGCACTTGCTGTAACTCCGACATATAAACCGCCAAAAATGCCCGATATGTCTGGTATCAAAATTGAAGTAACGGTTCCTAAGCTTAATTTTTCAACTGGATATTTTGATAATTTATTTAAAAATCTTAAAATTAATGTAAAGAATATTAAGTAATAGTTTTTAAATAAATGACATTAAAAGGAGTGAAAAAAGTATAGATGGCTAAAAAATTTAATTTTTCTGGTGAACTCCAGGAAAATGGTAAGCGAGTAATTACGCAAGCCGATGCTTCAGCTACTCTTGCTGAAAGCACAACCGCCGCAAATGTTACTGTTATAAATGCGGATGGTAAAGCTACTTTTAATTTTACTATTCCTAAAGGCAATACGGGTGCTAAAGGTGATACTGGCCCTCTTGGACCAACCGGTAAAACTGGTTCAGTCGGTCCAACGGGTGCGGTTGGTCCAGTAGGCCCTACTGGAAATACTGGCTCTGTAGGCCCAACTGGTGCAGTAGGACCTATTGGTCCAACGGGAAAGACTGGTGCGGTTGGACCCACTGGAGCTGTAGGTCCTTTAGGTCCTACTGGACAGATTGGCCCCGTAGGTCCGACAGGTGCGACTGGTGGTGTAGGACCTACTGGCAAAACCGGCAATACAGGTCCCACTGGTGCGACTGGACCAACGGGAAAGACTGGATCTGTAGGTCCCACTGGTGCTACTGGTGAAGGCTTCTCTGTTTACAAAACTTATGCCTCAGTCTCTGCAATGAATGCGGATGCCGCAAATATTGCAACTGGTAAATTTGTTGTTATTACTTCTAATGTTGAAGACCCTGATAATGCTAAGTTATATGTTAAAGCTTCTAATGGAACTTTTACTTTCTTAACTGATATGTCAGGTGCGACTGGTTTAACCGGTCCTACTGGACCTCAAGGTGTGGTCGGCCCTACTGGTAAGACGGGAGCTGTTGGTCCTACGGGTGCCACTGGTCCTCTTGGTCCGACTGGTAAGACAGGAAGCGTGGGCCCAACCGGAGCTACTGGACCAGTTGGTCCTACTGGTAGTATAGGTGCGGTTGGACCGACTGGTTTAATAGGTCCAACAGGAAAAACTGGTGCTATAGGTCCGGTCGGTCCTACCGGTGCAACGGGTTCTGTGGGTCCGACAGGGGCTAAAGGTGATATGGGTAATGTAGGCCCTACAGGTGCTACAGGTCCAGCAGGCCCAACTGGAGCAACAGGCCCCACAGGAAAAACAGGAAGTGTTGGTCCTACTGGTGCTACAGGAGCTAAGGCTTTACAGCCAACCGCAAACTTTACGGGTTCTCATACAACAGTAAATCAAAGTGCTTCAACTCCTACAACAAATTTTAATAGAACCCCTGTTGTTGGAGATGTATTTATGAATTTAAGTGCTGGTAGCTCAACTATTGGTACTTGGCAAATAACTGCGGTTGCAAATGGAACTGCCACTTTTAAACTGTTAGCTTATGCTTCAGTGAAAGGTGCTACTGGTGCTAAAGGTGACACAGGAGCTACAGGTAATGTAGGACCAACCGGTAGTACAGGTGCGGTGGGTCCAACTGGCGCGACAGGAGCTTTAGGTCCTACAGGTAAAACGGGTTCCACTGGACCTGTCGGACCAACTGGAGCTATAGGACAAATTGGTCCTACTGGAGCGACTGGTATTCAAGGCCCACAAGGTATTCAGGGTGTAGTTGGTCCTGTTGGCCCCACTGGAGCTATCGGACCAGTCGGTCCAACTGGTAAAACGGGTAGTACAGGCCCAACCGGCTCTACGGGTTCTGTCGGACCTACGGGAAAAACTGGCGCTACTGGTCCAACTGGAGCTACCGGACCTCTAGGCCCTACTGGAGGAATCGGCCCTGTTGGTCCAACTGGACCCCAAGGAAAAGTAGGCCCAACTGGAGCAACTGGCCCGGTTGGCCCCACAGGTAGCACAGGAAGTGTTGGCCCCACGGGTCCACAAGGCAACTTAGGTCCTACCGGTTCTACTGGTCCCACTGGCAAAACTGGTGCGGTTGGACCTACAGGTGCAGTAGGTGAGCCATTCGCTATCTATAAAACTTATGCAACCATAGCCGCAATGACAACAGACTATGCCAATGTTCCTATTGGTAAATTTGTTATGATTACCTCTAATGTTAATGATGTTGACAATGCTAAATTATATGTTAGAGCTAATGTTGCAGATTATTTTAATTTTATTACTGACCTTAGCGGTGCTCAAGGCATCCAAGGCCCAGTTGGTCCAACTGGTTCTGTAGGTGCGACAGGTCCTACTGGTAAGACAGGTAGTACTGGACCTGTAGGTCCCACAGGTGCAACGGGTCCAGTAGGTCCTACGGGAAAAACCGGTGCAACGGGTCCAACTGGTTCTACAGGTAGCGTTGGTCCTACGGGTAAAACTGGTTCAGTTGGTCCAACAGGTGCACAAGGTATAAGAGGTAGCTACTGGTATCGCGGTACTGCTATTACCGGTACCTCAACAACAGCAACTGTGTTTAGCAGTTCAGGTATTACATCTGCTAATGTAAATGATATGTATTTAAATACATCTACTAGCTATATTTATACTTGTACTGTTGCTGGTAATGCGGCGACCGCTAAATGGGTGTATAGTGGCTCGATCAAGGGTGCTACTGGCGCTAAGGGTAATACTGGAGCAACTGGTCCAACCGGTGCAACTGGCGGTGTAGGTGCCACCGGTCCGACTGGAGCTACAGGTTCACAAGGCCCGCAAGGTGTTCAAGGTAATCAGGGTCCTCAAGGTAATCCCGGTGCGACCGGACCTGTAGGTCCAACCGGTGCCACAGGAAAAACAGGCCCGACCGGAGCGACTGGCGCAACTGGACCTACCGGTAAAACTGGTGGAACTGGTACCCGTGGTAGTCTATGGTATCGTGGAACCGCTATCACTGGTACTTCTACTACAGCAACTATTTTCAGTAGTTCAGGTATAACTTCTGCTCTAGTAAATGATATGTATTTAAACACCTCTACTGGTAATGTCTACACTTGCACAGTAGCAGGTGTAGCAGCAGCGGCCAAATGGGTATACAGTGGTTCAATTAAAGGAGTTACTGGTTCTCAAGGCGGTACAGGTGCAACTGGTCCCACTGGTAAGACGGGATCTACTGGTCCAACGGGTCCAGTAGGACCTACCGGAGCAACTGGCGGTATCGGACCCGTTGGACCTACCGGAGCAACTGGCGCAATTTCTTCACACGCCGCATGGGGTTCTGGCTATGGAACTTGTGCAACAGCAGCTGCAACCGCCGCAAAAGTTGTAACTCTATCTAATTATGCTCTTGCTACTGGTGGTATTGTTGCGGTTAAATTCACTTATGCGTGTCCTGCAAATGCCACTTTGAATATTAACAGCAAAGGTGCTAAGACCATCCGCTATCAAGGAGCTAACCTCACTGCTGGGATCATTGCCGCAGGTGATTTAGGTGTGTTCATGTATGATGGTACTTATTATGAGTTATTAGCTGTTGACCGCGTAGGTGCTAAGTCTCCTGCTGTTTTCGCTAGTAAGACTCAGCCTTCAGGTGCCGTTCATAGTGGTGATATTTGGTTTGTTATTAAGTAAAATCGCTTAAAAAATTACCAAGCTCATCCTTAAATTGAAAACTCTAATGTGAACCGCCCA
>ERZ808278.34-NODE-34-length-128319-cov-5.778925_pt1 | contig 128319 bp, 104 predicted proteins | sample MGYA00521239_ERZ808278 | MGnify/ENA primary metagenome ERZ808278 (study PRJEB31516, sample SAMN03275600) | gut metagenome | biome: mammalia-associated habitat; material: feces | host: Papio cynocephalus | place: Kenya | collected 2012-07-17 ...
CTGCCGAACTCGTCGTAATGATAGCTTGTGGCGGGACCGTGAGCCTCCTCCCCGGTATCACCGCCATGTTGCCATCGTCGAGAGGGTGGCCTTTCAGGCTGACAGTCACGACAGCAAGGCACTTTCCCGCCGTCTCTTTTTCGTTGGCTTGCGCCTGCGCGCCGGCGGAGAAGACCAGTGCGAGCACCGCCAGGACAAGATGAAGCGCTTTCCCCGTCCTCATTCCCTCACTATCTTGAATGACTTGGAGCTCTGCTTTGAACGCACACTGAGAATATACACACCGCTGGCATTCGGCAGCGAGAGGCGGGTAACCTGGGCGGTAAGCTGTCCATCGTCCACACAGGTGCCCGTGAGGTTGCTGACGGTGTAGCTCAACGGCGCAGTGAAAAGGTCGGCCGTGGTACGCACCGTCACATCACCAGTGGTAACTGTGGGCGCAACCGTCACCTCGCCAATGTCAGTGCTGGAGCCGGTGGCGCCCTTTGTCGCTACCGACTCCACCGACCTCGACACCCGGTTGCCTGCTGCGTCGTACCTAAACACATAGTTATAGTTCACTTTTGAAACCGCATCACCCACCTCCGCACTAAGCGATACAATAGGGAACAACACACCTAATAGAACCAATAATAAGCCATATTGGGGTCTTGCGTTTAATGGGTTATTCGTTATTTCTTTCATCATTATTGAATGCCAGCCTTTTTTCAACCATAAACGTTTTGGATTACAAAAATAATTAAAAACCAACAATTTATCAGCACCGGTGCTTCTCTTTTCAAATCAAATATGGTGGGTGGCTGTGTGGAGTTACGATATTCTCTATTAGGTTAGTGTGGTGCGGGTGAGGTAGGACTGGAGGATTTGGCGGGAGGTGGCGCGGTCGTGGGTGAGCTGGGCACGCAGCTGGTCGATGCCGCCGAGCTTAAACTCAAGGCGCAGGAACTTAATGAAATGAAGAGTGATGGGCTTCCCGTAGATATCGCCGTCGAAGTCAAAGATATTCACCTCCACCGACAGCTGTGGCCCGTTTTCAAGCGTAGGGCGCACGCCCACGTTCACCATTCCCTGGTGCCACACTCCGTCCACCTTCACCATCACTGCATACGCCCCATTGTGGGGCAGGATAAGGTATGGAGGTATGTCGCCCACATTGGCGGTGGGGAAACCGATGCCGCTGCCATTATGGAAGCCATGCACCACCCTGCCCGACAGCGCATAAGGGCGACTCATGCAGTGCATGGCGTCGTCCACCTTGCCCGAGGCTATGAGCCTGCGGATTATCGATGAGCTTACCGGTGCATACTCCCCCAAATATTCCGGAGCCTTTATCACTTCGATGCCAAGGTCGCGGCCATGACGCACATAGTCGGCAAAGGTTTCACTCTTGTCGTGTCCAAAGCGGTGGTCATAGCCCACCACAAGCGCAGCCACGCCATAGCGGTCGCGCAGAAGCCGCAGAAACTGCAGGGAGGTGTTGAGCGAGAGCTCGCGTGTGAAGTTCATCAGTACCGTCACATCTATTCCGTGGCGGCCAATTTCCGCCACTTTATCCTCCACCGTCATCAGCATCCTCAAATCGCTCTCCGGATGCAGCACCGCCTGCGGATGCTGAGCAAAAGTGATCACAGCCGGCCGCAGTCCACGCTCGGCAGCCACACGCCTCACTTCGCTGATAAGCGTGAGGTGGCCACGGTGCACACCGTCAAACATGCCGATAGTGGCCACGGTGCTGCGCTGTGGGAGCCTGTCGGTGTCGTGTAGGACTTGCATCACGCTAATTGCAGTCGTTTAAGAATATCGATAAACTCCTCGCCCTCATGCACGAGCGCCACCTGGAAGCCCAAGGCGGAAGCCGCATCAATGTTGCGCTGGCCGTCGTCGAGGAATAGTGTCTGCTCTGGCCGAATGCCCATAGTGCCGATGGCATAGTCAAAGATTTCCTTCGCAGGCTTATTGTGCTTCGCCTTATACGACACGGTGATGCCGTCGAAATACGCATCTATATCGCGCCCCTCCTTTTGGAACAGGCGGGCTATAACGCCCTCAAACATGATGGGGTTGGTGTTCGAAAGCACATAGGTGCCATATTTCTGTCGGAGCATTCGCAGCTCCTCCAGCCTGTGCGTGGGAATGTCGATGATAAAATTGCAGATGGCTTGCTTGATTTGCGCATCAGTCACGCCGGCAGGCATCGACTTGCGCATGGCGCCGCAAAACGCGGCTGGGCTCAATGCACCGGCCTCCAGCTGCAAAAACGGGCCACTCTGCCTGTAAAGGCCTATCATCTCATCAGCATTGGTCATGCCCAATGCAGTGAGCGAGTCTACACACCGCTGGCGCTCAATGTCGATGATGACGCCACCGAGGTCAAAAAGCAGGTTCTTGATTTTATTTTTGTCCATCTTCCCTTTGGATTGTGAAAAGAGAGCGTGCGTGTATCAACCTTTCAGTTGCTTGTTCAGCACGCGCATCGTGTCGTTGCACAGCTTGATAAACACTTCGCGGTTACGCAAAAGCGAGCTGGCCTTGATCTGCTTGTTGCCACTCTTGAATATAAACCCGGTGTCCGACGAGCCGATAGCGCGCATCATCGTCTTTGCGCCACTTTCGAGGTTGCCCGTATGGTTGCTGATAAACTGAAAACGACTGAAAAAGCGGTTCATACCCAATTTGCTCAAATTCACCAGTCCGGAATCCACGCTGTTCACCATCACATGGTGGGTGCGGAACACGGTGGAGAGGTAGATAGAGAACAGGGAGAGCGCCATCTTGCTCTGGGCATAGGCGGTGATGGGCATAAAATTGCTCACGGCCGGGAATTCGTAAGGTATCGACACCGGTGTGTGCGAGAGTGACGTACTGAATATGATTCGGCCATTCTCCACCATCAGTGGGCGGATAAGCAACGAGAGCAAAGCGGTGCTGAGGAAGTTCACCTGCACCAGCTTCTCGTAGCCGTCGGGCGACATTTCACTTTTGCGGCTAATGTAGCTGGCATTGTTCACAAGCACTGCCACGGGGCGGTTGAGCGCCTTCACCTGCTGCACAAAGCTCCGCACGCTGGCAAAAGAGCCAAGGTCGAGGTGCATGCTGATGATGTCGTTATTGCGGGTGCGTATTGTCAGTTCTCTTGCCTTCTCCTCGCTCTTCTCGTTGTCGTAGCAAGCCATCACTATGGCGTGGCCAGCTTCGGCTAAGCGGTGGGTCACCACGCTTCCCATAGCGTCGGTAGCGCCTGTGACGATGTAGAGCGGTTTGGTTGTCTGATTATCCATATTGACTAAAGTGTTATGATTTCGTGAATTTTACAGTCCATAAATGAGATTGGCCACAGTCTGCCCCACCGCCTTGAGCGTGGCAGGGGCTATTTTGTCGATAGTGTCGCCTGTGGTGTGCCAGTAGGGATAGAATCCGTTACTTCCAGGACGCATGTCGATGATGTCGATACACGGTATGCCTCCTCTTATGATGAACACATGGTCGTCGGTGGCGGCGCCATATTGCATGCTCTTAAAGTGATTGCTGTAGCCAGAGTCGGAGGCTATGCCCCACACTTTCTCCACAAGCTCTGGCGAGCTCTGGAGCGAGAAGCCCTCTTGGTAGAACTGCGCATCGGGAGCGCCAACCATGTCCAAAAGTATGCCATACATTGGTTTATAGCCTTTCTCGTGGGGGTGAGCCGCCCAATATTGAGTGCCAAGGGCCCAGCTCTCCTCATCGTTTTCGCTGCCCCAGTCTTCTGCGTCCACCAGCAGTATGTCCACACCCACGTTTGGCTTCTTGGCTTGCATCACGCGCGCCATCTCAAGCAGCACACCCACGCCGCTTGCTCCATCGTTGGCGCCCATCACGGGGCTTTTGCGCTTTGCCTCATCGGGGTCGGCGTCGGCCCATGGGCGGGTGTCCCAGTGCGCCACCAGCAGCACGCGCTTTTTGGCGTCGGGGTTGATAATGCCGATATAGTTGGTGGCGTTTAGCGGTGTGCCGTCGAATGTGGTGAGCCGAGCCTTCTGAGCCACCACCTTGTCGCAATAGCGGTTCAGCTGAGCCTCAATCCATTCTCCACACTGCGCATGACCTATGGTTTCGGGCACACGGGGCCCAAATTCACACTGGCGCTGCACAAAGGCGAAGGCGCTGTCGGCATTAAAGTCCACAGCAAAGGCTGTGGCGGCCGATGTGTCGGTAGCAGAGCCCTCCTCCTTACTGCCAGAGGCTTTGCCTGCGCCACATGAGGTGGTCAATCCGATTGCGGCAACTATTACGCTAAGTGTCTGAAGCATTCTCTTCATGTTGTTTCGTTGTCAGAAAAAGATATCACACAATTTCAAACTACAAAGGTAGCTAAAAAACTTCAGTGCCACCGAAAAACTGCACATTTAAATCACTTTTGAGCAAAAAATCGGTATTTAGTCTGATTTTATCGGAGAATGACCCTTGCTATGCGCGAGGCTCCGCGGTGGCCATGTTTGATGTGGAGATAAAGTGCCGGCACAGCGAGGCGAGCCAGCATACAGCCCTGCGACAGACGGTGGTACGCAGGCGCATAAAGTGTGCGCGCGGCTTCCGTATAGCCCTCCCGGGCATAATGGGCGGCCAGCACCACACGCCTGAAGTCAATCAGCCGGAGCATCCGGCGTTTTTCGGGGCAAGAAGACTGGCTCACACAGCGCTGCGCCACATCAAGCACACGCTCCCACTTGCCTTGCTGCCCTATAAAGTTGGTGCCGGTGATGGAAGCCTCGCCACTGTCGTAGATATCAACGAGAGGCTTGTCGAGGAAGGCCACATTAGGCTGGCGTAGCAGCAGGCGCACGCCAAGCTCCCAGTCGTCCCATTGCAGAATGTGGCTGTTCCAGCCGCCCGCCTCGCCGAAGAAATCGCGCCTCACGGCATAACGCTGCGTGGCGAGAATGCTGTGAAGAATATGGTTGGCCAAGGGGTCGGTGGTAAAAAATGGAAGGGTGCGGCTTTCGCCATTCTGCCCGTGCCAGCAAGCCTTCACCGCCACGATGTCGAGGAGATGTGTGGGCGTGCCGCCTTGCCGTGTGATCACGTGTTGGTATTCCTCCACAAGGGTAGGCCTCATCGTGTCGTCGCTGTCAAAAAACAGGATCCACTCGCCCTGCGCAAGGCTGAATCCTTTGTTGCGCGCCGCCGATGCGCTCCGCACCTGTTCCTGCGTCACCACCACCTCGAAGTCGGGCTGCGAGTGCTTCGCCTGGAACGCCTTTAGCACTTCGAGCGTGCCGTCGGTGCTCATATTGTCCACCAGCACCACCTGAAGCGGACGGTGCCTCTGCCCCAGCACTGACTGGAGCGTGGGCGTCACCTTTTCGGCACGGTTATAAACAGGTATGACTATACTAAACAGCATTATTTCTTTAGCAATTACCGACACAAAGATAACACTAAATCCAAGATTTTCTAAAAAAAACAATTATCTTTGACGCTGTATGACACTGCAACTTCTCATCTGCACTTTTGGTGATGGCATTCTGCGCATCCCTAAGCTGCTGCTGCCCACTATGCAAGGGGTCAGCTATCTTGTGTCGTGGCAGCAACCCGTCGGCTACACGCCTTGCGCCCTACCCGATGAAATCGTGGCGCGCCCCGATGTGGAGGTAGTGACACTGCCTGGGCGAGGGCTTAGCCAAAACCGCAACAACTGCCTGCGCCATGCCTCTGCCGACCTCTGCCTCATCTGCGACGACGACTGCCGCTACACCCCTGAGGGATTGCTGGCTGTGATCAGCACTTTTGATCAGCACCCCGAAGTGGACATTGCCACCTTCATCGCCAAAAACAGCGCAGAGCCCAAGCATTACCCCGACCACAGCTTCAACCTCAGGAAGAGGGTGCGAAATTTCTATGTCATTTCGTTTGAGATAGCGTTTCGGCGCGCCTCGGTGGCCGGCAAAGTGGCTTTCAACGAGCATTTCGGGCTGGGGGCCGACTTGTTCGGAGCTGGAGAAGAGGCTGTATTCATCCACGATGCCCTCAGCCAGGGGCTCCACTGCCAGTATTTTCCCATACAGGTGGTGGAGCATATCGGACCCACCACGTCGGTCACGCGCCTCGCCGACGATAAAGTGCTGCGTGCAGATGGAGCCATTCTCTACCTAAGTTTTCGCCGCACCATGTGGCTGCGCCTGCCCATCATGGCATGGCGCAAGCATAAGGGGGGTGTGCCTTTTGCCCACGCACTTTCTTGTATCAGGCAGGGAATAGATGAAATGCGCCATCTGTAGGCATCAAGCACGCGCCGCCGCCTATGACACCCGTGTGAGTCGGAAAAACTTGTGGCGGATAATCCACACCCTGACGCCCCAAAGCACAAAGAAGCCATTCGACACCACATCATACACCGTTCCCCACGGAGCTGGCAGGGTGAAGAAAAAACTCGCCACCCACAGCAGCAGGTCGATGTCGAAAAGCAGATTCCACAGCCGCTCACGGCTACTGAACTCTATCACTATCCGGTCGGTGTCGTCGGTGTCCACCACCACCTTTTTCTCGCCTTGCACGCAGAACCGCCACTTCCCCAAGGGCACACAAAACTGCACCCCTAAGCTATACACGCCCTTTGGAAGTTCTATTTTCACTTCCTTGCCGCGCATCAAGCCTATGGGCCGTCCGCCTATGAGCACCAGAAAAGGCATACGCATCGGAATCACGCCACTTTGCCGATGGCGAAGCGTAATCACTGACATTGCTTGCGTTGTTATATATATAATTTATGGTCGTTATAAATGCACCTATTCACCCGAACGCATGCATTATGCGCCCCGGCGAATAGGTGTAAACATTATAAAGTCGCTCTTGTCTTACTTGCCCACTTCTTTCACAAGATAGACTTGTGTGGGGAAGTGGTCGCTGTAGCCATTAAGAAACACGCCTCCGGAATAGGTGCGCAACGGATAGCCCTGACGGTCGCCATCGGCAGTGCGCAAAAACTCCTTGTTGAGCACATCGGCACGCACGAAGGTGAGTTGCGGCTTGTCCTTGCCGCTGTAATGCTTCACGAAATAGCCGTTCATCACAATCTGGTCGAACAAGTTCCACGAGCCACGATACGCCAGCGTGCCTATGCCTTTAGCCAATTTCTCCCAGAAGGGGTTGTAAATGTCGCTCACGGTGTGCACATCTTTGATATTGGGCATAGCCTTCAGCACCTCGGCACAACTCTTGTTCATGGGGTCGTCGTTCAAGTCGCCCATAAATATTATGCCTTGGTTAGGGTCTACGGACAGCAGCGAGTCGATGGTGCGGCGAGCCATAGCGGCTGCGGCCTCACGCAAATAGCTGCTGCGCTCCTCACCACCCAGGCGTGAAGGCCAGTGGTTCACCAGCACACTCACCTTCTCGCCAGCCAGCATACCGGTCACGCACAGCTGGTCGCGTGTGCGGAAGGTAGGATTGTCGGGGATGGACAGACGCTGGTTGGTCACATTCAGCACCTTGAAATAGCGGGGGTTATAGAGCAGGCCCACATCAATGCCTCGGCGGTCGGGGCTGTCGTGGTGCACAATCTGCAAGTGCCACGACTTGATTTCGGGCTGCTTCACCAAATCCTGGAGCACAGTGATGTTTTCCACTTCCGACACGCCCAGAATCACAGGCCCATTGGGAGTGGACTTTGTGGCCATCTGGCTGATGGCATAGGCCAAGTTATGCTGCTTCGACCAGTATTTCTGGTGGTTCCACTGGCGCGCGCCATTAGGAGAGAACTCCAAGTCGTAGTTGCCGTTGTTGTTGATGGTGTCGAACAAGTTTTCAAGGTTGTAGAAAGCGATGCCATACATGCTGAAACGCTTACCTTGTGTTGAGTCTTGTGCGTGGGTGCGAAGCACAGGAATCAGGCACACCAGTGCCAATGCGAAGCACAATATCTTTTTCATTACAGTTAAAAATATGTTTACGATTTAATTAGTTGATTAGTTGATTTTTCAAAAATAGTGCAAATTTCCCAATCCCCCAAATAAAAAGGTGCGCCACCGCAAAAAAGCGGTGATTTTCACTTGCCGTTTCGGGCGGCGGTGCGCATCACGGCATCGTAGTCCACATGGTCGTAGAGGATGCGCTTGCGGGGCGTGAAGCGGGGCGAGGTCACGTCACGCTCCGGGCGGTAATACACTGAGTGCACACCGCCAAGCCGGAGCAGTGTCTGCCCCACGTTGTCGGTCATGAACGGGCGTGCGACGGCGGCTTTGATGTCGGCCACTATTTCGGGGTGAAGCTGCTTGTAGCGGTCGGAGCACCAGATCACGAATGGCACTTCGTTTTGATGGCGGAGCATATCGGCCGATGGCGCATACGACACCTGGCGGCCTCGCTGGTCGCGGTAGTCGTATATTTCCTCTCCATGGTCGCTCATATACACCACCACGGCATTCTTACGGCGGTAGAGGTCGAAGATGCGTCCCATCACCGCGTCGTTGTAGAGGGTGGCGTTGTCGTAGGAGGCTATCGACCACTTCTTTTTGGCGTCGAGCCAGCTTTCGGTGCGCTTGATGTCGGAGGAGCGATACTTGTCATACACGCTTCCCTTGGGATAGCGGCGCGTGAACGACACGTGCTGCCCCATCAGGTGAAACACCACTAAATTGAGCCGCCTCGTGGGTCTCACGCGCCGACGGAAGTCGTCCACAAGCTGCATATCGTATGTGAAAGTGGAGTCGTTGCAAGCCGTGTACGACAGGCGCGCTATTTCCGGGTTATAGACAAAGGCGTTCACCGTGATGGTGTAGAGGCGCTTGGCCATGTAGGTGCGCTGCATATCCCACATCCACACATCATAGCCTGCGCGCTTGAATATGGTGGTGAAGTTGGGATGGTCGAACCAGTTCTCGCCATCGCCCACGCTGTTGATGCTGAACGTGTTTTTCTCCACCACGGATGTCACGTTTTCCTGCGCCACCACATCAGAGAACACGAAGAGGTTGCCCCGGTCGCGCTCGCGCTCCATGCAGGGCGTGGTGAGCGTGCCGTAGCCATAGAGGCTGGCATGGTGCTTATTGTAGCTTTCACCGAGCACATACACCACCGTGAGCGAGTCGGCCTCAGGTGCCACCTTGGGTGAGGTGCTGTACACTTTTTCGGCTTGCGCTATGGCGAAGTCCACATCATTGTCAAATGCCCGAAGCGAATTGACGGCGTGCAGGCTCTGCGACCACGGGTCGAGCGAGTCGGGCGGAAAATAATGGCGCCATGTGTATATTTGGGCCGAGTTGCGGCAAGAGAGCAGCCACACATGGCACACCACCATCAGCACGATGCCTATGGTGGCGCACAAGCCTATGAGCCAAGTGAAGAGGCGAGCACTCAGCTTTCGGCGCAGCAGCACGGTGATGGCGCGGCGTTTCCACTCACACACCCCAATCACCACGGCCATCACAAAGTCGAGCAGATAGCTCAGCTGGCTGGCGCTGGTGAGCATATAGGTGTCGATAAACTCCGAGCTCTCCTTAGGAGTGGTCTCCACAAGCACCGTGAGCGTCTGCTGCGATATGTACATGTCGAAGTTTAGCGCCAAAAACAGCGTTATGCCCATCAGCGCCCAGAAAAGCAGGTAGAGGAGCGACTTCACCGCCACTTTAGCACCTCGCCTTTTAGCAAGGTAGATGAGGCAGGTGGCCACGTACACCACGGCAAACTCAATGGCGAGCCCCTGGGCAAACTGCAGCGTCTGCTCCAGGCGGTCGTCGAGAATGTAGCACATCCAGTGAATGGGCTGCTCTATGCACATTACAAACACCAGCATGAAAAACACTGGCTCCGCCTTCACAGGCCGAGTCAACGCCTTCATACACGAATATATACGCTCAACAATGCCGTTCTTCATCACCTACAACGAAAAAAAATGTCCACAAAATTACGAAAAAAAACAAGAATCCCAATTTTTCGTTTCGAAATGCACACAGACCCGCACCCTTGTGTGGTGGCGCGGGGAATGGTGGCGTGCAAAAATGGGCATAGGCTTTTATAAGTTGAAAATTCTTTGTAAATTTGCACGATTATAGGCACTTACAAGGTGACCCATAGCCGACTACGACGAAATTAAACAACAACATACATATAACAACACATAGCTATGAACGTTTCATATAAATGGTTGAAGGAATACATCGACTTCGATTTAACGCCTCAGCAGGTGAGCGAGGCGCTCACCTCGCTTGGCCTTGAAGTGGGTGCTCTTGAAGAAGTGGAAACTATCAAAGGCGGTCTGAAAGGGCTCGTGGTGGGCGAAGTGCTCACTTGCGAAATGCACCCTAACAGCGACCACCTGCACGTCACCACCGTGGACCTGGGAGGCGGCGAGGCTCCTGCGCAAATCGTGTGCGGGGCCGCCAATGTGGCTAAGGGCCAGAAGGTGATTGTGGCTACTCTCGGAACTAAACTCTACGATGGCGACAGCGAGTTCACCATCAAGCGCTCAAAACTGCGCGGCGTGGAGTCGTGCGGCATGATTTGCGCTGAAGACGAAATAGGCGTGGGCACAAGCCACGACGGCATCATCGTGCTGCCAGCCGACACTAAGGTGGGCACCCCAGCAGCAGAATACTATGGCGTGGAGAGCGACTGGCTCATTGAGGTGGACCTCACCCCTAACCGTGTGGACGGCGCCTCGCACTACGGTGTGGCACGCGACCTCTACGCATGGATGAAGCGCCACGGGCTCAGCACCCGCCTGCACCGCCCAAGCGTTGACGCATTCAAGAGCGACCGCCCCGACGGTGCCATTCCTGTGGAAGTGCAAAACGCCGAGGCGTGTCCGCGCTACTGTGGGCTCACTATCCGTGGCGTGAAAGTGAAAGAAAGCCCTAAGTGGCTGAAAGACTACCTCTCTGCCATCGGACAGCGCCCCATCAACAATATAGTGGACATCACCAACTACATTCTTCTCGGCACCGGACAGCCAATGCACTGCTTCGACCTTGCCAAGGTGAAGGGCGACAAGGTGGTGGTGAAGACGGTGGCAGATGGCACTAAGTTCACCACGCTCGACGGTGTGGAGCGCACACTCACCGACCGCGACCTCATGATTTGCAACGCCGAGGAGCCTATGTGCATTGGCGGTGTGTTTGGCGGTCTGGACTCTGGCGTGACGGAAGAAACCACCGACGTGTTTCTGGAAAGCGCCTACTTCCACCCCACATGGGTGCGCAAGAGCGCTCGCCGCTTCGGTCTGAACACCGATGCCTCCTTCCGCTTCGAGCGCGGCATCGACCCTAACGACACCATCTACAACCTGAAGCTCGCCGCCATTCTCGTGAAGGAGCTTGCAGGCGGTGAAATTTGCGGTGACATCATCGACGTGAAGAGCCGCGAGTTCCCCGGTTTCCCCGTGGATCTGAAGTTCAGCTATGTGACCGGCCTCATCGGCAAGCACATCGACAACCAGACCATCAAGAGCATAGTGGAAAGCCTCGAGATGAAAATCGTGAGCGAGGACGAGGAGAAAATCAGCATCGTGGTGCCCACCTACCGCGTGGACGTGCAGCGCCCCTGCGACGTGGTGGAAGACATTCTGCGCGTTTACGGATACAATAATGTGGAATTCTCCAGCGAAGTGAAAGGCGTCATCAGCAACAAGACCGACGTTGACTTCCGCGACGATATGCAGGACCTCATCGCCGAGCAGCTCACAGCAGTGGGCTATCACGAGATCATGAACAACTCACTCACCAGCTCAAGCTACTACGAAGGACTGGAAAGCTATCCCGAAAAGAACTGCGTGCACTTGATGAACGCCCTCAGCGGCGACCTCAACGTGATGCGCCAAACAATGCTGTTCGGCGGCCTCGAAAGCCTTGCGCGCAATATCAACCGCAAGAATGCCAACGTCAAGATGTATGAGTTCGGCGACGTGTATCACTTCGACCCCGAAGCCGACAACTCGGAAGTGGCCCTCGCGCCCTACACCGAGCACCAAGCCTTAGGCATCTGGATTACTGGCAACAACCACGACGACAACTGGGCCGACGCCGTTCGACCACTGTCGGTCTACGACTTGAAGGCTACCGTTGAAAACATCTTCCGGCGCCTTGGCATAGGCGAGAAGGAAGTGGTGGTGGAGCAGATGGATAGCGACCTGCTATCGCCAGCGCTCACCTACAAGAACCGCGGCGGCAAGCTCATTGGCGTGCTCGGTGTAGTGGATGCCGATGTGGCTGCGAAGTTCGACGTGGAGCAGGAGGTGTATTTTGCACAGTTCAACTGGAACCTCCTCTGCAAAATGGCGGCTAAAAAGGATGTGAAATACCACGACCTGCCAAAGACGCTACCGGTGCGCCGCGACCTGGCACTGCTCGTCGACACCTCGGTCACCTACGACCAAATCAAGCGCGTGGTGGAGCAGAGCGAGCGTAAACTGCTCAAGAAGGTCACCCTCTTCGACGTGTATGAAGGCAAGCACCTTGAGGCGGGCAAGAAGAGCTACGCCATAGCCATGTTCCTCCAAGACGATCAAAAGACGCTGCAAGACAAGCAGATTGAAGCCGTCATGAAAAAGATCGTGGCCAACCTTCAGAAAGAAGTGGGAGCACAGCTCCGCTAAAGCCCCACAGCACACACACTGTGAGCAAAACAAGTTATCATCTAAAAAATCTTGAAATATGATTATCGATTTCAGCAAAATAGATCCCGTGACCAACGCCCACTTCAAAGGCGGCGAGAAGGAATACATCTCCAGAACCTATCTCGATGAGCAAAACCGCATCATGCAGGGCCTGCTCCACCCCGGAGCATCCATCGGTATGCACCGCCATGAGCGCAATAGCGAGACCTATTACATCATCAGCGGCACCGGCCACGTGGTGATGGACGACGGCACAGAGGAAGACTTCACCGCCGGGCAGATGCACTACTGCCCCATGGGGCACGGCCACACCCTCATCAACCGCGGCACCGACGACCTCGTGTTTATCGGCATCGTGAGCGAGCATCACGACTAACCAGTCACTAACAATAAAGGGAACAAAACAAACGTATAACATACAATAACACATTATCACACATGGGAAGAGCTTTTGAATATCGCAAAGCAAGAAAACTGAAAAGATGGGGCAGCATGTCACGCACATTCACCCGCATTGGTAAGGAAATCACTATGGCTGTGAAGGCCGGCGGACCTGACCCATCGGCCAACTCTCGCCTGCGCGCCCTTATGAGCAACGCCAAGGCTGCCAACATGCCCAAGGACACTGTGGAGCGCGCCATCAAAAAGGCCACAGACAAGGACGCAAGCGACTACAAGGAAGTAATATATGAAGGTTACGCTCCTGGCGGCATCGCCGTGCTGGTGGAAACCGCTACCGACAACACCACACGCACCGTGGCCAACCTGCGCACGCACTTCAACAAAAACGGCGGCTCACTCGGCAACAGTGGCTCCGTGGCGTTCATGTTCACACACAAGTGCTACTTCCACGTGAAGCCAAAAGAGGGCGTTACGCTCGACGACCTTGAACTTGAGCTTATCGACTGTGGAGCGGAGGACTTCGACCAGGACGACGAGGAAATCATTATCTCCGGCCCATTCGAAGCCAATGGCGACATACAGAAATACCTCGAGGACAACGGCTTTGAAATCACCAGCTCGGAGTTCGTGTACGACCCTACCGACACCAAAGAGCTCGACGCTGAAGGACGTGCCGCTGTAGAAAAACTTCTCGAAGTGGTGGAAGAGGACGACGACGTGCAAAACGTGTTCACCACCATGAAGGAAGTGCCCGACGAAGAAGAATAATCAGTCATCTCATCATCAAAACAGAACTTTAAAAGAAGGCAACCACGGATCCTATAGACCAAAGTTGCCTTCTTTTTCATATTCCACAAGCAACTGTCTATTCCTGGTTTGGGTTGACTGTTTGGGGCTATAGTGACGCACTATACTGTAAAATAATGTGATTTTTTATTTCTGCTGTAGTAAAAGTGGGTAACTTTGCGTCTAAATTAATGTGACGGAGAATACAGAGAGTGCGCAGAATATTAAATTGAGTATAGAGTATTTTTTCTGACCTCTAATCTCTGGTCTATAACATCTAATTTCTAAAAATATGAGTTTTATTGAAATCAGCGACGTGGTGAAGCAGTACAAAGGGCACACGGCACTCAACCACGTGAGTCTGAGTGTGCCAGAAGGCTGCATCTACGGTCTGCTTGGCCCCAACGGCGCAGGAAAGACCACCCTCATCCGTATCATCAACATGATCACCGCCCCCGACAGCGGCACGGTGATGCTTGACGGCAAGCCCATCACCCCCGACGACGTGGCTCACATTGGCTACCTGCCCGAGGAGCGCGGACTATACAAGAAAATGAAAGTGGGCGATGAAATCGTGTATCTTGCCCGCCTGAAAGGAATGAGCAAGGCCGACGCCTCCGCCAAGATGCGACTATGGCTCGACCGGTTTGGCCTCAGCGAATGGCGCGATAAAAAGGTGGAAGCCCTCTCTAAGGGTATGCAACAGAAAGTGCAGTTCATCGCCACCGTCATCCACGAGCCTAAACTGCTCATCTTCGACGAGCCTTTCTCCGGCTTCGACCCCGTGAACGCCGAGCAGCTCAAGCACGAAATACTTCAACTACAGAAAAAAGGCGCCACCATTCTGTTCTCCACCCACAACATGGAGAGCGTGGAGGAGGTGTGTGAACAAATCACGCTTATCAACCACTCTGAAGTGGTGCTGCAAGGCAATGTGGCCGACATTAAGCAGCGCCACAAGAAGCACCTCTATGAAATCACCCTTGCCACCGACGATAAACTCCTGCCATGCCCAGAGCTGTTCAGCGTCGAGGGGCAGACTGGCCCCTCCACGCTAATCCGCCTGGCAAAAGACGTGGCCATGCGCGATGTAATCTCTCGCCTCAACGAGCAATACGCCCTATGTGGCTTCCGCGAGCTGCTGCCAAGCATGCACGAAATTTTCATCGAAACCGTACAAACCCCTCCACAATACACTACCCCCAACAATGAATAAGCTTCTTCTCATCATACAGCGCGAATACATGGCGCTGGTGGCACGCAAGTCGTTTATCGTGATCACGTTGCTCGTGCCGTTTCTGTTCGTCATCATCGCTGCTATCCCCGTCATCACCTCCGAACTCAACTCCGCCAGCTCATCGATTGAGACCGTAACAGTTATCGACGAGACAGGCCGCCTCTCTGGCGTGATTTCCGACAATGAGCAGTTCCGCTTCATTCCGCTCCGTGGCGAGCCGGGAAAGACCAACGTGAAGCAGTTTTTCGACCAGTCGGGCGAGAGCATGAGCGCACTGGTGGTGATTCCTGCCAACGTGCTCGACTCCGCGAGGGTGAACATCTACAGCCGCAGCACCGCCAACATGGCGCTCGTGGGCCATGTGACCGACTGCCTCAACGACACGCTCACCTCAGTGAAAGTGGCATCGATGGGCGTGCCGGGCCTCGACAAGATGATAAAAGATGCGCAAGTGGACGTCGATGTGAACTGCGTGAAGCTCGCCGACGACGGCAGCGAAACGGAGTCGTCGACCACTGCCGCCATGCTTTTAGGCATGGCCCTCGCACTGATCACCTATATGTTTGTGCTCACCTATGGCGCGATGATTATGAACAGTGTGATTGAGGAAAAGACCAACCGCATTGTAGAGGTGATCGTGAGCAGCTGCAAGCCTTTCCAATTGATGATGGGCAAAATCATAGGCGTGGCACTGGTAGGGCTCACCCAATTCTTAATCTGGGCTGTAATCATCGCCGCAGTGGCTGGCGGATTGGGCATAGGCGTAAGTGCGCCCGACAGTCCTCTTGCCGTCCTGCCCGATGTGATAGGGGCCGTGCAGAGTGTGAATTTAGCGAGCATTCTGTCGTGCTTCGTGGTGTATTTCCTTGGCGGCTACCTGCTCTACGCATCACTGTTTGCCGCATTCGGGTCGGCCGTGGACCAGGCAAGCGACGCCTCGCAGTTCACCACGCCCATCATCATTGTGATGATAGTGGCGCTATATGCTGGCTTAGGCTGTATGGAAAACCCTAACGGCACATTCGCCCTCTGGTGCTCCATGATACCGTTCACCTCACCCATCGTGATGATGGTGCGCCTGCCCTACGATGTGCCGCTGTGGCAAATCGCCATCAGCGTGGCACTGCTCTACGCCACCGCCATGGGCATGATATGGATCAGCTCGCGCATCTACCGCATAGGCATTCTGCGCTACGGCAAGAAGTTCACATTCAACGACGTTATCGGCTGGATTAAATTATAAACAACAAATAAGTTTCAACTATTTTTTATAATCTGAAAAAATGAACAGATTCTTCAATCACGCAAAAGGCTGCGCCACGGCAGCCGCTCTGGCGCTGGCGGTGTCATCACCGGCATTCGCCATCAGTAAAACCGTGACAGTGACAAACGCAGGCACTCTGAGAACGCTTATCTCCTCAAGCGAGAAGAATGAAGTGACCTCGCTCACTGTAAGTGGCACGCTCAACGGCTCCGACATTCTCTTTATCCGTGAAATGGCGGGAGTGAACGCCATCGGTGAGGCCACGGGCGGAAAACTCACCGAGCTGAACATGGCCGACGTGACGCTCACCGATGGCGGCGACGCCTACTACGAAGACCCGTGGAGCAGATACTACACCGCCACCAGCTACGATGTGAGCGAAAGCGAGGACGAATACTACTGCACCGACCTCTCTTACGCCTTCACAGGCTCAAACCTCACCAGCGTGGTGTGGCCAAGCACCATGTGGGAAGTGGGCGAAGGCGCACTCTCGTACTGCTTCGACTTGAAGAAATTCGCCCTCGGCAGCGAAACCAACGAAATCAAGTCGCACGCATTCTACCGCTGCACCTCGCTCGACTCCTTCACATTCACCCCCAAGATCATCTACATCGACGACTTTGCCTTTTCTAACTGCACTTCGCTGAAATCTGCCGCACTGCCCGATGGCGTGGAGAAGGTGGACAAAAGCTGCTTCTCTGGCTGCACCTCGCTCATGAGCGTCACACTCGGCAGCGATGTGAGCGAAATTTGCGAAATGGCATTTAACGGATGCACGGCATTGACAAGTGTGGAGCTGCCTTCATCGCTCAAGACCATTGGCAATTCTGCATTCGACGGCTGCACAGCCCTCACAGAAATCACCCTACCCAAAAAACTGAAAACGTTGGGAAGCGCCGTATTTGAGGGCTGCACAGCCCTTAATGCCATCAAAGTGGCAGAAGGCAACACCGCATTCGCCTCGGCAGAAGGCGTGCTCTTCAACAAGGCTCTCACAAAGCTGCTGGTATGCCCCACGGGGAAAGCCGGAGCATACGCTGTGCCAGAGGGCACTGAAGAGATTGCCGCATCTGCGTTCAGCCGCTGCTCGGCGCTCACTTCTGTGTCGATGCCCCAGACGCTCACCACTATAGGCGAGCAGGCGTTCTACCGCTGCGCAGGCATCACCGAGCTCACCCTGCCCAACAGCGTGACCAGCGTGGGCGGATATTTCGTGTATCGATGCCCAAATTTAAAGCGTGTGACACTTGGCACCGGACTTTCCGAAGTGAGCGAATGTATGCTCTACAACGCCACAGGGCTTGAATCCATCAGCATACCTGAAGGATACACCGCTATCAAATATGAGGCAATAGCAGGATGCACGAATTTAAAAAGCGTGTCGCTGCCAAGCACCATCTCCTCAATAGATTCAAAGGCATTCAGTGGAAACTCCGCACTGGAGTCTTTCACCATCAAAGCAGCCACACCGGCGACTATCACCGCCGACGTGTTTGAAGACGTGGACCAGTCAGCCTGCGTGCTCTACGTGCCCGAGGCATCAGTTGCAGCCTACAAGGCCGATGAGCAATGGGGCAAATTCAAGAACATCAGTGGCATTGTGCCCACAGGCATCAGCAGCCCCACACCAGGCAGCCTCAGCGTGAGCGAAGCCGGCGGTGTGCTCACCGTGACAGGTGCGCAAGGCTCCATTGAGGTCTACACCCTCACAGGGGTGCGCGTGGCAAGTGGCGTGAACGATTTGAGCGTGAAGCTTGCTGGAGGCGTGTACGTAGTGAACGCCGGAGGAAAAGCCACCAAAGCAATCGTTAGATAGTTTTTTTTTCAAAAAAAGAGAAAGCGGAATAAGCAGGCGGTGAGCCGGGTGCGCATGTGCAAGCGCATCCAGCTCGCCGCTTTTCTTTTTCAGAAAAAATCAATAATTTTGCACATCTGAATTTTACTTTTCCACGTTTGCATGGTTGTAGATAATGTAAAAGCTTTTGAAAGCCACCAATCAAAAGCGAGCTCGCGATACAACCCTCATAGATTTATTAACCAACACAACGAAGCAGAAACAATGAAAAGTTCAATCAACAAATATTTCTTGGCACTGACGCTTGCCGCCACATGTGGCTTCGCATTGATAGCCGCCCCACATAGTCACAGAGGATTCAACCGCTATTATGCCAACCCTCGCCCTGTGCACATCACAAAAGTGGTGACCCGCCCCGTGGTGGTGGCTCGAACCACCAACCGGCTCAGCCAGGCACAGCGCCAGGAAATGGCGATTGCCTACATCAAGGCCAACGGAGCAATCACCGTGGCGCAGTACAGCAAAATCACCGGGCTTAGAAAAGCCACGGCTGAAGCTGAGCTCAACGCTTTCGTCAACAGACGCAACAGCCCAATCGTTATAAAAATTGAAGGAAAGAAGAAACTGTACGTTTTAGCATGACCATCGACGACCGTCATATTGTAGAGGCGATCCGCTCCAACCCAGAAAGCGGGTTCCGAATGTTGCTCACTAAATATAAGGAGGCGATATACTGGCACATTCGCCGCATAGTGGTGAGGCACGACGATGCGCAAGACGCCGCGCAGGAAACTTTCGTGCGCACGTTTCGCAACTTCTCGAAGTGCGCCGGCGCCGACAAGCTCCGTGGCTGGATTTTCCGAATCGCCACCAACGAGGCTCTGCGTGTGCTCAATAAACGGAGAAATGAAAACCTCTCACTCGACGACGATGAGAACACTGTGGGCGAGCCCTTGACCGACAGCTATTTCAACGATGCCGACAAAGCGGCGACACTTCTGCAAAAAGCCATCCTCAGCCTGCCCACCAAGCAGCAGTTGGCGTTCAACCTCCGCTACTACGATGAGCTCAGTTATGACGAGATTTCGGAAGTGACAGGCTCATCGGTGGCGGCAGCAAAAATGAACTACCACATAGCAAAAGACAAAATAGTAAAATACATTAATTCCAACGACTTATAAAGCGATGAACAAGGATTTTGATTTCAATAAAGTGGGCAAGCGGATGCCCTACCAAGTGCCTGACAACTTCTTCGACAAGTTGGAAGCAAATGTAATGGCAGAGGTAAAAACAGACATTGCAGAAGCAAAGCAAAAACAAAAACGAAGAATCGTCACATGGGGAACAACCGCCTTTGCAAGCGCTGCCGCTGCTGTGGCACTACTGGTGACGGTTAATCTCAAGGCGCCATCGCCCGACAAGTATTCAAGCGAAGCGGTGACCGAGGCTTTCAGCCAGCTCCAGCCCAGTGACCAGGCCTACCTGCTTGAAGTGTATAACGAGGACGTGTTTATCAACGGGCAATACTGATAGAGATTAGAAATTAGACCCCCCTTGTGGTAGGGACGCGGCATGCCGCGTCCGCCCCAAAGCATGGGATAAATTAGAAACAAAAAAATAAAGCAAAATGAAACAGACATTTAAATTATTCATGGTTGCGCTTTTTATGATAGCAACGAGTGCCGTGGCTTTTGCACAGCCACAAAGCAGCAAGAGGCAACAGCGCATTTCGCGCGAACAGCTGGCCGAGGTGCAGGCGCGCCACATTGCCGAGCAGTTGGCACTGACCGAAGATGTCACCGAAAAATTCGTCACCACCTACTGCCAGCAACAGAAAGAGGTGTGGGCGCTGGGGCCAAAGACTGGCCGCAAGCAGACCTCCGATGAGGAGCAGATACAGCAGCGTTTCGACCGTAGCGAGAAAATTCTCGCCATCCGTAAGAAATACTACAAAGAGTACTCAAAATTCCTCACCCAAGCGCAAATCAAACGAGCGTATGAGCTTGAGCGCCAAATGATGAAACGCTTGCAGCAGAAAGGCAAACGACAGCCCAAGAAAAAAGGCAAGTAAGACTCAAATATCATAAACGATTATCAGAACAGTAACATTCTAAAATAAAATACATCAGCGTCATGCAGTTCGTGATTTCTATGAAAGCAGTGTTTTTAACCCTATTCATCACCGTGTCGGCCATTTTTGGCGCAGTTCAGGCCGAGCCATCCGACACGCTCACATTCCAGAACCTGAAATTTGATTTTGCCGGCACTCAGATGGCATACCGCAAAGCCCATGTGCAGTGCCCCGACAGCACCGCCACAGGCAAGAGGCTTGTGGTGTATCTTCACGGAGGCTCCAGCTGTGGAACCGACGGGGTGGCACAAATGAGCGAACCCGGAATCGACTCCATCAGCAACTATCTTGTGAGCCACGGAATGAATGCTGTGTTTGTGGTGCCACAGTGCCCCGACCGCAATATCGGGTGGGGAGGAATGGCAAAGAACGTGAAAGCGCTGCTCGACTTCACAGCACACGTTGATGGTGCCGACACCACGCAAATCTACATTTTCGGAGGCTCGATGGGGGGCACTGGCACATGGAAAATGCTATCCACATTCCCCGGCTACTTCAGTGCTGCAATGCCTTGCGCTGCCAACCCTAAAGGCATGGTGGCTGAGAATGTGGCAAAAACACCCGCCTACAATGTGATGGGGCTTGCTGACAAGATTATGGGCGGTGACGTGAGAACCATTGCTGAAGACTTCATCAGCCAGCTCCAGGCCTTGGGCGACGATGTGCGGTATGAGACTGTGGAAGGGTGGTCGCATGAGATGACTTGCATACAGAGCTACACTGCGCAACGGCTCGACTGGGTGTTTGCCCACCGCAAGAAGGCCTCTTCGGGCATCACCTCCGTGGTGGCAGAACATGCGCCTGCCGACAATGGCTGGTACAATCTGCAAGGTGTCAGATTTGAGCAGCCCTCCGCACCGGGCCTCTACATTCACCAAGGTAAAAAGGTGGTTGTGAGATAGCGTTCAGCCGAATAAGGCGCTGTTTAATTCTTATTTAAGCATATACCGCTTCCAAAATTCAAGCACGAGAGCCGAGATTCGCCACAAAGGATTCCGGCTCTCGCTTTTTTATCGTATTTTTTCACTACTTTTGCAAAAACTAACGATAATAATTCACTGATTCATGAAGACGGGACGGCAGCGGCAGGCTTGGCTCGACTATGTGCGGTTTTTCAGCATCTTCCTGGTGATTGTGTTCCACACACCGCCACGGTTGGCCCTGTTCGACGACGCCGTGATCCTCAACCTGCGCGTGCCGGTTTTTTTCTGCATATCCGGCTTCCTCTACAGCTTCGACCGCTGGCCACACTTCCTCACCTATCTGCGCCACCGCGCCACACAGATTTTAGTGCCCTACTGCACATTCTTCTTCATATTCTATGCCTTATGGCTGGCGGTGGGGCGCAAGATGGTGGGCACAGACGAAGAGGCCATCAGCGTGTGGCAGCCCCTGATTGAGTTTGTCACCGGCAATCCGCAGACGGTGGTGGCCCCGTTCTGGTATATAGCATGTCTGTTCACCATGCAGCTTATCTACTGGTGCGTCGAGCGTGCGCTGCCCCGCTCGCTGGTGTTCCCCTCCTGCCTCGTTTTGGCGGTCGGCACCTATCTGATTCCTTACGAGATTCCCGCGGTGGCGGCGGTAGGCCAATTTTGGAACCTTGGCAACGCCCTGGTGTTTCTGCCATTCTACGCGCTTGGCAACAGCTTCAAGCCCTCGCTATCGGAGTTGCGTTTCAGCTCACTTGGAGGCGCGGTGCTCTTTGTGGCGATGGCGGGCGCGTCGGTATGGATAATGGTGGAGGCCGCGCCTCTCTACATTGCCGACCCTCAAATGTATCGGCTCGTGCGCATCGTGGCAGGGCTGATGATCATACCCTGCTACTTCTGCGTGGCAAAAAAGATAGCTGCATGGCTCGGACACAGGCGCGTGGTGGAATTTGTGGTGGTGAGCGGCACGGTGTATCTCGGCCTGCAGAACTATTTCATCGGGGTGGCGAGAATGCTGCTCGACCACATCTGCTACAATGGAGTGATCGACCAGCACATCTGGCTAAAATACGCCATAGCCACAGCCGTGATGGTGGCCATCTACCCTTTTGCCTGGGCTATCGACCGCTATGCGCCATGGCTCATCGGGAAAGGCAAATTCTTCGATAAATACTGACTTTTTGCTTTGTAAATGATAAAGCAGTAACTTTGTAAATAATTTTCACTAAAAGAATAACCACATAAGATGAAACAATATCTCAACCTGCTCGAGCACGTGCTCCGCGACGGAACGGTGAAGCACGACCGCACCGGCACCGGCACAAAAAGCGTGTTTGGCTATCAGCTGCGCTGCGACATGGCCGACGGATTTCCACTGCTCACCACCAAGAAAGTGCATCTAAAAAGCATCATCTACGAGCTGCTGTGGTTTCTGCGCGGCGACACCAATGTGCACTGGCTACAGGAGCATGGCGTGAGGATATGGAACGAATGGGCCGACGAGAATGGCGAGCTTGGCCCTGTGTATGGCCACCAGTGGCGCTCGTGGCCCGACTACGATGGCGGCTCCATCGACCAGATAGCGCAAGTGGTGGATCAAATCAAGCACAACCCCGACTCCCGCCGTCTGCTCGTGAGTGCATGGAATGTGGCGGAGGTGAGCAAAATGGCGCTGCCCCCTTGCCACACCATGTTTCAGTTTTATGTGGTGAACGGCAAGCTGAGCCTCCAGCTCTACCAGCGAAGTGCCGACCTGTTTTTAGGCGTGCCGTTCAACATCGCCAGCTATGCCCTGCTCCTGATGATGGTGGCAAAAGTGTGCCATCTGGAGCCGGGCGAGTTTATCCATACTTTCGGCGACGCGCATATCTACCTCAACCACATAGAGCAAGTGAAGCTGCAGCTGAGCCGTGAGCCTCGGCCTTTGCCAAAAATGAACATCAACCGCGATGTGACCGACATTTTTGATTTCAAATACGAAGACTTCACACTTGAGGGCTACGACCCGTATCCGCTCATCAAGGGTGTGGTGTCGGTATAAACCCTCTTTCTTTTCTGAAGCACTATGAGCAAGCAAATATCTGCCGTGGTGGCGGTGGCACACCACGGAGCAATCGGTAAAAACGGCCAGCTACTGTGGCATCTGCCAGCCGACATGAAGCATTTCAAGGCCATCACCATGGGGCACAGCATAGTGATGGGACGAGCCACATTCGAGTCGTTTCCCAAAGGCGCGCTCCCAGGCCGCCAGAACATCGTGCTCACGCACCGCACCGACTATCACCCCGATGGCGTGACCATCGCCCACAGCATCGACGAGGCCATAGCCGCAGCAGAAATGCCCGGAGAGGTGATGATTATTGGCGGGGCGCAAATCTATGCCGCCACCATCGGTATGGTTCGTTCTATCCACCTCACAAAGGTGGACGCCGAATTTCCCGATGCCGACGCATTTTTTCCCCCACTCCCCCCTTCAGAATGGGAGCAGTGCAGCGAGGAGCGCCATAGCCCCGACGAGCGCAACCCCCTGCCCTACACTTTCCTGACGCTAAAAAGAAAGAAATAGCAATCACGCACACATTCACGATTTTAATGGCAACGACTCCCGTACACCAAAAGCCCGACATCATCACCCGAAGCGAGGGCATGGCCATGAAAGGGGTGGGCATTCTGCTGATTGTCACCCATAACCTGGCACACATGCTCGGCGTAACCGGCTACGACTGCAACGAATACAACTTTGAGCAAGAAAGCGCTGACGCGCTTTTCAGCATCATAGCCCACCCCAGTGCCAACATTCTGCTGCAGCTCAGCACCCTGCTTGGCTATTGCGGCATCTATATTTTCCTGTTTCTGAGTGCCTTCGGCCTGGTCCGCAAATACGAGCAAGGCACAGTTAAGATGCCCTCGCCTCGCGCTTTCATCTGGCATCACTACACCAAGCTGTTCAAACTGATGTTTTTCGGACTGCTCTCTGCCATAGCCGTGGCATATCTGCTACACAGCTCTATGCTTCCCAACAAACGCGACTGGCTGGCACAGGCACTGATGATCACCAACTGGCTTATGCCCCCCTATCACCATGTGTTTCCCGGCCCTTACTGGTTTTTAGGCTTAATGGTGGAGCTCTATATCATCTACCGCCTTGTGCTTTATGTGCCCCATGATGGCGCAAAATGGCGCAAATGGCTGATTCCTGTGGCATTTGCCGCCATCACCCTTGCGCCCCAAATATGGTTTCGCACTGCCGGGCGTGAAATGATATATCTTCGCTACAACTTCTTCGTGGCGGGACTGTCGTTCTCGGCTGGCCTGCTCGTGGCACGCTATGGAGGCATTCCCCGCATGAGCCGATGGGCATGGGGAGGCGTGATGGTGGTTTCCACAGTGGCTTTCATATTGATGCAAAAGTCGCCCACCACATGGGTTCTCTCGTCGCTGCTTGCCGCAGTGGCCATTATCGCCCTTGTGAAAGCGTTGAGTGGCATGGTATTGTCGCTGCTCGTGTGGGTGGGAGGAATATCCTCCAGCCTATTCATCGTCCACCCCGTGATTCGCTTCATCGCCATGGAAGGGCGTGGCATGATTGAGGGACACCTGCTCATCGCGCTCTACCTATGCGCCTCGCTCATCGCAGCAGTGGCCTACAAGCGCCTACTCGCCATCATTCCTTGGCCCAAGCTCCTCCAATAGCCCCCACCACCCCAGCAAAAACGGCCCGAATTATTGAAAGAGGAAGTCTTTCAGCTTTTTAATTCCTTGTTCATATTTTTGAATGTTATGCTCCTTCAGATTTCTGATATTGAGCAATTTCCATTGGACTGAAGGATAATTGGACAAATCACCGGCACTACACAGACTCCAATCTGGGCAACCTTCCTCAAAAGAAAGCAGGAAATTCTTGTCAGCTACGGTCATGCCTTCTTGAACCATTTTGACCAACTGCATTCTTGCCTGTTTATAGTCCTCGTAACTAAAGGCTATGTCTGACATACCCTCAAACTGTTTCTCCAACGCATCCGTTTGGTCTATCACATTGGGTTGCAATGACTCGATGATAGGCTTGTCACTCCCTAAAAGGCACAGCATAAAGCCATCTTTGACATCTTCAAAAGTGCTAATATCCATATACTTGCAATCAAACAAGTCACGAGGATGCTGTCTGCTTAAAGCCGCAGTGATTTTTCCGCCATATAATTGAGAGAAAGAGACTGTTCGAGCCTTACAGCCCATACTGAACTCTTCCCTTGCTTTATCACACAATGGCATATCCACAGTATCACCGATGATGCCGCGTTTCGTACCATTCACCTCTATCTTGACGGTTGCATCTTCTAATGTGCAAAGTAGCTTCCATACATTCGGCTTGGGAACAACCACTATGCCCGGTATCGTTCTTTCCAGGTTTCTCTTGACTTCAATCAGCCTTTCATTGATAGTACGCAAACTTGTAGCCCTATCTTGAATAGGAATATAGGTAAGGTCTATATCCACTGAATACCGTGGCAAATTCTTATGGAACAGATTGATGGCTGTTCCACCATGCACGGCAAATTCCTTGATACGATATACAGACGGCATAATTCTGATCAATAATGCAACCTGTTTCTTGTACTTATCCCTCATATTCTTCTAAATCTTTTGGAATAGTCATGTTATATTTACGGTTAAATGTCCCATTAGAAGCAGTTTGGATTTTCCCTGTCCCGACATTTATCTTTTCGGGATGCAGTTCTTCGAACCAGAAATGACCTGCCTTTTCAGCCATATACAGAAACATTCTCTTTACCCTGTTGTTGTCCAAATCTTCCAACAAGTGTTGTACGACATCAGAACGCAGGGTTGTCAGTTGCTCCATGACATAGTACAAATCCATGTAGCTGTATGACTTTGGAGCCAAGATTAGGCACTCCAAGAACGCTTGTTCTGGAGAAGAAACATATAACGTGCCACTATCTGTAACCCTTTCTATTGTCTCTGTGTATGAGAAGGCATTTGTGTGAAACACTCGGAAGGTAGCGTCATAGACATCACTTTGCATCCATAATGGTGTCTTGAACGTTGGTGCGGCCACCATCAGCACAGGCTTTCCCATTGGCACATAATGGTTGAACCCTGCATATTCCAAGGCTGACATTGCAGCCACTCTGAGTGTGCCTCTCATCTGCTTGTTATACGATGCTATGGCATCAAGAGCATTCAAACGCCCCCCAGCGCGATACATCACACCTTTGCACATTGATGTCAGCCATCCAGAGTCCCTGTATTTCTTTTGCAGTTGGCCTGAATAACCTTTCTTCTTCAGCCAATCAGCAAAAAACAATCCTGTTGATGCGGTATTGGCAAGCAGCTGGTTTATTTTTGTCCCACAAGTTACACCCATAGTTTAATACAAAGCTAAATTTCTAACCGCAAAGATAAATATTTTTCTACATTCCAATACCAATTGGTTAGGAATTTTTCTTCAAAATAAACTTTATGTATAATATGCGGAAAAAATCTTAACCACATCACAGCCACCAGTAGGGACGCGATATTTCGCGTCCGCCTATGGGGTGCCAAATGACAATGTGGTAAAGCCGTAACCAGCCATGCGGATTACACCATGCCTTGGCGGACGTGGCATGCCACGTCCCTACCGATTGACGCATTTTCAAAAGACACGTGTTCAATTATTGTCCATACGTGTTCAAAATATACTGTGCCATTTCTGCCCACGACTCTCCCAAGGTGCCAGGAACTATTGGTGTAAAATCGTCATAAGGCGCGTTAAATGAATCTATCACGTTACCTTTGGCTGTATACCAAACACAAGAAGAAGACGCTTTTTCTGAAAATGAACTGTTAAACTTCATACACATTTTTTGTGAATAAGGTGTGCGTTTAAGCCTATAATCTTTCATGGCTTTCGCTCTTGCAGCCTTTGTGACGAATTCTTGCTGTATCCACACGCTGTGGTTGCCTGCATAGTCTGTGGTGATTTTGGTGTACATGGAATACTTTACGCCGTCTTGGGTGCCTATTTCTATCCATTCGCCTGCAGCGCGGGCAGTGGCGGTGGTGAGGACGAGGAAAAGTGCGAGGGTGAGAATGCGATGTAGTGTTTTCATAAATTCCAAAAATTAATTAGTTAATTGCTGAATGTGTTTATATCTGGTTGCGCCAAAGTTACGCACAATTCACGTCACTGCCAACGATTGGCGCAAAAAAATCATGCTGGCGCACGCACAAACCTCTGAATAAGTCACGAATTATCACTATCTTTGCAGATTGAAAACAAAATCAACACTAAATATATGAATATTCTCGAATTAAGCGAACAAGAGATTGTAAGACGCAATAGTTTGAACCGACTCCGCGACATGGGCATCGACCCTTATCCTGCCGAGGAGTTTGTGGTGGACGCCTGGAGCGACGAAGTGAAGAAGAACTTCCGCGACGACGAGGCCGAGCCACGACAAGTGCGCATGGCTGGCCGCGTGATGAGCCGCCGCATCATGGGCAAGGCTTCGTTTATGGAACTTCAAGACTCAAAAGGCCGCATACAAGTGTATGTGAACCGTGACGAGCTATGCCCCGGCGACGACAAGACCCTCTACAACGAAGTGTTTAAGAAGCTGCTCGACATCGGTGACTTCGTGGGTATCACCGGATTTGTGTTCCGCACACAGACTGGCGAAATCAGCATCCACGCCAAGACGCTCAAGCTCCTGAGCAAGAGTCTCAAGCCGCTGCCAATCGTGAAGCAGAAAGACGGCGTCACCTACGATGCTTTTGAAGACCCCGAGCTTCGCTACCGTCAGCGCTACGTGGACCTTATCGTGAACGATGGCGTGAAGGACACTTTCCTGAAGCGCGCCACCGTGATAAAGACGCTCCGTAATGTGCTCGATGAGGCTGGCTACACCGAAGTGGAGACCCCTACACTGCAAGCCATAGCCGGCGGCGCGAGCGCACGTCCGTTTATCACCCATTTCAATGCACTTAACATACCCATGTATATGCGCATTGCCACCGAGCTTTACCTCAAGCGCCTCATTGTGGGCGGCTTTGAAGGCGTGTATGAGATTGGCAAGAACTTCCGCAACGAGGGTATGGACCGCAACCACAACCCCGAGTTCACCTGCATGGAGCTTTATGTGCAATACAAGGACTACAACTGGATGATGAGTTTCACCGAACAGCTGCTTGAAAAAATCTGCGTGGCGGTGAACGGGTCGCCCGAAACGGTGATCGACGGCAAGACCATCAGCTTCAAAGCCCCATACCGCCGTCTGCCTATCCTCGACGCCATCAAGGAAAAGACGGGCTACGACCTCTGCGGCATGAGCGAGGATGAGATTCGCGAGGTGTGCAAGAAGCTCAAGATGGAAATAGACGACACCATGGGCAAGGGCAAGCTCATCGACGAGATTTTCGGAGAGTTCTGCGAGGGTACATTCGTGCAGCCCACATTCATCACCGACTATCCGGTGGAAATGTCGCCTCTCACCAAGATGCACCGCAGCAAGCCAGGGCTCACCGAGCGCTTCGAGCTGATGGTGAACGGCAAAGAGCTGGCCAACGCCTACAGCGAGCTCAACGACCCCATCGACCAGGAAGAGCGCTTTGTGGAGCAAATGCGCCTTGCCGACAAGGGCGATGACGAGGCCATGATCATCGATCAGGACTTCCTTCGCGCGCTCCAGTACGGTATGCCCCCCACAAGCGGAATCGGCATCGGCATCGACCGCCTGGTGATGCTCATGACCGGGCACAGCTACATACAGGACGTGCTGCTCTTCCCGCAGATGCGCCCCGAAAAAGTGGCGAAGCGCGACAAGGTGGAGGCTTACACCGCCATCGGCGTGCCTGCAGAATGGGTGGCCCCAATCCAAAAGGCTGGCTACCTCACTGTGGAAGCCCTTGGCCGCCTCGAACGCCCAGGCAAGCTGTTCCAAGAGCTGCTCGACATCAACAAAAAGTATAAACTCGGCTTGAAAGTTCCAGTGGTGGACGAAGTGAAGGCATGGGTAGAGGCAGCTGCCGCCACGCTCCCTGCCGCTCCAGAAGAATAAACCACACCCACACGCATACAAAGGGCGCGAAACGAAGCTCCAACATCGGAGCCGTTCCGCGCCCTTTGTATCGTCTGTTCTCTGCCACGAGGCTGTGCGCCACGCTATCGGTTAGAAAACGGTGTATGGTTTTTCCGCTCTTGAAATCGGAGCACTGTCACATATCGTTCAGCGACAAGCCTATTTTGCTGACAATCTCCCCTTTAAACAAATGGCGCTGCATTTCCGCCACTTTCTCAGCCAAGCGATTGGGATTGTATCTCTGTGGATTGCGTTTCACTTCGTAGGCCTCCACTTCTCCATTCAGCGTTTCGGCCACAATGTCTATTTCAAAGTCATCCACATTGCCTTTGCCATTTATACCGCCCGACTTCCACCAGCCTCCAATTTGTCGGTACTCACATGATTCCATCATTTTTTGCCTGAACCATCGCTCAAGGGCTATACCCGAAAATGTGGTGTAGTCGTCGACCATTATTTTTTTCAGTGCCGGCATATTGTGAATTTCAATAAGGGGCTCATTCCGGTAAATATAGCGAAACCAGAAGCGAAAGAAATTATCTTTAATCTCAAATCTCACCGTCTGACTCCCCACCTTTGCTCCAATAGGGCGTTTTTTCCGAATGATATCGTAGTTTTCCTCCAGAATTCGCAGCTGTCCGCCCAAACTCTTCATTCCTGTGGTCGCCTCAATTTGACTTTGCGTAACGTCACCATGAGCTATTTGACCTAAAATACTGAAAAATGTGCCATACTGCTTACCGAACTCCTGCACAAGAACATTTTTACCTTCGCTCACAAAAAAACTGTCGGAACTGGAACACACAAATTCAATCATCTTGTCCACACTGGTGCAGTCATTGTTCATCAGCAGTTCTATATAGCGAGCCACGCCGCCTGTAATGGTCCACAATGCCAACAAGTCATCGTTGGTATAATCTGGCTTATAGTCACCAAGAATCTCACGCAATGTGGCCGTGGGGAACGGCATAAGCCTAATGGTGCAATCGCTGCGTCCAAACAGAGGCTGCTCTTCGTCCTTAAAAATCTTTTCCATCATTCGGAAAATTGACCCCGACACGATAAAACACACCTGCGTCTCTTTCTTATATTTGTCCCACAGCTCCTGTATGTCGCTGAACACACCAGCATTCACGTTGTTCCACTCTTGAAATTCGTCCATAAAAATTGTGAACTTCCTTCGCTTGCCAACCTCAAGCAGCAGCTGCATCAAACCTCGCATCGTGCTGACGCCTTCGGGCACAAACTCATTGAGTTTCGTCCTCACTTCTTCCGTAAAGGTCTCCACAAGCACAGCCTCAGTCTTTCGGCTCACAAAGAAATAAAGACTGGGGGCTACCGTCTGTGTTTCTCGCATCAAACGGTAAACCAAACTTGTTTTGCCCACACGGCGGCGGCCAGTAAGCACCACAAAGCGAGAACAGTCCTCATAAGCCTGTCGCTGCACTTCCTTGAGCCGCTCCATCTCTTGTGCTCTATCGTAAAATTCTTTCATTTTTTATAATCATAATTTTATAGCTGTAAATTTTATAGCCATAAAATTACAAATCTCATTCAAGTAATACAAATGTTTTGGCAAAAGAATTGAGAAAAAGGGGGAATTGAGAAGATAAATTCGGAAGATAGACTGGAAGTCAGGATGTTAAGACGATTGCCTTTATTGGAAGTTAAGGAAGTAAAAAAGTTATAGAAGTTAGGACGAATGGCCTTATTGCTAATGACTGATGCCTTAACAATCAGCTATCGTCTTAACTTCCCTAACTTCCCTAACTTCTAATCTCTAAATTCTTTTCCTTCTCCCAATACAAAGTGTCAGAATTTCCAGTCGATGCCCGCCATCACTGTAGCCTTTGGCATCGGGAACCCTGCCACCGTCTGGTAAGACTGCGCCAGCAAGTTTTCGCCCTTCACGAAAGCACAAACGCCCTTCGCCACCCTGTAATTGGCTGTGGCGTTCCAAAGCACAAAGCACTCCTTCTTCTCGTTCGCGCCAGTGGCTGTGTAGAGCCCAGCCACATATTGCAAGCCAGTGTTCAGGCTGAACCGGTGCTGCTGCCAGGTGCCGCCCATCCACAGTTTGTGCTCTGGGGCAGAAAGCTGTGGGTGGCTCATGTGGAGGTAGCTGTAGTTGCCGTTCACGGTGAAACATGCATTGATTCGCCATGCGCCCTCCAGTTCAAAACCAGCATTTTCCGTTTCCCCCGTGTTCACATTAAGCGGGCGTCCGTCCACCATTTGAGTTTGAATCATATTTTGGGCATTCAGGTAGAACACGTTCACACCCGCCATCAGCCTGCCGCCGAGCAGATGCTGCCGGTAAGCAATCTCATAGTTCATCATACGCTCTGGCTTTAGGTAGGAATTGGCAGGACGATACATGTACAGCTCGCGCAGCGTGGCATTTCGAAAGCCTTTGCTCACAATGGCACGCAGCGTGGCATTTCTTGGCAGCAGCAGCGTGAGGCTGCCTTGAGGCACCCATTCACTTCCACTCACGGCATGGTGGTTCCACCTGAGACCGGCGTCGAATATCAGCCACGGTGCAAGGTCTTGGCGGAAATCCACATAGCCCGCCACCTCGTTCACACTGCGCTTGGCTATTTCGCTGACGGAGCCATCAGCCATCGCCTTGTTCCAAGCATGGCCTCCGAAGTGACGGAAATCCACGCCAGCCGTGGTGCGGTTGCCAGTAAACATACGCCAGCTCTGATAAGCGGAAAAGCCGCCCATACAGTCGTCGTGCAGATAGTAGGCCGTGCGTGGAGTGCCTCCGGGATGGTAGCCATCGTTGATATGATGGTGCCCCCAGTTGTAGAACACTCGCAGCGCACCGCTCGTGGCGTCATACTCATTGGTGAGCGAGATTGCCGCCATACCGCGTGTAATCATCATATCATTGTCGATCATCGGGTTGCTCACCTCACCCGGGTTCGACGACTCAAAATAAGTGACATTCACATCGCCAGTCAGGCTCCAGTTTTTCGTGAAGTCGTAGCCTATTTTCACAAAGCCGCTCACTTGCTCAAATGCAGAGCGAGGGCGGTGGCCGTCGGTGCGCCCATAGTTCACGCCTGCCACACTCGAGAACCCGCCCCTGCGCAAACGGTTCACCGCCGTGGCCTCAAAGGTGCCGTAGCTCCCCCCTTGCAGGTTGATGTTAGTGTTGGCGCCATCGTGTGGCATCTGCCGTGTCACGATGTTCACCACACCGCCCATGGCATTCGAACCATAAATCATCGACGCCGGTCCGCGCAGCACCTCCACCTTGTCGGCAAGCATGGTCTGGTAAGCGTCGGCAATCGGGTGCCCATACAGGCCAGCGTATTGCGGAAGACCGTCCACAAGCACGAGCAAGTCGGCCGACGACCCGATACCGCGCACCTTGATGCCGCCAGCCGCGCCCGTGCTTACACCATAGCCAAGCATTGAGCGCGAGGTGACAAACAGCCCCGGCACTTGCTCCGTGAGCGTGGGCAGCACATTGCCGCGGTAGGCGGCGTTTAGTGCCTTGTTGCCAATCACAGATATGGTCATGGGCAAATGTCGCACATCAGTCTTGTAGCGCGTGCCCGTTACCACCACTTCGTTAAGCGTGAGCGCCGAGGCCGAGTCGTTAGGCGTCTCGGCAGCCACACATGCGGCCGAAGTGGCGCATAATAAAAGAAATATAGCAGTAGATCTCTTCTTCATCGTTCTATCGTTTTTGGGTTTTATTTCTCGTGATGCAAAATTATCACTCCTCCTTCAAGCGTATATTACCAAAATTCCAAAAAAAATTACCACTTTGTCTGTTTCTGCTTCCTTCTGCCCTAAGCACGGGAAAAAGTAAAAAGTGACGCGCGGCGATGTGCGTGGATTTGGTGGAAAGGGGAAGATAGTGTATCTTTGCTGTTAAATTGGCGTGGTGTGTGCATTTTTCGCCCCCACGGTGCAATATTCGTTTTCACAACCACTAAAAGACAACTGATGTTTAAAGGATTTTTCGTCCTGCTCCGCAGGTTTATCCCCCCATATAAGCGCTACATTGTGCTGAACGTGATTTTCAACGTAATGTCGGCATTCCTCACCCTGTTCTCTTTCGCCCTCATCATCCCTATCTTAGAGATGCTCTTCGGCATCAACCAAGCGCACTACGCGTTTATGGAGCTGGGCAGCGCAGGGCTGAAAGAAGTGATTGTGAACGACTTCTACTATGGCGTGCAGTGCCTCATTGAAAGCTACGGGCCCTCCACCGCCCTGGCGGCCATCGCCGCCATGCTGGTGCTCTTCACCGGGTTGAAGGTGGGCAGCGCCTATTTGGCTGCGTTCTACATGATCACCATTCGCACTTGCGTGGTGCGCGATATCCGCAACCAGATTTACAACAAGATAGTCACCCTCCCCATCGCATTTTTTAGCAGTGAGCGCAAGGGCGACGTGATGGCACGCATGAGCGGCGACGTGACCGAGGTGGAAAATAGCATCATGTCGAGCCTCGACCTGATGTTCAAAAACCCCATCATGATTGTGGCTTGCCTCACCATGATGATTTTGGTGAGCTGGGAGCTCACACTCTTCGTGTTCACCCTACTCCCCATCGCCGGCTTCATCATGGGCACCGTGGGCAAGCGGCTGAAGCGGGTGAGCCTCGACGCGCAGAACCAGTGGGGCACCCTTCTGAGCAACATTGAGGAAACCGTGGGCGGGCTCCGCATCATCAAGGCATTCAACGCCGAGGAAAAAGTGAAAAGACGCTTTTCCGAAGAGAACAACAAATACCGCCGCATCACCCAGAACATGCACCGCCGCTACGAGCTCGCCCACCCCATGAGCGAATTCCTCGGCACTGCCACCATTGCTGTGGTGCTGTGGTTTGGCGGCAAGCTCATCCTTTCGGGCAACGCCTCCATCACGGCCCCGTCGTTTATCTACTACATGGTGATTTTCTACAGCATCATCAACCCCGCCAAGGACTTTTCCAAAGCAAGCTACTCCATTCAGCGCGGACTGGCATCGGTGGACCGCATCGACAAGATTCTGAAAGCGCCCGACGCCATCATTGACCCAGCCCACCCCATAGAGCTGAAGGAAATGAAGCACAGCATCAAATACGAGAATGTGAGATTCCGCTACGCCGACCAGTGGGTGATAGATGGTGTGAACCTTGAAATAAAGCGCGGCATGACGGTGGCATTAGTGGGGCAAAGCGGCAGCGGCAAAACCACACTCGCCGACCTGCTGCCTCGCTTCTACGATGTGGAGGAAGGCGCTATCACCATCGACGGCGTGGACATTCGCAATGTGCGCAAGCACGATTTGCGCGCGCTTATGGGCAACGTGAACCAGGAGGCCATCCTGTTTAACGACACCATACGCGCCAACATCACCTTCGGCGTGGACGACGCCACCGATGAGGAGGTGGCGGCGGCAGCGAAAATTGCCAACGCCTACGACTTTATCATGGCCACCGAAAACGGCTTCGGCACCAACATCGGCGACCGCGGGTGCAACCTCTCCGGCGGACAGCGGCAGCGACTCAGCATAGCGCGCGCCATTCTGAAGAATCCGCCCATCCTCATTCTCGACGAGGCCACATCGGCGCTCGACACTGAGAGCGAGCACCTGGTGCAGCAGGCGCTCGACAACCTCATGCACGGACGCACCACCGTGGTGATTGCACACCGCCTGAGCACCATCAAGAACGCCGACCTCATCTGCGTGATGCAGGACGGTAAAATCATAGAGCGGGGCACGCACGATGAGCTGATAGCCAAAAACGGCTCCTACAAGCATCTCGTGGACTTGCAGAAATTTTAAGAATCATACGACAACTTAAGAGAAACAAAACTATGCTTAAAAAATTATTCATCACGCTGATTGCGGTGGCGGCTGTGCTTAGCGCCAGCGCAGAGAAAATACCGGCTAAAGTGCAAATTCACCTGCGTAACGGGCAGATTGTGACCGGTGTGATAACGGAAAGAGACGAGCGCGTGGTCACCATCCTCAGCGAGACCGACAACGCCACCTACAACTACACAATGGACGAAATCAACTATATCGACCATCTGACCAAAAAGAAGAACTACGACACGTCCAAGTTCCGTGGCTTCATCGACTTAGGCTACAGCCTTGGCGTGGGCGAGCCCCGCAACAACTACTGGCTGGTGGAAACCAGCTTCGGCTACGCCTTCACCCCTAAGGCGTATGTGGGCGCTGGCGTGGCAGTCCACGATTTCAAGCCTGTGGCTGGGAGCTACCCCCTCTTCTGGGACCAGTCGGGCTCCAATGCCGGCAAGCGCAACGACCCCGCATGGCGCTACCCCTTCATTCCCTTCTACCTTGAAGGGCGCTACAGCCTGATGAACGAGTCGAAGAACACCCCTTTTGTGAGCCTCAAAGTGGGTGGCACATTCATCAACCACAAGGGCTTCTTCACCTCTCCAACCATAGGCTACCACTTCGCCACCAACGAGTTTTTCTCGTTCAACATAGGCGTGGCCTACGAGCTGCAAACCGCCAAATACAAGCAATGGTGCCAAGGCGACACCCCTGGAGCCATCAAGGACGACACCGGCAAAACTTACCTCAACAAGGGCCAGGCGTTTCACAACCTGTGCATCAAGGTGGGCGTTGAGTTCTAACACACTCCCCCGCTTTTGCACACGAGCGTTCTCATTATCGCACATTTAAGCACTCCAATATGGCATTCTTCAGTTCCACGATATTCTACTTGATCATCATGGTGGTGGCGTTCATGAGCCTTGGCATGATTTGCAGCCCTAAGTCGCCCGGCCCAGCCAGCACCAAGATTGTGGCGATGAGCACAGCCCCGTCTGAAAAGGCTTCTGCCAGGCACACGGTGAAAATCACTGCGCTCAAGGGTGGCGACATCTGCATAGAGCGACACTTCCGCCTGAGCCCAGCCGACACCGTGAACCTCGTGGTCACCAAATTCGACAGCCATGTGAAAATCGTGGAGAAAAAGGGCGTGAACGGCCTTGGCGATGAAGGCGAGTGTGTGGGGCTGGCGATGATCACCTGCATAGGGCAGCGGTGGTACAGCTACCGCTACGAGAGCGAGCTCACCGGCGAATGGTGCACCTTCGAGTTCACCAACGTGGCAGGAGGCTCGAAAGAAGTGGAAATGCGGCTTTAGCCACACACACAATTTTCACACGCATTTATGCGTTATCATCATAATGGCCTCCACACTCTCTGCGTGCGCGGAGCGGACCAACAACGGAAAAAATATTCAGCATCATGATAAAAAACATTCTCATTGCGCTTTTGACGGCTTTCACATTCACGGCAAGCGCACAGGTGTCGAGCGGCAAGTGGCTCACACACTCCCGATTTGCAATCACTTCCACCAAGAATGTGATCGACACTAAAAACAAAGTCTACAGCCTGGTTAACAACGGCCTGTACTGCTTCGACAAAAGCACCAAGAGCCTTACTGTGCTGAGCAGCCAGAATACGCTTTCCGGCACACTCATCACTGGCCTCTACTACAATTACGACAAGAAATACCTTGTGGTGGCCTACGACGACTCCAACATCGACATCGTGGCCGACGACGGCAAGGTGACCAATATCCCCAACCTCAAAGATGCCGTGATGACGCAGTCGCGCACCATCAACGACGTGACATTCTCAGGGCAGAAGATGTATGTGGCCACAGGGTTTGGATTCATCGTCATCGACGACACAAACATGCAGATTACCGAAACCCGCGTTTACAGCCGCAACATTTCGTCGGTGGCTGAAGTGGGAAAATGGCGCATCGTGTTCACCCCCACCAACGAGGTGTTCTACTGCCCCACTGACCAAGTGCCGGAATGGCTGGGCGGCTACAAGAGCGGCTCCATCGCCAGCATGCAGAACGGCAAGATCTTCGCCATCAACGCCTCCACCATTCTTGTGAAGCAAGACAAGCGGCTCACGAAAGTGACATTGACGGAAAGCGAGAGCGGCGAACTGGCTTTCACCAGCACTTCCATTGCAGAAGCCGTGCCCACCAATGTGCAGAAAACCCCTACCGGGTATCTGGCCAACTTCTTTGCCGCCAAATACTACTACACCTTTGATGCCGAGGCTGGCAACGCCGTGAAGAAAACCCTATCGGCGCAGGAATTGGTGAGCTGCTCGCCAGATGCCGACGGCGCCCTGTGGGGCGTGAACGACAAGGGCGTGCACAGCAGCAGCGCCCCTGACACATACTACAAGCCAAGCGCCGTGAGCCTCAAGGGCGTGCCCTACTGGATGGGCTACAACAAAAACACCCACAAGCTCTACCTCACCGCCACCAGCGACAATGGCGTGCTCCCCTCGGCCAACGTGGGCGCACTGTATGAAATCGACAAATACGACGGAGCGGCGTGGCAGAACGCCAACCCCACAGGCACCACAGGCAGCCAAGGCTGGTACTGGCCTGTGTTCGACCCTAAAGACAGCACCGACACCTACTACATCTGCTCGCGCCTGAGCGGTGTGTTTAAAGTCACCGACAATGCCGTATCGAAAATCATCAACGCCGCCAACTCCCCCTTTGTGGCGCGCAAGGCAGCCATTCGCTTCGACAAGGACGGCAACCTGTGGATGGTGCACTCCAGCCTGAACAATACCGTGCCGGTGAAGGTGCTGCCGCACGACAAACTGAAAAGCGGCAATTTCACCACTGCCGACTGGACGGTTTACAAAGTGCCCGACGTGACGGATGTAAACTCCTTCAAATACTCCATTTTCGACATCAGCAACAAATCCAGCATCAAGGCTTTTAACTGCGGCGACTACGTTTGCCCCATCATTCTATGGCGCGAGAACCCCGACCTGTCGAAGGCTGAGTTCGAGTCGAAGAGCTACACCTCGCTGAACGCCTCCGACGGCTCCACATGCACATGGGTTTACTCCTACGCCATGAAAGCCGACCTCGACGACAACATTCTCTTTGGCTACGACAAAGGGCTCGTCACATTCAAAGCCACCGACGCTTTCAGCGACAGCTTCGTGGTGGAAAAAGCCCCCGCGGTGGAGGGAACAAAGGTGTACGCCCTGGAGGTGGACACGCTCAACCGTAAATGGGTGGGCACAGCAAGCGACGGCCTGTACCTGCTCAGCCCCGACTGCAAGACGGTCATCAGCCACTACACCTCAAGCAACAGCCCGCTTCTCACCAATGTGATTTACCAGGTGTGCTGCGACACCGACAACAACTCCATTTTCGTGGTCACTCCACTTGGCGTGCAGCAGTTCTTCAGCGACTACACCAAGGCTGCCGCCGACTATAGCGATGTGTATGCCTACCCTAATCCCGTTCGCCCCGATTTCACAGGCTTTGTCACCATCACCGGGCTGATGAACGGCTCCAGCGTGGTCATCAAGGATGCGAAAGGCACCGTGGTGAAGCAGTTCTCTTCTGTAAGCGGCTCTGTGGCGTGGGACTGCTGCGATGAGTCGGGCGAACGTCTGCCCACAGGAAGCTACGGCGTGTATGCCGCACAGGAAGGCACTGAGATGCCCGCCAAGCCATACACAAAGGTACTGGTGATTAAATAGAAATTAGAGATTAGAGATTAGAAATTAGAGATTAGAGATTAGAGATTAGAAATTAGGGGAGTTGGGACAAATGCTGTTAGTGGTATCTTCAGCTATCGTCTTAACTTCCCTAACTTCTAATCTCTAACTTCTAACTTCTAATTTCTGCCTAAAAAACTACAGAAAATGCTCCACCCACGGTAAAGTGGTTCATGTGCTTCTCCGCGCTGCCATGCACCTTAGAGTCAATCCACTCAAGCATCGAAGGATTGTCCTTGACGGCTTGGGAAGAGCGTACACGGGCAATCGCCTCGTCGGAGAGCAGGCGCGCGTCGTAGGTGTAGTTCGACTTTGCAGAATCGAAGTCGGCGAAAATCTTCCACACGAAGTTGTTTTTATAACGCCACGACAGGTTCACGCCCAGCACATAATTAAACGATGTGCCGCCCTTCACCCTAATAATGTCGTACTTCTCGGTGGCATTTTCCAGCACCACGTTATACATGCTACTAACGCCGGGCTGCAGAATCTCGTTGGAGAGAAACTCGTTGCCCTCCGCATCCTGATACCAGTAGAGAGGGTATGTGTTGCCATTCTGGTCCGCAATGCTGTGCTCGGTGTCGATCTTCGGATTACCATTGCGCGCAGAGTACTTGATACCATCGGCAAAGCGCACGCCGCAAAGGGCTTTTGCGCCAATCGAGATGCGCCGGCTCAGAGGCAGGTTGCCATACACGCCTAAATTCAGCGACGCACTGGTGAAGTTGCCGTCTTCTATTTCAAAGCCGTAGATACCGGGAAGCGGACGGCCTTGGCTGTCGGTATAGGCGGCCAAAATACTGTTATATAGCAAAATGGAGTTTCGGTCATCTTCCGAGAGGTTCAGCCCCTTGGCAGGTGTGCTGATCACACGAGCCGAACCTCCCACGCCCACGTATTTATTGAGGAAGTGCGCAGCCTCCAAGCCAAACACCGTGCTCGTGCCAAGGAGCACGCGGTCGCTGGTGTTGTCGTCGAAATTGAAGAGAATACTCGATGGGTGAGTGGCCACACCCATTTGCACATCGAAGAACGACGGGCGATTCGACAGTTCAAAGTCCTGCTCATATCGCTTGACTCCCTTGTCCTTGAAAATCAGGTCAGCTGCAAAATAGCCCAGTTCCGTAGACATGATACCAATGCCTGCGCCTGCCATCACATCGGAAATCCAGTGGCGGTTGTTGAGCACTCGCATCACACCTGTGGCGGTGGCGAGCGCATAGCCGCCAATGGAGAACCATGGCGAGCGCGTGAGGCCATATTCCTTATGCAGAATGGTGGCAGCCACAAAGGCGGTGGCTGTGTGCCCCGACGGGAAGGAATTGTGGGTGGAGCCATCTGGGCGAAGTTCCTTCACGGAATATTTGGTGGCGTTCACAGCCAAGGCCATGATGGCATTGGCGGCGAAAGCCGAAGCGCCCAACCGCAGCCAGCTCGACCGTCCCTCGTAGCCTGCAAGCTTCAGCGCGGCAATCAGCGGATAAGGCACAAACTGGGTGTAGTTGTCGATTTTGGTCTTGAAATTTTTCTCGAAGCTGAAACGCGCGGAGCGGAACGCCTTTTTCTGATCCTTGATGATAAATGATGACAGAAACAGCGGAATGCCGGCATACGAGATGTCGCGGTTCCAATTGTAGTATGGGTGCTGGCGTGTGTTCACCGGAGCATCGGCTGTGATATTGAGTTCGGGCACAGGCACCACACCGGCAGCCGCCGAGCGAGTGGCATACAAGTCCATCACATTCACACCCTCAGCGGGCATAGGAGTGGCCTCTGGTTCGCACACGGGTTCTTGCACCTTAGCCGCATCCACACACGCAGAGTCGACAAGAGCGGGAGCTGTCTCACCCGCAAAGGCAGGAACGGCCGCCACAAGGACCATAAAAAAAGTAGTGAAGAGTTTTGAAAAGTAGTTCCGTTTCATATATATTGATTGTAGTAGTTCGTTCAAAATCAAAGAGAAAGCACCGCCGATTACGGCTTACATAAAAATAGCATGGACGCACACAAATCGTGCGTCCGCGCTCAGCTTTAGTCCTATTTTTTTGCTTAAGTCCTCTTTTAAAACTCCGAGAAACTCAGCGGCAGGAGGCTCTCAATGCTCTCAACGCGGTAAATGGTGTCGCGGCCCACAAGCAGCACCTCCATCGGGTGCTTTGCCTGCACCTCAAATTCGAGCAGCGCCTGGCGGCACACACCGCAAGGTGCGCACGGATTTTCCACAAAATCGCCATTCTGGAAAGCGGTGACGGCAATTTTTCTGATTCCCACACCTGGGTAGTTGGCACCGGCATTGTAGCAAGCGCTACGCTCCGCACAGATTCCAGAGAAGGCGGCATTCTCCTGGTTGGCGCCCTTAATGAGCACACCGTTGTCGAGAAGCAGCGCCGCCCCCACGTTGAAATGGCTGTAAGGCGTGTAGCTGCTTTTGGTGGCCTCTTTTGCGAGATCCACCACCTTTTTATCCGCATCATTTAGCTCATTGTAAGCTAAAACTTGTATCTTTGTGGTTAAAATCTTTTCTTTCATAGCGTTTACGCAATTAGCACAAGTGTGTATGTCATCTACTGGTTTTCATTGCAAATATATTGATAATTTTCCAAACGGCAACCATAAAACATGGATTTGCAGCGTTTTTATCGCCTTGGTTTGCTTCACAGCCTCGGCGCAGGGGCTGTCGGGCGTGTTTTTAGAGTATATCGACAAATACAAGGGCATCGCCATACGCCACTGCCAGCAATACGGCATTCCGGCATCGATCACCCTTGCGCAGGGACTTTTAGAGAGCGGGGCGGGACGCAGCAAGCTCGCAACTGGCTCCAACAACCATTTCGGCATCAAATGCTACTCATGGGACGGCGAGCGCACCTATGTGGGAGCTGCATCGGCCTACAACTGCTACCGAAAATACGACTCTGCCGAAGACGGCTACGAGGACCACGCCAAGTTTTTGCTGGGCAGCCGCTACCAGCGGCTTTTCAGCATTCCCGTCACCGACTACAAGGCATGGGCACGGGGGCTTAAAGCATGTGGCTATGCCGAGAATCCCACCTACGCCGACAAGCTGATCCGCCTCATCGAGGCATACCAACTCTACCAGTACGACATCGGCCAGCCCGTGATAGCAAAGAGCGGCGAGCAAAGCGCAGCCGAATCGCCCGAGCAGGAGAAAGACGACGCCGAAGCCTACAAGCGGGCATACGACAAGGCGTTTATGGAGCACGGCATACACCGCAAGTGGGATAAGTTTTTCGTGATTGCGCGCCGTGGCGACACCTACGAGTCGATAGCCCTCGAATTCAGCAAAAAGACAAAGGATATTCTCGACTTCAACGACATCACCGAGCGTGGCACGCAGCCACAAGAGGGCGAACGCGTGTGGGTGGAGGCCAAATACGACCGCCACCCGTCCGTCAAATTCTATGTGGCGAAAAAAGGCGAAACGCTCCACAGCATATCACAGGAGTTTGGCATGCGCCTCAAGTCGCTCTACAGGCTCAACTCCATGAAGCGCGGCGAGGAAGTGATCACTGGCCAAAAAATCTTCTTCCAATAGCCCCGCACTCCTTTCTTATAAAACCACTCTATCCACCTCGTAGAGGCGCACAGACTATGCGCCCGCCACACAAGTCCACCATTCCTGACAGCGCCACTTACAGCAACCACTAATCCAATATCGCGCACCAAATTTTCTGCATCTATCCCCGTCCCGGTCCAGTCATTTTTTTGAAGCCTAAAAAAAAATCACACTTTTTATTTGGATATTTATTTTTTTCTTTCTAAATTTATGGCATCGAAAGAAAACCAATAAAGCGAACAACCATAACACAATTATTAACCCTAAAAACATTCAAAAACAAATGAACAAGATTGTATCAATTATCACCCTGGTAGCATTGATGTGCTCTTGCTCTGAAGAAGTCCTTAAAGAAGGTGTCCACAGTTCTGCATCAAAAGAGCTGGACACAGCCTTTTCTTTTGACTCAATCACCGATCCTAATGTATGGGCAAGTTTTAACTCCCTTGAAGAAATGCTTGCAGCTTGTCAGATTCCAAACGACAAGCTCAAATCAATGACCACCGACGAACTGATTGAAGTGTGTATGAGCCATCCACTTCATGCCTTGTACTTTGCCTACAACAATGAATTGGATGGTGCGAAGGTGGTATTCGACCACTTTAACGGCTTCTCCGAACTGGGCAAGAGAGCTAATGCCGCAGAGCGTATTTTAGCTTTTTACAATGACATCAATTTCAACGCTAATGCGACAAAAGCGCACAAAAAGGACTTCACAAATATTACCTATATGGGGTTCGTGGAGCTTTACCTCTCATCAAAGGAGCTCTCTTCGCTATACGAAGGCGAGAACCTAAGAAAGTTGGAACAAATTTCCAACAAGGTGCTTGAAAAAAAACTCAAGCAACCTTCAGCAGAAATCTTCGCCATACGTCGTTCATTACTCATTAGTGCTCAAACCAAATTAGCGGAGGGATCCCTCTCTAAAGACGAAGAGTCCTTATTGAAATCTTTTGTTGAAGCCGGAGGATATGCGACAGGTCCACAGACTTATTCAAAAGTTTCTGCTATTGTTTCCCAGTAACTTTAAAAATGAAAGCTATGAATAAAATAACTATCACACTATTATTAGTCGCCATAAATATCTGCATGTGTATAGCTCAGACAACAGCGACAATACACACAAAAGGAGGCAAAGCCATAGAGGTTATTATTAATCCAGAAATGAGTAAAGTGCTCATCTCTCAATACAATGAGGAATATAAAAAAATGTTCCCAAAAGCAACATTGTTGGCCAACGCATCAGCCACTTACAACTGCCACAGCTACGCATGGAATCTGTCTGACGGAGGAAAAACAATCTGTTGGATAAACGAAACCACCTCTACTGGCAAACCTAACATTGCTAACTACTGGACTAACGACTATTATTCTGAAACCACAGAGTCAAACGCAAAAAAAGTACACTATTATCTTTCCGACCACTCTGCCATTGTTTCGCCTACAGTTCCCGGAATGTATGAATCAAAATGGGGAGCAATGCCACTGATGCGCCATGCACCTGGGTATGGCCCGTATCAAAATATGGATAAAAGAAGATATTACACTCACTCCGATACGGGCTCTGGCGAGTTGCCTCCTGTTACGGTAAAATATGGTCTAATAAAATGCTCGGAAGGTGATGGCATAATTGGAGTAAATGTATCAGCAGGCTATTCTGCCAATATGCCTTATGGCTCCTACTCTACGATGGTATGCAATATTGAGACAGCTAAAGGCGATAATGCCATTGAAGAAGGTTATGCCATAATTACCGAAAAATCTGATAACAGCGTGCGGGTGACTTTCACACGAGCTGGCATTTATGAAATGTATTTACGATTTTACAACAGCTCCAAGCAGCTTGTGGGAGAATTCTCTTTTGAGCCAATTATTGAATAATAAAAAAAATAGTTATGAAAAAATTAAGTTATATCCTTTTTTTATCGATTATTGCTCTCTGCTCTTCATGTGGTAACGACGAGCCAAACTACAACAGAACAGATATAACGCGTCCAAAGGACGGCAATGGAAAGGTGTTCATTGAAAATGGAAAACTCGTGGAGGGCAACATTGACTACACTGCTGAGCAGTTGAGCAACGCTCTCGCCAATCACGAATGGACACGCGAATACTGCATATATTACGACAACAAAACGGTGTCTGGAAAATTACAGAATGCCAACGCATTACCAGTAACAATTCTTCCTGACAAACGGATGAGATATCTATACGATGGTGTGCGAGTAGATGTTAGAGAATACGAGATTAAAGGAAAACTACTGATTGCATCACAGCCTAAATATTCTACAGCAGGATCTATTTATCCTGCAGATGAGTTTATTGTTGTGGCACTTGACTTGAATGATAAAGACGGGCGAATTATAATGGACTACAAACTTAACAGAGAAGTTACAGGCTACGACATCAATTCGCTGTATGTAAGAATGGTGTGGAAGACCACACCTGCACAATAAAGAAAAACAACACAATAAGGCTATGAGACGAACATTGATTTTCCTGCTCCCGTTGGCTACAATGATGGCAAATGCCACCGCTCCGAAAGGAGCGGTGGCAACTCCTGCCGATAGTGGAAGTCTATCGGCAGGCAAGCAACTTGAAAACGTGGTGGTGTATGGCAGTACTAACAATTTCGGGGCAGCTTCATCGCAGATGAGTGCCGTTACACTCAGCAAAAAGCAAATCCTTACTGTGCCAGTGTTTCTTGGTGAGCCCGATGTGATGAAGTCAATCCAGAAATTTCCAGGCGTGCAATCGAGTTCTGAGGGCACCGCTGGTATCTTCGTGCGCGGTGGCGACTACGATCAGAACTACATCACCCTCGACGGCTCTGCAATATACAATGCTGAACACCTGAAGGGCTATGTGAGCGCCATCAACCCTGATATGGTATCAGGAATCAACTTCTATCGAGGGGGATTCCCCGCAAGATACGGCTCGCGCCTTTCAAGCGTGGTGGATGTGGGCATCAAAGAGGGCGACTTTACCAAATATCACGGTCTTTTGAGCCTTGGTATGCTCGCCGGTAGGCTTCAGGTCGAAGGACCAATCTGGAAGGGGCACACTTCTTTCAACGTGGGGGCGCGAATGTCGTATTTCAATCTCTTTGCCAAGCCTCTTCTCGAGCATTTCTACGACAATCCTACTGCTATGCACCCTTACTCTAACATGAAATATTACGACATCACAGCAAAGGTAGTGCACAAGTTCAGCGAGCGCAGTCGTCTGTCGGCGCTCTTCTATTATGGCAAAGACTTGGATAGTGAAAGCCCAACAAAAAGCCACATCCATACCAACACCATAGGTGACGCCACCGTGCTAACAAAGGAACAGCGCATGGAAGATCTCCACCGCTCAAGTAGCCAAGATAGTAAGTGGAACAACCTACTCACGAGCGTATATTTCACCACCTTCATAACACCGTCACACCGCCTCAATGTTAATTTTAACTATAGCCAATACCTCTACGACATGTCGGTGCAGAACAAAATCTTCAATAACATAGAAGACCGTATTCGAACCTATTATACACACAACGAAGTCAACAGTATCACCACTCACTCAGGCGTGAGGGACTACGCCCTCACCACGGACGCCTCGCTGCGCCTTGGCGAACGGCATCATTTGCGTTATGGTCTCAAGTTGTCGAGGCAAGTGCTGTCGCCTCACACAAAAGTGCTGAAAGACGCCACAGTGGAGCGCTTCCGCGGAGGTATCAACTATGATGATGATTTAGACAAAATTAACGATCCAAAGTACATCACCACACACGAGTATATCGACTACAACAGGGGCGAGAGCATGTATGTGAACAACACCTCGGCTTATGCTGAAGACGACTTTTCAGTGTTTGGAGGGCTAAAAGTGAACTACGGCTTGCGCCTGAGCACTTATTTTGTAACCAGCAAGTCGTATCTATCGCTTGAGCCACGTCTATCTCTAAAGCAAACCATAGCAAAAAACTTGTCGGTGAAAGCATCATATTCCTATATGACACAAGGCATACACCGCCTTGTAACCAGCAACTTGGTGATGCCCAGCGATATTTGGGTGCCTATTACTAAAGACGTGCCACTCATGAAAAGCCACTTATGGGGTATTGGCATAAGTTACGAAGTGGCAAAATTCAACCTCGCGGCCGAAACCTACTACAAGACGATGGATAATGTGCTGGAATATAAAAATGGTGCCAGCTATTTTATCGCTAATCAGAACTGGCAAGAAATTGTAGCCACCGGAAAAGGTAGAAGCTATGGCTTCGAGCTACTTGTGGAGCGGAAGATAGGAAGCACCACTGGCTGGGTTTCATACACATGGTCGAAAGCCCCCCGCAAGTTCGACCACCCTGGCAACGAAATAAACGGAGGTAAGGAATTCTACGCTTCCACCGACCGTCGGCACAACATTTCAGCTACAGTGAGCCAACACTTCAGCTTGTCGAAAAAAGTGGGTATCGACCTCACTGTCTCATGGGCCTTCCAGTCGGGGCGTAGGGGTTCCGTGCCTTACACCATTGTTTGGGGGACATCAATATATGAATATGGTGGCGACTTCCCAGTGATGGCCTATGGGGAGAAACTATTCAACATAATGGAATGGTGGTCTAAGGGAAATGTGGTGAATAACAGGTGGGGGAATCCATCTATAATCGCTCAGCCATTCCAAACCTTCCGCAACATCAACGACTTTAAGTTACCCGACACACACCACCTCGACATTAACGCCAACCTATCAGTGAGGCATCGCTTGGGCGAAACGATTATCGCCCTTGGCGTATATAATGTGTATAACCGCTACAATATCAGTAGCGTGTATATGGGCTACAGCAATAAAAAAGCCGTGCTGAAAGGCGTTTGTCCTTTCCCAATTATGCCATCTATCAGTATTACCCAAAAGTTCTAAACAATGCAAAAGTCACATTTCATACACGCCATTTTCACGGCTACCGCACTTCTCCTGCTGGCAAGTTGCGAGAAAACCATAGCATTCAACGGCGATGAAAATTCTGAAATCGCAGTATTTGCAATGGTCACGCCTGACACTTCTTTTTCATTGAGCATCTCAAGGTCGTTCACCGTCAACAACAATCCTTCCTCCGCTTTCTTGGCTTCAAGCAAACGCTATTACGATGAGTTAGACTCTCTCTATGAAGCGCAGATAATCATCAAGGATGCACTGGCTGAAATCATTGTCAACGACACTGATAAATATACCCTCACCTACACCAACAAGAGCCCATATTCCTATACCTGCGACTACACGCCACGCGTGGGCGACAACATTGCAGTCAGTGTAAAAGCCAAGGGCTATAATGATGTGAGCACCACCATTCAAGTGCTTGAACCACGCAAAATTGAAATAGTGGACAGAGAAGTGGTGTATAAGGACAACGGTGATGATGGATCAAAGCCACTTGAAAACCCCTTTGAATACTATGGCGTGGACTCCGTGATGCGCATCACTCTGCGAATCCACGATGTCGCCAATACGCACGATTTCTACCGACTGAAAGTGAGGGGCATAGCCACACGATATGAAGTTACAGGATCTGTCAGAATACCATACTACACCATATCCGACGCCTTCACTTCCGAAGACGTGATTTTCATTGACAATATGCTCAACAAGCCGTTTGGCGACTGGCAAGCTGGCATCACAAACGTGTTTGACGACCACTTGTTCAACGGCAAAGACTATACCTTCACCGTAGAGACACGCAAACGCTACGGCGACGACCCACAAGTGATTCTGGAGCTGCAGACCATCACCCCCGACCTTTACTACTTTCTGAAGTCGTATCAGCTGTTCCGCATTTCCACCGATGATTCCTATACCACCCCAATAGCCCTGTATAGCAACATATCCGGAGGGTGGGGCATCGTAGGATCGCTCACCTACGACCGCCACATCATCTATTACTGAAGGCAGCAACAATAAAAAAGGCACAGCCTCCGTAACATGCAAAGCCACGCTTTTCGCCTCTCAAAGCAGAGTGGAAGCGCGGCTTCTTATATGGAAATTAGCGAGCAACAGAAGTTTACAAGTGCAAACGCACAGGCACGCGCGGAACAACCGCTGTTTTCAGGCACTCCTTTAGGTTGTTAATAACTTTTCCCGGAGTTTACAAATTTTAAACGGTTTGAAATTGTAAACTTTCTTGAATTATAAGTAACTTTACATCTTAATTAGAAAACCTCTTTTTGATCACGATGGCAGAAAAGGCAATTTACCACATTCCAGCACTGCTCCAAGAGTGCATGACCGGACTCGACATCAAACCCGATGGCACCTACGTGGACGTGACATTCGGCGGTGGCGGCCACAGCCGGGAAATCATGAGACACCTGGGAGGGGACGGCAGGCTATACGGCTTGGACCAGGATATGGACGCATTTGCCAACCGCATCACCGACCCGCGGTTTACATTTGTACACGCCAACTTCGCCTATCTCAAAAACTTTATGCGCTATTATGGCGTGGAGAGCGTGGACGGAGTGCTCGCCGACCTCGGAGTGAGTTTTCACCACTTCGACGACGGCGACCGGGGCTTCTCCTTCCGTATGGACGGACGCCTCGACATGCGCATGAACCAGAGCGCCACAAAAGACGCGGCAGCGGTAATTGCCGACTACAGCGAGGAGCAGCTTGCCAATATCCTCTATCTTTATGGCGAACTGCGACAGAGCAGGCGCATGGCGGCTGCCATAGTGAAGGCACGGGCGGCTGCGCCCATCGTGGGCACAGAGCGGCTCGTAGAGGTGGTAAGGCCCTTCATCAAGCCATCACAGGAGAAGAAGGAGCTGGCACAGGTGTTCCAAGCCCTGCGCATCGAGGTGAACGACGAAATCAGCGCGCTCAAGCGCATGCTCCAGCAAGCCCTTGAGGTGCTCAAGCCCGGCGGACGACTGGTGGTCATCACCTACCACTCCCTTGAGGACCGCCTCGTGAAGAACTTCATGAAAAGCGGCAACATCGAGGGAAAAATCGACAAGGACTTCTTCGGCAGGGTGAACTGCCCTCTAAAGCTGGTCAATAACAAGGTAATCACCCCAAGCGAGGAGGAAGTGGTGCGTAACCCAAGGTCGAGAAGCGCGAAACTGCGCATCGCCTACAAAAAAGAACCCGAATAATCAACAACAAAACATACACACGGCAGGAAAAAACATGGCTAAGGACAACAAGAAACGAAAAAGCGTGGGCGACAACGAACTCATCAAGAGGTGGGTTCAGGGGCGCAGCTTCCTTACGCTCGACTTCTTTCGCCGCAACAAGCTATACGTGATTGGCGTGACGGCACTGATCATGATGTACATCAGCAAGAAGTATGAATACCAGGACTGCCTGCAGGAGGTGATCAACCTCAGCGCCGAACTCAACGACGTGCGCACCGACTGCGTGAACGCCAGCGCACAGTACAACTCAAAAATCCGAGAAAGCGAGATGAAGCAGCTCATCGACACTTGCCATATCGACTTAGTGACACCCGACAAGCCACCATACAAACTGACAGAAAAATGAAAAAGACAGCGAACAAATCTCTCCAGACCAACAAGAAGCGAATTATATGGCGATACATGCTGGTGATAGCAACGTTGCTGATCTTTTCTGCCACCATCACCGCACGCCTGTTCAAGACCACGGTAATACAGGCAGCGGAATGGAACCGCAAGGCCGACAGCGCATGGCAAGACACCGCCATCATCAACGCTGAGCGTGGCAAGATTCTTGCCGACGACGGCAGTGTGCTCGCCGCCAACATGTACTTCTACACCGCACGCGTCGACTGGGGATTCAGTGGCATCAAGGACTCCGAATTCAAAAAGCAGCTGCCTGCCCTGTGCGACAGCCTCGCCGCATTCGACGGCTCGAAAACCGCAGAGCAATGGAAAGCGGAGCTGCTGAAAGCGAAAGAGGCAAAAAGCCACTGCTACAAGCTCATCGACCACATGGTCACACACAGCGAGTTTGAGCGTCTGTCAAAGTTCCCGTTCTTTAAGAAAAGCGGAAAAATTCTGTATGGCGAGCGACTGATGAGACGCAAAAAGCCTTTCGGCTCAATGGCGGCACGAAGCATCGGAAACGTGAGCGACCCCGTACAGCTCTTCAACGCACGCATCAACTGGCACGACCGGGCATTCAACCTGCAAGAATTCAACCGCGCCCTGCCCGCCCTGTGCGACAGCCTCACAAGCGCATTTCCCCGCACCTCGGCCGAGGAGTGGAAAGAAATTCTCACCAAGGCGCAAAAAGAGGGCAGCGATGGCTTCATGCTGCTCAAGCGCCCCGTGGAAAAGGCCGTAATCACACGGCTGAGCAAATTCCCGTTCTTGCGCAAAAGCAAGAGCATGTTCTTCGGTGAGCTCAAGAAAGACGCCGAGGGCGGACGACACGGCATCACTGGACTGGAGATGTTTCTCGACAGCCTGCTTTTCGGCGTGCCGGCAAAAGCCCCTAAAGTGGCGCTCAACGCCAATACCGCCAACTACGGCAGCAAGCCAATCCCTGGCTACGACGTGACCACCACCATCAATGTGCAGCTTCAGGACATCGTGGAAAACGAGCTGATGAGCATGCTGAAAGAGTGCGAGGGAAAATGGGGCTGCGCCATACTAATGGAAGTGAGCACTGGCGAAATCAAAGCCATCTCCAACCTCGACCGCGACATGGACACCGGAGAATACAACGAAGGCGAGAACCACGCTGTGCTCGGCTACGAGCCCGGATCGGTCATTAAGCCCATCAACATGATGGTGGCACTGGAAGACGGCGTGGTGAGCAACCTCGACGAGATGGTCACCACAGGCAGCAGCTACACCCTTGAGCCAGGCATCGTGGTGAGAGACGAGCACGGTGCAAGCGCATTCAACTTGCGCGACATCATAGCCAAATCATCGAACGTGGGCATGACACGCATCATGTGGCGAAAATACGGCAACAATCCCGACGGTCTGCGCCAGCGCCTTGAGGGCATGGGATTCTTCGAGCCGTTCAACACCGGCATCGCCGGTGAGCGCCAGCCTCTCTATTATAAGCTAAAAAACAGCAAGGACGGCCGCCGCACCCTCCGTGGAGAGTCGTTTGGCTACGATGTGTTCATCCCGCCCATCTACACGCTCGCCATGTATAACTCGTGGGCCAACGACGGCAAATTCGTGCGCCCGCGCCTCATCAAGAAGCTGTCGAGAGAAGGCGAGCCCGACTCCATTGTGCCGGTGAGCTATGTGCGCCAGCAAGTGTGCTCACCCGAAACCGCCGCCAAGATGCGCGAGCTGCTTCACGGTGTGGTGTGGCGGCAAGGCACCGCCCGATCACTGCGCGACAGTGTGGTACACATCGCCGGAAAAACGGGTACCGCCTATGTATCGAACGGAAAGACTGGCTACAGCGGGGTGCGCCGTTTCGCTTTCTGTGGATTCTTCCCCTATGAGAAGCCCATGTATAGCTGCATGGTGCTCATCTACGGTGGCACAAAGAGCGCCGCAGGCGGCAGCGGCACCGTGCTGAAGAACATTGCGCTCAAGCTCTACGCAAAAGGCATGCTCGGTAACGCAAGCGACTACCGCAGCGAAAAAGACACCGACAGCCAGTCGGTATTGGTGACCCCAGCCAGCGACAGCCCTACACGCGCCACCTACATCAAGGAAGCCACTGGCTCTGCGAGAATAGTGCACACCGCCAAGCCAAGCAATGATGGCAAAGGCGTGCCTAATGTGGTGGGGCTCAACCTGCGCGACGCCATCGACAGGCTCGAGAAACTGGGGCTGAGGGTGGAATGCGACGGCGTGGGCTTCGTGACAGGGCAAAACGTGGCACCAGGCTCCAGCTATCACCGTGGCACAAGCATCAGGCTGCACCTGTCAAACAACCCTCGCATAGTGCGTGCCAGAAAATCATAACATAAAACAACAATTAGTGCATATAACACAACAGCTATCATAATGAAGAAGTTAAATCAGTTACTCACCGACATCACCGCGCTGCAAGTGATTGGCAGCCGCGAAGTGGAAATCACAAGCGTGACCAACGACTCGCGCCAGGCTAAACCCGGCGCCCTGTTCATCGCTGTGAAAGGTGTGGCTGTGGATGCCCACAAATTCATTCCGCAAGTGGTGGAAGCCGGAGCCGCAGCAGTGGTGTGCGAGGATTTGCCTCAAGCACTAAGCGATGGCGTCACTTATATAAAGGTGGAAAACAGCACCATCGCATTAGGGCACTTGGCCAGTGCGTGGTACGACCACCCAAGCTCCAGGCTACGGCTGGTGGGCGTGACCGGCACCAACGGCAAGACCACCACCGCCACCCTGCTCTACGAGCTCACACAAAGCCTGGGCCACAAGGCAGGCCTGCTCTCCACCGTGAAGAATGTGGTGGACCGCACCGAGTATCCTGCCAAGCAAACCACCCCCGACCACCTGTCGCTCAACCGGCTGCTCCACGAAATGGTGGAAGCCGGCTGTGAGTACGCTTTCATGGAAGTGAGCTCGCATGCCTGCGCGCAGCACCGCATCGACGGGCTAAAGTTCGCCGGAGGCATATTCACCAACCTCACACGCGACCACCTCGACTTCCACAAAACCGTGGAAGCCTACATTAAAGCCAAGAAAATGTTTTTCGACGGCCTGCCGACAGAAGCCTTTGCGCTCATCAACGCCGACGACAAGGTGGGCAGCGTGATGGTGCAGAACTGCAAGGCCAAGACCTACTCCTACTCGCTCCGCACCATGGCCGACTTCAAGGCACAGGTGATAGAGGAGCGCCTCGACGGCACCACCATCACCCTCAACGGACAGGAGCTTGAAGTACTGTTCACCGGGCGGTTCAACGTCTACAACCTCGCCAGTGTGTATGGAGCGGCACTGCTGCTCGGATTCAGCAAAGACGAGGTGCTCGTGAAAATCAGTATGCTCCACCCCGTGGCGGGCCGCTTCCAAACCATGCGCTCGCCCCGCGGCTATGTGGCTGTGGTGGACTATGCGCACACCCCCGACGCACTGGTGAACGTGCTCACCGCCATTAACGATGTGGTGTGCGGCAAGGGCCAGATAATCACCGTGTGTGGCTGCGGCGGCGACCGCGACCACGGAAAGCGCCCGATGATGGCGGCAGAAGCCGCTGGCAGAAGCGACTTGGTGATTCTCACAAGCGACAATCCCCGAAGTGAGGACCCCGAAGAAATCCTGCGCCAAATGGAGGCAGGGCTCGACGAGACAGGACGCAGCCGCACGCTGAAAATCACCGACCGCCGCGAGGCCATCAGGGCGGCTTGCCGCATGGCAAAGAAAGGCGATGTGGTGCTGGTGGCCGGCAAGGGACACGAAACGTATCAAGAGATAAAAGGCGTGAAGCACCATTTCGACGACCGTGAGGTGCTTGCCGACATATTTAAAGAAGAAGAAAAATAATGGCATGAGCGGTGGCGGCTCAAAAGAGCACCGCCGTCACGCATAATAATTGATAATTTCTAAAGAAAAGATATGCTTTATCACTTATTTCACGCATTAGAGGAATACGACGTGCCAGGCGCACGACTATTCGACTACATCACCTTCCGCTCAGGCCTCGCCCTGGTGCTGTCGCTGTTCATCTCCATAGTGTTCGGGCGCAAAATCATTGAGCGCCTACAGCTGATGCAGGTGGGCGAAATCGTGCGCAACCTTGGCTTACAGGGCCAACTCGAGAAGAAGGGCACACCCACCATGGGCGGTATCATCATCATCATCGCCATCCTGATACCCTGCCTGCTCCTCGGAAAACTCAACAACGTGTATATGCTGCTCATGATCGTGGCCACCATCTGGTGCGGCGCGCTCGGATTTGCCGACGACTACCTGAAGATAGCGCGGCACAACAAGGAGGGCATGAAGGGCAAGTTCAAGATCATAGGCCAAGTGGGCCTGGGACTGATTGTGGGCCTCACCATGTACCTCTCCCCCACCATCGTTATCAACGAGAACGTGGCGGTGGAGAACCCGCAGACCAGCGAGATGGTGGTGAAGCACAAAACCGAAACGGTGAAATCGACCAAGACCACCATTCCATTCGTCAAGAACCACAACTTCGACTACGCCATGCTCACCAAATGGATGGGCGACCATGCGCAGACCGGCGGATGGATAGTGTTTATCCTCGTCACTATTTTCGTGGTGGCGGCAGTAAGCAACGGCGCCAACCTCACCGACGGTCTCGACGGACTGGCGGCGGGAACCTCTGCCATCATAGGCGTGGCACTCGCCATCATGTGCTACCTTGGAGGCAACGTCATCTACTCGTCGTACCTCAACATCATGTACATACCACAAAGCTCCGAGCTGGTGGTGTATGCGGCTGCGTTTATCGGCGCCACCGTGGGATTTCTGTGGTACAACTCTTTTCCCGCGCAAGTGTTTATGGGCGACACCGGCAGCCTCTGCCTCGGTGGCATTATCGCCGTGTTTGCCATCCTCATCCGCAAGGAGCTACTCATCCCCATCCTGTGCCTCACCTTCTTCATGGAAGACATATCGGTGATGCTCCAGGTGGCATACTTCAAGTACACCAAGAAAAAGACCGGCGAAGGTAAGCGCATCTTCAAGATGACCCCGCTCCACCACCACTTCCAGGTGCCGGCAGGCAAGGTGGACGCCCTGTGGCAAAAGCCCACCAATGCCATACCGGAATCGAAAATCGTGATGCGGTTCTTCCTCGTGGCCATTTTCTTGGCAGTGATTACATTCGTGACATTAAAGGTTCGTTAAAATCTCCATAAACAACAGAAATCATGACAACTAATCGACGTATAGTAGTATTAGGCGGAGGCGAGAGCGGCGCAGGAGCCGCAGTGCTCGCCAAAGTGAAAGGTATGGACGTGTGGCTGAGCGACATGGGCACCATCGCGCCAAAATACAAACAGTTGCTCGACAAGTATGAAATTGCCTGGGAGGAAGGCCACCACACCGAAGAAAAGGTGCTTGCAGCCGACGAAATCATCAAGAGCCCTGGCATACCCTGCAATGCCCCCATGATTAAGAAGGCTATGGCAAAAAACATTCCCGTGATTAGCGAGATAGAGTTTGCCGGCCGCTACACCGACGCTAAAATGGTGTGCATCACCGGCAGCAACGGCAAAACCACCACCACTATGCTCACCTATCACATTCTGTCAAAGGCTGGGCTGAACGTGGGGCTGGCAGGCAACGTGGGCAACAGCCTGGCGCTGCAAGTGGCCACCGAGCACCACGATGTGTATGTGATTGAGCTGAGCAGCTTCCAGCTCGACAACATGTACCAGTTCAAGGCCAACGTGGCAGTGCTGCTCAACATCACGCCCGACCACCTCGACCGCTACGACTACAAGATGGAGAACTACGCCGCAGCCAAGTTCCGCATTATGCAGAACCAGGACAAGAACGACGCCTTCATCTACTGGCAGGGCGACCCCATCATCGACGCACAGCTCAAGCGCGTGCACACCGATGCCAAAGTGCTGCCATTCGACGCCACGCCCGACGAGAGCATGGCAGCATACCTCGACAGCGACAACGTCATCAACTTCCATATCGACGGACGCAGCTGGAGCATACCACGCGCCGAACTGTCGCTGAAAGGACTGCACAACGTGTACAACTCCATGGCAGCCGGGCTGTCGGCTTCGTGCCTCGACATCAAGGACGACGTTATCCGCCGTGCCCTTGCCGACTTTGAGGCAGTGGAGCACCGCCTGGAATTTGTGCGCACAGTGGATGGCGTGACCTATATCAACGACTCCAAGGCCACCAACGTGAACGCCTGCTATTACGCCCTCGAGAGCATGACCACCCCCGTAGTGCTCATTCTCGGCGGCAAGGACAAGGGCAACGACTATGGCGAGCTGATGGAGTTTGTAAGCAAAAAAGTGCGCGCCATCGTGTGTCTTGGAGCCGACAACACCAAGATTCTCAACTTCTTCAAGGGGAAGGTGCCCGTAATCACCGAAACCCACAATATGAAAGACTGTCTCGCCAAGTGCAAAGAGCTGGCACACAAGGGCGACACCGTGCTACTCTCGCCATGCTGCGCAAGTTTCGACCTGTTCCGCAACATGGAGGACCGCGGCGAGCAGTTCAAGAATGGCGTGAACGCCTTTTAATAAATTACGACTATAAAAGGAATGTCCGCTTAGAGAAACGGCGCAAACCCACATATGAAACAAGACAAAGAAACGAAAATCGACAAAGCCTCACGTTACGAAGAGATGACCCAGAAGTATGGCGACCCATGGATCTGGGGCATCTACTTCACGCTCGTGCTCATCTCTCTTGTGGAAACTTACAGCGCATCGAGTCGCGAAGTGGCCACAATGGGCGTGTATATGCCCATCCTCAAGCACTGTTTCTACCTTTTGCTGGGTGGCGGCGTGCTGGCTGTGGTGCGTAAAATTCCCTACAACAACACATACTTCCTGTTTTGCATCACCGTGGGGCTGTTTTTACTTACACTCGGTTCGCTGCTGTATGTGCAGTTCTTTGGCGATATTCTGAATGGTGCACGCCGCTCATTCCGACTGTTCGGCATATCCATTCAGCCGTCGGAATTCGCAAAGCTATCGGCAGTGACGGCACTGTCTTATATTCTCTCCCGCACCCAGAAAGAGAATGGCGTAAGCAATACTGGCATGATACTCTGTGTGGTAGTGGTAGTACTGTTTGGTACTCTCACTTTCCAAAGTGGCCTCACCAACTTCTTGCTGCTGGTAGGCATCAGTATCATCATGATGGTGGTGGGCGGCATTTCGCTGAAGAAGATTTCCATAGTGCTTGTAGCTTTTGCATTATTTGGCGGTGGATACAAGTATATCAACAACCTAAACGAGAGCAAAGAGGAAACCATACAGCAGGCAGCGCAAAACGACCCACAAGTGGTGGATGAGGGCGAGGCCACTGAAAGCCTACAGACCCACTCCAGAATAAATCGTCGCAGACTGAGAATTAAACGCCTAATGGACTGGTGGAACAACGATTCGCTCGTGTACCGACCCATCACCGATAAAAACTCGCAGGAAATGTTCTCGCGCATGGCACAGGCTCATGGTGGAGTCACAGGCGTGTTTTTCGGCAATTCGCGCGAAAGTAGCCGGCTGCCGCTGGCCTTTAGCGACTATATCTTCTCCATCATCGTGGAAGACACCGGGCTCATTGGCGGCATCTTCGTGATACTGCTCTATTTAGTACTGCTCGCCCGCGCCTTGATGATAGCGCGCCGGTGCAGGCGCACACTGCCCACCCTCATCGTGATAGGCACCGCGTCGATGATTACGCTACAGGCGTTTTTCCACATGGCCATCAACACGGGCGTGTTTCCCGTGTCGGGACAGCCGTTGCCCCTAATCTCGAAAGGCGGCTCGTCGATCATAATTGTAAACTTCGCCTTCGCCATTCTGCTGAGCATCAGCCGCACCGTGGCAGGCTTAACTGATAAAAAGAACGCAACCAAAGAGGACCAGGAGCTGCCGGAAGATCTCCGCGCAGAGAATCCTTCTCTACTTATCAATTACACAAATGTCTGGAAATAACAAACGTTTTCTCGTGAGCGGCGGTGGTACCGGCGGTCACATTTTTCCGGCTTTATCAATAGCCAATGAGATTCGCCGCAGATACCCTGAGGCCGAAATCCTGTTCGTGGGCGCAGAAGGGCGCATGGAAATGGAGCGCGTGCCGGCTGCCGGCTACAAAATCATCGGCCTGCCCGTGTGCGGCTTCGACCGCAAGCACCTGATGCGCAACGTGAAGGTGCTGCTGAAACTGTGGAAGAGTATGCGCCTGGCAAAACGCATATTAAAAGAATTCAAACCCGATATTGCCATTGGCGTGGGCGGCTACGCCAGCGGACCGATGCTGAAAGAGGCGCAAAAGAAAGGCATACCCACTCTGCTTCAGGAGCAGAACTCCTACGCCGGGGTCACCAACAAGCTCTTGGCGAAGAACGCCAAGTGCATCTGCGTGGCTTACGAGGGCATGGAGCGCTTCTTCCCGAAAGAGAAGATTGTGCTCACGGGCAACCCCGTGCGCCGAAACCTGCTGGAATGCGAGGCCTCACGCGAGGAAGCCAGAAAAGCGCTGGGCATCGACCCCGACAAGCTCACAGTGCTCATCATAGGCGGCAGCCTCGGTGCGCGCACTGTGAACGAAAGCATCATTGCCGGGCTGAAGAAGATTGGAGCGGCCGCCAGCGAGGCGCAAGTGCTGTGGCAAAGCGGCGCTCGCAGAGTCGGGGGTGACCAACGTGAAGCAAATGCCGTTCATCAGCCAGATGGACATGGCATACCGCGCCGCCGACCTCGTGGTGTCACGCGCAGGAGCAAGCAGCATCAGCGAGCTCCAGCTGCTCGGCAAGCCCTCCATCCTCGTGCCATCGCCAAATGTGGCTGAAGACCACCAGACTAAAAACGCCCTCGCACTCGCCGACCGCCACGCCGCCATCATGGTGACCGACGCCGACGCGCCCCAAAAGCTGGTAGACGCCATGCTTGACACGGTGAAAGACACCGACAAGCTACACGCCCTCAGCGCCAATGTGGAGCGCATGGCGCTGCTCAATTCCGCAGAGCACATCGTGGACGAGGTGATGAAGATAGTTTCTGAGAAATAAACCAACATAAAGACTTACAGTATAAAATTATAGAAGAAGATGAAAGATTTTAATTCAATATACTTTGTGGGCGCAGGGGGCATTGGCATGGCAGCCCTTGAGCGCTATTTCCTCGCCAAAGGCAAAAAAGTGGCGGGATACGACCGCACCCCAAGCGACCTCACCCGCGCCCTGCAAAAAGAGGGGGTGGAGATTGCATTCGACGAGAACCCCGACCTCATTCCCGCCTACTGCCGCGACAAGGCTGGCACACTCGTGGTCTATACCCCGGCCATTCCAGAGAGCCACGCAGGGCTAAAATGGTTTCGCGAGCAGGGATTTGAGGTGGTGAAGCGCGCCAAGGTGCTGGGCCTTGTGACCGAAAACAGCAAGGGGCTCTGCTTCGCCGGCACCCACGGCAAGACCACCACATCAAGCATGGCAGCCCACATTCTCGAAGTGTCGGGCATCGGCTGCAACGCTTTCCTTGGTGGCGTGCTCCGCAACTACAGCAGCAACTTTCTGCTCTCCGACACCAGCCCCTACTCGGTGATTGAAGCCGATGAGTTCGACCGCTCGTTCCATCAGCTGAGCCCCTACATCGCGGTCATCACCTCCACCGACCCCGACCACCTCGACATCTACGGCAACTACGAGAACTACCTCGAAAGTTTCGCCCATTTCACAGAGCTGATACGCCCAGGCGGCGCACTGATAGTGCACACAGGGCTAAAATTGAAGCCACGGCCACAGGAAGGCGTAGCCACCTACTCCTATTCGCTCAGCGAGGGCGACTTCCACGCCACCAACATTCGTAAAGGAAATGGCGAAATCGTGTTCGACTTCGTCACACCCACCGAAGTGATCACCAACATCAGCCTCGGCGTGCCGGTGGACATCAACATAGAGAACGCCGTAGCGGCCATGGCGGCATGCTGGCTCGTCAAGGTGCCTTCCGAAGCCATCCGTAAGGCCATCGCCTCGTTTATGGGGCCAAAGCGCAGATTTGAGTTCTGGCTTAAAGAAGACGGCAAAGTGGTGATCGACGACTATGCGCACCACCCCGACGAGCTGAAAGCGTCGATTCGCTCGGTGAGAGACCTGTATCCAGGCAAGAAACTGAGCGTGATTTTCCAGCCACACCTCTACACCCGCACCCGCGATTTCGCACACCAGTTCGCCGAGGCGCTCTCTCTGGCCGACGAGCTGCTTCTGCTGCCCATCTACCCTGCCCGTGAGCAGCCCATAGAGGGCGTGACAAGCGAAATCATCCTCAAGGACGTGACGTGCCCTAACAAAAAGATTTACAGCAAGGAAAACTTGCTTAAATCGCTGCAAAGCCTTAACTTTGAAGTGTTGTTAACCGCTGGCGCAGGCGACATCGTGAACCTGCTGCCGCAAATCTGTGAGGAAGTAAAGAAGCAAAAGCATTGAAATTAGCTCGCATCATCATCATCATCTTGCTCGCAAGTCTTCTGACGTGGGGGATTTTCTGGGCTAAAGGCAAAGCAGGCCTAAAGGTGTGCGAAAAAGTGGACATACAGATCGAGAACTTCGACAGCTCCACATTCGTGAACCCAGAGGGCGTGTTGCAATATTTAGACCAGTGCCACCTGCACCTGAAAGGCGTGCCCATGGCCGACATCGACCTCAAGAAAGTGGAGCAGGCGCTAGCCAAATCGCCCTACCTTGAGTCGGGAGAATGCGTAAAGGGCGACGATGGCGTGCTGCTGGTAAAAGTGCGGCAACTGGTGCCTGTGATGCGCGTCATCGACGGCGACAGAATGTACTATGTGAACCGTGAGGGCAAGCAAATGCCCGCCTCCACCTCGTTCAGTAGCGACGTGCCCATCGTGAGAGGGCACTTCACCGCGGCATATCCCCCACAGCGTCTGATTCCGCTCATCAATTATGTGCGGTCCGACTCCACACTCAACGCCCTTGTGGCGATGTTCGACTTCCACGACCCCAACAACATCTATATGGTGCCAAACATTGCCGGCCATGTAGTGAACATGGGCGACGCTTCCGGTTTTGAGAACAAATTCAAGAAGCTCCTGCTCTTCTACCGGAAAGTGATGCCCGAGAAGGGCTGGAACACCTACGACACCATTTCGGTGAAGTGGCGACACCAGGTGGTGGGCAACTTGCGAAACAAGAAGGTGATTATCGAACAAATCGACACCACCGGCGTGGACGACAACGAGAACACCCGCCCCGACGATGAGACGGCAAGGCTGGCACAGCCCGGACAAACGGAGCTGGCCCCCAAGGCGGAGCAGCTGCCACAAAAGCCCAAAGCGGAGAAAAAGGAGGTGAAGCGTGGCGCGGAGAAGACTCCAGAAAAGCAGGCCAAGGACAAGACTACCACAAAAAGCGAGAAAAAGAAAGAGGCCGCCACAGAGAAGCCAGCCAAGAAGCCGACTGAGAGCAAGAAAAAGCCTGCCGACAAAAAACAGACGAACGACAAAAAGCAGCCATCTTCCAGCAAGAAGCCAGCCGCCGAAAAGAAAAAGAAATAACGAACCCCATCAATATATATAACCCATTTTACATTTATGGAGAGCAACCATATGGAAAATAACCAACTTATCGTGGCGATAGAAATCGGCAGCACCAAAATAGTGGGTGCCATTGCCGAAAAGAGCGCGTCAGGCTACCTGAGCGTAAACCACCTTGAAGAAGAGAAACTGACCAACTGTGTGCGATACGGCTGTGTGCAAAACGTGGAGAACACCAAAAGCGCTATCGTGCGCATCGTGAAAAAACTTGAGAACAAAATCGACGGCGACATCACCGACGTGTATGTAGGCATCAACGGACGCTCACTCCACTCCGTGCCCACAGAAATCGACCGCAACCTCAATATCGCAGAATCCATCACCAAGCAAAATATCGAGAACCTCAAGAATAGCGCTTTCAAAGAGCCTATCACATCATACGAGCCCATCGACATCGTGCCCCAGGCCTACTATGTGGACAACAAGGAGAACCCCAACCCTGTGGGCTGCTGTGGCAGCAGCATCACCATCAAGTTTAACCGCATCGTGGCCAAACCCACACTCAAGCTCAACCTTGAGCGCGCCATGGGCGCACTGAAGGTGAAGAAGTTCTTGGTCACCTCGCTCGCCATGGCAGAATCTATTCTCACCGAGGAGGAGCGCACATTAGGCTGTATGCTCGTGGACATGGGCGCCGAGACCACCACCGTCACCATCTATAAAAACGGTGCGATGAGCTATATGGCCACCCTGCCTATGGGCGGACGCAACCTCACTCGCGACCTCGTGAACGGCCTGCAAAACACCACCGAGGAAAAGGCCGAGATGGTGAAGAAGAACATTGCAGAGCCGCTCAACATCGAGGCGGTGGACCTGCCCATCGACGGTATCAGCTCAAAAGCCGCTATCAACTATATCATTTCGCGCACCAGCGAAATCATCACCAATGTGAACAAGCAGATTGAATACGCCCACCTACAGCCTTCCGACGTGAAGACCATTGTGCTTGTGGGCGGGGCGGCAAAGCTGAAAGGACTGCGCGCCGAGTTCAAGGAAAAGACAAAAATCGAGACGCGAATGGGCGCCACACCAGCCGCTATCAATATCCTCAACCACGAAATCAACAAATTTGAGCACATTGAGCTGTTTGCCCTGCTCGACAAAGCAGCCTCCATCATAGCCGACGGAGCCACCTGTGTGCGCCGTCACAACTATGCGCCACAAGAGGACGGCCCCACCATCACACACGACGACAGCAGCGCAAAGAGGATGGAAGACAGCCACGGCAAGGCCGAGGAAAAGAAGCCTAAAAAGAAGAGTTTCTTCGGCAGATTCAAGTCCACGCTCGAAAACCTCATGACGGAAGAAGACCGCCTCTTGAGTGACGACGACGAGAATTAACCCATTCACCGAGCGTAATTAACAGCAACATAATCCACTTTCCAACGATAAATTCACTACAACATGTCTGACAACGATATTTTCAATGAGATAGATAAGAATTCGGGATTCGCCCCTACACCCACAGCGGATAATTCCGATTCTCTCGCACTTCCCACTATCATCAAGGTGGTGGGCGTGGGCGGCGGTGGCAGCAACGCCATCAACCACATGTATAAGCAAAACGTGAACGGCGTGTCGTTCGTGGTGCTCAACACCGACCGGCAGGCACTCAACAACTCTCCTGTGCCGGAGCGTCTGCTCATCGGCCCGAAGACCACCAACGGCCTCGGCGCAGGCAACAAGCCAGAAGTGGCACAGCAAGCCGCCCTTGAGAGCGCCGACGACATCAGCGCCCTCTTCGACGACGACACCAAGATGGTGTTCATCACCGCAGGTATGGGTGGCGGCACCGGCACTGGCGCAGCTCCCGTAGTGGCAAAAATCGCACGCGACAAAGGTATTCTCACCATCGGCATCGTCACTATCCCATTCCTCTTCGAGGGACAGCGCAAAATCCTCAAGGCGCTTGCCGGTGCCGACGAGATGCAGAAGTATGTGGACGCACTGCTCATCATCAACAATGAGCGCCTCACCGAAATATATCCCGACCTCGACTTCGACAACGCATTCGGCAAAGCCGACGACACCCTCTCGATAGCCGCCCGAAGCATCTCGGAGCTGATCACCACCGAAGGCCGCATCAACCTCGACTTCAACGACGTGAACACCACACTTCGCGACGGTGGCGTGGCAGTTATCAGCACGGGATATGGCGAGGGCGAGAAGCGTGTGACCAAGGCCATTGAAGACGCGCTCAACTCCCCTCTGCTGAAAAACCGCGACGTGTATGGCTCAAAAACCATTCTGGTGAACATCTATTACTCTCGCCAGGCACAGCAGTCGTTCAAGATGCAGGAAGTGGACGAGATGAGCCGATTCATGACCAACTTCAGCCCCGATGTGGACGTAATCTGGGGCGTGGCATACGACGACACCCTCGACGACAAGGTGAAAATCACCATACTCGCCGCCGGATTCGACGTGTCGCTCGACAAAGACATTCCACCCAAGAAGTTCGACAAAGAGCCTAAAAAGACACCCACTGCCGATGCCAACCAGAAGCGCCTCGAGGAGGAGTACGGCGGCAAGGTGACCCAGGCCCAAATTGAGCGAGCCGAAGCCAAGGTGTTCGTTTTCAAGCCCGAAGACCTCGACAACGACGACATCATCGACCTCTTCGAGAAAACGCCCACCTACAACCGCGACCAGAAGTTTAAAAACTTAGTGGACGAAAAGCGCAACGCCACGCCTGCCACACGGCCAGAGCAGAACACCGCCACAGAGCCCAAAAGAGGCACAGGCACCATCAGCTTCGGATAACAACAAGCTGCGCACCACTCCATAAAAAACAAGGCAGAACGGAAGACAACACCAAAAATCTTCCGTTCTGCCTTACTTATATGCCATATCCCTCACAAATTTCTAATTTCTACCCTCTAATTTCCAACTTCTTAAAAATTTATGTAATTTTGCGTGATAATTAATACAAGGGTAAAATGCTAACACTACAACTTATCAACGAAAATCCTGAGGAAGTGATCAAGCGATTGGCTGTAAAGCAATTCGATGGTCGCGAACCGATTATGCGCGTCGTTGAACTCGACAAGCAACGCAAGCAAAACCAGAAACAGCGCGACGACAACGCCGCAGAACTCAATAAGATGGCCGCCCAAATAGGCGCGCTCATGAAGCAAGGCAAGAAGGACGAGGCAGGCGAGGCCAAGAAGAAAGTGGCTGAAATGAAGGCCGCCGGCAAGGAAATCGACGACAAGCTCGCTGCCATTGAGCACGAAATCCGCGAAATCCTCCTTTCTGTGCCTAACGTGCCCTACAAAGGCGTGCCTGAAGGCAAGACCGCTGAAGACAATGTGGTGGAGAAAGTGGGCGGTCCTATGCCCAACCTCGGAGAGGACGCTCTTCCCCACTGGGAACTCGCCAAGAAATATGGCATCATCGACTTCGACCTCGGTGTGAAAATCACTGGCGCAGGATTCCCCGTTTATATTGGTAAGGGAGCTCGATTGCAGCGCGCCCTCATCCAGTTCTTCCTCGACGAGGCAGGAAAGGCCGGCTACACCGAAATTCAGCCACCATACGTGGTGAACGAGGCTTCTGGCCTTGGCACCGGACAGCTCCCCGACAAGGAAGGACAGATGTATCACTGCGAGGTGGACGACTTCTACCTGATTCCTACCGCAGAAGTGCCTGTGACCAACATCTACCGCGATGTAATTCTGCCTGCCGACAGCCTGCCCAAAAAGAACTGCGCCTACAGCGCATGCTTCCGCCGTGAAGCCGGAAGCTATGGCAAGGACGTGCGCGGACTGAACCGCCTGCACCAGTTCGACAAGGTGGAAATCGTACGCATTGAAAAGCCAGAGAACTCCTATGCCGCGCTCGAGGAAATGAAGGATCACGTGCAGGGGCTGCTCGACAAGCTTGGCTTGCCTTGGCACATTCTTCGCCTTTGCGGTGGTGACATGAGCTTCACCTCAGCCATCACCTTCGACTTCGAGGTGTGGAGTGGCGCACAGAAGCGCTGGCTTGAGGTTAGCTCCGTGTCGAACTTTGAAACCTACCAGGCCAACCGCCTGAAGTGCCGCTACCGTGGCGAAGACAAGAAGACACACCTCTGCCACACCCTCAACGGCTCAGCATTGGCACTGCCACGCATCATGGCCGCACTGCTCGAAAACAACCAGACACCAGAAGGCATCAAGGTGCCAGAAGTGCTCCAGAAATACACTGGCTTCGACATCATCGACTAAGCGGAAGCCGCAGTCAAAAGAAAAATATATATGCTATAATCCATGGGGGAGCGACGCCATCGCAGAGCGTCACTCCCCCTTTTTCAGCTCAACAGGACAGCACGAGATGCATACGGACAAAAGAAAGGCGCCCCCTTATAACACGGGGGCGCCTTTGGTTATGGATTGCTAACTGACTGCCACACACGCTGTGGTGCAGCCATATTCTCTTTTCACATCAGAATCCCGGGGGTGGACCACTGGGGCGACCGCCGCCACCAGGAGGAGGTCCGCTGGGCCGACCACCAGGGCCATCTGGACCTCGGCGCTCATCATCGCCCCACTGGTTTTTCCGCTCAGGCTGCTTGCCCTTGGCAAATGTGGTGAAGCGGTAGGTGAAGGTAAGCATCGCATAACGCGTGAGCGAATTGTAGAAAACGTCTTCAATATAATTGGCGGTGACAGTGCGGCTGATGTTCTTTTTCTGCTGCAAGATGTCGAACACGCTGAGCTGCACGCTTGCGGTGCGGTCACGAAGGAACTGGTAGCCCAGCGAGGCGTTCCACAGCCACTGCTTGGAATCGTAGCCTGCCGCCATACCCGATGTGGCGCTGAAGCTCAAATCAGTGCTGAGCACGAGCCCGAAAGGTGCGGAGAATGTACCGTTAAACATACCGCCATAGGTGTGCACATTGCGGTTATTACCCACATTCACCGTGTTGTGTGTGGTCTGGAAACTGTAGCGGGGGCGCAGCTCCAGGTCGAACATCGAGTTGCGGAAAGCAAGGCCCGGCGAGAGATTCACGTTGAAAGTGCCACTTGTGTTGAGCTCGTCATTGTTGTAGCCCTTTGCCACAGAGTAGCGCGCCATCAGGTGATTGCTGAAATACCACGTTTTTGATGCTCCAAACGGAAAGCTCACCATATTCATCGCCATAGCGTCCCACTCGCCGTTCACGTTGTCGTAAGTGGTGGTGCGCCCGCCCGTGGTGGCATCGTAGGTGGTCTTGCTGACGATGCTGTTTTGCGAGAAGTTCACGCCCAGCATAGCCATGATACTACGCTGGCTCTGCTGTCCGAAATCGCCGAACCGCAAGTTCACTCGATGCGTGAAGGTGGTTTTCAAGTTAGGATTGCCCACTGTGATGCTGAGCGGATTCGACTCATCGGCCACAGGCTGCAACTGAGTGAGCGAGGGCTCGCTGGCGCGCATACGGTAGTCAAACGCAAGGTTGCGCGTCTTGCTGAACTTATAGCGGAAGCGGGCAAACGGAGCCACCGACCACGACCACCGCGCGGCAATGTCGCGAGCGGAGTTCATTAGGTCGCGGCTTTTCGACATGGCCGAGTTCACCGAGAAGCCCACATTCAGGTTATAGGCCTTGCGCACCTGGCGAAATCCCAATTCAAACGACTGGTTGTAGTAGGTGTTGCGGAAGCGGTTGCTCTGGCTCTCGTTGAGCACACGCTCAATGTCCTGCCCTAAGTCGTAATTGATAAGTTGTGTGAGCAGCTGCCCGTCCACGAGCGCATAGGAGCCATACTGGCTTGAGAAATAGTCGCGCATATTCGGGTCGGAGAGCACATCATACACCACAGCGTTGGGGTTATAGCCCATCACTGGCTGTGTGCCACCCGTCTGCACGAGGTCGTACACCAGCTTATTGGCGCGGCTGTACTTATAGTTGCCCTTGTAGGCGAATGTCAAGAACCGTGCATTCTTCACATTGCCAAGAGGCTCTGTCCAGGTCAATCGTCCGTTCACGGTGTTAGTGTTGCGGTGATTCTCATAGATTTGGTCTATGGTCTCCTCCGGATCGGCCTTCAAGTAGTAGGTGTTTTGGGTATAAGTGGCACCGTCTTCATTGGTACGGCTATACTTGTAGCGAATCTGCGCACTGTAGCTGCGACCGGGGTGATACTTAAATTTGTGTGTGAACACAAGCTGTCCGCCCAAGTCAAGACCCTTGCCGTCGTTGTTGTAGCTGCTCAAACTGCGGTTGACGGGGGTCATGGCAGCGTCGCCCGCCCGTGTCATCGACGAGTCGCTCTTCTCGCTGTTGCTGAAATTGAAAGCAAGTTCGGGGCGGAACTCCAGCGTGGAGCAGGAGTCTGGCTTCCACTGAATGCGAAAATTGGCGCGCACATTGTGCCCCTTGGCACGCGAGGCCGATGCCGAGTTGTAATAGCTCGTGGAGTCGGGGAAAATGTAGCGGCGGTCGCTGCTTGTGACCACGTTGCGGTCGCTGTGGTTGTAGCTCACATTACCGCCGGCGCGAAACTTGTCGCTGTCCTTGCTGCCCACATTGAAGTTGAAGCCAAGGTTTTGGCTGGTGGTGATACCGTTGTTGTTGCCAAAGCGCATAAAACGCGAGGCGCCATCGTCGGTGAAGTTCTGGCTGTTAGTGTTGTTACCACCGCCAAGCAGCGTAAACTGGTTGCCGTCGGCAAAGTAGTTGGCCACAAAGTTGCCGGAGTAGCGGTCGTTGGTGCCGTAGCCAGCCGTGGCGGTGCCAAACCAGCCGTTGTTCATTCCTTTCTTCACCGTGAGGTTGATGACGGTTTCGTCTTCGCCATCGTCAACGCCAGTGAGGCGCGCCAGGTCGCTCTTTCGGTCGATCACCTGCAGCTTATTCACCATGTCGGCGGGAATGTTTTTCGACGCCATCTTCGGGTCGTCGCTGAAAAACTCCTTGCCGTCGATAAGGATTTTCTTCACTTCCTTGCCATTGGCGGTGATTTTGCCATCGCTGCTCACCTCCACGCCAGGCATACGCTTCAAGATGTCTTCAACCACGGCGTTGGCCTGCGTCTTGTAGGTGTCGGCATTATATTCGATGGTGTCTTCCTTTACCGTGATAGGCGTCTTCACGCCAGTCACCACGGCTTCTTTCAGCAAAATGCCCTCCACCTTCATCGGTATCACACCGAAATTCACGTCGCGGCCGCCTTTTTCCACGGTCACGCGGCGTGTCACATCGTCATAGCCCAAATAGGAGCACTTCACCACATAACGGCCTGCCGCCACGTCTGTGATATTGAAGAGGCCGTTGGTGTCGGTCACCGTGCCTTTCACAAAGGTGCTGTCCTTGTTGGCTTTCAGCAGCTTCACCGTGGCGGCGATGAGTGGCAACGAGTCGCTGGCGTCCACCAGCAATCCATTGAGCGAGGAAGCCGCCTGCGCGGCCACCGCCATACACGCCACAGTGAGAGTCGTCAATAGTTTCTTCATTTTTTATTTTATATATGTTTTTTTAATACTGCAAAATTAAGCTCCCCTATTCAAGCCCACAAATAAAAACTACCACTCCCCCCATTTTATAGACAAAGAGGCAAAAAAGCCCCTTAAAGCAAAAAATGGCAGCACATAAGCGCAGGACAGTCCCTATTTTAGCGCATTATCGGCCAAGAGAAACGGTCGATCTGTTGATCAAGCTCGGCACGCCGCCCGTCGAGGTAGGTGTTGAGAAGGGCATAGAACTCCGGCGAGTGGTCGTGATGGGTGAGGTGCGCGAGCTCATGGCACACCACACACTGCACAAGCGGCTGGGGCATCAGCATCAGAAAGCGTGAGAGCTGTATCACGCCCTCGCCTGTGCAGTGTCCCAGTTTTCGCTTGCCGCGCCCTATCTCAAAGCGCAGTGGGTGCAGCCCAAGGCGCCCAGCCTCCGCCCATGCGTAGGGTATGAGGATGCGCAGAGCCGCATCGGCAAGGAGTTTCGATATCACCGATGATATGCCACGCTTGACTGTGGCGCTGCCGAAATCCACATCGGCAGGCACATGCACATACATCGAGGCGGCATCGTCTGGCCTTCGGCCATAGGTCACCTGGTTTCGCAAGCGGGCATCGGTAGAGATAGTGATGGAAGCGCGGAAACATGGTATCACCTGCCCGTCGGAAAAACTGACACCGCCCCTATTCAGCAGCCTAATCTTTTCCCGGTTGGTGTCAATCATATTCAGCACATCAGCCGAAGGCACGCCATAGGGCACTGTCATTTGCGCCACTCCGTCTTTCCAGCCAAACTTCATGACTTTGGCGCCTCGCCTGACAAAAATCATGATGCGGCCAAATTCTTTGTCGTCGTAGTAGCACTTCATTCTCACTCCTCTCCCCTGTTGTCGCGGCCCCACATCAGTTTCGAGCGCAGCACACGTGCAAACCGGTGCCCTTTGAGCATAATCACACGGGTTGGGAATGGCGCTTTTGCTATGCGCAGCGTGGTGCCGCTGGGCAAGTCGATGGTCTCGCCGTCCACACTCACCTGAAACATTCGTGCGCGACTGCGCACAGTCACCCGCAGCACCGATGTGTCGGCAAACACCACCGGGCGCATGGTGAGGGCGTGGGGCGAGATGGGCGAAAGCACAAAGCAGTGCGAGAGCGGATGAAGAATCGGGCCACCCACGCTCAGGTTGTAGGCCGTAGATCCCGTAGGGGTGCTCAGAAGCAGGCCGTCGCCATTAAATGTGGTGAGCGCCACATCGTCGAGGCTCACATCCACCTTAATGGTGGAGGAGGTGTCCTGGCGGAGCACCGCCACCTCATTGAGGGCGAAAGGCCGCGCCACGCTGTAGCCCGGAGGAGGCATCAACTGAAGCATCGACCGCTCCTCTATATCATAGTCGGCACAGAGCAGGCACTTGACCACACTTGAGGCCTCGCTGATGTCGGCTGTGGTCAAATAGCCTAAGTGCCCTGCATTCAAGCCTATGATTGGAATGCCCTGCGCCGCTACATCTTGCGCAGTGCGCAGGAATGTGCCGTCGCCACCGATACTGATGGCCACGTCGGCCGTCACACCTGAGCCTGCCGCAAACACCATCATCGGTGGAATAGTGTCCATTTCACGCCGCAAAAAATCCACATAGGCCTGCTCGCCCCACAGCTCCGCCCCCGAAGCGTGCAGGTCGGCAAGCAGCGCACTCACTCCTTGCAGAGTTTCGCGCTGAAATTCATTGCCAAAAAAAGCTATCTTCATTTTCAACACAATTCTTTTTCGTTCTGCAAAAAATCCGGGATTGGTCTATTTAAGCAAATTTTGCTTTTATTTCTCTCCAATTCTTTCTATTTTTGCAAATTAATATGAGGGTATGGCAAATATACGATTTTTTTCGCAAAACCACACCACGCGGTGCCATATCGCTTGTGAAAATATATAACTCAATATACACACACAGAGAGAGAGAGAAATGGTAAATTTAAGTGTAAATATCAATAAAGTGGCCACGTTGCGCAACGCCCGCGGCGGAAATGTGCCTAACGTGGAGAAAGTGGCTATCGACTGCGAGCGGTTTGGCGCCGACGGCATAACGGTGCACCCACGCCCCGATGAGCGCCACATCAAGCACGACGACGTGTTTGCGCTCCGTCCTCTCATACGCACAGAGTTTAACATTGAAGGGTACCCAAGCGAAGACTTCATGAAGCTGGTGCTCCTGGCGCGGCCTTCGCAGGTGACGCTCGTGCCCGACGCTCCCGATGCGCTCACCTCGTCGGCTGGTTGGGTGGTGGCCGACCATTTGGAATTCCTCACGGGCATCGTCGACCGCCTGAAAGAGGCCGGTATCCGCACCAGCATTTTCGTGGGCACTGACGAGGACAACATTCGCCTTGCCGCCAAAACGGGGGCCGACCGCGTGGAGCTTTACACCGAGCCATACGCACAAATGTACGCCACCAACCCAGAAGAAGCGGTGGCGCCTTTCACCCGCGCCGCAGAAGCCGCCCACAAGGTGGGACTCGGACTGAACGCCGGCCACGACCTGAACCTTGAGAACCTCAAGTACTTCAAGGAACACGTGCCTCACTTGCTGGAGGTGTCGATTGGGCACAGCCTCATCAGCGATGCCTTGTACATGGGCCTCGAAAACACCATCAAGGCCTACAAGGAATGCCTGAAGTAATGGAAGCAATTATTGTAAACATAAAAACCAAAAACTATAACTACAAAAAATGACAGCACTTAACATGATTCTGGCACAAGCTGCCACTGCGGCCAACGCATCAGCCACCACTGTGGCAAACGAGAGCTTATGGGACCTCACGCTCAAAGGTGGATGGATTATGATTCCACTGGCACTGCTCGCCATTGTGAGTATCTATATCTTCTTCGAGCGCACTATCGCCATTTCGGGCGCAAGCCATGAGAATAAGGACTTCATGCAGAACATAAAATCATACATCCACAACGGACAAATAGAAGAGGCCCGCAAACTTTGCCAGCGCACCAACTCTCCTTCAAGCCGAATGATTGAAAAGGGCATCTCGCGCATCGGGCGACCAATGAACGACGTGCTCGTGGCGGTGGAAAACGTGGGCAACATCGAAATCAGCAAGCTCGAAAAGGGCTTCTCCTGGCTCGCCACCACTGCAGCCGGCGCACCTATGCTCGGATTCCTCGGCACCGTCACCGGTATGGTGCAGGCTTTTATGGCACTGGCTGGCGCTGGCTCAAGCGCCAATGTGACTGTGCTCTCACAAGGCATCTACGAGGCCTTAGTGACCACCGTGGCCGGCTTGATCGTGGGCATCATCGCCATGTTTGCCTACAACTTCCTATCGAGCCGCGTCAACAAGGTGATGAACAAACTTGAGAGCAGCACCATGGAGTTCATGGACCTGCTCAACGAACCTGCAAAATAAAAAACTATCGCTAAGCATTAAAGAAAGATAATGGCACTAAAACGACAACACGAAACCCTGAGCGCCTTCAGCATGTCGTCGATGACCGACGTGGTGTTCCTGCTGCTGATTTTCTTCATGGTCACATCCACTTTTGTGTTTCCGTCGGCCCTTGAAGTGAACCTGCCACAGAGCAACCAGACCACACAGCTGAAGCCATCGAGCCGCATCTACATCGACAGCCTACAGCAAGTGTGGGTCACCGAGGCCGACTCCCTCAACGAAGGCACAGCGCGCCAAGTCGACGCCACGCAGCTTCAAGGTTTCTTACAAAGCGTGAAAAACGGCAGTGACGCCGACCACCAGTTCGTGGCTCTGCACGCCGACGAGGCTGTGTCGTACGGCAAAATCGTGGAAATCCTCGACATGGGCGCAAAAGTGGGGCTGAAAGTGGTGCTCGCCACAAAGCCCTCATCCACTGCATCTAATGGCAATGAAGCCACCGAACAAGACGACGTAACGCAACCCGCAGCCTCGGCTAACGGCGCTGCCTCACAACCCATTCAATGAACGAAAGAAAAAGTGAAATAATAGCCGCTATCATCACAGCCGTCATCACCCTGGCGGTGCTGCTGTTTATGCTCTGGTATGTGCTGCCCGGAGTGGAGATTCCGAAGCAGGAGCAGCCCTATGTGACGATGATGGAGGATGCCGGCGGTGACATGCTCGCCAAACTCGGCGAAACCCCCGATCCCACGGAGAGCGACACAAACGACGACAGCGAGCCCGAAACTGCCGAAAACACCGAAACGGGCAACCAGCCCGAAGGTGATGAGCTGCAAGACGCTGGCAAGGTGGCGCCTGAACCGCCTAAAAACATAACGCAGAACCACCCCTCGCCCATGAAGGTGAAGAAGGACGATAAGAAGCCTGAGCCGAAAAAGCAGACTGGCGCATCAAAGCCCAACCCGAAGCCCAACGCTAAAGCCTCCAACCAGCGCAGCCCTGGCGCGGCATCGCAGGAGTCGGAGACCGATAAACGTATGAAAAACGCTTTCGGCAGAGGCGCAGGAAGCGGCAAGACACAAGGCTCTCCCAACGGTGGCTCAAGCACAGGCGACATCAGTGGCCACGGCACCATCGGATCTGGCCTCGGTGGCTACACCGCCTCATACTGGGGTCGTCCACACAGCCGCTACGCAGGCTCAATAACCGTAAAGGTAACGGTCAATGCCCGCGGCAATGTAATCTCCGCTAAAGCGGTGAATGGCTCAGGCGAGGCCTGGCAGCACAAGGATGTGCGTGACTACTGCGTACGAGAATCACTTAAAAGCCGCTTCTCCGTGCCAACAAACCGCACAACCAACGGCGAAGGCACCATCACCTGGAAATTTAAATAGAGATTAGAAATTAGAAGAGATTAGAAGTTAATTATAGTGGCTTTTAGATTTTCTAAAAAATTATAGGCTCATTAGGAATATCACAAGCCCAATGAGCCTATTTTTCGTCGCAAACAGCTAATCCCTAACCTCTTTTACGAACCTGATGATGTCGGCTATCACCTGCGAGTCCACATCGTGGGGATTGCCCACATAGTCGAGGCTTTTCTCTACGCCGTCGCAAGGCTGAAAAAGGTGGTTAAGGGATGGGTAGCGAATAATTTTAGCTTGCGGCACAAGCGACTTGATGACGGATAGGTTCTGGTCGGCGTCCACTTGAGCATCAAGATCGCCATTGAGCGCAAGCATCGCCACGCGTCCGTTCTGTCCAATCTTCTTCAGCGCACCAGCAGGGTCGAGGCGAACAAAATAGCGATACCAAGGTGAAGTGAAGGCGTCTATTTGAGCATTGCGCACATTCACCGGCAATTCCGCCAACAGCATTTTCAGCTTGCGCGTCAGCACCGATACATTGTCCTCAGTATCAACGGCGGTAAACACAGCCTCCAGCGTCTCTTTCTTATCTTCTGTAAGTTCTTCACCGGTAACCAGCGCCACCTTTTCGTTCTGGCGCAGAAGCAAATCTTTACCTTTCACGGCAGGGGCAGCCAGCGTGACAATGAAGCGAGCACCCTTCTGTGCATTCAACACCGCGATCAGCCCGCCCTCGCTATGGCCTATGTAGCCCACACGAGACGAATCCACGCCAGCCATTCTTTTTAGGGCACACAGCATGGAATGTGCATCGGCGGCAAAATCGGCAGTGGTCTCCATGCCAGAAGCAGCAGTTGAGCGTCCAGCGCCACGGTCGTCGAAGCGAAGCACGGCTATGCCATTGCGCGCAAGGCTGTCGGCTATCTGGGCAAAAGGCTTATGGTCGCCAATGGTTTCATCGCGATCCTGTGAGCCACTGCCCGTGAGCATCACCACAGCCGGAAAAGGCCCGGCACCCTGCGGAAGCGAGAATGTGCCGGCTAAGCTCACACCACCACCAGCATCAATGGTCACCTCCGTCTCCTTATAGGGCTTAGGGGCAGCGGTGAGCTTCACCACACGTTTGAGATTGAGTGGAAAGTTCTGCCCCATCTGAGAGAATGTGCCGGCCATCTGACTGCCGTCGGCGCTCATCGCCGCCTTGTAAGAAGCACCAATGGCTGGCACAGAAACAGAGAGCGAGTCGCCGATCACAGAAGCCGTGCAAGGAATACCTGTGGCACCCTGCATCGGACTGTCGAGGGTGCAAGTATAGGCGCCACCATTGTTTTCAACATGAAGCACTAATTTCAAGCTTACAGCGCCCACGCTCAAATTACCCGACCACTCACCCTGAAAGTGGGCGGCAGTCGCAGAAAAGGAGACCACAACTGCCAACGCAAAAAACAAGATTTTCCTGGTTATCATTTATTTATTCATTTTGTAAAAATTATAAAAACAAAGGTAACAAAATTCTCTAAAACTTTTTTGACAGCCACCCTAAAAAAAGAGAGAGAAGACGCGACCCAAACAAAATGGCGCGCCTTCTCATTTTTAGCGTTCGCTATGACGGCAAAAACAGCGGAATGCTATTTCTCCCCTGCTATTATTTTTGTGGCTTCACGGGAGCCGTCGCTGTAAACAGTGATAACCACGTTCACGCCGTCAAACGGAGTGGCCGACACCATTCCATTCGGCGACACATAGGTCGTAGAGACTACACCCTTAGCCGTTGCCACGTCAGCCAGGCCAGAGGGCTCAAACATAGCCTCGGCAACTGCCGACGGATAGAAGTTATGTTTGCCGGCAATCACTTTCACTGTGATAGATCTTCCCTTTGGTGGATATACCGGATCGGTGGTGCTTTTGCCCGTGTCCACTGTGGGCTCGGTTCCATCGAGCGTGTAGTAGTAGGTCACACCGTCCATGTCATCGGCAAATGTGAGTCTGTTGGCATACGCATCGTATGAGATTGTAGGCTGTGGCACAGAATCGGGTACTGCTGCCACAGGAATGCGCTTCACAAATCCGCCATAGGTTGCCACCAGCGTGTCGGCCAGCACAGGAGCGGCGTCCATCCATAGCGTAGTGCCATCTTTGACGGAGAATGCTCCTGTGCCCTTCACCACGCTCCACACAAGGCCCTCGGCCTTATTGAGGCTAATGTCAGACTTGATGGAGTCGGCGCGAGAGTTGGTGTCGAAGAATGCCACGCTCAAGGCTCCGGCTTTTGCACCTGCCTCATCAGCAAAAGTTTTGAGAGAGGGGTATTGTCCTTTCTCGAACGACCAGTAGGTGGCGTCGAGCCCTTCGATTGGCTTGCCGCTCGTGAGCTCAGCGGTAGTCACGCCAAGGCCGCCGTCGTAAGTGGCGCCATGCGCGGTGGTGAAAGTGCTGAGCTGCCTATCGTAGTAGGAATATTCGAGAATTCCTTTTTTGTAGAGCTTGCCTATGCAGTTGCCTATCGTGTTGTCTTTGTCTGTGTTGTCGGTCCATAGCATACCCACGTTGAGCGTGGCCGACTGCATCACCTGAGTGGTGGTGCCATTGAACCATGCTTGAATACCGCCCACATATTTAGGCGCATGCACATAACCGGTGTTAAGCACATTCTTGAGCGTGCCAAAGTTGGTTTCCACAATTCCGCCTGCACTGTTGAGCTTGTTCCAAGCGTAGGAGTTGTTGATGTGCTCCACACCTACCTCACCAGCGTTTTGGCAATTCTCGATAGTTCCCTTATTGCATGCGGTGATACCGCCTGCGTTGAAATATCCGGCAGTAATTCTACCTGCGTTATAGCAGTCGCGCACAGTGCCCTTCTCGTTGTAGCCACAGATACCGCCCAAGTTGCCCGAGTGCGCCGTCACATTGGCGTAGTTACGGCAGTTCAGAATGGTGCCGTAGTTGTAGCCAACGAATCCGCCCACATTTGAGTAGCCAGTGATGTCGCCATAGAGGCGGAGGTTCTTAATCACGCCGTCTTCCTTCAGTATGCCCACAAATGCAATGTATTTCTTGCGCTGGTCGGTAGGGATGGTGCTGTCTGCAGCAAGCACACATCTATTGAGATACAGGTTGGTGACTTTGTGGCCATCACCATCGAGTGTGCCTGCAAATCCATAGGTGCGCGAGTCGTTGATACCGATACCCACAAAGTTAGGGTCTTTTTCAAGGTCAATGTCGTCGGTAACCTTAAAATAAGTGCCTTCAAACGACAGCAGATTATTGGTGGTGGCCGATGCAAGGGTCATCAAGTCGGCCTTGTTCTTGATAAGATAAGGCTCGGCCTCGGTGCCTTTACCCTCAAACAGGCTGGCAGGCGCAAGCTTTATCACAATCTGCTTCTTCACATTGCCAGAAGATGCCACAAGCGTGTCGGTGGACACAGAGCCTGTGAGATGTATGTTGCCCTTGCTGTCGATGTTCACACCTATGCCCTCGGAAGTGGCCACTCCGCCACGCAGCACTTGCCACTTCACAGAGTTGAGCGTGCTGGCAGTGAAGTCGGTGCTCACTTGCGCCACACTCTGGTTGTCGTCGGCCAATTGCATGGGAGCGGCTGCCACATAGGCGGCGGCACTTTTCTCCAAGCCCTTGAGGCGAGGATACCTTCCAGCCTCAATCACCCACACAGAGTCGGCGTAGCCTTCAAGAGTGGCTGCGGTGAGCTTTGAAGTGGGCAGTGCGCCGTCAAGGTCCTTATAGCTGGGATTGATTTGTCTGTCAAAATAAGCATTGGTCACAGCCGGAGCCTTGCCCAATGTGGAGGCGTCGAACTTTCCGATGAATGGCATATATGCCTCGGAGGAGGTGGATTTAAACACGCCAGAGGCAAACACATTGGTCAGTTCATTCTGATTGCGATGCCCCTCCACGTCGTAAGTGTTAAGAGCCACACCCACAATTGCACCCGTGCGTGTGCCACCTGTCTCAAGATTACCGGCAAAGTAGCAGTCCCTTACTATGGAGCCCTGGATGCCGCCCACCACGCCGCCAAGGCCTGATGCCGAAACGCCATTCGTGGGCGTATGGATAGTGCCAATACCGAAGCAGCGCTCTATGATGCCCTCGCTGCTCACGCCAGCCACAAGACCCGCATATTCGCCATTGTAGGTTGGCACCACGTCGCCACTGAAATAGCTGTCGGAGAGCCTTCCCCCGCGCTCATAACCGAGGAAACCTACCACTCCGCCCACAGAGGCCGTCTCCTGCGTGGAGGTAGCTGTGACAGTAGTGTTGGTGGCCACCAAGTTTTTAGCAGGCCATCTCAGCACACCAAACACGCCACCCACTTGCGACGCGCCTGTCACTTTACCTGTGAAGGAGACGTTACTTGCCGGCCCTGACGAGCCCGACACACCGCCAGCGCAATAGACGCCCTTCACATCACCGTTGGTGACAGTGATATTTTCAAGCGAGCCTTGGCAATAGGCCGCCACCGTACCGGCATACATGTATTGGTCGATAATCTTTGGGTTGGTGAGCTTCACATTCTTGATGCTTGCCACCGTGTCCACTGCACCGAACAGCGCAGCATCGCCCGCTTTTCCACTGCTTACATAGAGGTTGGATATCACTTTGTTGCCACCATCATAGTGCCCGGCAAAGCGATACACTTCATCAAATCCGCCGATAGGAGGGAAATTGATGCCATTGAGATTGATAGCCTTGGTCTGCTTGAAGTATTTGCCTTCAAAGGCCTTATAGCATCGAGCCGAAGCCTGTACGCCCGACACATAGTTCACACTGTCTGACAGCGCGAGCAGGTCGGCTGCCGTCTCTATGAGCCAGGGGTCGTCTGCCGTTCCGGATCCTTTCCAGCCCACCTGTGTCTGGGCCGCCGGATACTTGATTGCAAACGGCAGCTGTATTTCGGAAGAGTTGGCGCGGAAAGTCCATGCGCCAGATGGGGTGCAAATGGTCCAGTTGCCCCAGCTGAGCTTGTTGCCGTCGGTAGTGCCGGTGGTTGGCGCGTGGGTGTAGATAAGCCCTTGAGCATAGTCGGCCTTATAGTTGTAGAAATACTGGTTGTTGGAGGTGAACAGCACTTGCGGACGTATGGCGAGCGTCTTGTCGCCTTTAACCTGCACCCTGAGCATACAGCTGTAGCCCGCCAGGTTGTAGATGGCGATTTCATTGTCGGAGGTCTGCTCCGCATACACGCTGTGGGTGACACTTGTCACAACGTTTGCCGTGTCGAGCGAAGCGCTGGTCATTTGTGCGTTGGCGCTGATAAATTTCGAGCTTTCCAGCGTTCCAAACGTATAGTTCTTGTAATCGCCCGTTGTAATCAGCACACACCATGGCCGAAGCGTGAGCACGCCATTTTCCACCACGCCATTGACGGTGGAGGTGGTGTCGAAGCTCTTCAAGTCGTCAGTGACGCTCGCCAGCACGCAGCGCCCGTATTTGTCGGAATTATAGGCGGTCTGCACCGGAAATGCCACTTCGCCTGTGGCATGGTTGAGCCGTCCCTTGATGGTTTGGCCCATGGCGTTGAAGTTACCGATTTCAATAGTGGAGTCTCCAAGGGTCACCTGGGTCTGGTGTGACGCGCTAAACACCCCGCCCGATGCGTAGTTGATCTGTATCACGGGGTTGGAAAAAGGTGAAATTTCTCCCACCCTGCGGGGCGGGGCGCTCCGCTGTGCAAGACGGTGGCTTGCCACTGTGGCCGCCTCTACTTTCTGCAATTCCGCTGCGCCATGGGCAAAAATTGCGCGCTGTCCCAGTTTCTGCTCCAGGGGACGCTGTGCACGCCCTTGCTCCGCATCGAAAAAAGGCGGATTGGCAGCCCGCACACTGAAGCCTGTGCAAGCGACTGCCACAAACGCAATCAGCTTGTAAAATTTTTTCATAAGCGATTCTGAAGTCCGCAACACTTTGGTTAACATTCTTTTTATAACCCTACCCAGTACTACAATTTGACTTGAGGGGGCCGTGTGCGAAATCCACTCGCTTTAGTGTTGCTTAATCAAGCAGCGAACTCAGCAACAGCCACGACAAAAGTAATAAAATATAACCAGAAATCACAGTATTCGTAAAAATAATTCCATAAAACAGCATTATTAGTATCGGTTTATTACATCCTGTCTTGCTTGACGAATATAAAAAGAGGGCAAACAGTCCACTCATTCAAAGGGCGGTAATTTATAATCGGTAATTTCAAATCATTCTTGATATTTTTCGTACCTTTGTGAGTAAAACAAATGAAGCCTTCAAGATTATGAGTGAAAACTATATAGTTTCGGCAAGGAAGTACCGCCCGGCGAGTTTCGCAACGGTGGTGGGCCAGCAATCGCTCACCCACACGCTCAAGTCGGCTATCGCCAGTGGCAAACTGGCACACGCCTACCTGTTCTGCGGGCCGCGTGGCGTGGGTAAGACCACCTGTGCGCGTATCTTTGCCAAAGCCATCAACTGCCAGCACCTCACCGCCGACGGCGAGCCGTGCAACGAGTGCGAGTCGTGCCGTGCGTTCAACGAGCAGCGATCCTACAACATCATTGAGCTCGACGCCGCCAGCAACAACTCTGTGGACGACATTCGCACCATCGTGGACCAAGTGCGCATTCCGCCGCAAGTGGGAAAATACCGTGTGTTTATCATCGACGAGGTGCACATGCTCACCACAGCGGCCTTCAATGCCTTTCTGAAGACGCTTGAGGAGCCACCCGAATACGCCATCTTTATCTTGGCCACCACCGAGAAGCAGAAAATCATACCCACCATTCTGTCGAGATGCCAAATCTACGATTTCGCGCGCATCAAAGTGCCCGACATCGTGGAGCAGCTGAAATACATCTGCCAGGACCGCGGCGTGACCGCCGAAAATGCAGCCCTTAATGTGATTGCGCAAAAGGCCGACGGGGCCATGCGCGACGCGCTGTCGATTTTCGACCAGGTGGCGGCTTCGTGCGAGGGCAACATCACCTACCAGGGCGCTATCGACAACCTCAACGTGCTCGACCACGACTACTATTTCCGCCTCGACGAGGCTTTTCTAAAAAGCGACATACCCGCGGCGCTGCTCATCTACAAGGAAATCCGTGAGCGTGGCTTCGACTCACAGTTCTTCATCAACGGTCTGGCACAGCATTTCCGCGACCTGATGGTGGCAAGCAATCCACAGACTGCGGCGCTGCTGGAAATGAACGATGAAGTGGCTCAAAGATATGTGCTTGAGTCGCAGAAATTCGCGCCCACCTACTTCTACCGCGTGATGGATCTGTGCAACTTCTGCGACCTCAACTATCGCGATGCCAGCAACAAGCAATTTCTGGTGGAGCTTACGCTTATCAAAATTTGCCAACTGCTGAGTGGCCCGATGCCTCCTGCCGGCGGCGACCAGCCTCCCGTGAAGAAAATGCAGACTCCCCAAGCCACCGTCACACAGACTTCACCTGCACAGCCTTCGACTGCCACACCGCAAGCGCAAGTCGCACCATCTATCGCCTCGTCGCCATCTATACCCTACAAGCCCATGGGTGGTGGTATAGTGCCACAGCAGCCTACCGCCGCCCAGCAGAAGCGCCGCCCAGCAGAAAGGGCGGTGCCTCATATCTATATCAACAACAAGGAACTCGCCGCAGAGGAAGCGGCAAAAAAGGAGGCCACAAAAAAGACCCAAACCGCCACCACATTCACAGAGAACAAGCCCATCACCCCCGACCAACTCGCGCAAGCTTGGCTCGCCTACGCACAGGCGCACCCTAAAGATGTGATTGTGGCCAACGCCATTCGCCGCGCCGCGCCCACGCTGGTGAGCGGCACGCACTACAAAGTGATGCTCGCCAATGAAGGGGAGGCCGGGTTTATGCAAAATATGATGCCCGACATTCTCAATCACTTGAGAAACACTCTCCAAAACAGTACCATCACCATGGATATCGAACTCGACAAGACCATAAAGACACCCAAAATCATGACCGAGCGAGAACTCGTGAACGACCTCATCTCACGCCGCCCCGAATTCAAGCAGCTCATCAGCGACTTCCAGCTCTCCATCAAATAAAGCACATTTGTGAGCACGTGTAAAAGTGGCCATGGTGCGCATGGCCATAGGCGTCCGTGAAATATCACCACCTTACTTCCATTTCCTATTTTTTCTGACGTTTCTTGCACCTATTAGGCGGCTCAAGCCAAGCGCATACTCTCAAATCCGGGATCAGCGAATAATCAGGATTTTGGTCACGGCAGCCTCGCTCCCGTCGGCCTGCGACATAAAGACGAAGTAAACGCCACTTTTAGCGCGCTCAGCGCCATCAACGGTGCCGTCCCAGGTGCAAGTGCCTCCCACACTTTTCAGCTGCTTCACCACGTTGCCAGAAGCGTCGGCAATCTTCACCAGCGAATTATCCATAAGTCCGCTAATGGTGATCAGTCCGTAATAGTCGGGGCGCACAGGGTTGGGATAAACCGACACACCACTGAAATTACTGCCTGCGGCGGCACTGGCGGTGCGGTAAACCATCATACCGGCGCTGGTGGTCACATACACGGCATTAGAATAAGGGTCGCAGCACACACGATACACCACATCGCTCAGCAGCGGACTGTTGTCGGCGTTGAACTGGGAAATCACGGTAGTGCCGTCGGCACTCGTCAAAAACAAGCCCGACCCGTTTGTGCCAAGCCATTTACGGTTGGCAGCGTCCACAGCGATGTGCGACACGCCGATGCCGTTGAGCAAGTAGTCGGCAAGGTTTGTGCCGTCGTTGCGCGGCACCTTTATGCGGTTCAGCCTGAAGTCGCTCTTGAAGGCATCTGCAGGGTTAAACACCAGCACGCCAGCGTTGGTGCCCATCCACACAAGTCCGTTCTGATCCTCCACAAGGGTGTAGATGTAGTTCCACGACACGGCGTTGCCATCCTGGTCATAGAGCGAACCCGAAGAATAGGCCCTGGTCGATGGAGAGGAGGATGGCGTGCCGCCATCATTGATAAAGAACAGCATACCGCCATATTCTCCACTCGAAAACACCTTCAGGTTACTGTTACGCAGCACCAGAAGCGAGGAGAACTTGCTCGCTTTAGCCTCTGGCACATTCACCGTTATCCAGTCGGAGGCAGTGACAGACTTCTGCTCCATCTTGGCTTTTGGAAGCACGAAGAAGTTCTTGCCGATGGGTGCGCTCGACTCCGCCGCCCACAAGTTGCCCCCTTTGTCGATAGCGATAGTGGGATGGCAGTAATAACCCTGCATAGCGTGCTCCATGGGAGAGTTCTCCCAGTTGTAGTTGTTCACCACCTTGCCGTCGGTCACTTTATGAATGCCGTTCCACCAGTTGCCCATATAATAGGTGCCGCTCTCGGTGGTGGAGAACACGGGGTAGAAGCTGCCGCCGTTCTCAATGACGGGCGTGGGTGTGACGTCAGCCACCGTCACGCCGTCGTATGTGTTCACTCCTGTGGGCAGACTTTGGTCGTTGACAAAGGCGTTAGGGCCAGTGCTGGAGATGTAGAGCAAGCGCTGGTCGGTGTTGTAGGTAAGGTAAAACGGGGTAGCAAACGACAGTGCCGCCGGCTTATAGTAGTTGGCGTTGTCAGATGCAATGTGGAGGCCATTCTCACCCACTGCCCACAGCGTGCCGTCGCCGCCCTTGTAGGCGCTATACATCTGCTTTCCGCCGTCCACTTTTGTGAGGTTGTCGCCCGTAGCGTCGAGGGTGAGATAACAGTCGGCCGAAAAACAGTTAAGCAGGTATCCCTTTGGCGTGGCCTGCACATTATCGGCCTTGTAGGGCTGCGACTCCATCGGTATCAGCGACAGCTCCCCTGCCTCGTTCTCCTGCGCGGAAGCAGTGAAAGTCCAGCCAGTGCAAAGTAGCAGCCGCTTGTCGGCCACCACGCGGAGCCGTCCGCTGTCGTTGTTGAGCGATCCGCCCACTTTAGGCATAGAGCCAATGGTCTCATAATGCTTGTCCACCTTGCCATATCGAATGTCGGAGCCCTGGCTCAGCAGCAGAAAGTCGGCCATCTCCGCCACGGAATTCACCTTTTCACCGAAAATCCGCGACTCAAGCACCTCCCACTTCTTGTCGTTCAGCACCACATAGCCAAAGTCGGTGGCCACGTACACACGCCCCTGCTGGGTAAAAGTCACGTCGTTCACCGTCTTTGAAAGCGTGAGCGAGGCCGCCTTGATTTCGGGCATATTAATCACATCGCCATCGCTGGTGATCACGTCGATGTTGGAATTGTCATACACCACCATCAAGTAGTCTCGATAGTCATTGTAGTAAATGTCGCTAATCGTCACATCATTCAAGTAGTTGGTGCGGTTCAGGCTCTCGTTCTCTTTAGTGTCCTTGTCAAAACGGTAAAGGCTTCCGCTCGACAGGTAGTACACCATGTCTCCAGCATCCACCACATTCTGTATTTTAGAGCCCAAAAACGATGGCAGAACCTGCCACCCGGCGGCAAAGGCTTGAGCCACGCCCACAGCCGCCATTATCAGCGAAAATATCCTTTTCTTCATATTCATAGGTCGTGAAAATATTACACCAGCGCGTACGCATAGGCGCACCCACTCTGCAATAATAACGCCCTACCCTCCTAAAAAATTGCACCTCAGACAAAAAAAAGGCGCTGCAGAAAGTTCAGTGGGGATAAACATTAGCAAGACAGCACCCAAAGCACAGAGAATAAGGGCGGCGGCGGAAACTTGGAACCCCAAGTCTCTGCCGTCGCCCTCAATCGTTATGCGGCAAATGTGAACTATGCGCTAATAGGCAAGACGAAGACCTGTTTTGGCGTCATTGCGAAAACAACTGGCACGCACCGAGATGCGGCAGAGCACTGAGAAAGCGCCCGAATAACCGCCACGGGCCACATGCGCATCGCCCGTTGCCGGGCCTGTAGGGTTTGTCTGCGGCTTTAAGCTGTAGTCTCCTCTCCAGTCGGCGCACCATTCCCTCACATTGCCGGTCATGTCGTAGACGCCTAATTCATTGGGGGCTTTAGTGCCCACAGGGTGCAAATCCCTGCCACTGTTGCCATAATACCATGCCACCTCATTTATGTCATTGCTCCCGCTGAATTTATAGCCTTTCGATTTGTTGCCGCCGCGGGCCGCATACTCCCATTCGGCCTCGGTGAGAAAGCGAAATTTCTTGCCGGTCAAAGCGTTTAGCTTATTGATGAAGGCCTGACATTGCCCCCAACTCACATTTTCTACCGGCAGACTGTCGCCTATCTGGTTTGGCGTATAGAATGAGCCCATTACGGCTTTCCACAGAGCCTGGGTCACCTCAGTCTTGCCGATGCGGTAGTCACTGAGCGTGACGCGGTGCGCAGGAGCTATGAATTGCTGTTTCATGATTGGATCTTCGTCGGCAGGGTCGCCGTCGCGCTGCGGCAGGCTGCCCATAGTGAAGGTGCCGCCCGCCACATGCACCATCTCAAACGCCACGCCGTTTACCACAATCGTGTCGTTGGGAAGCTGCGCTTTTTTCACCGTGCGCTGCGCCACTGTGCCAGTGGCCGACTTCGCTTTCGCGGTTTGCTTCGCCACATTTTTTGTCCTCGCTTTCCGCGTTTGCGCCTCTACGGCAGCCACGCAAGCCACGCAAGCCACGCAGGAAAGCATCAATAATATCCGTTTCATTTTCTATAAATTAATTCTGTAATCAACTAATTTTATGTTGTATTGCCACACAAAAAAAAGGGAGCGCCATCACTGTGGCGCTTACATAGGGCGAGAGTCTTATGCTGGTGCGAAAGATGGATCAATCGCCAGTGTGGAACACAGGAAGCTCACGGCTCAGGCTCTCCTCAAGGGAAATGAGCGTCTCGGTGGCCGCAACGCCCGAAATGTGCTGAATGCGGTCGTTGAGCAGCTCCATCAGGTGCTGGTTGTCGCGCGCATAGAGCTTCACGAGCATCGTATACGGACCAGTGGTGAAGTGGCACTCCACTATCTCCGGTATCTTCTCAAGCTCAGGCACCACGGTGCGATACATAGAACCACGCTCCAGCCTTATGCCTATGTAGGTGCAGGTGGTGTAGCCCAAGGTCTTGGGGTCGACATGGTAGCCCGACCCTGTGATCACTTTCATGTCTATCATGCGCTGTATGCGCTGGTGCACGGCAGCGCGCGACACGCCACACTCTTGCGCCACATCCTTTGAGGGAATGCGCGCATTTTTCATTATGATCTGAAGTATTTTTCTATCAAGGTTGTCAATACGCTCCATCGTATCAATTTTTAATTGTTTTTTGTTATCACAAATTTAGCAAGTTTTTCTGGAAAACCATTCAAAATGTCGGAAATATTGCATAGGGAAGTGCATTTTTTGCAAAAACTCCCCAAAAAACAAGCCAGCGCCTCACTCTTCACTATCTTTTTGTCATCTCTATCAAAATTTGCCAGCGTTAGCACAGCCATTCTCTTGGCGGCAAAACTTTTTGCCGATGTGAAAATATAATAGTACTTTTGCCGATAAAAATTCTATAAAAATTTATTTAACTACTATCACTCAACATTTTAATTAATTATGAACAAACATCTACTTTCCTTTGTGGCCCTAATGGGCATTGGCTTGTGCGCTAACGCTGCCGACGCGGTGGAGGTGCTTCAGTCAAGAAACCTCGCCAACGGTGTAACCCAGCAAGAGGTGAAAAATGAAAAAGGCCAGCTTTACCGCCGTTATGTGGGCGAAAATGCTCCAAAAGGTGTAAAATCAAACGCCGACGCCACTTCGTCTGACAATGCCACCCAGCTTTTCTACGAGAGCTTCGAGGGATTTGCCACCGAGGGCAAGGACCTGAACTGGATTCCTTCCACCTGGTCGAAGAAGATTGCCCCGGGCAACGAGCCAACTGCCGAGATGATCTCGCACAACATCAACAACTCTTGGTATTGCTACTACACCGGCGACGGAAATTTTACCCCAAAATCGACCGACGGCGAGTGCGACGCCTTTATCCACTACGGCTACGAGAACAAGCAGTATGGTGTGAAGCCTGTGGCTCAGGACGAGTGGCTCATCACCCCTACTATCCAGATGAAAGAAAGCGGTGAGCACTATCTCGACTTTCTTTTAGCTGCCAGCTATTTCGACTGCTACGACGTGAGCAACGACTGGGACTGGACCACCATGGCGTTCAGCAAGCGCGTAAAGGTGAACACCATGAAGGTGATGGCCTCTACCGACGGTGGTGAAACATGGCAGCAGGAATTCGATCTCGTGGACGATGTGCTCGCCTCTTTGACCGACCGCCAGTGCTACGACACAGAGTTCACCACCTACTTGCGCTATCAAGTGAACGTGAGTGAACTGGCCGGAAAAAATGTGAAATTCGCTTTCCGCTATGTCCGCAACGAAGGCGACTGGGTGGGCAACTCAATGGCTGTGGACGCTGTGAAGGTGCTTCACAAGGAAGCCTCATCGGTGAATGATGTGAAGAAAGACTACACCTTTGTCACCAAAAACGGCAATGTGTTCTCCGTGAGCGGCAATGCCAAAGCGGTGGACGTGTACAACGTGGCTGGACAGAAGATGGCCAGCGTGGCTCTTTCCGCTAATGGCACTATCGATGCTTCGGCTTGGGCAGACGGCATCTACATTTTCCGCTTCTCCGACGGCAGCGCAGTGAAAGTGGCTAAATAACACGTCCTCTTTCCATAAGACTTTAAGCTAAAAATAAACGACCAGCTTGGCGAATGCTATACTGCCAAGCTGGTCGTTTATTTTATGCCGTGAGAGCCTTGGGGGCTACTGCTGCAAAATGCGGTTGATAAGAGCCGTCACATCGCTCACGTCGATTGTGCCATCAGCGTTGAAGTCGAAAGTATCGTCTTTCTCCACCACACCAAGAATCATATTGATCTGGTTAGTCACATCCGTCACGTCATAACGCTTCACCTCTGCCTTTTGGGTCACTTTCAGGGTAATGGTGTCGAACCCGTCGGTAAGCGTAACGTTGGCCGTGCGGCTCTTCACGCCTTGAGGCAATGCGTCGTAGCCGATTTTCAGCGTGTCGAGCGTGAGGCCGTTCTGCTTGTTCAAGATGCGGCACCAGCCGGCATCCACCACTGGATCCTTGTAGCCAAACACGGAATACACCTGCTGCTCAGCCACTCCAGCCTGGGCAGGAACCACCACCTCATCAGTGCCCACAGGAAGTGTGGTGATGACGGAGTGAGCCACCATCGGGAAAATGTAGTAGCTGGTCTGACCGCCTTCTCCGCCCTGGAAATAGCCCGTGAGTGGAGCCCATTTGCCTTTCTTAAGCATATAGGCAGTGTTGCCTTCCGTACGGAATTTAGCCATGGCAAACGACACGTTGCACGAGTCGTTCCACTCTGGAATGCCGTCTACGGTGAACCAGAACTCGTCATTCACCATTTTAGGCTTCGTGAACTGGAATTCCGTGCCCACTAAATTGGAGCCATTCACATCGAGTTCAAAGGTGCTCCACCATGCCGACTCAAGTTTCTCGCCAGGCAGTCCGTTCTCGCTCTTACGCAGATGCACACCAATGTTGGCGATTTGGTCGGTCACACTCGTGGCCTTGTTTGTCACAAAATAAACGTAGGCACCATACACCACCAATGGGCGTGAGGGCTTGGAGAAACGCTCGCCATATTCGGTGATGCCCATCTTGTTGCTTCCAGGGAAGGTGCCTTCGCCTAAATCGTAGGTGACAGGCACATCGCCCGGCATAATGTTATTGATGATGGCGTCGTATTCTGCCGTCACATCCACCATGTCTGAGCTGCTGCCGTGCTGGTTCTCCACTTGAAGGATAGCCGTCTGCTTGTGCAGATAGTCGTAGCTCACTTTCGGGTTCTGACTGGTGGAAGTGGATGGCGACGCACCGGTGAAGGTCCAGTCCCACTTGGTGGGGAATCCTGTTGACGCGTCGGCATATTGCACGGTGGCCAATGGTGCCACCAAGGGCAGGTGGGTAGTGGCCTCGCGGAATGTGGCTGGAGGCAGAATGTGAGCCTCAGGCGCCTTTCCAGTAACGGTGACAAAGCCATTTCGGGTGACCGATGAGCGGTTGCCCTGCGCGTCAATCACCACAAGACTCACATCATAGGAGCCATCGGCCTTGTAATATACTTGTGGATTCTGCTCCTTCGACTCGGCAGGTGTACCGCCAGGGAACGACCACTGCCACTGCACAGGCTCACCCTGCGAGAGGTCGGCAAACTTCACCACCTCGCCTGTGCCCACATGCACGCCATCAATCAACGACACACCGGTCACTTCCAGGCCATCGATAGCATAGTCAGCCATGTAGCCACCTGTCTTAAATGTGTCGGTGGTGCCAGGTCCGTAAGTGAAGCGAATCTTCACCTTCTGTCCAGCAAAAGCGGCTAAGTCGGCCTCCACCAGGTGCCAAATGTTGCCCGAATGACCCGACTCCATCGCACTATTCCACAATTCGGTGGAGGTGGCGAAATCATCGGTCGAAACGCTCATGGTAAGCACAGCATAGTCGTTCATCGACTCGCTGAACTTCACATAGGCATGCAGCACGCCATTCGACGGCACAGCCACTTCTGCGCTGGTGGCGGTGCCGATAGCGCGGCGGAACACCTGATACGGGCCCTCCACATAGAGCGACTGCACATCGGCTGCGTAGATGGAGTTGAACGCTTTGTTCTTCAGCGACCACTTCACATAGCCGTCGGCATCACCCGCAAGCGTCCAGCTTGCCGATCCTTGGTCGAAACCATCGCTCCACACCGTCTTCTGCGACGACGCGCCTTGCACACTGAAGGCGGCCTTTAGTTCGCCTGTGGCTTGGGCACGCACACGCCGTGGCATTGACACAGATGCCGCGCGAGCTACCTTCACAGAGGAGAACGCCGGGCGAGCTGCCGCATTGCGTACAGGCTCTGCCACCTGCGCCTGCACCGATAAGGCTGCAAGCGCTATGGCAAAGGCTGATAAAAACACTTTTCTCATACTCTTTGGTTATTTTTTGTTATCAACAATTATTTCACGAATTTAACACGACTCACATTGCCGTCGGCAGTAACCACTGTGGCCACATACATGCCTGGTGCAAGATCCGACAGATTGAGCTGCGCCTCCACTTCGGCCTGCGCCACCACTGTGCCATTCACACCGTACACGGTCACACGGCCTGGCTGAGCAAGAATCAGGCTTTGAGCCTTTTGGCTGTAGATGTTAGCACCCAAGCTGACGGCCTCGGTGATACCCGTAGGCACCACGCGCTCAATTTTCACATTCTTCACGTAGATACCCCATGGATCGGTGGCCTTTTGCTGGAAGCCAATGTGGTAAATACCCTCTGCCTCCACGGTGAAATTAACAATGCGGGTCTCAAACATAGAGAAGGCGATGTCCTTGTCGGGGTACTGTGCCACCACGGCTGCGTCGGCATAGTTGTCGCCATTGGCAAGCACCACATTGTAGGCGTCGCCGTATCGGCCACTGTAGCCATGCACGCTGTAAGTGAGCGTGTGGTTGCCTTTCACGGTGTGGAAAGGTGGAGTGAACGCGGCATCGCCGTCCTTAGCATTGAATCCAGTGGCCACAGCAGCGTTCTTGGCGTTGTAGCTCCAAGTCTTGCCGTCGGCGTTGGCATCGTAGAATTCCCAGATGGCGGCATCGTCCTCGCTGTCGAGCGATGTCTCGTAAGGCAGCTCAAGTGCCTCACCGAGCACGATGGCATTGGTCTGCGCCTCGGCACTCACATCGTCGCCCACTTTAGCCACAATGGTGTAGCTATACTTGGCAAGGGGCAGCACGGAGTTGTCGGTATAGGTGGTGGCTTTTGTCCCCTCAGCCACCACAGCGTCGTCGGGCTGGCGAGTGATGGTATAGGTCAGCGCATCGGTGTCGATATAACCGCCATTCACGCCGGCAGTGACAGTGTCGAAAGTGACCACTGGGTGGCCGTCAGTGAGCGCGAGTGTGGCGTTTGCCGGGGCCATAGGCAAGTCTTTGCCCACCCAGCCAGTAGTGGCTGAAGCTACAGCGCTACGGTTCTTTCCCACGAAAGCATACGCCTTGTAGGTGTATTTTCCTGCCACCTCAAGCGAGTCGGTGTAAGTGACAGCTGCGCCCACCTGTGGAGCATCGAAAGTGTGTATCAAGTCATTCCCACGATAGAGTTCCACCTTATCGAGTGCCTCAAGAGCGAGATTGCTCTCAGTCTTAGTCGGGTTCACCCAGCTAACGTTGGCTGCCATAGCGCCCTTATCGGCTGCCACAGCCTTAAATTCGTTCACAGCAGCAGGTATTACCTCCGCCTCCTTCACGCTGATATTGTCGAGATAGATAGAGTAGTTGTTGCTCTCGCCCGTCACGTTGAAGCCAAAGTTGAAGCCACCGTTAGATGGTGCGGTGAAGTAGGCGGTCTTGTTTTCCATAATGGCGGTTTGAACGAGTTCACTGAAAAGCTGGGTGGTCTGTGCCGCCACGCTGTCGCCCTTGCCTACATACACCGTGAGCTGCTTGTAGCTCGACGAGCTCACGGCATTCTCCAGGCCAGCGCTGAATTTCAGCTCATAGGTCTTGCCAGCCTCCAGAGTGACGGGAGGAGTGATGAGCCACTGGTTGGTGTTGGAGGATGAGCCCCAGTATTCAACGCACTTTTTAGAAGAATTGTATTTCCAGGTGCGAATGCCGCCGGAAAGGTTCAGAATAGTGAACATATCGAGCGACGACGCGTCGTCGAACGTTTCGCTGTAAGGCACCGACAGGCCCTCGCCTGCGCGTACGGTCACGCTCTCTGCGGCAGCGCGATGGCCGTCGGCCTGCGCCTGCACACTGTATCTATAATTGCCTAATGAGGTCACGTTGTCTTCAAAGGTGGTACCGGCAAAGGCTTCGCTGAGCACCTCCGAATCGCGTGTTATGCGGTAAGAGAGCGCGTCCCAGTCCACATAGCCGCCATTTGCGCTCTCGGTAGGGGCCGTGTAGGTGAGCGTCACTTTGTTACCCTCCACATTGGCGGAGAGGGCGGTCACGGGCTTAGGCGTGTCGTTGCCAATCCAGCCACTGGTGGCTGTTGGTGCAGATCCCAACGCTTCGCCATCTTCATTATAGGCCACCACTGAATAGGTGTAGCGGCCAGGCAGGGTGATATCGTTGACCACATAGGACATGGCCTCCCCTTTGGCGCCGGAGAGGGTGGCAAGCACATCGGTGCCATGCTTCACCTTCACCCCGCTAAATTTGGCAAGTTCATTGCCATCGCTGTCCTTGGTGGGGTTAGTCCATGTGAGCGTGGCGGTCATGGCACCATTTGCGCCAGCCGTTACGGTGAGGTCGGAAACCTGTGCCGGCACAGGAGCCACCTTCTTCACCACAAACTTCTGGAAACCGCAGTCGCCCATATAGCTTGAGGAAGTCAAGTGAATGGCAAAGTGGTAGTTGCCTGCATCGGTCACTAAAACCGTGCCAGTGGTGGCGGTATAAAGCTTACTCTTGTAGGCATTGTTGGAGGCAAACACTGTGGTTTGCGCCTCAACGGTGGGTGCATTGCCGAAAGTAAGTTCAAACGCCTGCTTGTCGGAACTGTAGGTTGAGCGTTGCACCACATATCCGCTCACCTCATATTTGCCAGGCTCGAGATACAATGACGGAGAAATCAGCCAGTCGTTGGCCGCATTCTTCTTGTCTTGAGGATAAAGCGCCTCGGAGTCCTTATAGCCCCAGGTGTTGGCACTCGTGGCCGAGTTGGCGTCGATCACCGTCCAGCTGGCGAAGCTCGCCTCGTCGGTGATTTCAAGCGTGACCGGAAACGTGGTTTCGGCCAAGCCCGCTGTGGCTGTCAGAAGCACAGCCACCATACTAAAAAGTAAATGTTTCAGCATAAGTCCGTTTGTTTATGTTATATAATTGATATGTTTGCTTTCAAAATGGCAATTCTATACAGAATACAAAATTACGATATTTTTGCTTCACAAAAGAACAAAAGAGAGAAAAAACAGGACGAATTCCTTTTAAATGTCGTTTTTTAGGCAGAAAAACAACAACAAAGGAAGAAAAACAGGCGTTTTAGTGATAGATTCGCATTTTTTCACTCGCAATTTATTGCATTTATCATGCCATTTTTCTAATTTTGCGCATCTAAAACAAAACTTAGACTGTTATGAAACAAACATTTACGCTCTTATTCATGCTTCTGACAGGAATAGTGGTGAGCGCACAGAGCTTCCCATACCTGAGCATGAAAACCACCGACGGCAAGGAAACCACAATGAACGCCGACAACCTGAAAATCGTGTTCACCGACGGCAGTTTGATTGCCACCGATGCAAACGGGACGTCAAACTCTCTGGCCATGGGCAGTATGGCAAGTATGCAGTTCACCGACACCGCTGGCTCCGACACGCAGAAAGGCGACGTTAACCATGATGGTGCCATCGACGTGAGCGATGTAACCGCTATTATTTCAATGATTTTGGGCAACGTGACTGCCGACCTCGCTTCTGCCGACCTCGACAATAGCGGCACCATCGACGTGACTGACGTGACCACGCTCATCAACCTCATCCTCAACCAGAGCGTAAACGCAGAATCCACCGCACAGCAAACCCTGTGGGTGCACACCAGTGACCACACCCTGTGGGCGTTCACTTCTTCACAAACTGGAGTGATGACTTTCGAAAGCGGAACATCACTCACGGTGCAAGGCAAAACTTTCACGGTGGACGACATCGACAGCATCACCGTGGAAGCCAACAAGGTGGACGACTACTCCGTGCTCGTGAGCTATGCCGGTGAAAGCGCCACAGCCACCGTGAGCGGCAACATCGCGGCACACATCACCACCAATGTGAGCGGTGCCCACGTGGCCGTGTCGCATGACGCCTCTGTGGACAAGGAATACACCTACATCCTGAGTGGCACAAGTGCCAACGGTTCGTTCACGCAAAACGGCAGCTACAAGTCCACCCTTGTGCTCAACGGAGTGACTCTCGCCAGCCAAAACGGTAGCGCTGTGGCCATCAACACAGGCAAACGGGTGGCTGTGGTGCTGGCCGACGGCACCACCAGCACGCTCTCCGATGCCACAGGAGGCAGCCAGAAAGCGGCGGTTTACTTTACAGGGCATCCCGAATTTGAGGGCGGAGGCACGCTGAACGTGACCGGCAACACCAAGCACGCCATCTCGGCAAAAGAATACCTTCAGCTGAAGAAGTCGGTTGGCGGCATCAATATTCTTGGGGCTGTGAGCGACGGCATACACTGCGGCAAAGGCAAAGCAGGAAGCTCCGACAACAATTACTTCCAGATGAATGGCGGTAATGTGACCATCAGCGGCGTAAAAGGCGACTGCGTGGACGCTGACGACTACGGCAGCATCATCATTAAGGGCGGCAAGCTCAACATCACCGTGGACGCCGACGATGTGACCGGACTAAAAGCCGACTCCATCTTCACCATGAGTGGCGGCGAGGTGAATATGACGGTGGCTGGCAAACTGAGCCAAGGCATTCGCTCCGCGTGGACTGGCGATTTCAAAGGCGGCAGCATCACGGGCAGCGTGAGCGGGAATGGCTCGAAAGCCATCAGCGGCAAATGCTTTACCAGCACCGACAAAACCACGCTCAATGGCGGATACCTCAACTTCAGCGGCACCAATGTCACCCTCAACATCAGCGGTGGCAACGTGGTGGAAGGCACCGACACCACCAAATGTATGGGCATCAAGTGCGACAAGGATATGACACAGACCGCCGGCGACATCATTATCACCCTTTCCGGCGACGAGGCCAAGGGCGTGGACGTGGAAGGTAACTTCTCTCGCACCGGCGGTAACCTGGAAATCACTTCGCCCACCAAAACGCCTGCCGTGAAAACCAACGGCAACTTTGAGATGACCGACGGCACGCTCACCCTTATCTGCACTGGCGAGGAAGCCAACGCCCTCAGCAGCGACGGCGACATCAGCATACTCGGCGGCTCGGTGGAAATCCGGTGCAGCGGAGCTGGCTCAAAGGGAATCAAGGCTGATGGAGCCATGACTATCGGCGCAAAGGATACTGGTGGCCCCGTGATGCTCGTGCACACCACTGGCGACAAGAAAACCGGCACTTCGGGCGGCAACTGGGGTGGTGGATGGCGGCCCCCGTTCGGTGGTGGCGGTGGACATGGCGGTGGCCCCGGCGGCAGCCAGACTTCAAGCGGTGGTTCACCTAAAGCCATCAAGGTGATGGGCGTGTTCAAAATGCTCAGCGGTATGGTGGACGTGTCCACCTCAAGCGAGGGCGGCGAGGGCATCGAGAGTAAGAACACCATGTATTTCGATGGTGGAAAAGTGGTTTCATACTGCTACGACGACTGCATCAACTGCTCTGGCAACATCTATGTGCGCGGCGCACAGCTGATGTGCTACTCCAACGGCAACGACGCCATCGACAGCAACGCCAATGCCGCCGGAGCATTCCAAATCAGTGATGGAATTGTGGTGGCGGTGACCAGCAAGGGTGGCGCAGAAATGGGCATCGACACCGACGGCAACAGCCACATCACCGTCACGGGCGGGTACCTGTTCACCGCTGGCGGTAACCAAGGCGGAGGCGGCTCAAGTTCATCGCTCGGCTCTGCCACCACGCAAGGCTACTACTGGATGACGGGCAAGAGCCTAAGCACATCAAACTACTACACCCTCGCCGACGCCTCAGGCACCAACATCTTCACCGTGAAGCTGCCATGCAGCGTAAGCGGCTCCTATTCCCTCATTTCCGCCCCACAGATGAAGAAAGGAAGCTCCTACACCCTAAAATCAAGCACCACAGCCCCTACCGATGCCACAAGCGAATTTCAGGGTTTCTATCTCGGAAGCTCTGCCAAAGGCACCACCGGCGTGGCATCGTTCACCGCACAATAACTAGCAAAGACTCTATTTAAGGCTTGAGTATGCCCCCCAAAAAACGAGAGACTCATAATATGTGATGAAGTGAGTTTCTCGTTTTTTTTGTACCTTTGTCACTCTATCGGCAAGCATTGTGTGCTACGAAAAATATGTAGTGCCAAGCTTTATGGCTTTTTGTTATCATCAATTTCAGAATGATTATGGGATATATTGACAGTACAGTACAGTACAGCGTACGCACAAGAGCCGGCGCATTACGGAAATCGACGGCGTAAAAGGCATATTCATCCTACTGGTGGTGAGTTTCCACCTCGTGTATTTTGAGCAGTTGCACCCTTTTTGCAAACAGGTGGTGTACGCTTTCCACATGCCCGTGTTTCTGATACTTTCGGGCTATCTGATGAACATCGAAAAAGGCGCAAAGAAGTTTGCGCGCACCATCATGTACTACGCTCTACCCTACCTACTGATAGAGAGCGGCTACATAGTCATGGCATCTGCGCTGCCAATCCGTGAGCACATCAGCGAGCTTACCCCGACAGTGTTTCTCAGCACGCTCCTCACTCGCCCCATTGGCCCTTACTGGTATCTGCACGCTATCATCGTGTTCGGAGTGGTGTATTACAGCATATTCAAAATCAAAAGAGCCAACTTCGTGTCGCGCATCATTCTGTGCGGGATCATCGTAGTGGCACTGTCGGTGGCAATCAAATCGTTCACGCCCTACCATGCGGTGTTTTTCTTCGCAGGCGCCACGCTGCGCCACTGCAAAGCCAACTTTGTGAGCGCCTTCCGCCCTTCTATCCTTGCACCCGTGGCGCTTGTCTTGCTTGCCCTGTGCCCCCGAAACCTCGTTTACGGCGCCGTGGGGCAACTCTTCGTGGTGTATGCAAGCGTTTCTCCACGCTGCTGTTTTTAGCCGCCTGTGGGCGTAAAACGAGGCTCTGCGTGGATTTCTTGGGACACAACACGCTTTCCATCTTCCTCTTCTCGCCCATCTTCACCATCGTGTGCAAAAAGATGGTGCCATGGCTTGAGTTCGATTCCACTGGACTGGTGTTTTTAGCGCTGTCGCTCATCATTTGCGTGGCTGGAAGCATCGGCATAGCATGGGCAGCAGATGCCACACGCCTGCCGGCCACCCTGCTGGGCAAGCCTCTGTTCTGTCGTCATCTGTAAAATAAGAAAATGCGAAGCCTGCTATGGATATACAAGGTTTCGCATTTTGCTTTGTATGGAATTGTGTGGGTAAATTAGAATGGCGACACTTCGCTGTCGGTGAACGATTGGAAGAGTGCGTTGGCCAAGCTGCTTGCCCCAATGCGGAAGTATTGGTTGTTGAGCCACTTCTCTCCGAGCACCTCTTTCACCACGGTGTAGTATTTCACTGCGTCGGCAGTGGTGCGGATGCCACCGGCGGCCTTGAAGCCAATCATCACGCCATGCTTCTCATAATACTCCTTGATGCACTGGCACATCACGTAGGCGGCCTCGAGCGATGCGCCCGGATAGATTTTACCGGTAGAGGTCTTGATGAAGTCGGCACCGCTATACATGGCGAGAATCGACGCACGCTTAATGTTTTCGGCGGTTTTCAGGCATCCTGTCTCAAGAATCACCTTCAGGTGGCGGTCGCCCATCGTAGCCTTGATTTCTGCGATTTCATCGCACAATTCCTCATAAGCCTCATCGATGAAGTAACCCATATTTATCACAATGTCCACTTCGTCGGCGCCGTCTTGAATGGCGAGGGCGGTCTCTGCCACCTTCGTCTCGATGTGGGCTTGCGAGGAAGGGAAAGAGGCGCTGCACACGGCAATGTTTACGTCGCTCACCTCAAGGGCGCCACGCACCACCTCGGCAAAGTTGCTATACACGCAGATTGCGGCCACGTTCTTGTAGTCGGGATAATTGGTCCAGTAGTCGTTCACCTTCTTGGTGAAGGCGGCCACGCTGCGCTCGCTGTCGGTGGTGCTGAGCGTGGTGAGGTCCACACAGTTGAGCAAGAACTGATACACTTCCTTATTGTCGTTCTCTGCCATGTGCTCAGCCACTATTTTCTCTACCTGAGCGGCCACGGCGGCATCGTCGGTCTCCACCTTGCTCTCGGTGAAAGCCTGCACATACTTGTTAGGGGCTTCCTGCGAATTCAATTTCAGATGTTCCATAAAAAATTTTTGATGTGTTGTTATTTTAATAGTTTATCGTTGTGAAGATGGCGCGTGGCGTCACGGTTGGTCTTTTTTGCGAAATTACGCTCCAAGGCGGCGGTCAAGTCCACTCCGGTCTGATTGGCGATGCACATCACCACCCAGAGCACATCGGCAAGCTCATCGGCCAAGTCCACGCTCTTGTCGGAGGGCTTGAACGACTGGTCGCCATAGGTGCGGCTGATCACACGAGCCACCTCACCCACCTCCTCGGTGAGCTGCGCCATATTGGTGAGCGGGCTGAAATAGCGCACGCCGTAGGTGCGAATCCACTCATCCACTTTTTGTTGAGCCTCATGAATAGTCATAGCGATGCAAACTTACAAAAAAAAAGTTGCTTTCACAACCCACCCTCGCGGGGGTGGGTAGCTCATTCTTTAAGCACTGAGTCGATAATGATGGTTACGGGGCCGTCGTTCACCAGCGCCACCTGCATATTGGCGCCAAACACGCCACGCTGCACTTCCTTCCCCATCAGACGGCCCACCTCCTGGCAATAGCCATCGTAGAGCGGCACAGCGAGGTCGTGTCCTGCGGCGTGAATATAGCTCGGCCTATTGCCTTTCTTGGTGGAGGCGTTGAGCGTGAACTGGCTAACGGAAAGAATGTCGCCGCCTGCGTCGATCACACTACGGTTCATCACGCCATGCTCATCGTCGAAGATACGCATATTCACGGTCTTCTGCGCGAGCCATTTCATATCTGCCTCTGTGTCGCCCTCTCTCACGCCCACAAGCACCATCAGTCCGTGGCCGATCTTACCCGCTACCTCTCCGCCGATGCTCACAGAGGCACTGGTCACTCTTTGTATCACTAATCTCATTTTACTTCTGAATTACCATTTTTTGCACTGATATTCAGCGCATTATATATAACATTAGCTTTTGAAGGACCTACCACCTCTGTAAGCTGTGGAAGTGACGCTTCACGAATGCGCTTCACGCTCTTAAACTGCCTGAGTAACAACTGTTTAGTTTTTTCTCCAACACCTCGAATGTGGTCAAGTTCCGACTGCACCTGGCTCTTGCTTCGCCGGTTGCGATGGTGCGTGATGCCGAAGCGGTGTGCCTCGTCGCGGAGGCGCTGCACCACTTTCAGTGTCTCGCTGTTCTTGTCGATATAAAGCGGTAGTGAATCACCGGGAAAATAGATTTCGTTGAGCGTCTTGGCGATACCAACCATCGCTATCTGCCCACGAAGCCCTAATTCATCGAGCACCTCCACGCCAGCGCTCAACTGCCCTTTACCGCCGTCAAGAACCACCAGCTGGGGAAGATCCCCCCCCTCGCTCACAAGGCGTGAATAGCGCCGTGTGAGCACCTCCTTCATCGAGGCGTAGTCGTCGGGGCCTTGCACGGTTTTGATATTGAAATGTCGGTATTCCTTTTTCGAGGGTTTTGCGTTGCGAAACACCACACATGCCGCCACCGGGTTCGTGCCGGAAATATTGGAGTTGTCGAAGCATTCAATATGGTGCGGTAGCGTGGAAAGGCGAAAATCCTTTTGTATGGTAGTAAGTGTGCGCATAGCACGCTGCTCAGGATTCAGTTTCTCCATCATTTTCAGCTTGTCGGTTCTATACTGCTCTGCGTTCTTCAGGGAAATGGCAAGGAGCTTACGCTTGTCGCCACGCTGTGGCACCACAAAGTTGATGCCCTCAAGCTCAAAATCAGGCACCACATTCACCAAGGCCTCCTTCACACGGTCGGCACGGTAAGCGTCGGCGAAACGGGAGCGAAACTCGCGGATAGCGGTGGACATCAGCTCGGCGTCGGTCTCTCCGGTGTCGGTGTCGATAAACTTATACTCGATGGTCATACTTTGCACCACGCTGCCTTCATGCACATGCATATAGTTGAAATAGGCGGCAGCCTCGTCACGGATAATGGAATAAACGTCGATGTTATTGATGGTCGGGCTTACGATAACCGACTTTGCACGGTATTTCTCCACCAGCAAATACTTTCTTTTCACCATCTCTGCCTCCTCAAATTTGAGCTCTGAGGCATAGCGCTCCATTTCACCGCGCAAATAGTCACTTACGTGCTTGGTTTCGCCATTAAGGATATGCGTGATTTCATCGATATATTTTGCGTAGTCTTCGGGCGAAACAAGTCCTTGACAAGGGCCGTCGCAGCTTTTCAAATGAAACTTGAGGCAAAGGCGGTGTTTTTTCGATTCCACCGCCTCTGGCGTGAGGTTGAAGCGACATGACCGAATCGGGAAAATTTGCTTGAGCGTGTCGAGCAAAGCCCACGCCACCTCTGTTTTGGGATAAGGGCCGAAAAACTTGGCATGTTTGTTCACTTTTTCACGCGTGAGGTAAACCCGAGGAAACATTTCCTTGGTCACACAAATCCACGGATACGACTTGTCGTCTTTCAGCAGCACATTGTAATGTGGCTGGTAGGTTTTTATCAAGCTGTTCTCAAGGTCGAGCGCTTCCTCCTCTGTATTGACCACGATATACTCCATGTCGTGTATGTGGCGCACGAGCATATTAGTGCGAAGCACGGGGTGAACCCTATTGAAATAAGAGCTCACCCTACGCTTCAGCTTCTTTGCCTTGCCCACATATATCACCTCGCCCTCTTTGTTGAAGTATTTATACACGCCAGGGCTGTCGGGCAGAAGACTGATTTTGAGTTTTAATTCTGGGCTCAATATATTTGCGAATTATCTCTACGACTACTTGTCGGGAAAATCGAATAAAGAGGTCACTTCCACATCTGAGGGAAAAACGGAACGACCGTTTAATCCAAGAAGCTCACAAATAAAATTAATATAGATTTTTTTCGGTTTCATCGACTTTACCAGCTCATAAGCGGCCATCATGGTGCCACCTGTGGCCAGGAGGTCGTCGTGAATCACCACCACATCGTCTGGAGTGATGGCATCCTTGTGGATTTCGATCACGTCGGTACCGTATTCTTTCGCATACTCTTTCTTTACGGTCTCGGCTGGGAGTTTTCCGGGTTTACGTAAGGGCACGAACCCAGCATTAAGGTCCACGGCGAGCATTGCTCCCCCGATAAATCCGCGGGCCTCTACGCCCACCACCTTCGTCACGCCTTTATCGGCGTAAAGTTCATGGAGCCCCTCACGCAAAATCTGTAGAGCCTCGGGGTCTTTAAAGGCTGTGGTCAGATCTTTGAATTGAATGCCGGGGACAGGGAAGTCGGGGACGTTCCTGACCACGCTTTTCACTTTGTCGAGTTGTTCTCTTTTCATTGTTCTTTATGTTTGGTTAATATTGTTCCACGTGAAACATTTTCGACTTATCTTCCTAAAAGCAAGAGCAGTATATTCACATCACTCGGGGAGATACCAGGAATGCGTGAGGCCTGACCCACTGTTTCGGGATCGATCTTAGCAAGTTTTTGGCGGGCCTCGATAGAGAGGGAGTGAATACTGGAGTAGTCAAACTTGCCACGGATTTTCACATGTTCCAGGCGAGAAAGTTTTTTGGCTATAGCTTCCTCCCTGGCAATATAGCCGTGATATTTGATAGAGATTTCAGCAGCTTCCACAATCTCGTCTTTTAGCGTAGGTGCAAAACTCCCAATGAGCGCTGCAAGATCGGGCACCATTTCTGCCAAAGCCAATATGCTGAGCTGTGGGCGCAGGATTAAATCATAAAGTTTGCAACCGTGCGCCAAAGGAGGCAATCCGCGGTTTTCAAGTTCTGGATTAATAATGGCGATTTTTACAGAGAATTCATTAGAGAAATCCACCAACTGATCCACAGCGCTCCATTTCAATCGCATCAAGTCGTATCGCTCTTGAGTGGCAAGACCGATGGCGTAGCCTTTTGGGGTGAGGCGAAGGTCGGCGTCATCTTGGCGAAGCAATATACGGTGCTCTGCCCTACTGGTGAACATACGGTATGGCTCGTCCACGCCCTTTGTCACGAGGTCGTCGATGAGAACACCGATATACGCCTCGTCACGGCCCAGCACAAATGGCTCGGCACCAATTACAGCCTGATGCGCATTGATGCCTGCCATCAAACCTTGCCCGGCGGCCTCCTCATAACCAGTAGTGCCATTCACCTGACCTGCGAAAAACAAGTTTTTCACAAGTTTAGTTTCCAGGCTGTGATGAAGCTGCGTAGGGTCAAAAAAGTCATATTCGATGGCATATCCCGGCCGGTAGGCCTGCACATGCTCAAGTGCAGGAATCTTGGCAAGGGCATCAAACTGCACTCTCCACGGCATCGATGAAGAAAAACCATTTAAATACATCTCATGGGTAGTTTCACCTTCTGGCTCGAGGAAAAGTTGGTGCTGATCCTTGTCGGGGAAAGTCACCAACTTCGTTTCGATGCTGGGGCAATAACGTGGACCGATACTTTGAATCTGACCGTTATATAATGGAGAGTCGGGGAGTCCGGCACGCAAGATGTCATGCACTTGCTTATTCGTGTAAATAATCCAGCAGGGGCGCTGCTTCAGTTTGCTTTTGACCGATGGAAGGAAAGAAAAATGGTGAAAATCAGTGTCACCTTCCTGCTTAATAGCCTTCGTAAAATCCACAGTACGCTCATCAAGGCGCACTGGCGTGCCGGTTTTCATCCGCTGCACGGTGAATCCGAGCTGCCGAAGTTGCTCAGTAATGCCGTGTGAGGCAGGTTCTGCCACTCGCCCACCCTCTATTTTCACTGGCCCCACGTGCATAAGCCCGTTAAGAAATGTGCCAGCGGTGAGAACGACAGATTTAGCGGAAAATTCCAGCCCGAAGGCGGTTTTTACGCCTTTCACCGCACCATCTTCAATCACAAGGCTAACAGCGGAGTCTTGCCACATAAAAAGATTTGGAGTGTTTTCAAGAATGCTCCGCCATTCGGCTATGAAACGAATGCGGTCGGCTTGTGCACGTGGGCTCCACATGGCAGGGCCTTTAGAGCGGTTAAGCATTCTAAACTGAATGGAACTACGGTCGGTGACGATGCCCATTTGTCCGCCAAGAGCATCTATTTCCCTCACTATCTGCCCTTTAGCTATTCCACCAACAGCAGGATTGCAACTCATTTGGGCTATTTTGTTCATGTCCATAGTGATAAGGAGCGTGGTGGAACCGAGCCGAGCAGCGGCGGCGGCGGCCTCACATCCGGCATGTCCTGCCCCAATCACTATCACGTCGTAAGAATAAATCATTGATTAAATATATTCGATGGCACTATTTCAAGCGCCTCATTTTCAAACCTTTCCATAATTTCACGCTCACCGGGACCTTTGTCGTTGATGCCGCAAAGGTGTAGCACCCCATGGATAATCACTCGCAGAAGTTCCATATCATAGGATTTTGCAAACTGGCCTGCATTGGAGCGTACAGTATCAAGCGAAATCACCATATCACCACTAATCCGACGGCGGTTGCTATAGTCGAACGTGATGATATCGGTGTAGTAATCGTGCTGAAGATACTTGCGGTTGGTGGCGAGAATGTAATCATCGTCACAGAAAATGTAAGTGAGCGCCCCCACCCTCTTGTCGTGGCTGGCGGCTACAGTCTCAATCCATTTGGCCACCGCCTCATGGTTAAGAACTGGCATCTCAACATTCTCGGCTATGTAAGAAATTTGCATCAAAGCCATTCTCTATAAAAGAACAAAATTCACATTATATAAATTAGATAGCGATGAAATAAGTGGCACAAAAGCCGAAACTTATGCGCACATTTTCACTCATACAAAGTTAGCTCTTTTGAATGGAAAAAGTGGATAAAAACGTCCAAAAGTGGTATTTTGAATTTTTCTGAAGCAAAATCAAGAAAAGTCAAAAGCACGTCAAATTACTAATATTTAACGCATTATACAATTCTAAAGGCGCTGAGAATCAAAAATTCACAAACTTATTGGTAGCCACAAAGGAATATTCACACTAATATGGCACACATTTTGCTGAATATAGAGACAAATACTGATTTTTTAAGGCAATTTTTGTTTGAAACGAGAATTATCATTAATTTTACTGACAAAGAAAAATTTTCCTTCACAAACCATTAAAAGAACAACTTCAAAATTTTCCTATCATGATTGAATACTTTCAAGCTAACCTCTGGCTACTTTGGATTTTGGCGAGTGTGGTGTTTCTTATACTCGAACTCACATCTGGCGACTTCTTCTTCATGAGTTTTGCATTTGGGGCAGTGGCTGCCACCATCACATCTGCTCTCGGCACGGGCTTCGTGGCCCAACTCATGGTGTGGATGATTTTCTCTTTGGCTTTCTTGATTTGGGTGCGTCCTATCGCCCTCAAATATTTCCACAAGGCCGACAAAAACATCAAAACAAACATCGACGCACTCATAGGAAGAGTTGGCACCGTGGAGCAAGCCGTCGAACCGGGCAAAAGCGGATATGTGGCAGTGGACGGCGACTCATGGCGGGCTGTTTCACGTGAAACAGGCACCATCAGCGTGGGCGAAAAGGTGAAAATCGTGAGCCGAAAAAGCCTCATCGTCACAGTGGAAAGGGCGTGAACGCACAGTGGTAAACAAACAGAAAACACATAACAAAAAAAATTAAATTATTCATTTTAAAGCAAATAGCAGTATGGAAAACTTAAGCATTGGCTTTTGGGTACTGATTGCACTGATTGTGCTCGTGCTCATTATCGTGAAAAAGAGTTTAGTGATTATTCCACAATCCGAGACCAAAATTATTGAGAGGCTGGGAAAATATTACGCCACCCTCAAGCCGGGTATCAATGTGATTATCCCATTTATCGACCGCCCCAAGACCACAGTGGCATATTCCAACGGAAGGTATTTCTACACCAACACCATCGACCTTCGCGAACAGGTGTATGATTTCGACAAGCAGAACGTGATCACCAAGGACAATGTGCAGACACAAATCAATGCCCTCCTCTACTTCCAAATCGTGGAGCCAGAGAGCGCAGTTTATGAAATCAACAACCTTCCGAATGCCATCGAAAAGCTAACGCAGACCACACTGCGTAACATCATCGGCGAACTGGAACTCGACGAGACTCTCACCTCGCGCGATACCATCAACACAAAGCTCCGCGCAGTGCTCGACGATGCCACCAATAAATGGGGTGTGAAAGTGAACCGGGTTGAGCTTCAGGACATTACTCCTCCACAGTCGGTGCTCCAAGCCATGGAAAAACAGATGCAGGCTGAGCGTAACAAGCGCGCCACCATCCTCACCAGCGAGGGTCAGAAAGCGGCTGCCATCCTCCAGTCTGAAGGTCAGAAGACGGCCCGCATCAATCAGGCAGAGGCCGACAAACAAACACAAATTCTGCAAGCCGAGGGTGAAGCGCAAGCCCGCATTCGCAAGGCTGAAGCAGAGGCTATCGCCATCAACAAGATCACCGAGGCTGTGGGGCAAAGCGCCAACCCTGCCAACTACCTGCTGGCGCAGAAATACATTGGCATGATGCAGCAAGTGGCAGAGGGCAACGGAACCAAGACCGTGTACCTGCCCTACGAAGCCACCAACCTGCTGGGCAGCATAGGCGGCATAAAGGACTTGTTCAAAGACAAATAAGCATCAACACATATCACTGATACCCTGATAACACTCCCAGTGTCTGTCAAGAGCCACAAAAAGCTCTCGGCAGACACTTTTTTACTCAAAAATATAGGATAATTAAGCAAAATAACGTAAATTCGCTAATAAAAGCATATCCCCCTTGATAAAAACAATACGATGATCAATATTTTCCATATCGTGAGCAACAAAATATGGAGCGGACCAGAGCAGTACGCCTACGACTTGATGCTCAAACTGAAAGATGAAGAAAACTACTATGTGGAAATGGTGTGCGGAAAAAGCGAAGCCGTGCTAAGCCGCTTCCGCCCGCTGGAAATTCCCCTCTCCATTCTTCCTCTGAAGGGCATCACCGACCTCGACAGCCCCAAGCGATTTAAAAGGCTGCTCAAACGCGGACAAAACATCATACACGTGCACACCTTTGGCGACGCCGTGACAGCCATCTTAGCCAAGCACATGAGCAACAACAGCAAGAACGTGCGCATAGTGATGTCGCTTCACGGTGTGGAGCGCCCACGGCTCAACATCGTGTCGAAAAAGGTGTACCGCGAGCTCGACCGCGTAATTTTCGCCTCGCAAAAAGCCTACGACTCCTTCATGCCACGCATCAAGCACTTCAACCGCGACAAGGCTGTGATCATCCGCGACAGCGTGCTGGAGGCCACCGACTCCCCTACCGCGCCAGATCTGCGCAAGAAACTGAATATAGCCCCGGAATGCGCCCTTATCATGTACCAGGGACGCCTGTGCCGTGAAAAGGGTGTGGACACGCTTATCAAAGCCATTGCACAGCTCGACAGAAGCTCCTTCCACCTGGTGCTTGTGGGCGAAGGTCACCACAAGTTTTTAGCACAGATTAAAGGGTTCATAGTGGCCAACCAGCTGATGAAAAACGTCACCTTCCTCGGATTCAGCCCATGCGTGCAGTCGCTCGTGAAGCAATGCGACTTCGGTGTGCAGCCAAGTGTGCGGCCGGAGGCCCTCGGCTTGAGCAACCTGGAATACATGATGCACGGCAAAGCCCACATCGCCACCAACAACGGCGCGCAGCTCGAATACCTGAACCACGGTGAAAACGCCCTGCTGGTGAACCCTGAAAATCAGTTTGAGCTGGCCGACGCCATCAAAAGCCTCATCGAAAACCCTGTGCTACGCAGCAAGATAGGACAGCAGGCGCAACGCGACTTCAACGACCATTTAGGCTACGACACCTTCTACCACCAGATGACCGCCCTCTACAACAGCCTCTTCTAAACCCAAAAAGCAATCAAAATGCCATATTAGAGAGGCAAAAACCAGCGGTTCATTAGCAAAAAGAAAAAAATATTGGAGTCGAACGTACTTCAATCCTGACCACATTATCGGATGTGTCGTGGTTGATTATTATACTTGTAACACACTTGAATTCAAATTGATAGGCGGACGTGGCATGCCACGTCACTACTATAACAGGTTCACCAATTCCATTTTTTACAGGAGAAACGCGATCACCCGTTAGATGAGTAAAGAGAATTATCAGATATAAAAATAGGCGAAATCGGCGAAAGCCGTATGAGGAGAAACAAAAAAGGCTCCAAACTCTTTGTTTGGAACCTTTCTGTGGGCAGGGACAGATTCGAACTGCCGAAGCCGCAAGGCAACAGATTTACAGTCTGCCCGTTTTAACCACTTACCTACCTACCCTTGCTTTTAAGCAATGCAAAGGTAAGTATTTTTTTTCATTGGCACAACATTTTTGCAAAAATCCATTCCATTTCGTGGTCAATCACGCGATAATTGCTACTTTTGTGTGTTAAAAATCCACCAACCATCAAAAGGTAATTATATATAATAATGAAGAAAGCATACTACTATATCACCGGATCACTGTGGCTCGCCTTGATCGCCATAGTGATGCCAAGCTGCAGCTCCAAGTTCAGAATCGAGGGAAACATCCTTAATTTAGGCAACCAAAACGTGCTGATGGTGTGGGCCACAGCCGATGGCGTGAAAGAGGTGCGTACCACTGCCGAAAACGGTAAATTCAAGTTGGAAGGCGCAAGCCACGAACCGGCACTTGTGGTCATCTACAACGCCCAAAACCAGCTGATAGCCCACTTCGTGATGGAGGACGGCGACCACACACAGCTCCGTGGCGACATGAACGACCCTTTGGGCATCGAGGTGAAGAGCAGCGATGTGAACGAGCGCTGGTATAAGTTTATAGCCGACCACCGCGGCGAGTATGAGCAAATTGACCGAAAACGCCTTGACACCTCTATCGAGAAATATGTGGCTGACAACACCGACGATATGCTGTCCACCCTGCTCTTGGTGACCGATTACAGCCAGCTTAACAATCAGCAGAAGATGAAAAGTATGCTGACAAAAATCAGCCCCGACGCCAAACCGGAATGGCTGCTGAAAGCATACCAGCGAATGGTTGAGCGCCGCCCTAAAAGCGCCAGCCGCATTGGCTCATTGCTGCTGCTGGAGGACAACGGCGACTTCGGCTCTATCAACGCCACCACCGCCAGAGCCACCCTCCTTTACCTGTGGGTGAACAGCTCGGCCCACAACGCCGAGATGAGCGGCCTCACCACGCTTGCCAAGGAGTTCAACAACAGCAGCCAACTGCAAATCTGCGACATCTACATCGACCCCGACACGGCCTCGTGGCGAGGCTACACCGCACACGACGGCTCCACTTGGCGCCACTTCTGGGCTCCGGAAGGACCGCTCAACAGCCAAATAAAGAATCTGGCAGTCACCACCACCCCACTCTTCGTGGTGGCCGACTCGCTCGGCAAAGTCACATATAACGGCACCGACATCACCGAGGCCGTGAGGCAAGCGCGCCAACTGCTCAAATAGCATTCACCCCGAGGCCAAAGGAGCATATTAGCTACTCCACAACCGAAGCAAGGACCCATACAACTAAAATTCGCATTTATGAACAGCTTAAGCAACTATCTCACGCCGCTCTCCAACAGCGATGAGCAACGTGAGAAGATTGAATGGTCTAACGTATGGATAGACAAACCCGCCGACAGAAATAGCCCTCGCCTACTGATGATCGGAGACTCCGTGTTAAGGATGGTGCGCAGCAGGGTAGCGGCCTCCACCAATTGCCCCACTGACTTTATAGGGTGCTCATCATCGCTTAACGATGTGCTGTTTGCGGGTCTGGTAGACTACTTTTTCCAGACCGTGAACCTCAAATATGCCGGAGTGGTCATACAATACAACCACCATGGCACCAAAAACGCTGATGGCGAAGAATACGCCGACAAGGACTACCGACTGTATCACGACAATGTCAGCAAGCTGGTGGAATTTGTGCAGCAACGCACCAGCAACATCGTGCTGGTCAACCTCCTGGATTTTTATCACATAAAGCCTCACTTCACCAGATTCATTCCTAAAGCAATACTACGCACTTTGTATGGGTGGAGCATTCTAAAGGAGGAAAAAGACGAGTACCGCACGCATATCAACCACCGCAGAAATATGGAGCTGCGCCAAGTGGCACAGGAGCACAACGTAAAATTCCTCGACCTCAACAGCACAATAGCCAACCACAAGCTCATAAGAACCGACAACATTCACCCCGAGGCCAAAGCCATTCCCATCATGGCAGATGCCATCATCTGGCAGGCGCGCCAATAATCCTTTGCCTTGGGGCCACCCCATAGATAGAGCCATGGTGAGTGAAATGGCGGGTGGGAATTGGCATATTTGGTGTGTAAAGTTGCGGAATGTGCATTTTTTCACCACATTCCGCTAATTTAAACACTAAAAACTGGATAGCGCACTCTGAGCCTAGGGCGCCACCCGTCATAAAAAAACAGCCTCACCGCCTTGGTGAAATGTGTGAGATTTGCTACATTTGTGTGTGTGAAGATAAAAACCGTCAACAAAACTATCACTCCAAACGCCAAATAAGATATGCTCAGCAAAACTATCGCAGCCGCCGTGCAAGGCATCAACGCCATCAAAGTGACCATCGAAACCACCCTCGACTGGGGCAACCAAGTGGTGATTGTGGGGCTGCCCGACGCCGCCGTGAAGGAAAGCTCGGAGCGCGTGCGATGCGCCATCAACGAGGCCGGCTATCAGTTCCCCGGCCGCACGGTGGTGGTGAACATGTCGCCTGCCGACATCAAGAAGGAGGGCGCCGCCTACGACCTGCCCATCGCCATCGGCACACTGGCCTCCGACGAGGTGGTGCGCCCCGACCTGCTGAGCCGCTACATGATTATGGGCGAGCTGTCGCTCGACGGGTCGGTGCGAAGCATCAAGGGCGCGCTACCCATGGCCATCCTCGCCCGTGAGCTCAAACTCGACGGGTTTATCCTCCCAAAGGCCAACGCCCCGGAGGCCGCCATCGTCAACAACCTGAAAGTGTATGGCGTGGACCACATCTCGCAAGTGGTGCAATTCCTCAACGGAGAAGCCACTCTCGATGCCACAGAAATCGACACCAGGGCCGAGTTCGCACAGGCGCAAGGCAACTTCCCCTACGACTTCAGCGAGGTGAAAGGGCAAGACAACGTGAAGCGGGCCTTTGAGGTGGCATGCGCCGGCGGACACAACATTCTGCTCATCGGCAGCCCCGGCAGCGGAAAATCGATGATGGCAAAGAGGCTGCCGTCAATACTTCCTCCTCTAAGCCTCTCAGAGGCGTTAGAAACCACGAAAATCCATTCGGTGGCAGGTAGTCTCAAGAGTGGCACCACACTGCTCACCACGCGCCCCTATCGCTCTCCGCACCACACCATCAGCTCGGTGGCGCTCGTGGGCGGCGGCACCTACCCCACTCCGGGTGAAATCAGCCTCGCCCACAACGGCGTGCTCTTCCTCGACGAGCTGCCCGAATTCAACCGCAACGTGCTTGAGGTGATGCGCCAGCCGCTCGAAGACCGGCAGATCACCATCAGCCGCGCCAAATACACCACCAGCTACCCGGCGTCGTTTATGCTGGTGGCGAGCATGAACCCCTGCCCATGCGGCTACTATGGCCACCCGAGCAAGCCTTGCATCTGCACAGCCTACCAGCGTCAGCACTATTTGGGAAAAATATCCGGTCCGCTGCTCGACCGCATCGACCTGCAAATTGAGGTGCAGCCCGTCAACTTCGACGAACTGGCCGACCGAACGCCCGCAGAGCCATCAGAGGCCATCCGCCGCAGAGTGATGCAAGCCAGAGCCATACAGAGCCACCGGTTTAAAGACGCGCCGGGCATTCACTGCAACGCCCAGATGACCACCAGCATGGTACACCAGTACGCCGAGCCCGACAGCGAGGGGCTGGAGCTACTACGCGGAGCCATAGAGCGCATGAACATGAGCGCGCGCGCCTACGACCGAATCCTGAAAGTGGCACGCACCATCGCCGACCTCGACGCAAGCGCCAGTGTGCGCCCACAGCACATTATGGAAGCCATTGGCTACCGCACACTCGACCGCTCCAACTACTTCGGATAACACCCTCATAACACGATAATTTGCAAGAACATCTAATATATTGTAACTTTGCGGTTGCAAAACCACCCAGCACCTTATTAATTCCAAATACGAGTCGCCCAAAATAGTGAATAACAACATCACATCTCCAATTCTCCCAACAAGTTAAGTAATATGCAAACCGCTCAACCCCTATTCTCCATCATCACCGTCACTTGGAACGCTGAAAACGAAATACGGCCAACGCTCGATAGCGTGGCTTGCCAAACGTTCACCGACTTTGAATACATCGTGATGGACGGTGCCTCTACCGATGCCACCTGCCGGCTGGTGAAGGATGCCGCCATTCCATCTACTCGCCTCTTCAGTGAGCCAGATAAAGGCCTGTATCACGCCATGAACAAGGCCATCGACAAAGCCACCGGGCACTATCTCATCTTCCTGAACGCAGGCGACTCGTTCGCCACTCCCACCACACTGGCCACCATAGCCAGCCTCGCAGCCACAAACCCTGGGATCATCTATGGTCAAATAGAATTCGTGTGGGGAAACAGAGTGAAGGCTGACAGCGTGCACTGGATTGCACCCAGGCACCTCTCTATTTCCGACTACAAAAAAAGTATGCCAGTTTGCCACCAGGCCTTCATCGCCCGGCGCGACCTCGCCACTCATTACAACCTCAAATACAAAATAACTGCCGACTACGACTGGTGTATCCGCATCGTGAAACAATCCACACTCAACATCTATGTGGGTGATGAGCCCATTATCCACTTCCTTGTAGGCGGAGCTTCTTCCAAACACTACAAAACCATGCTCATCGAGCGGTTCAGAATCATGTGTCACCACTTTGGCGTGCTACCCACGCTGGTGCGCCATATCCCAAAACTCCGCCACTTACCCGCCATGGCGCTGCAAAAAGCCAGAAGACTATTCACATCACCACATTAACCCCCAAGTTGCGGTGAACGTGCGGTGAAAGATAGTGAAGGACGATGGTATCGGAAAGACTCTAAAACCACGCCCCAGAATCCCGTTTTTCTTAAAAAAACAAATTTCTCGCTCACCACGAATAAAGTAGAGGGGCAATGACAATATAGATAGGAACAACTGGTAGGGGACGCGACACTTCGCACAGCTGTCCCAAGAAAAATTCAACAATTCAAAAATGCGGATTATTCGTGTTGCTTATGTAGCAAAATGCCAGAATCAAAATTTGAGAGCAGCGCATCATGGAAGCCATAGGCTACCGCACACTCGACCGCTCCAACAGCCTCATAACATGAAATTTGCACAAACATTGAAAATATAGTAACTTTGCGGTTGCAAAATCACTATTCCTATAATTCTTCAACCGACCACCACGGGTTACAAAAAAAGAAATAAATGAGGGTTCTATTTATCACACATGACTATGGCATGGGCGGAGCCAACCGAAGCATGCTTCAGCTTATTAGCGAACTCATTGATAACCACCACATTACCCCCCCCATTATTGTTTCTCCACCCGCTCGGTCAAGCAAGCACTTCTCGCTGGCGGAGCTATGTAAAGAGCGTGGCATCAAATGCTACACCACACCTATATCATGGTTTGAACGTGGCGAAAAAGCCACCCTAAAGCTCAAAGCCGAATACATTATTGGCTCTATCATTCGCGATGCGGTCCTTCTCTATAAACTACGGCACGAGAAATTCGATCTGGTGCACACCAATGGCAGTGTGATTGCAGCAGGCGCACTTCTGGCATGGACCAGAGGTGTGCCTCATGTATGGCATCTCAGGGAATTTGGCGACCTCGATTTTGGCCTGAATCCAATTTTAGGAGAAAAATACAAGCGGTGGATATACCAGCATTGCCACTGCGCCATCGCCATTTCAAAAGCTGTGGCAGAAAGATACAAGTCCTATTTCGGAAACAAGCTGACAATGATTTACAATGGCGTGCCGCTGCAGCACCAGCACACACGGGAAGCCACCGGTGAATGTGCCATCACCAATTTCTGCCTCGTAGGGCGCATAGTGCCCAGCAAAAACCAGCTGGAGGCGCTGAAGGCTTGCGCTATACTGAAAAGAATAACCAACAGCCCATTCCATCTACTGATTGTGGGCACAGGGCAGTGGGCATACACCGAAACCCTCAAAACATTTATAGCCAACAACCAATTGAGTGAATGCGTCACCCTCACCGGCAACCGCAACGACGTGCCACAATTATTACAAAAGTGCGATATAGGGCTTACCACTTCCACCTGTGAGGCTTTCGGACGCGTGACAGTGGAATACATGATGCAAAACTTGGCCGTGATAGCCTCCAGCACTGGTGCCAACCCCGAGCTCGTGCGCGACGGCCACACTGGGCTTCTCTACGAGCTGGGCAACGCCGAGCAATTGGCGGAGAAAATGAAGCTGCTCCTTGAGAATACCGACCTTCGCTCCACAATTGCCCATAACGGAAAGATGATGGCCCGCGAGAATTTCAATTCAGCCAGGAATTCCGAGAGCATTTTCCGACTCTATCAAAAACTTCTAAGCGGCAAAAGCGGTGTCAGTTAAGCCAACTGCCTGCCAATCTCACCACAAATAAAAAATGCAAAATCAATCTCCCTCTATAGATAATCAGCAAAATCATATGAACGAGCCCCAACCGCTTTTCACCATCATCACCGTGACATGGAACGCAGAAAAGGTGATACGGCCAACGCTCGATAGCGTGGCAAGCCAAACGTTCACCGACTTTGAATATATCGTTATGGACGGAGCGTCGGCCGACGGCACCTGCCAGCTGGTGAAGGATACCGCCATTCCATCAACACGCCTCTTCAGTGAGCCAGACGAAGGACTGTATCACGCCATGAACAAGGCCATCGACAAGGCCACGGGGCGCTATCTCATCTTTCTCAACGCCGGCGACACCTTCGCCGAGCACACCACACTGGCCACCATAGCCGAGCACACGTCGTCAAACCCCGGCGTCATCTACGGCCAGGCGGAATGCGTGGACGAGAACAGGAAGCCCATCGACTGCCCCCACTGGATTGCTCCCGAGCACCTCACCATCGACGCCTACAAGCGAGGCCAGGCTGTGTGCCACCAGGCGTTTATCGCACGGCGGGACATCGCCACGCATTACAGCCTGCGCTACACCATAGCCGCTGACTTCGACTGGTGCATCCGCACCTTGAAGCAGTCGGAGCACAACGCCTACGTGGGCGAAGCGCCCATTATCCACTACCTGATGGGCGGCCTATCCATACAGCACGCCCAAACCATGCTCACCGAGCGGTTCAGAATCATGTGCCACCACTTCGGCGTGCTACCCACGCTGGTGCGCCATATTCCAAAACTCCGCCACCTGCCAAACATGGCATACCAGAAAATTCGCCACCTGCTTCACCATTAAGAGCAAGTAAAGGCTGGTTATGCGAAAAAATATAATCACCCTCACAACAGAGCGGCGCGCCACGTTGCCGGTGCGCAGCTGTTATGAGGGTGATTTTTCCTGTAAAGGTGTTCTTCTATTGAGGAGAGGCCACAGAATGTGCCCTACTCAAGCTTTGCGTCCACATCGTCTTCCTCCAAGTCCTTGAAATCTTCCCAGCGGAGAAACAGACGAATGCCAGAGTCAACCTCCCACTGGAGATGGTGATAGTCGTTCTCTGGATAGGCCGTATTGTTCACATATTTCATAGGCACCTTCTCCCAGGTGGCCTTGCCGTCCTTGCTCACGTTCACGCGAATGAGATAATTGCCAGGATTAGGGCTGTTACGCTCCGACATCGAGTCGAACGTGAGATGCTCCACGCCACCTATAAACCGGTGGTCCCACGCATGCACATGCCCGGCAAACACCATGGTGGCGTGCCACTCTTGCACTTTTTTAAGGAGAAAATACATCTCCTCACGGCAATAGGTGGACGCAAACTGGGTGAAACGCGGGCGGAAGAAATTGGTGTGAGTGAACACAAAGCGGTTTCTCACCACGAAATCCCCGCTATTCACGCCAGCCTGCCTTTCCAGCAGGCCGCCCTCCTCAATGGCCTTAATCTGCTCTTTTCCAAGCGTGCCGGAAGCGGTGTCGAGGAATATGTAATGGTCATACACCAGCCCCTTCTTGTCGGGGGTGAAGTCCACAAGCACCCAGAAGTCGTAGTACGACGCCTGAAACACCTGCGAGAACAGCGACCAGCCATTGCGCGTGATGTCGTGGTTGCCCGGCACCACGAAAAACCTCAGCCCGCCATGCTTCGGCTGGGCATAAAAGTCTTTCACCGCCTTCACCGCGGCATAATACTGTGGCTGCGTCTCGGCAATGTCGCCCAGATGGCACACAAACATGTCGCCATGCCTGCGCGCCTCCTCAAACATTTCACGCAGGCGGCCCGTGTCGTAGAGCGTGTGGCTGTCGGCCCCAATCAAGAAAGAGTAGGCCTGCGGCTCGCCATGGAGAGTGCCTCCCACCACATCGCCATCGTCGTCGTATTCAGGGTCGAAGTGATAGTCTTTCATCGAGGTGGTGTCGTAGGAGTCGCCATACTCGCTCCAGTACAGGAGGCTCATTTTCACACGGTCGTCAACGGCAGTGCCAGCCATGAGCACACCCTGCGGGTCCACCTTCGAGCAAGAAGTGAGCGACGTGCCCGTTGCGCCCGCCAGCGCCAGCGCAAAGGCTGTGAAGAAGTTGCTTATCTTAATTGTCATATTTTTTACCATACGTGTTTAATTCCTAACTTAATGTGGGTTTCATATTTAGTGGCGAGTTGCGACATGGAGCCGGCAGGGCGCACATTGATTTCGCCAAATAGCTTCAGCCTGGTGTGAGGCAGAGGACTGTAGAAACGTATGCCCCAGTTGATATTCCAGTTCTCGTAGTAGAAGTCGTCGTAGTTGCGGAAGAAAAGGCCCAGATTCCACGAATTGTCGCGGCGTCGGATATTGGCCCCGATGCCAAAAGCAAGTGTGAGAGGCTCCGTGTAGCCCGACCCGAGCGAATTGAAATGGATGAGCGACTCGCCCAGCGTCATGTCGAAGTACGACGTCTGCCAGTTCACCGACACATTGGCTACGCATTCACTCGCATCGTAGGCATGGTAGCGGTTATACATCAGCTTGCCGCTCACGAAAAAATCGCTGTGGCGTGTCCACGAAAAGTGGAAAATACCACGCGCCGACAGGCCGTAAAGCTGTTTTTTAAACTGGAGATTGGCACCGCCCTCAAGCGCCCAGTGCCTGTTGAAGTGGTGGGTGTAAAGCCCCGTGGCGCCGTAGTAGAACCCGGTGATGGTGTTGTCGCCCAACTGGGTGTAAGCCACCACCTCGTTGGCGTGAACGCTGTCATACTTCGTGGCGCCACAGAAGTTGGTCTCCTGGGCCTCAACGCCCACCGCCACAAGCAGAGCCGTGGCAAAAGAAAAGAGTCTGTGCATCATATAGTGTGTATAGTAGTTATCTGAAAATAAGCGAACTGTATGATTCCTTCCACATCCAGCTCCAAAAAAGCCTTGGCATTGCAAGCCAACCACCTAAAGTCCCACAGAGGAGCGTGTGGAGGGGGTTAGCTGATGCCTTTTAGCATGGTCATGATGTTGTGGTTCTGGTTGCGGCCCCGGAGCAGCTGTTCTATTTCCGCAATCTCGCTTGTGGCGCCGAGCCTCTGCGCCAGCGGCAGGAGAGAATTGAGGAGCTGCTCGGCGGCTGCCCGGCGGTTCACCAGGCGTATGAGCGCCTTGGCAAGTGCTATCGACAGGGTGAGCTCGCGCTCGCCCATGGTGCCACTCAGCTTCTTCTGGTAGCGCAGGCACTTGGTGTAGAACTTCACCGCCCCACGTGCATTGCCCATCTTCAGCAGCAGGTCGCCTTCATTTTTGAGCGAGTCGATAAGATTTTCGAGAGCCTCTTTCGTTTTATCGGCGCTGCTACCCTCGTTAAGCATGGCGGTGTAGAGCTCGGTGGTGTGCTGATAGTGCGCCAGCACGTTCATCTGGTTGGCGCGGCTCTTGTAGATGCTTGTGGAAGCCTCCACAGCGTGCAGGAGCATGGGCGAGAAGCGTGCGCTGTTGCGCTTCACCAGTCGCTCGAGCAGCTTTTGCGCCTTGGTGAGCTCCTTCACGGCACGGCTGTTGTCGTCGGTGTGGCTGTGCACTATGGCGAGGCTGTAGAGCAGCGAGGCGAGAATGGCAAGGAAGTCCTCATTGCGCTTATTGGTCACGTCCACCAGCACGTTGAGAGCGTTTTCCGCCGACCCGAGCGCCAGGATATAGTCGGCCTGCCCGATGAAGATGGTCATCTTCATCAGCCAAAGCCAGCTATGGTGAAGCGGAGGCCATTCGTCCACGGTGTTGTCAAACACGGTGTCGTCGATGCAAGAGGCAGCTTCGCCCTCACGCTGGTGAAGCAGCAGGTGGCGCACCCACCACACCGTCATGTCTTGGCGCTGCGGCAGGTCAAGGGCCTTGAAATCGGGTGCGTGGTCCGTGCTCTCCGCCACCGTGGCAAGCGAGGCGATATCGGTTTGGAATGTGGGGGTTGAAACCTCAATAAGCAGTTGTTCCATTTTACAATTTTTAAGTTAATCAGAAAGGGAGCCATGCTGAGCGTTTTATGCCGCGTAACAGACGCGGGAGTTTTGCTGGACAGACGCGGCATGCCCTGCGTGCCTACTAACCTCTAACCTTCTACGCTCTCGTCATCAGCGGCGTCTATGTCGGCGCGCATTTTTGCCGCCATGGCAGAGGAGATGCAATTAGAGGGGCCCGACGCGTTTTCCGCAAGCAGAAAAGCCGTGTCCACCACGCGCTGCATTGTGTCGTGGTCCACAGTCTGCATCTGCCCGGCAGTGATGCCCTTAGCCAGCAGTGCGCAAATCACGCCAGCCGTAAAGCCCGACTGCCATCCGAGCCAGTTAGCCGCCATGGGCTGTGGGCTCTTAAAGCGCCATTTTTCTTTGCCAACAAACGCATCCACATCGCCATCAGCGCCGATATAGATAAAGCATGGGCAATAGTATTCAAAGTGATTGTGGTAGGCCTTCTCCGCATCCTCACCGGGGAAGATGTCGGCCAGGTCGCGCTCATGCGCCACCACCACGCTCGAAAGCTCCAGGTTTTCAAGAATAGCCGTGAGCACACGGGTGATGCGGAAGTTGATGCCATGCTGAAAGCCTGGCAGATACACCATCAGCGCCTTGCGCTCCACCGCATAGGAGAGCAGCTCATACACGCGCTCGCGCTGAGGCTGGTCGATGGCGTAGAGCGAGCCAAAGAGCACGATGTCGCCCTCGTCGATGCGTGGCCACACCACGTCGAAGCGGTCGGCGTCGGGATACACGCCATAGTTCACAATCTTATCGGGGGCGCCGTCGGTGCCGAGAAAAATGGCAGAGAGCTGGGTGGAGCCCTCGGTGAAGCGGTCGATCGACGCCGTGTTCACCAGGTGGTCGCTGAAAAAGTCCACAATGATGTCGCCCACGCTGTCGGTGCAGCATTCGCTACAAAACGTCACCGGCACCCCAGTCAATCCCAGCGACGCCGTGGCATTGGCTATACGGCCGCCCACCATCGCCTTCACGGGCTGTGTGCCATGGTACAAAGTGTCGAGAACCGATTCCCCGATTGCTATTATCTTACGCATATTATAGTAGTGTATATTAAATTCTCATGCCGTGTGTCATTGCCGGTCACAGGCGTCAGAGTGGCCAATCATGCCGGTGGAGCGTATCAGCTGCGGCTCTTCTCGCCCAGATAGCCACCGTGGTGGCGAAGGGCATACTGCTGGCGTGTGAATCCCGTCACGAGCATCGTGTTCACCACCAGCACATCGCCCATCACGGTCATCATGGTGGTGGAAGTGGTGGGAGTGAGCCCGAGCGGGCACACCTCAGGCGCGCCCGATGTGAGCAGGCACACGTCGCTCTCCTTTGCAAGCGGACTGTCGGCATTGCCGGTGATCACCACAAATTGCAAATGGGGGTAAAGCTCCTTGGCGAGCCTCACCAGCGCCACAATCTCGTTGGTCTTTCCCGAATTTGAGAGCAGAAGCATCACATCGGCAGGCTGAAGGATGCCGAGGTCGCCATGCTGCGCCTCGCTCGGATGCAGAAACACGGCCGGAACGCCCGTTGAGCAGAATGTGGTGGCAATGTTCTCGGCTATCTGTCCGCACTTGCCCATACCAGAGGTCACCAGCTTGCCGCCGCGTTCCTTGGCCTCCACTATCAGCTTCACGGCCTGCTCGTAGCCGTCGGTCACAGGAATGCTCTCAATCGCACGGCTTTCGGCGGCGAGAATCTCTCTCATAGATTGCTTAATGTCGATCATGTCGTTAATTATCGCTAAAGATGCTTGCAGGATTATTATACAGTGCAAAGTTAGCTATTTGCCATTAATTAATCATGATAATCCCCCCACATTTTTCTCCCTCCCACCCAATTTCCTCCTCGATAAAATGCCTTTTTATCGCCCCGGTCAATAACAGCATGGCTGATTTTTTCGTTTTATGGCTTTTTATAGGGTGTGGTTTCTGAAAAAATATTAAATTTGTAGCCGAAACTTATATATATTGAGAAAGTGTTTGAAGTTTTTGATGATGGAATATGCGCAGAAGTGAATAAAAATGTCCGTCACCATCTAAAATCAACTTAGTTCAGGCAGTTTCTGCGATATTCAGCAGAATATGGATACAATAGTCAACGTGTTTTCTCTTTTGGGTTCGCTCGCCCTGTTCCTGTATGGAATGAAAATCATGAGCGAGGGACTTGAGAAGTTCGCCGGCGAACGCTTGCGCGCTATTTTGACAGCAATGACAAAAAATCGCGTGATGGGTGTTTTCACCGGCATTTTTATTACAGCGCTGATTCAGTCGTCGTCGGCCACCACGGTGATGGTGGTGTCGTTTGTGAATGCCGGCTTGATGACGCTCACCCAGTCTATCGGTGTGATTATGGGCGCCAACATCGGCACCACCGTCACGGCATGGATTATCTCCGCCATAGGCTTCAAGGTGAACATTGCGGCCTTCGCCATACCACTGCTGGCCATAGGCATGCCTCTTATATTCTCTTCTAACAGCAAGCGCAAGAGCATAGGCGAGTTCGTGTTCGGGTTCTCATTCCTGTTCATGGGACTCGCTTTTTTGCAGGACGCTGCCACATCGCTCAACATAGGCGAGATAGTGGCTTCCATGCTCGCCACGCTGCCCGTGGACTCGTTTGGCACGATTGTGCTGTTTGTGCTTGTGGGTGCCGTGGTCACTATGATTGTGCAGGCTTCTGCCGCCACGATGGCCATCACGCTGATGCTCTTCGATATGCACATTCCCGGATTTGGGTTTGAACAGGCTGCCGCGCTGGCTATGGGACAGAACATCGGCACCACCATCACGGCGTTTATGGCCTCGCTCACAGCCAACACGCAGGCTCGCCGCGCCGCCCTTGCCCACATGTTCTTCAATGTGTTTGGCGTGGTGGTGGTGCTCATCTTCTTCTATCCGGCCTGTGATGCCGTGCGCTGGTTTGTGACGAATGTGATGCATGTCAAGAGCAACAACCTGTTCTTGCTCTCGGCGTTCCACACGGCTTTCAATATTCTGAACACGCTGATTCTTATCTGGTTCGTAAAGCAAATCGAGGCTTTTGTGTGCAAGGTGCTTCCCGACAAGAACACCGAGGAAAACCAGCCCCGACTGAAGTACATCTCCGCTGGCCTCCTCTCCACTGCCGAGCTCTCGCTTTTGGAGGCGCGCAAGGAAATAGCACTGATGGGCAAGCGATGCCAGAGGGCGTTTGAGATTGTGACCAGCATGCACGGCATAGAGAAGGAGGACGAATTCAACGCCTTGTTTAAGAAGGTGGAGAAATATGAGGGCATCACCGACAATATGGAGTATGAGATAGCCCACTACCTGCAGAAGGTGAGCGAGGGGCACCTTTCCGACGAGTCGAAACGCCAGATCCAGCGCATGCTCCGCGAGGTGGACGACCTTGAGAGCATTGGCGACTGCTGCTACAATTTGGCGCGCACGCTCTCGCGCAAGCGCACCAAGTGTAAGGCCCACTTCACCCAGGAGCAGGGCATTCACATCACCGAAATGGAGAAGCTCGTGGCTGGCTCGCTCGACCAGATGATCACCACACTGCAAATGCCAGAGGGTGAAGGACACGACATTTCGAAAAGCTATGAGATAGAGCGCGAAATCAACTGCCTGCGCACCAGCCTGCGCGACAACAACCTGATTCAGATCAGCGCCGGAGCCTACGACTACGACCTGGGCGCCTTCTACATCGACCTGGTGAATGGAATGGAAAAACTGGGCGACCATGTGCTCAACGTGGTGCAGGCTAAGGCCCGCCAAAAGGTGTAACATTCTTTAGGAATATCGAAATATGATGGCAGGAAAAGAATCCTGCCATTATTTTTTTTCATTTATAGGATTATTAACTACCTTTGTGATGCTTATACACATAAACTGTATATATCTACAAAACAACAACAAATCTAACAGACAACTATTATGAAACAACTATTTACTTTACTGGCCATGGCAATGTTAGCCACCGCCTCATCGTGGGCCACTGAGGAAACCATTTCGCTAATAGACGGATCTTTTGCCGACAAGGTGATCACCTGGAACGGCACAAGCTGCAAAATCACCCAAGAGCAAGGGAAAGGCTCTAGCGCTCCTAATAAAAGTTATATTGCCGCACCTCGATGGTACGCCTCTAATGTAGTGACTTTTGCCGCTAAAGACGGATATAAGATAACTGGCGCTGTGGTCACTTGCGCAAGTAGCACGTATGCCAGTGCATTGAGCGGATCAACTTACACAAATGCCACAGCTGCCATATCGGGCTCCACAGTCACCATCAAGAGCGACGGCAACTTTACCATCACACTGAAGTCGCAGTCGCGAATTTCAAGTGTGAAGGTGAACTATGAGAAAAGTGGACCACAGAAGCAGGTTAGCAGCTTAGCCATCACAGGCACTCCTTTAACCACGGAATATTATGTGGGTGATAAATTCTCCACAGAGGGATTGACAGTGACTGCCACCTACGACGACAACTCTACCGAGGCCGTGACTCCTGTTTGGGATTTTGCCCCTGCCACATTCACACAGGAGGGATCGGTAAATGTCATCGCCACTGCCACTTACGGTGGTGTGAGCGCTTCTGGCACCTATCCTGTGACTGTGAAGACCATTGCCAACACCAAGGAGACCGCCTACACCGTGGCAGAAGCCATTGCGCTGATCGACGCTGGCAAGGGACTCAACACGCCTGTGTATGTGAAGGGTGTGGTGAGCAAGATCACCACTGCTTTCGATGCGAAGTATGGCAACGTGTCGTTCAATGTATCGGACGATGGCACTACTAATGCGCCACAATTTATGTTCTTCCGCAACCAGAAGGACGCCGAGAATAAATATTCAGAAGATCCAAATATTACAGTGGGTGCATCTGTGATTGGTTATGGCACGCTCACCAAGTATAATAGCACTTATGAGTTTGCGGCCGCTAACTACCTGGTGGAATACAGAGCTCCTGAACTGACTGGCGATATCAATGGCGATGGCGTGGTGAACACCGATGATGTCACCGCACTTGCCACTTCCATTTTGGAGAATGGTGATGTGACGCTCGCCACTGGCGACCTCAACGACGACGGTGTGCTCGATGTGACCGATGTGACCATTCTCGTGAATCTGATTCTTGAGTGATTTGGGCCTTAGTGCCTCTATGCGCACATATATTTTCAGAATGAGCAGGTGCCTGTTTAGCCCTTTGGATACAAGGCTAAGCGGGCACTTGCTTTTTCCATGCCGTACCAATGCACCCTCTTACTCCACATTTTAAAGACGTGACCTGGTGCATTCTTCCATTGGCTGGCCTGAGGTGAGGGCGCTGATGCACCAAGCAAATCCTGTGGCTTTACGAAGCTCGCTCTGGGTGAAGTGGTCGCCCTCGTGCCACTTCAGGCAGCAGTGCCTCTCCCCTACTTCTGCCAAATGGCGCTCGTGTTGCCACCGGCACCTGTCGCCTACCAGTGCGAAAGGCATTTTTCTGGTTTTTTCCTCTTGCTTGCCCATGCTCATATAGATGTATTTGGCCTTCGACGGGTGCTCTGCGTAATATTCTTCCCACCCTTCCATCCATAGCGATGGCGAGCAGGCCGCCACAGCGCTGAACGTGGCAGTGCGTGTGGCGCACCAGAGGGCGAACAGCCCGCCCAGCGAGTAACCGCCCAGCACGATCGGCAGATGGGCGTAGTGAGCCTTAATTATGCTTAAAAGGCAGTGCTCTATGTAGTGTAGCAGCTCCCCTACCCCGTCTTTCCACAGTTCGGCCTCGCGCACCTCGAAAGCATACATCACGAAGCCCTTTTCTGCTCTCTGCCCTATCAGCTCGCATTCATGCACCAGCAGCTTCCGCTCGAAGGTGCAGAGGGGCTTCACGAGCACGCACTGAGGCTCGCTGTCCGTGGAAAGGACGTGGCAAACTCGGCCGCAAATTTCTTTTGTGGCGTCTTTCATTTGGGTGATTTATGTGTCATGATGTCGAGCACCATGCGGTCGGTTTCGTTCATGCCTTTGGCGCCAATTTGCGTGAGGTGGTGTATGCAGCGGTCCACATCGTCCTCAATCAGTCCCTCGGCATTGGTGGCGTGGCGGTTTTGGATAGCAAGCATGGCAGAGAGCACGGCTGTTGACACACCGCTGGTCACCTTCAGTGCGCAGGCGGGTTTTGCTCCGTCGCACACCATGCCGGCGAGGTTGGCTATCATATTCTTCACCGAATACGCCACCTGCTTGTAGCCGCCGCCCATCAGATAGGTGATGCCACAAGCCGAACCTGTGGACGCCACCACGCATCCGCACAGCGCCGAGAGTTTGCCGAGCGACTGCTTGATGTAGATGGCGGTGAGGTGCGACAGTATGAGCGCACGCGTGAGCTCTTCGTCGGTATTGTGGTTCTCTTCGGCAAACACCACCACGGGCATGGTGCACGATATGCCCTGGTTGCCCGATCCGGAATTGCTCATCACGGGAATGGGCGCTCCCGCCATTCTGGCATCGCACGCCGATGAGGTGGCCGACAGTATGTGGCTGAAGATGCTGTCGCCCATAATGCCCTTGCCGAGCGGGCGCGACAGCGTTTTGCCCAAGGCGTGCCCGTAGTTGCCCTTCAGCGCCTCGCGTGAGGCATTCTCGTTGAGCCGGCGCGCCTCTTTGATAAATTCTATCTCTTTAAGTGGTGCTGTGGTGGCAAAGTCAAACACCTTGCGCAGCGAGAGGTCGGGGTCACCACCATCGTCAGCAGTGATGTCGGCATCGGTGCATTTTTGTGGTTTCAACGGGCGGTCAAGAATGGTGTCGCCGTCTTTCTTTATCAAGATGAAGTGCGTGTGGTCGCGCGCAATCACGGCGGTGGCGCAGTGCCCGGCGGCATCGTGAGCCCGCACTTCGATATACAGTTTCTCCTCAGTGTCGTCTTTCAAATGAATGGTGATGCGCTTCTCGCCCACATACTCCTTGCCACGGCTCACATCGGATCCAGTGACATCGCGAAGCACCTCCAGCCCGTATTCACTTTTCCCCGCCAGTGCGCCGAGTGCCACCGCAATCGGCAGCCCCACCATGTGAGTGCCGGGAATGCCCACGCCCATGGCGTTTTTTAGAATGTTGGCACTTAGCAGCGCATCGATGTGCGAAGGTGTGCACCCTAAAGTCTCGGTGGCCTTTGCCACGCACAGCGACACCGCCATAGGCTCAGTGCACCCGATGGCGGGCACCACCTCGCGCTTCATCAGGTCGATAATCTTTTTTCTGCACTTTTGATTGATCATAGCATGTAGTGTAGAGTGTTACGAAGCAAAGGTAGCGATAAATCCTCATTCCCGAATATAAGAAGCTGTTTAAATTTATGTTGAGCGAAATTTAAACAGCTTCTAATGGTGTGAGTGAATTGAATAAATCGCCTTTTTGAATGCACTTGGCGATAGATGGTGTGAGCCCGGTTATTCTTTGGCGTCGTCGGGCATCAGCTGCTGCATTTTGGCGGCAATCACGGCCTCCACGTTGTTTTCAGGCTTTTCCAGCCATTCGCTAATTTCGGCCTGCTGCTCTGGAGTGAGCTCACTGAGCATCTTCTCCATATCTTTTTCAAGGGTCATAAACACCTTGTCGTTCTCCAGCGCAGCCACATCGGCAATCGACTCGCAGGCCAAGAACTTCGCCTTCACATAGTTGAACACGGCTTTGATGTCGGCCACATTGTTGCCGGTTTTCACTGGCGCTTTCAGCACTACGGCGCAGTCTTGTGGTTGAGTTTGTGGACAGCAGGTCTGTGCCTGTGCGCAGAAGCCCATCGATGCCATAAAAAGTGCGGCGATAAATAGTTTGAATTTCATTTGATGAGAAAATTTTAGGGGTGTGTATAAAAGTTTGTATTGTGTTTTGGGGAGTGAAATGTGGGATTAGCGGAATATGATTTCCTTGATCACCTCGCGGCCAAGCGTCTCGTTGATGCGGGCAATGAGGGATGAGCGCGAGAGCATCAGCTGGTTGCGGAGTGGTGCGCTGCTGATGGTGAAGGTGAGCACGCCATTTTTCACCGAGCGGTCGGTGGTGTAGCGGTTGATGCCCTGCCCCACTAATTTTGGCCAAAGCGCTAAGGCGCGCTGCTCGTCGAGGCGAGTGTCGAGGCGCTCTTGGCGCAGCACTTGATTGATGATGTCGCCCACGGATTGGGCACTGGAGCGTTTCATATAGCGAAGAGTTGTTGTATTATTCTTGATTTGAACGGTTGATAAGAGAGCATTTGCCGTGGTCCACGCCAAACATGGCGAAATCGCCACTCACACGGCGCACAATCTCGTCGAGGTGCGTGCGGTTGGTGTCGGTGATGAAAATCTGCCCGAACCGCTTGTCCTCCGACACCACTTCGATGATGCTCTCCACGCGTGAGGCGTCGAGCTTGTCGAAGATGTCGTCGAGGAGCAGGATTGGGGTAAGCCCTGTGTGCTCTTTCAGAAACTCAAACTGCGCCAGACGCAGTGCTATGGTGTAGGTCTTGCACTGCCCCTGCGAGCCTGTCTTGCGCATAGAGTGGCCGCCCAAAAGCAGCTCAATGTCGTCGCGGTGCACACCCCTCGACGTGTAGCCGATGATGTAGTCGCGCTCACGCGTGCTGTTCAGGTGCTCCCGTAGGCCAGCCTCATTGAGGTGGCTCTTGTAGCTGAGCCTCACGCGCTCCCCCTCGCCGGCTATAGCCTGGTAGTAGCGCATGAAAATGGGTTCGAAAGCCTCAAGCCACCGCTTTCTTGCGCTGTGTATGTAGGCAGCCGTGTCGGCCATCTGCTGCTCCACGGTGTCGTAGAGCAGCGGGTCGCGAAACTCCTTCTTGATCATGGCATTGCGCTGCTCCAGCGCACGGGTATAGGTGATCACGGCGTTGAGATACTCCTTGTCGCCTTGCGAGATAATCATGTCCATCAGTCTGCGCCGCTCCTCGCCAGCTCCGCGTATGAGATCCCAGTCGCTGGGCGACACCATCACCAGGGGCAACAGCCCTATGTGCTGGCTCAGCCGCTTGTATTCCTTTCCGCCGCGCCGCGCCACCTTGCGCTTTCCGCGCTGCATGGCCACCGACACGTCCTCATCGGCATCGTGCCGGGTGTAGTGCCCCTGAAGCATCATGAAGTCGGCATCGTGCATGATCACGCTTGCGTCGGTCTGTCCTGTGCTGCTTTTGCAGAAGCTAAGGTAGTAGATGGCGTCGAGAATGTTGGTCTTACCCATGCCATTGTTGCCAATCAGGCAGTTCACTTTGGGCGAGAACGCCAGCGATGCCTCCGCTATGTTCTTGTAGTTGAGAATGGAAATGCTATTGAGTTTCATCACCACAAATTTACTCAAAAAAATGCGGAGAATAGAAATTAGAGGTTAAAAATTAGAGGTTAGACGTTAGAAATTAGACGTTAGTGGTGAATGGCGGTTGAATGGTTAGGACATTCGTCTTAACTTTCTGATTTCAGACCTCTAACCTCAGGCTTCTCCGTTGTCTTTTTGGCGGATTTCCACGCGGCGGATTTTTCCGCTGATGGTCTTGGGGAGCTCGTGCACGAACTGCATCACCCTTCCGCAAAAATTAAAAACAAATTGCCGCAAAAATTAAAAACAAATTGCCACAAAAATTAAAAATAAATATTGTAATCAAATGAAAATGATTAACTTTACGAACGAATGAAAAAATGTGAAAAAGCATAACCGATTATGGCATATTTGAATAGGGTTTTTGATGCTCAACTTAAAGAACATCTGAAAGCAATGGGTGCTGTGCTTATAGAAGGCCCAAAATGGTGTGGCAAAACTACTACTGCAAAGCAAGTGGCCAACAGTGTTATTAGCCTGCAAGACGCTGATCGTAGGGATGAGTATTTGGCAACAGCCATAGCCAAACCATCGTTCTTGCTTGAAGGAAGCGTGCCGCGTTTGATTGATGAGTGGCAAGATGCGCCCATGCTATGGGATGCTGTTCGCACAAAAGTTGATGAGCGCGGTTTGCCAGGACAATTCATCCTAACGGGGTCGAACACAGTTGACGATAGCAAGATTCACCATAGTGGCACGGGGCGAATTTCACGTTTGGAGATGCTTCCCATGAGCTTGTGGGAGTATGGAGAGTCTAATGGAAGTGTTTCGTTGATGGAGATGTTCGACAATCCACAAGAAGAAGTGTTCGCTACTTCGGAATTGAGTATGGAAGAAATAATATTTTCGGCGTGTAGAGGAGGTTGGCCTGCCACTTTGAACTTATGCGACGACAAGGCTAAGCTACTTGTTGCCAAAGAGTATGTAAAGTCGGTTTATAAAAACGACGTTTCACGCGTAGATGGAGTGAAGAGAAACCAGAAGTTAGCGCAAATGATTTTGAAATCGTATGCCCGCAACATCTCTACATTGGCAAAAACCACCTCAATCTTAGCAGATGTAACAGCTTCTGATGATATAGAATGCTCTCGACCAACTTTTGAAAAGTATATAGAGGCATTTGAAAAATTGTTCGTTATTCAAGATATTGAGGCCTGGTGTCCATCCATAAGGAGCAGAACAGCAATTCAAAGCAGCCCAAAGCGTGCGTTCTGCGACCCGTCAGTTGCCGTTGCATCACTTAATTTGTCACCTGCTGCGTTGATGACTCAATTAAAAACATTTGGATTTATCTTTGAGCAGATGTGTGCACGAGATTTTCGTGTTTATTCTGCTTCACGCGATGGTCGTTTGTCATATTACCATGACCGCTATGGGTTAGAAGCTGATTTAGTGCTTCATCTTTACGACGGTCGTTATGCGCTGGTAGAGTGCAAACTCGGCAGTCGTGAAGTGGAAGAAGGGGCCAAACACCTTTTGGAAATAAAAAAGTTAATTCAAGAGCGTAACAAAACAGAGCGGCAGATGCCACTACGTGAGCCAGATTTGATGATTGTGGTGACAGGGGGGAGAATGGCATATACACGCCCCGATGGAGTTAAAGTCATTCCACTTGCTTGCTTAAAGGATTAAAAAATATCCTCACCTGACTTCGTCATTGCGTCACCCAAAATTCTTTATCAAAGAGTTTAGCTAT
>ERZ808278.35-NODE-35-length-127647-cov-7.338281_pt1 | contig 127647 bp, 167 predicted proteins | sample MGYA00521239_ERZ808278 | MGnify/ENA primary metagenome ERZ808278 (study PRJEB31516, sample SAMN03275600) | gut metagenome | biome: mammalia-associated habitat; material: feces | host: Papio cynocephalus | place: Kenya | collected 2012-07-17 ...
ACGGCCTCCACTCAGCAAAGGTTTTATCCCAATGTCTAATATAAATAAGGCATTTAGAACTGTTAGAGATTAAAACCTGTTTAATCCCGCCACTTGAAGTTTTTATAACCTGTAAATTAAAACCACTAGTTGTATGTGGGCAATTGCTTAATGACGCAGATATAGCTTCTTTTTCTGATAAATAACTTCCCGGCGTAATATAATCATCCAGATCAGCCCCACTAGGGATAAGCGTCTCTGGGTTTAGATCAGCCGGTGTGTTTGCGCCAATATCAAGCGTCAAATTATCGCCAGTTACTTTACCTTCAAGTTTGGAACCATTCTGAATGCCATAAATTTTATATGGGATACAAACGCTATTAGAGTCGCCAGCAGTACTTATATACCGCACACCCTTTTGAATTTCAAGAGTAGTTTTGCCATTTGCTATTTTTGCAATAACTCTTCGAGTTGCGTTCCCGCCCCATGTCGCATTAAGAATGGTTTCATCATTATCATCCACAATAACTCGCTGATTCCCCGTGCGATCTGGATAAGTTACATCATAATTAAACAACACTTCCAACTCATCATAAACCCCATCAAATGTCAGCGTTTGTGGTGTAAAAGCAGTAGTCGGCGCCGAGTTCGTCCACAGTAAAGTCCGCTTTTCATACCCATCCATATCAATGGAGAGTCGAGCAGTATTCTCTTTAACCGCGGCAACCTCTTTCGAGGTAGTATCGAGCGTTTTCCAGAGGCCTTTGACATAAATAGAAGCAGTAACAGATGCCGCTGTAGTATAATTATTTATATAAGTAATACGCATAGACGTTGTAGTGGTGTATCCATTTAAATTGTGCGCTCTATATAAGTCAGCACCATTAGCCGTACAACCAACATTTACGGTTGGAACTTCTGCAAATACAAATGGGAAATTAAAAGCGTCACAATTTGTTGTGGTTTTCGCAGCGACATTTTGTGATCTTTCAGCCCAGCACTCCGCAATACCACTATTCCACTTACGATATGTCCAAATGCCGCTAGTACCTTCATCTACCACATAATCATGCAGCGTAACAACCTTATTTGGATCAACAGTTGGCCCCATACCGTTCAGATCAACCTCGGGGATCTCGACTGTAAGCTTATTTTTGACACCGAAAATCCGGTTTGGAATACAATATTTATTCGCATTTGTACCAACAGAGGTAGAGTTTGATATTTTATAATAGCCACCTGCAAAACTTAATCCACCATCGACTACATTGACGATTCTACTAACCAGATATGTATTAGCATCAGCAGATGAATCGGTTTGCGTCATAATGGTTCCCGTGTCTGTAGCGAGATCTAAAAAGCTAATTCCGGCTCGTGCTGAAACATCGGAATGGTTGTGTTGAATAATAATCGAATCGTAGTCACTCATATTTTCAAGCAACACAGTTTGCGGTGCAAATTGAGCTCGTGGACTTGGATTTTCCCAAAGAAGAACACGGTTATCCACTTCAACAGGCTTGAACTTGACTGTACCATTCTCAATTGCCGTATCATTCAGTTCAAGCTGACTCTTCACATATTCCTCGGTCGGTTCGAGCCCTATGATTTCTTTCGGGCCATAAGTGGTGTTAACTGCACCATTGGTAGTGTTGGCAGCATTCGAAATCCACTCCCAAGTAATCGTTGCATTGTCTCCGTCAATAGCTAACTCAATCGCCGCATCTCCAACCCACGTTGGATAAGGCACATTCATACCACCAATAAATCTGTTAGCTCCACGCCGAATAAGCGTGCAGCTACTATTACCTAAGTCAAAATTACATTGCAGTATTTGATAATTAGAGATCCCAGGTATCGTCTTAGTGCCAGATGTCCAAATATCGCCGGACCAAAGAGTTTTATTTTTAAGAGTCAAATACTTTTGCATTTGGCGAGAGTCAGTAAGAGTAATATCCCCACCAAGACCGGCAGAGCTAATATCTACAGATGGGATATTTACAGTAGGATTATTTTTGATGCCATAGATGGCGATAGGAACGGCATAGCCATTACTTGTAGACGCTGTTGTAGCAGAGTAGGCAGAAAATGTTGCATCCGAAAATCTAACTCCGCCATCAATTTTGGTTAGCCATCTTCGGCCAGTTCCATTATTCGTGATATATCTTATATAGCCGCCACCATCTAGGCCGCGAAACATATCTTCATTAGTCTGGCTTTCGGTGGAAACACTTTTGAAGACGACCGAATACATATCGTATTTTTCGATATTAGGAACGTTAATTGTCTGCCCCGCAAATGCTTCATTCGGCTTTGGATTTTCCCAAAGCAATACCTTATTTTCAACCGTCACCGGACTGAACTTAACCTTACCGTTTTCAATAGTTGTGTCTGTAATCCCCAGCTTTTGCTTAACATACTCAGCAGTTGGTTCAATCCCGACAATTCTTTTTACCCAACCGTCATTAAGCTTGCTATGAGTAGAGCTTTGGGTGTGGTGTTCTACACTATTTGCGCCAATAGTGACAGTATCGCCATCCATATATAAGATCAATGCGATACTGCTATGGCTGCCGCTACTTACATTTGTGCCAAAACCTGTTCCTTGGAATTTTGTATCATCTATCCGTTGCAGCTCAATGCCATCATATCCATCCCATAAATAAACCATTATTTTTTCATAATTAGAAATGCCGGGAATAGTTTTTGCACCGCTTGTCCAATTTTCGGTGCTGGAATACAGCTCTACATTTTTCAATTCTAGGTATGTTTGGAGAAGTCGAGAGTCAGAAAGAGTGAGTGGACCGCCAGATCCACCACCACCAGAAATAACGCCAAGTTTAGATTTTAACTCTTCGAGACTGGTAACGCCTGTACCGCCGTTTTCAGCAGGCAGAACGTCTTTGACAAGTGAGACAGAATAAGATTTTTTCATTCCCCAAATGCGATATGGAACCCCATATGCATCTCCGGTACCGGCAGAAGTAGCATTTGAATATCTGTATCCGCCACCGCCAAATGTAATACCAGTAGATGAAATAACTACTGCTCGGCTGCCATGCCACCAACCGCTACTGCCTATATCGCTGCGTGTTGTTGGAGAAAAAGTATCCCCAGCTCCGGGGCACTGAAACTCATTTATGCTTGCTTGGGTAAATCGCCCAGCATATGGCATTGTCTCTATCTTAATCCAATTATAATCGCTCAAGTCCATTTCAATAGTTTGAGCTGCAAATGCTGAACTGGGAGCAGAATTCTCCCAGAGCAGCACCATATTATCTTCTTTCATCGAAGATAGATTTTTATTTGTACTTTTAATTGCCGCATATAGTCGCTGCAGCAACGTAAATATTCTTTTCCTTTCTTCGCTCATTTACACCTCTTTCTCTACGCAGTTCTAATCCAATAGTTGACCACTTTATATGGGGGAAGATTGTTATGGGGAGTACTAGAACCCCGGGTAAACCCCGCAGGATGCATTTCTCCACTATTATGATCCACCCACCCACGACCAGCGGATCCATAAGCACTCATTGTACTACGCGCTAAATAATACTTAGCTGTTCCTCCGGCGGCCGCACCCGCATTGCTATATAAATGCCCTTCATGTGCCGGCATCTCTGCAGCTGTTAATGTGTGAGTCTTTTCGCCGCCTTCATTGCCAATCGTTTTAAACTCTGTGTCGCCAGTGTCTAAGCCAATGAGCATCCGCCCTTCAGCGTATCTCTCCCAGGTTGTCCCACCAAAATGCACGTTTGGATCAAAGTCAGCATCAGCATTGGCAATAACAGAACCAACCGGATGAATAATGTTGATTAATGTAAGTGGGGTAAATTCGACAGAAGAGTCGCCAAGAGAATTTAAAAGGCCTTCATATTCATCAGCTTCAATAGTGAAATCAATATCTTTAATAGTAGTATCGAATGCGATATCAAGTCCGCTACGCTCGGCAATCTTACCCATAGCAAGCCCTTCGCCAGCGTAGAATGAGAGTAGGGCTTTTGCCGTATTTACAGACGAGCGAGTGCCATCTCCTAAGGGTTGCTCGGTAGTAGTTAGCTCATCGGTAATAGTAGCTTCGTAAAAATAACTATTTGTTACAGGAAATTCACTTCCGGCCAAAGACGTATACTCGCCGCTACTTGAAACTGTAAGCAATGCGCCGTTGGCATCTTTGAGCAATGTCCGCCCAGTTATATTTCCGTCAGCATCTTTTGTTAACTTATAAATTTTAATCGTCGCGGCATTAGGAGTTTTATCAGATGTGGATAATGCGATAGGGTCAACGTAGTAATCAACCTTAAATTTCACCTTTGTACCATTTACCGGATCTTCGTCACCCTTATCATTGCAACGAATTGCCGTCAACTTAGTAATCCCAGGCTTGGTATATTCAACAACTTTATAAGGATTGATAATGGTTTTCTTGTCAGAGGTAAATCCGCGCGAATCCTTAACATAATAAGAAAAGTTGGCTTCACTTGATTCAGTAGTTAAATAATCAGTTGTGGCTTGCGTTGGGCGATTATTATTTCGTGTAGCAGACGACCCGGGGATTATAAAGTAATGATCTGTAACCGTGGCGCTCAGTTTTGCTTCAAAACTATATGTAAGCTGTACTTTAGATTTACCAGCTATAAGCACTCCATATCTATTGTAATATGATGTATCATATTCTGTAATTGATGGATCCAGTGTACACGTTGGTTTAGTATCACTATTTTCTGGCAAATTTACCGTAATACTTTGTGATAACGCGCTGCCAATGCTTGTTGACCCGCTTTTTGTCTGTGCTGTAATAGAACCGGTACGCGATTTTGTGTTTGCGTAAGCAGAGCTATTAAATAAATCGATAGGTGGGGTGTAAGTAAATGATGTTGCGATTCCAGATGTCGCTGATAAGCCTGTATCACCTAAGGAACACGATGCCGTGTGTGTAAAACTAGATGATTTACGAGAAAGTGTAATTGTGCCAGCGGTACCAGCAGTAAATGTAGAAGGGCAAGACATAGACGAGGCTCGAGGGATAGTCGTAAGCGTAATGCTTCGTGTGCCCGTACTTACTGTGCCGCTACTCGTACCAGATGTAAAGGTGGCGCTGGCCGATGCAGAACCGCTACCATCAGAATTATGTGTAATAGTTTTGCCGGCACTGGCAAGATATTTACCACTTTGCCCCTTAGAATAGCTCGCACTAAAACTATATGAACTACCAGAAATATAAATCGTTCCTGGTTTTTTATTGTTATTATATGTACTCTTTCCGGTAGTGTAATAAACAGTTGCTGTAACATAAGAAGTATTATTTGCAACACTTACACTGCTCTCGGACAACCCAATACTAATAGTGATCGCCAATAAGCAAACCTCCCTTCTTTATTGTGGATCATAGAATAGGTTTAAAACTTCACTGCCGTCATTAGAAAATGATGGTGAAAATTTATAGTTTTTAATTTTGAATTGGTTTTGAATATGCGCTTCAGAAATATTCATAGTAGATCCGGTAATGTCTGTAATTGTCTCATTATTTTTCTTAATAGCAAAAGATGTGTTATTAATATTTACAGAATAAGGGGATTCGTTACAGATAGGATTTGTAGGATCATCAACCATCACCGGATTACCATTTTCATCAATAACCGGCTCATATACATACTGCCCAGTTTCAGCGTTATATGCATAGTCATATTTTTGCTTCTTATTATATTGAATCTTGCCGGACTCATCCAAAATCGGATCGATACCGTGAATAACCAGGCCGTTAATAGGGTCAGCTGTGATATATTTGAGCAAGCTGCCGTATTGCAAAATTTCCTTATTATTATTTTGCGCGATAAGATTTAAGGCGGCCTTGACTTCGTCCTGACTTGGGTATGAATTAAATTTTTCCTGAAGATCACGAAGGGTGGAATTTGTAGACTGCGTATAGTCATCGAAATCCCTATCCATATCGGTATAACGCTTGTTTAAATTGCTCAAATCTTTCTGCAGGCCATTCTCACCACTAATCAAATCATTGAATGCGTCTAATTTATCTTCGGCGCTATCCAAGGATTCATTAATATTAGAGATACGACCAACTAGTTCCGAAGATACAATATTACCATCGTCATCATAAGTGAAATGCTCTTCAGAACTAAACAGATAATCAAGCAGCGTCATATTGGGATTGCCCACCGAAATAGAACCAGCTCGCAGTGTATCAGTATCAATAGCACCGCCGTTAATAACAGTAGAGCTACCAGTTTCGGCCGCATTCTTGAACTTAACCAAAGCATCAATATCAAGCTCCCCAGAAATCAATTCAACCATTTTGTCTGTAAGAGTGAAATTCGTAGAACTGTCGCCAGACTCAACAATCCAAGTGAATTTTTCCGCCGTTTGTTCTGCATAGGTTTTAACAACTTGAATTTCTTTGGACGTATCCTCTGGAGCAGGGGTCCAGTCTGTCGCTTTTGTGCCGCTTTCAAATTTAATCTCTCGTACATTAAACGATGTACCGTTCTTTGTTCCGATGAGAATGCCACAATTAGTATACCCCTCAGTAAGATCCACAGGAATTTTATATCTGGTTGGCTCAGTAGTAAGATGCACTAATTTTGTTAATGGCACATTATATGCTTTACCATCTTTAATACTCATCATATAAAAATAATCCAACTGGATTGCATTATCCGAATAAGCTTCAAAAGAAAGCATATATTTGCCAGCGCCTGGAATTGTAGACACTTTAGGAGTAACCGCGCCGTAACTTGTAGTTTCACCGATTTTGGTGGCAGTAACCCAATTATTATCTGATAATATTAATGTGGTTACTTTTGAACTAGCCCAGGGAAGCCACTCCTTTAAATATTCGCTAGGATTGGTTCGCTGCAATAAATTTCGTCCACCAACATCAATACTGTCTAGTGTACTACTAACAGAATAACTTGTGCTCGGATCTCCCGATGTATATGTGATTACCGTCTTAGTCCAAAGATAAGGTAGCTCTACAGATGTCTTAGGAACTGTCGTGCTCCATGTACCAGTGGGAGCATCTGTTTGAGATGCTCCGGCCTGATATGTAATCTCCGTAGATTTAATACCCCGCCCGTCAGAACCTTTGTTGCCATCAGAGCCTATTCTACTTACAGAATAACTCGTAGATGTTGCGGGCGTTCCTTTGGTATAAGTGTAGACCGTTCTAGTCCAAATATATGAACCAACATGTGCAGCTGGTGGAGTTGACACCCATGTGCCAGAAGGGATGTCTACTCCGGAGTCTGATGCTTGATAGGTGATTTCGGTTGATTTAATACCGCGACCTTCTTCACCCTTAGCGCCATCATTTACTCGTGCAAGAGTAATTGAGTTCGCCGCTAAAATCATTTGCATTCACCTCCTTTAAGCCTCCTCAAGTTGGGCCGTATATGTTGCTTTGTTGTCTACATCGCCTGCGGAAATTGTCAGCGTCTGACCTGTGGCAACCGCAGTTTTACCATTATCTTTGTACCATTTAATCGTGCCCAGCTTTGTCAATGCTGCTCCAGTAACCTCCGTAGCTCCCTGATAAACATGAGCTGTTAGAGTAGTTGCAATATCAGTATTCTTAAAGATAATGCCCCCACTGGATGTAATAACTAAAGTAATCGCATCATCGCCTTTGTCGCCCTGATCGCCCTTGGCGCCAGTTTGGCCCATCATACCAACAGAATAACTAGTAGTAGGATCACCGGATGTATATTCAGTCACTGTCTTAGTCCACAGATACTGGCCAGGCTCTACTTTAGGCACAGTTTTGCTCCATGTTCCAGTCGGAGTTGCCGTACCGCTGGATGAAGCCTGATATGTCACAGTGGTAGATTTAATTCCGCGCCCATCATTACCTTTGTCACCTTGCTCTCCTTTACCGCCAGTTTGTCCCATCATGCCGACAGAATAACTAGTAGTTGGGTCGCCAGACGTATATTCGATTACCTGTTTTGTCCATAAGTACTGGCCAGCAGCAACCGTTGGAATTGTAGGCTGCCAACCGGACGATGGAATATCGGTTCCACTTGTAGATGCGGCATAAGTAATCGTTGTGGATTTAATCCCTCTACCATCATTACCTTTACCACCTGTTTCGCCGGTAGCTCCAGTAAATGCGATAGCAAAAGAGAACTTTTTCGTAATTGTGATGTCATCACCCACTGTAATTGGGATATCAACTACGCCACCAGAAGTTAAGGCAGACGTAGCTGTAATGGTAATAGTAGGGGATGGAGTTTTTCCATCGCTCACTGCACTAATTCCAGTAGGTGTAGTTATTGTTCCAACGGAGCACGGAACCTGTTCTGAACCACATAATGCCATAACTTGTGTCGTAGTACTTTGCGTCCCACTGACAGAATCCGTGTCTCCCAGAAATGTATGTGCTTCGCTTGTTAAAATCACCGAATAGGCATCGGTAAGGTCAATAAGCGTAACTTGATTTGTTGCTTTTGTGGCCATTTATATCTCCTTTTCTAATAATCTAAACTGCATGAGAATACTGCTTTGGTTTGGATATCATCTGCATTAAGCGTCAAAATAAATCCATTATCGGACAACCTGCTATCATCATCAGGCAGCGGAGTGCCTTCAGTTTCTCCTAAACTTCTATAATCCCAGATCAATTTAGCACTCTCGCCAAACACCTCAGCCATCTGACGAGAAGATGTAACCATAGTGTCGCCCTTAATAATCGTAACCGTCAGCGTTGTCGCTATTTTTGAGTTCTTAAACATATTTCCGTTTGAGCTATCTATCATAAGCAGAATTGCATCTTCACCCTGTTTACCGTCGTCGCCCTTAGAGCCGGAAATACATACTGGATCAGAATAGACCGGAGCGATGTCAGCATTAACATATTCAGTTTTAGTGCGCATCCACATATACTTCCCATCAACATGGGTAGGCGGGGTACTACTCCAAACATAACCAGCAGGATAAGCGATGAACTCTGTTTCAGAATCAGACAGCGAATATTCATTAGTGACTTTTTTAGCCGCCGAATCTTCGACAGTGCTAACACGTTCTACAAGGCTAGAAATCTTGCCCTGTTCTACGCCGATCTTTGTAATCGCAGTGTCAGCCAATTCTTTTGCATCATCTGCTTTAGTTTCAACAGAAGCCAGATAAACTTCTAAGGACTGCCCCTTATCATCAAAGTAAATCTTGCTGGTATTAATAGTATGAGAGCCGTCTTCATTGATCTTGTCGAACAGACTGACTATATCCAGTTTACCCGCAGAGATATTTGCATTGTCGGCCACCATATCATTTACGATGATCCCATCAGGCACGCCAGCAGATTTCAGACCAGTTTCATCAAAGTATGCCGTGCTCCCATCTTCTCCAAATACAGCAAAAGTGAAATTATCACTAGCATCACGACCAGCTTGCAGACGAATCTTTCCGTTCTTATCAAACCATTGGGCTGTATTTCCGATGATAGAAAATCCACCATCCTCAGATAGCACATTAACCTTGTTGGTGTAGATGCTCCCGCTTAAGATCTTGTCAGCAGCAATACTCTGAATCATAGCATTTGTAATGAAGCCGTCAGCAATTTTCATGAAGTCAGAAGATAATGCTCCTGATGTAATATTGGAGGCATTAAGATTTTTGACTGCTATTTTAGAAGCGTCAATTTCGCCGGATGTGATTTTGCCGGCATCCAGATTACCAATCTTTGCGGAGCTGATAGTGGCGTCACCCATATAAGCGTTAATGGCAGAAATAACATTTGCCTGCATAACATCAGCTGCGATGCTCCCACCAACAATTTTGCCAGCAGACAGATTCTCAATCATCGCACTCTTGATATAGCCTTCTTTAACATCAAGATAATCAGAGCTAAGTTTGCCACTTGTAATTTGGCTGGCACTAATATCTCCAGAAAAATAGGTTCGACCAGTTTTTATATCATAATATAACGATGAATATATTGGAGCGTTCGTTTTTGGATCGATAATCAGCTCGCCGTTTTCATCCATGAAGTTTGGAACTATATTACCATCATCGTCCAGCGTGAATAAGTTGGTGCTCCCAGCAGCCAGACCATATTCAGGGTCGATAAGGAATTTACCACCATTACCATCAATAACAATATGGTTAGCACGTAATGTCTCAACATCAATATGCTCCGAAGTGATCTTACCGATCGAAGCGTTGATAGCCTCAATTACATTTGCACTAAGGCCTTCGGTCTTAACCGTGTCGGCTGTAATTGTACCACCAGTGAAATTATCAGCAGACAAATCTTTGATAACAGCCGTATCCATAGAGACAATTGGCTTCCCAGATTCATCGCTCATCTTCACGTATTTATTGATAGCACTGATGACGTTCTTATAAATCTGATCCTCATCAATATCACCGGTCAATTTAGAGCCGGCATTGATAGTCATATCCTTAATGGCATTACCGTTAAGCGTGTTTGCTACAATATTCTCACCGCTGATCGTGCCACCAAAATAAGCATTACCAGTGTTGATATCAAAGAAGAATTTAGTATTCTCCGGCACATAATAAACAGAGCCATCTTCAGTTTCAACAACTTTGCTCTCATCCCAGATAATATTGCCGTCCTCATCCATGAAGGTAGGAATAATTTTGGTGCCATCCTGCGTGAACATATTGATATTACCCATGGCAATACCATAATTCGGATCGATTAGGATCTTACCACCCGGATGTCCAGTTGTAGGGTTAGGTTGCTGTGTCAGGCAAAAGGCAGCGTTATTCAGGAATGCTCCCGAGCCATCAACCTTAAATTGCTTAATAATTTCAGTACCGTCTTCGTCCATAACTGTATTTTCGATGACCAGGTTATTTCCGGCCAGCAAAGTACCAGTAATATTGGGCGCAACGATACCCCATGTATCACCGACATTCTTATCAGTAAAATGTCCAATCGCCAGTTTAACCGTATCCCAAGCGTCATCTGTCATAGCGATCAGGTTATTGATAAACCCAATTTGCTCCGGGCTATACTTTCCCGTAGGAAGAGTTTGACGCAAGAATATACCGGACGAGTTCCATTCAACACCTTGGTTGCTGGAATTTACAATATTGTTGCGAGCCACGTCCAGATTATTTTTAGTTAAATTCTCGACCTGATTACCTGCCTTAGAATCTTTATAGGCAGAGTAGGATGCTTTATTAAGACTAACCGAGTGAGATGTGTGCGTCATATCTGTAATAAGATCTGCATACACAAACTCCGGCCTAGATGTGCGATATTTATTGCTGAAAGTAATTGCAAAGTCAGTTTCGTCATCGTAATTAACCTGGATTTCAACCAGAATTGGCTTAATTTGATCGGTTTCCTCATCATCGAGGGAAAGGAAGATCGTTTTACCAAGCTCTAAGCTGTCTTTGAACGGCTCGAACTCTTTAGCAAACAGGAAGTTGCCACTCTCAATGGAGAATTCATATGCCGGCTCTGATAACTTTGCCAGTGAATCCTTTGTATAGTCATAGAGCTCTTGCAGCACCGCCTGCTTCTGATATTCAGTTGTAGAAGCAGTAGAGTAAAAGACTGCACTGTCAATATCAAACGCTAAGAAATCTTTTCCTGTAAATGGTAGACCACCGAGCAACATACCGCTAATAGATACATTAATATTCGGAAAAGTCGTCCCGTCAAATTCGGCATTTCTCAAATTTGCAGTAAGTACAAAATAGCCAGATTTAGTTAGATCGTCAGAATCTTCATCGACATAACTATCTAGGTTATCGACATTATAATGGAAGTCTACATTAACGACATCACCTTTAAGTTTTACTTCGCGCTGCGTTTCTTTTTCTTCGACAGTTTCGGTAATCGTCTTGGTGAACTCCATTGTGCCACCACGAAATTCGTAGCTCTTTCTTTTGGCCTCAGCATTCAGTTGGTCAGCCACGGTTTTAGCAATATCCTCCGGCAGTTCAATGTTGCTAAAAATAGAAAGCGCACCATCAGGAGTAGTCTGCTCGCCGGAATCCGGGTCGGTAATGCTCGGGCTATATTCACCATTTTCATCAGGAAGAATTACCTCGGCAATATTGCTAAGGTATATTTCAGACCCAACAATCTTAACTGACGCTTTATTTTCTGCCGCCAGAACATTAGAGCTGCTCTCCATAATGGCCGAACTATATTCTGGGATAACAAACGTATCTTCAGCAATAGAATCCTGTACAAAATACTGGGTCAAAATCGCCAGTTCTTCCTCGGAAAAGAAATTGCTAAGTTTACAAATATTTACAATATCATCAAGCTGTTTGTTAATGGCCTCAACATCTTTCTTGAGCATTTCTGTATGCTCCTGCTGGGCGTCACATTCAGCTTTTTTATCTTCAAGCTGTTTCTTTAGATCGGCGATCTCTTTATCATATTCAGCATCAGCTCCGGCTTGAGTTGCAGCCGTAAGGTATGCCGTATTGATCGCATCGTAATCAGTCTTGAGTACATAATATTTGGCCTCGGACAACGACTGCTCATTGATCTTTTGTGTATACAGCACATTCAGATTGGAGAATACTTGCTGATATGCGTCAACAGCTTCAGTATATTCAGTCCACCGGTCAGCCATGTGACCACTTAGGTCGCCGTTACCAATAAAGTAATCCAGATCATAAATAGTAGGTGTGCCATTCGGGTTGACTGGGCGAATATTCACCTCATCGCCAGAACCATAACCAGAGAGGGCAGTAACCACTTCATCTGTCAGCTCGGTGATTTCAACGCTCTTGAGCAGGTTATTATAAGACAAATAAACCGGCACACTCGAAAGTTGCTGGTTCGCTGAAATTACATTTATCTTCTTATTATATGTATCGAACAGGAAGAGGCAGTTATAGGACTCTTGCAAGGTATTCATCATAAACGAATACAGATTATCATCTACCTGATCGAATGTACGCCATCGCCCAATAAGTTCGCGATCAATCGTGCCCAGACTCCAATCTGGCATAAACTCAATAATCATCTGCGTAATGCAGTCGGCATTATCTACCGGATTATAGAAGTTGTATGTGCCAGCTGGAAGCTCAGCCTTCTTATAGTTAAAAGCGTACTCAAGAGAGTAGGCGGTGCAGGTTTTAATCTCCTTTTTACCGCCATCATTATTTATTTTAGGATTAATCAGTATGAAATCGCCATATGGTTCAACATTAATCTGCCGCATACCATCAAGTAAATCATACCCATTATTTTTCTTATCCTCATAGTAGGCGGGAACGGAAAATTCGATCTCTGACACGTCATTAAACCGGAATGTACAATTCAAACCGTAGTAGTTAGAAACTGTACCAAGGATGCGACCATCAGGAGTCTTAACCACCAAAACCGGCTGCTCGATTTTTCCGTAAGAATCATGTTGGATGGTTTTGAAATCAAGCAACATTTAATGTCCACCCACCTTTCTTAGAAATTCACATGTTATAGTAATTTTGCACGTTCCCCCTGTAGCCTTAAACTTCAAATGATTCACCCCTTTGAGCAGGCGGAAGAATTTCATATTGAAGTATTCATACAGGTTGAGCGCCTCTTTATTTGTTGTGATAATTTGATTTTCATTATCAACATCTACAATCAGACCATCATAACCAAGATCTGTAGTTAATGTAGTCTTGTATTTAATTGTCACTGTCAGCGGGGCATTTATTACGGCCGAATGATTCGCATCGGCAATATAATGGACCACAGCTTTCTTAGTTTCAGGGTTGTAAGTTGCCGACATCATTACGCCGTCAATGCCAAGCCCATATCTTAGATCGCTTGTTACAGCTATCCAATTGCCGCCGGTCGATTCTTCAGTTGTGGTAATTTCGCCAGTCTCCGTATCAGTCATACTCTCAGATACATCGGTAGCCAGTAAAACTTCGCCGACAGAAGCATAACTGGTATCACCAGCGGTGCTTGCAATTTCAGCACAAACATATACATTAGATACTGTCACCTTATCATTGGCATCTACCAGGATCTCAAATGAGCCTTTTACGGTAGACGATTCATCTGATACAATATATTTATTAGTTCCGAGTGAACAAACATACTGGCCATCCATGCCGATAATTCGCTCAACATTTGCTGGCAAATTACTCACTTTAAATGTAGCTCCATCCAGTGCTGTAGCGTACTGACGTCCGCCAACTACGAGATAACCGCCATCACCATACGCAACTGAATTCCATGCTCCGATTGGAAGTTCAACCGTGCTCCACGTTTCACCATCAGGCGAGGTGAGGGCGATAGGATTCTGAGACGATGCTCCCGACAAACTGTTACAAACTACCAAATATCCATTCTGGCCATAGCAAGAGGCTGACCATGCTCCGTTAACCGGCAGTTCAATTTCACGCCATGCAATGCAGTCAGTTGATTCGACCGCCACATTCTGATTGCCGCCAAAAGCAAAAATCTTGCCGCCATGCCCAACAACAGTCCTCCATTCTTGTGTCACTGGGAATGACACCGACTGCCATGCCCAACCGCTTGTAGAAATTGCAGCAATAGACGAGTCGCCGCTTGCAATAGCAATATACTGATTTGGCATAAATCCTTCAGTCTCTACATAGAAAACCTTAGACCAATTCTGTGTAATGGGCAACTCAATCGGGTTGATATTCCAGGTCTTCCCGGTCTGAGAATAAGTAGCAACAGCACTGTTTGGAGTAGTACATACAGCTACAAAACCGTTCTCACCATAACAACCAGACCAGCTACCGCTCTGCGGCAGTTTAGTCTCGTGCCAATTTTCGCCTTTGTCCTCGGAATACAATGCCACATCAGAACCGTCAGGCAATGCCACCATCATATCTCCGCCATAAATGATCTCGGTATAGTTACCAGAGTAGGGGAGGGTACGCGCCTGCCACGACATGAAGTCAGACTCATCCTCATCGGAAGATGCGGCCGCCTGCTCCGCGATAGTGGTGTCCACTGTCTGTTCATTTTCTGCGCTCTCCATAGATACGCGGTCAAAATAATTTATCTTAAATTCTCTGTTATTATCTGTTTCATTAATGATAGACAGGCCATTACAAGAGTCGCTCATTTCAAGCTTAAGTTTAGGGAAAAGATAGCCATTATAGGAACTTCTATTTACAAAATCAAACTCATGAGCATCATCGCTGTAAGCTGTAAGCTCGGTATCAACCGGGTACTCGTATCCAAACTGTCCATCACATTCTACGTCGCATGTAAATGCAACGCCTAGACCGTTAATATACACGGTCTTCATATTATTCAGATGACACTTATAGCGGACGTAATGATCTCCGTCCACATATTCGAGCCACTTATATTGTTGATGTCCCGTCAGCCAAGACAGGATCGCATCAATATCATAATCTGATAGATAATCAACGCTGCCGAATGTAAGAGGAAAGCTCATGGATTGGTTAATATCAACACCATAATGAATAGGGTTGTATCGTTTCGGCAGTCTATCCTCAATCATTTCGACATTCGTTCCCAGTTCTAACTCACGCTGCGCTTCATCATCCAGAAAATAGATCATGAGGCCGAAGTCTTCACTGGAATGTCCATCAAATAGAAACGAAGTCGATCTCAGCATTAATGCTTCCTCCTTTTCAAAATAATAGAAAAGCTGCTGCCCCATTCCCGGGGCGGCAGCCAATTAGTTACTTTTTGCGCACATTAAGCTTTGCGCCAGTACGCACGCCGTTCATACGCAGAGCATCATTAAGACGTTCAATCGCATTATCGGCGATCTGTTCTCCAACTTTATTCAGTTGCTTAATAGCTTCTGGGGTAGCGCCTCCTTCAATCGTAATCGGCGTGTTCACAGACAGCTCGATAGTGGAAGGGGCAGATACCATATTCTGCGGAGAAACTTTGCTAAGCATACCACCGTAAGTACTTGTGATAGATTCCAGTACGCCAAGCTGGTTGGCAAGACGCATCTGATCGTTTCTATTCAGCACCAGCTCATCATCGGTGAGCAGGCGGTATACCTCATGCTGCTTCAGGTCGGCTCCGTCACCAGTAAAGCCAGTTGCAAGTCCGCTATGGTGAGCAGGGATAATGCCGCCGGTCTTACCGTCGTCCGTACCTTTCTGCAGCAACTCTACGATTTTCTCAATGTCGTTACCATACTTTTTAGTCAGGCCGGTTAAGTCATCCCAGAAGTCGGTAACGGTCTTGATGAGGCCATCACCATACTTGGAATTATATTCCATTAACCTATCGTAGAGTTTATTCGTATCGCGATTTTCAATCTGCTTTATTACTTCTTCAAGCACAGCAGATTTATTGTCAAGGAAGTCTTGCAGCTTTTCGATCTGCTTCTGTAATGCCTCCTCAAACTTCTCATCCTGATCGTCAAGCATATCTTCAGTCCGATCCAACGTTTCATCACGTTGAGTCTGTTGCTGTTGTTTTAAGAGATCAGCGAGCTCTTCTTGCGCTTCCGCAAGTTTAGATCTTCCTGCACGAGAATCATCACGGCTAAGAACAGCAATTTCGGCCTGCTTCTTCGCGATCTGAGAAGCGAGGTCGTTCATTTCGTCAATATAGTCAAGCTCGTCCTCCGTCATTTGAAGCGACTTCTTTTTCTTGTCTATAATTTCAGAATATTTGTCAATCTGTTCCTCGAGGGCATCAATTTTGTCCTCAGTTTCTTGACGAACGAGCGACTCTACAAGATCCATAATTTCATCAAGCTGATCTTTTTCGTCGTCATAGCGATCGTTCAGGGCTTCCTGAATTTCACGCTGAACTTTCAGTATCAGATCGCCGTATGCTTTTTCGCCGCCCTCAAGTGCATAAAACATATTTTTTATGTCGGGGCCTTGCAGATAAGCTAGGAACTTCTTCCAGTCATCAACGGCATCTTCGCCCGGAGTCCAAGCTTTGAAGAGATCTTTGTCACTGATAAGTTGGTCAACGTCATCCATCTTGTCTTCCATCTCATCTACCAGGTCATCGAGCAAGTCTTTAAGAGCTTCCTCGCGATCCTTCTTCATTTCTGGGCCGGTCAGCCACTTATTCTGAAGGTTTGCCACCTGGTTATAGTAGTTTTCGATCGTGATCTTTTCGAGCTCTAACTGGCGTTGCAGGTCATCGAGCTGAGCATCATAAGCGTCCTTGCGGGCATCTTTGAGCTCTTCAAGGTGCTTTTCGTATTCCTTGGTGTATCCCTTGCGGCCTTTGTAGTACTGGTCACCGAGAGCCTTCAGCTTGTTATAATACTGCTCCTCGTTAATCGTGCCCATTTCAAGCTGATGCTGCAAAGAGTCGGACGCGGCTTCGTATGCATCAATCCAAGCCTTACGCAGATCTTCCAGGGCTTTGCGTTCATCGTCTACATTCTTAGCGAGATCCTTCTTATACTTACTCTGCAATTTGCTGAGTTCGGTATAATACGCAGATTCAGTGAGATATCCCATGGACAACTCATGATCGATTTTCTTTTTAGCTTTTTCATAAGCTGATTCGGAGTCGCTGCTGGAGGAGCTTGATTTAGAGGAAGACTTTTTAGAACTGGATGATTTTCCAGAGGATTTGGAGGAACTGGATTTCTTCTTCTTTACATTGCGGGCTCCAGTATAACGAGGAATTGTACCACCAGCAGAAGCCATGGAGCCGAACTCTGTACCAGCAGCTAAAGAGCCAAAGTTGTATCTGAAAAGAGGAAGTGTATCACCCAGGATTCTGCGCGTTTCGTCAGCAGGGTAAACTACGGCCTCAGATGGCAAATTAACCATTTCAGGACCAAATTGGCCAACCAAAAATGACCGACTTTCGCTTGGAATCCATACAAGCTCTGTACCAAGTTCACCAGCAAGAGTAAGACCGCCATTTCCATTCGGTCCAAGACGGCCGCCGCCGGCCATGGATGCAAAATTCGACCGCTTGCGACGTCCAGATGTTCCTTTTGCTACATTTCCGGAAGCGATGTCAGCAATCTTACCAACAACCTGCTTAATGGTATAAGTAACAGTTGCGGTTTTGTTTTTAGGGGCCTCCTGCCCGCCAAGCTTGTAGTAAACACTAGATTGCCCAGTCGCGGGATCTATTTGCATACCTATGGTGCTATAATCAACACTAGTGTTACCCTTTGATGGGCTTTCCTGCTTCCCCTTTTTATAATCGACATTACTGGAGGCATCGTTAGGATTTTCTTGTGACCCTAAGACATAATCAACTAAGGCTTGAACTTGCGTCTGAACATCTTCTGGAAGTTTATCGATAATACCCTCAACTTCTTTGACATCTCCCTCTCCGGAAGTTAAAAAGTCGATCATAACTTTCTTTTCATCATCATCAAGTCCCGATAAAAAGGTGTCGAGGGCACCGGAGTTTACCAGCTCGGCAATAACTTCTACGCGTTTTTTATCCGGAATGTCAGCGAGCATCTCAGTTAAAACACTTAAATTGCCACTTTCTTCAAATTCAGCAACAGCATCTATAACGATTTTCTTGTTGTTATCAGAAAGTCCATCAATATCATCAAGCCCCTGTTTAAGCTTATCTTCATTAACATCAACCTCAGCAAGCCAAAAGTGTTTCTTTTTATCTTCAGCATCCAAAACTTCTGCAAATTCTTCAGCTTCATCAGCTCCATATAAAGCGCACAAAACTTCAGTCCGCTTCTTATCTGGCAATTTATTTATTTCTTTCGCATATGCTTCGATATCTCCATCCATTTCGAATTTATATGCGGCAGCAGCAATTCCACTTTTTTCATCACCAGAAAGACCTTCTATTCCATCAATGGCACTTTTTAGGTCATTAATTCCCTGAACTTGGGTGCGAACTTTTATAACGATTTCATTTTGAGTAGACTCTTCAAGATCATTATACTTGTCAAGCACATCATCAATAGTAAAATCGTCTTTGTTTATCTCAACGCCACCCTCTTTTTGCAGACGACGTAAAATTTCCATTGTGTCATCAGCACTTGTACCCATAGCATGGAACTGTTCGACAGCTTTATTGAAATTAAGCTTGCCGTCAGATCCAAAAGCACCGATTTGCTTAACTTTATCTTTAAGCGTATCAATGTTTTCCTTAGCATCAATAACCTTTACGCCAACTTTGTCAAGCTGGGTAATAAGCTTTGCGAGTTCGTTATCCTTTAATCCACTTTCTTCGGATAATTTGCCATAGTCAAGATATGTATTTTTATCTAAACCAGTAAGCGCGTTCTCTCCGTCCTTGGCCGCTTGTTTTGCCGCCTTCGCAACCTCATCAACATTATAAAAATTAACGTTAGAAAATTGGCGGGCAGAGTCAACCATTGCAGTGAGCATTTCAGAAGAAACGCCTAACTTGGCAGCAACTTCATCGAGGTGTTCACGTGGAATATCAAAGGTGATGCCATTAGCGGTATCAGCAACTTTACCGATCTCTTCACCTAGATCATTTTTAATTGAACCGTTTCCATCTCCAATGGCGAGCAATTTTTCAGCAAATAAAGATGCCCCTTTAGCGCCCCCTTCAAGCAGCGGCTGCATATCTTTCATTTTGCCTTTTACGGTATCAATGTCATAGCCAACTTTGCGGAGATAATCTGTACCAAGGATTTGTTTTGCGCCTTGCCAGAAGCCTTGACTGCCGTTGCCCAGATTATTCTTACCATTAAACATGGTATTATAAATCTCTTTGTAAGCGTCAATGCCAGTATAATAGTCTCCACCAGACATGGCTTCATCATATTCAGTCTTGGCATTGCGGGCGGCTTCAATCATATCATCGAAAGCGCCAAATGAATTAGCAATAGAAAGCTCATTCTCCTTAACAAAATTACGCATAGACGTAGCTTGGCTTTGATAGAATGCGGAAAGGGCGGCATCAGTTGTTTCATATTTTTTTGCTAATTTTTCTAATGCTTCTGCCTGATCCACAAGAGTCTCATTTGTTGCTTTCGCTTCACTCTTGCTTTTATCGGAATTGAGAAAGTCTTCTTTGGCCTGCCTAGCTTTGGCGAGTATATCTCGTATGCTATCCGTATTGTCTTTATAATTTTCACTGAGGGTATTGGCAAGCTTTTCCGCTTGACCTTTCATTTCTCCGGCGCTAACGCCACTAGAAGAAATCTGTTTCAATCCATCTTCATATCCATCACGAAGTGCTTTAGGGACTGTAGATGATATTGCTTTTCCGGTTTCTTTATCAACCGATGACATTGCCGTGGAAAGCCATTGGTATATTGGCTCAAAGCTATCTTGATAATCACTATACGTGCCAGATAAGGAAGATAATTCATCTTGAAGATCTCTAATTTCAGCCTTACTATAATTACCAGACTTCTTCGCTTTTTGAATAATTTTATCTCTATCCGTAACAATAGTTTCAAGATCCTTTAATGCAACTTTGCCGGCAACTACATCATGGCCAATATAATCAGAAATGAGTTCGCTTGCTTTCCCCGGCACTTGGCCTTGCTTCGTAGAGATATTGACATTTCCTTCTTCAATCTTTTTAGCATCATCAAGAAGTTTTGCAATATCCTTATAGCCAGCCTGCAGATTCTTCATCTCAGTTGACGCATTAGCACGAGCCCCTTTGACGATATCATTACCGGTAGATGTCTTCACATATTTTGCAGTCGCTTCTTCAGCATATTGTTTTTGAAGTTTGATAGAGTCTCGAATTGCAGTATTACGATCTACGATCGCATTGCCTTCGGCAGTGTAACCCTTAACAAGATCTGGGTTGAGATCCGCCAATTGACGAACTATTTCATTATAACGGGAATACTCATCAGCAGTTAATCCAATATTTTTACCATTCTCGTCAACACCTTTGGAAAGGGTATTGAATTCTGCACTTAACGATTTGATCGTTTTAGTATTATCCGCACTTTCGCTAATGGCATCGTTATATTTAGTGATGGCATTTTGCATCGCTTCAAGCTTGGAAGATTTACTAATTTTAAGCTTATCATCCAAAGCGGAAATGCCTTTCCCAAGCACGTTGAGGCCGAAAGAGATTGCGGCAGTGATACCAACATTGCCTAAAAGCGCCTTGACATTAGTTGACAACCCTTTAAATCCCTTAGCAGTCTTTTTATTGGAATCACGCAGTTTCCTCTGTTGTTTCTCATAATCTGCCCCACTACGAGTAGCCTCATTTGTATTCACGCAATACTCTTTAGCAGACTGTGAGGCCAAGGTCATATTACTTGCTGCTTCCGCAACAGTCATACCTTGCTCTTTAACCATCTTATTAAAGTCGGCTATATACTGCTTGTCATTTTTTAAAGTCTGCTCGAAAAGTCGGTTATCAAATTGCTTCTGTATATCTTTTTTATTGCCAAATGATCCAAATCCATATCCAAGTGTTTTGGATATATTGCCATCCTTATCCATCGTCTCCATAGACTTAAATATCAAACTGTTACTTTATAACCATAATTTAGTTGTTTTTGCACTCAAAAAAGAGTAAAATATTCGAGAGGAGGATTAATATATGATTAAACAAGGTTTTGACGATGAATATATAATATATTGCCCTAAATGTGGCAGATTGGAACGAACCAGCTATGACGCAGATTCTTTTTACTCTGAAAAATCATTTTGTTTAGGCTGTGATCCATATCACATACCATTTACCAAAAAACATAAAAATGCAAAACTACTTCATACGACGCATACATTAAGCGAGTGGGTAAACGATAAACCAGAACCGCATGATATAGATGGCTTCTCCCTGAGAGTCTATCAATATTTTTGGGACAATTATATCGACATCCCAACTAATGAAAAGCTCGATCGCAAAGCATTTGAAGCATTTAAAGCTGAAATAATCCCGTTTCTCGTAGAGGGTGGTTATGGCGGTACACCGACATATACATGTCCTAAATGTGGGTATAAAACCATAGCTCCGGCTATCAGACCTCAAGGCTTCGGTGTCGGAAAAGCAGTGGCCGGAGTAGCAGTTGCTGGGCCGATTGGTGCGGCTGCAGGTGCTATTGGCATGAACAAAGAAAAACGGGTTTGCCCAAACTGCGGACATAAGTGGTAGAGTAGGGGAGAGTGCTATCCACGGCACTCTCTTTTTATTTTGTCAAAGGCAGTTTTAACGATTCGTCTAGTCTGCCGGAGATCTGTAGGTTCGGGATGTTCAAACTCATATTGCATTTCTTCTTGAGATTTATTTATCATGGCATCAATAGCAACCTTGGGGTATATGGTTTGATATGTGTATAATATACCAGCCGCTTCATCGAAAAAGCAGGGTTTATCTGCCAGAATAAATTCTTCTCGAATTTCCTCCTGTATATTTTTACACATACATTTTCACCCCAATCTCAAAAATTGTCAATTATCTTCATGCTTTTACAATAAAACCCCGCACGCTGGCGAGGAATTCAACTAAATTATGGCGGGGAGACACTTCAATCTCCCTCTATAGGTTTCCCTATAGTTCAGACTGTCTATTACCGGCCGACCAGACCGGAACTACCTTACAGTCGTTGAACCTTATCCTAAGTGGACATTCACTATGGCGAAAGTGTACATTCGCCAATAAAAAGTGGACATTCACCGGGCGGATCTTGGCTGCTGATTAGACATTGCTTGTGGTGGTTAGCACCGCCAGGGTAGGGCGGCAGTTGTAATTGTATAAAAATTCATATATAATATTGTCGTTCTCCCTCCCTGAATATTGTAAATAGAACAGGAGGTGATATGATTTGAATATACTTTACACTTTAATGCTCTCGCTTGTGGCGAACTTCATATACGATGTGATCAAGCAAATGGTTGAAGCGAGGCCGAAGGGATAACCAGCCTTATGTGCTACATACAAGTATTAATCACGTATGTGTTTTTCACGGCACATAAAAAGGAGAGAGGTGCGAACTCTCTCCTTTTAAATTGTGATAAACTTGAATTTACTTTACACTATGTTTGTTTTTCACATTTATATTATATACAAATCTTCTACTAATTACAACCACCAATTAACCCTGGCGGCTTTTATCTCAGCATACACCATCTCGCACCTTTTTTCTGGGTTTCCCCTCCGTCACGTTTACCGTTTCCGATTCCGCTGTGGCGTGCGAGCTTTAGCCTTTTCCAGCAGTTTGATAGTTATGTCTTGGCGGTTGATTAGGCCGCCAACATCCTATGCGTCGCTTGGTCTCCGCATAAGAGGGCATATTTAAGTTGTTTACCGACGTTGGCAAATTTAGACAGTGCGGCTACGGCCGGGATTGCCATTGTGCCGAGCGAGCCGAATGCACTTGTCATTTGGTCTAAGATGGAGACGACAGCGCCTCCGGTATCAATGATGGCTTTTAGACCAGTAGAGTCGGCAAGGTTAACAGAGAAGGTCTGCCACTTTGCCTCCATCTTGTCCAGGTGTCCCTGAACGGATTCTAAGTACTTGGCGTTCTCACGTTCTGCCGAACCCTCGGAATTAAGGGAAGTCTGCAGAATATCCTGAGCGCGCTCATAGTTTTGCAGGATAGCTGAGCCTATGTTGGCCTGACGTTTGCCGAATAAAAGTTCGGTGATGTTGGCTTGATTAACGTCGCTTAATTTATCCCACACCTCACCGATATTCATGAGAATATCGTATGAGGATTTAAACGTATCATCATTCTCCATGATGTCTACGCCAGAGAGCGATTTGATTTCGTCTCTAAGTTTAGAAACAGATGAAGCCATTCCGTCGGCATCAAGCCCGGCTGACTCAAGATCTGTTTTACTTCCACGCAAACGCATGGACATTGTTTTTAATGCTGTCCCGACAGTATCAGCATCCTGTTGGACTTCGTTCGCAGTTACGCCTAATGCAATCGTTTCATCCAGCGTATTTCCTGCTGCTGCCATTGAGGCTGCGGAACGCATTGTGATATCTCCTATATCCAATCTGTTACTTTCACGCTATCGCGCTACGGACCACGACATGTGGCGGATAGTCATTTCTGGCTATCTCTACAGTTTCATAAATATACATTATATCTGTAGATCGGACTGTATATTACACCCGCCTAAAAGGGTAGGGTGGATGACTTCAGCGCACATGTTGCCATGTGCGCCCTGCAGTCTCTACGCATAAATAATATTTGAAATAGTCTCTGAAATTTCTTGTGGTGTGTATGTGTATGGGATTCTACATAATGTAATATTATTTTCTTTACAATATTCATTTTTAATTTGATCCCTCAATTTTGTATTTTCATATCCAGCTTCTCCACCAAACCATTCGATTGGCTCGTAATGTTGTCGCCCATCATATTCTAATAACGCAATCAAATTAATTTGATCGTCATATAAAGCAAAATCAAACCGAAGTTTATTTATATTGCGGCAGCCTGGATATGTGGCTTGTGTTCTGTAAAGTATTTCATGCTCGATTAAAAAATCTTCTATAAATGCCTCTCCAGACGATTGCGACTGACAACCGCAAGATACGGTAGCTCGAGTATCAGAAAATACTCTCGCAGGTAATCCATTGAAAACATTGCCACAATGGCAACGAAATTCCCATATCCAAACGCCGCGCTTATTCTGATATAACGGTCGAATAGCTTCAACGCCGCGTATATTTTTTTGGCCAGCAAAATCTTTTGTATTCGATTCCGCTGTGCGACGTTTATGTAGGCATCCGCATGATTGCGTATGCCCAGATACAACATCGCTTTTTGCAATTATAGTTTCGGAACCACAATCACATCGACATCTAAGTTTGACAGGATTTTCGTCCCACAATGTTTCTAATACAGTCAACTGTCCAAATTTTCGTCCATTCACGTCAGTTCCAAACGCATTTCTTACAATTTCACGTTTTGCACAACCACATGATGGCAACTTTGATGCTTTTAACTTTTGTGCTTGCCGCAGTACGATATTTCCGCAATCACATTTGCATCTACAATATGTAACAGTTTGTCCCGATTTTTTACGCCTATAGCTATAAAGCATTTCAACAACGGTTAACTTGCCAAATTTTTGCCCGGTTAAATCTTTTCTCCGAGCAATATGTCCAAGTTTTAACCCCTCTGTGTTTAAATTTTCTTGCATAAATTTACCCCTTTTCTCATTTTCTCTTTTTATTATCCCAATATTAAATCTTTGCTCGGTCTCGAATATGTCTATCCTTTAACCGATATAGTCATCTTCTTATACCTATATTTCTATAGATATCAGGCAATATTTTTACCTGCTGACGAAGCGTAGTTGTTAGCTCATACTAACTTTTCTTTGTTACTCACATCTTTTCCATTCAAAGATGAGGGATGGGTCATTTCTGCCCACCTCTGCAATTTTAATTCCCAGTTATATTTGCAGATCAGATCATATCTTCACCCTATAAAATAGGGGGTAGCGTATGCGATACAATTACTTGTACCACTGTGATCGTTACGGGATCTTATTTAATTGTTTTTAAATTTCATGAAATTTTTCATAGCGAATGCTATATAGACGACCAAACCTTTTAATAACAATAATATTGGCAATATCTTTTTTTGATTATCAAAAGGTGGTGCTAAAAGTAATTTACTTTTCTAGGTTATTATATCATATGATATTTCGTATTATGGTCACAATAGAAAAATAAATCTGTCTTTATGGACAATATATCATATACAATACATCAATCCGTACCGTTCATCTAAATAATTTAAAAAATCTATAAATAAGTCTTACCCACGGGATTGTCCACTTCTGGAGTTCCCCCGTTTTAAGCTACTTTTACATATACATTACTGTATAAGGAGGCAGCTAACTTTACCTCGTTGAATTTATCTACGATCGTCATAGAGTCATCGGCAGCTATACCGAAGCCTTGCATAGTCGATATCAGTGATTTTGTGGCCTGATCCATACTTTCAACGTCATCACCTACATTTAAGTACAGAATAGCCGAGTCTGCCAGTTTTGTTGCGTCAGGTATATCATAACCAAGACGAGCATAATCCGCCGTAGCAGAAACTACATCTTTCAATGTCGCACCTAACTTTTGAGCTCTGACAGAAGCTCCATCCATAAATTGTGCATATTCAGTATCAGTCGCATCAGTAACCTTTTTCAGTTCGGTCATTGCAGTATCGACATCAATAGCATTCTGTACGATACCCCTTAATGCGGTCTGTATCATATACACACCTTGACCAGCTAACGCCGATCTAACTCTGGCCCCAAACGTCCTTTCTAACTTGGAACCAATGCTTTCGACTTCAACGCCCGCACTTCTACATTGCATCCGAAACGTTGCGAAAGCTCTGTTAGCCTCCTGCACAGAAGCAAACCCGCCATTCTGCGCCTTGTTCATCAAAGTCATGAATTGATTATAGAGGCCTATATTTTTCTGAATCTGATTACCATATTTGCTATAGTACTCATTCAGTCTATTTCCGATTTTATCGAAACCGATTACTTTATTCTGAGATTTCTCAGCGTCTTTTTGGATTTGAGTATAAGACTTTGCAACTTGTTGATTTTGTTTAATTAGCCGATCAGCATTAGCCGCCATATTGGCAGATTGCAAATCTAATGAATTCGCATAAGATATACTTTCTTTAATATCTTTCGAATTCATACCAGAAGCCTGGTTTAACGCTTTTTTTGCAACCTCAATTTGTTTTAATTTGGATTCAATAGCCTGCAGTTGCTTTTGATATTTAGTAACATCCGCAGCTTTTAACGTGCCGTTATCCGTACCCGACGTTAAAGCAGCCTTTAATTTGGTCTGCCTGTCAGCAAGTTTTTGATAAGCCTTCTCTAGCTTTGTAGCTGATTTCAGCGCATCTTCATAAATTGTAGGCTTCTTTTTGTCAGAGCCACTCACCGCCTCCTGCGCAGATTTACCAGCTTTTTCTATTGTGCCAAGTGCCTTTGTCGATTTTTCGATAGCACTAGTATCAGCCTTTACATGGACCGTAAGTGTCCGACTTTGTTTTAAAAACGCCTCTAACTGACCCTCGGCAGGGCTAGTATCCACTCGGACTTTCGCTATTAAATCTTGTCCAGCCATTTGCCACCTCCTAACTTACTGTGATATAAACGTCTGGATATTTTGCCATTACTGTGCTGGCCGCCATTCTAAGAAACGGAACTCCCGGATGACCGCTAAATCCCGGCGTGCTAGCGAAGTGTATTACAATACTCTTACCATTGTATGTACCTTTATAGAACGCCCGGGGATTAGTAACAGCCCAACCTTCATGATATGAACGAGCCAGGTTTACACTCCCGGCATCAATAAGTGATGGTCTAACGGCAGATACCGTAAGAATTCCATCGGTTTCGCTTAACACTGCACTTGAAATGCCATTTTTAATCGCATTTTTGACACCGCCTGGAAATGAACTTCCATCAATCATCTTGCGAGTCGTGTTTTCCAGATCCGCCATAACCGTTCCAATATTTACAGATGGTGTATTTGCAGAAACAGCTTGACTCGCCAGGCCGTTTAAAGCACTACGCCATTCTTTGCCTATACCTGCCATTAAAACATCCTTTCTAAATTAATAACGACGTGGACTTATTTGCCACGACGACTTTGTTCGTTTTGTTTTTCTTCGCAATTTTCTCCTGTAACTCCTTGCCAAATTCGCACTTACTCTTGTACTCACCATGCACCAACACCAGCTTGTCGCATATAATCTCGCTATAATAATCCAGCATTTCATCATGCTGAATATGAGATGAAAATGAATGCAGGGTAGTAACCCCACACCGATTCGGATATGCTTTACCATCAATAGTGACCGTCTTGGTCTTAGCTCGCCGTAATTTACCTGCCAAACTTCCATCCGTGGCAAATCCAATAAATACGATCTGAGACTTTGCATCTGGCAACAAACTCTTGGCCCAAGTACGACTCCGGCCAGCCTGCATAAACCCACTAGCCGCTAGTACAATCATCGGCTTCTTCAGTTTCTGCCAATACACACTTTCTTCATACCCGTCAACAACATGCACATTATCCCAGTTCAGCGCAGCCTCTAATCTCGCCCGATCTTCATCATCAAGCAGCTTCAGATATACACTTGTCAATTTCAGCGCAAGAGGGCTGTCCAATAAGATCGGAGTTTTAAAGCTTGGATCATCGCCAAACATCATATGTAAATGGGTAAGAATATTTTGAGTTCGATCTAAAGAAAAAGTGGGGAAGAGCACTTTGCCGCGCTTTTCTTCACACACTTCATTGATAACCGTTTTAATTTTCGCAAGATCAGTCTCACGATCTTTCATGGTAACCTGCCGAGCGGCATCAGAATAAGTAGACTCACAAATTGCAAGATTGGCTTTTTGCACCGGCTGAAACGGCACAGTATAGAATTTCGGAATTTGATTTCCGAGATCACTCGTATATAATATCTTTTTCGTCTGGTTCCCTTCAGTCAGCCATAACTCAAGCTGGGCCGAAGAGATAATATGACCAGCAGGAGTGAAGCGGAACGATACTTTGTCATCCAGCTCAAATTTCTCGCCAAAATCATATTCGCACACATGCTTCAAAGCATTATATACATCAGCCTCCTCATAAATAGGGGAGGCCTTCATCTTATATTTCTTATTTAACATTTCACAGTCGCGACTGATAATATATGCCGAATCAAGCAATAATACCTTTAACAGATCCTTTGTGCCTTTTGGCCAAATCAGCTTGGCGTCACATCCTTGGGCATATAGAGCCGGAATCCGGCCGCAATGATCAATGTGACTGTGATTCAGAAATATGTAGTCGATGTTCTTGGGCTTGAACGGGAATTTATTGCTATTAATTTTGTAATCTTCACGTGGAGAATTAGACTGATATAGCCCGCACTCCAACAAGATTTCGCAATCGCTCATCTCAATATGTGAGCAACTGCCTGTTACTGAAGCAGAATTCGATCCGCTAAAATTTACTCTTATTTTGTTTTTTGCTTTACTCATAGGCTACACCACCTACAGTAATTCATCAATATTCTCAACAATACCGTCTACAAAACCATAATCCTGATATGCCTTTTCAGCCGTCACATACCATTCGCCGCCAAGATTTTTCAGTAATTCTTCGGCCGAAATCTTACTATGCTTCAAAATAAACATAGATAATTCTTCGATAAGCCGTTCGTATTCATCCATTTCGGCAGCCACCTGATCATAAGTTCCGCCCATGTTGGTAGCAGATCCTTTATGCAGTAAAAATGTAGACTTCGGCATTGCAAATCGCTTATGACATGCCATAAAAATAAAGCACGCTGCTGAAGCGGCTTCACCCATGTTATAAGCGTATACCGGAGTTTTACTTATCTTAATAATATCAACCAGAGCATTATTCACTGATAATGATCCGCCTGGCGACATAATCATAAGTTTAATAGGTTTGCGTTCGCATATTGGAACACCTTTATCTTCTCTGTTAAAATCTAAAATGTATCGCCCATATTCCAGTGAGCACTCATCAATTTCATCATCTATCCAGAGCGTTCTATTTTCTAAGTTTTTATAAAATGTAATTAGTTCAGGAGCTGGGAGTTGAAGATCTTCAACACTTTTTGGAATGAATATATCCATAAAAATTCCTTTCGTAAAAATAAACTAGTCCATAAATAATTCATCAAGCTCTTCATCTTCTTGATCGTTAATAACATAGATCTTCGTGGTTTCACTAGAATTATGCCCAAGAAGTCTTTGCACTGACTCTAAGGATTTACCATCCTCCACAACAGATACAGTAGCCCGTGCCTCTCTCAAAATATGTGGATGAAATCTCCGGCCAAGAATTTCAGTGAAAGTAGTGGATGCCCATTTATTAATAGAGCTCTCACTAATTTGTTTTGCATGTTTACCTTTGCCGGAAATAAAGACATAAGGGCAGTCATCCTCGCCACGCTTATCAAGCCATTTCTTGATGGTGTCCATAGTATCCTGCGTAAACATCAGCCGGCGAACCTTCCCTGTTTCACCACGACCTTTACATCTGGTTTCATTGCTGCGGTAGTATTTAATTATAGCGGTTCGCTTATTGCCATCCTCATCTTCAACTTCTTTTTCTTTAGTAATTGGCTTATAGTCTACCACTTCTTTAAGAAGCTGGATGCTTTCAGCTCTACGGCAACCGGTATCGTATGTATACTTCAGATAGGCCAGCTTCTGCCATTCTTCGCGAGCCGCCAGTTCATCAAATAGCTTCTGCATTTCTTCCTTTGTTGGCGGTATCTTCTCACGAACAAATTTAGCTTCCGGCTTGCTCATACCTTTAGCAATGCAAGTTCTAAACTGTGGATACTGGTCAATATAGTACATCTCCATATAATTGCATAAAGAGGAAATGGCAGCCCGTTTACTATTTACATCGGACGAACTATGCCCCATAGATAAGAGCCATCCTTGAAATCTCATATATTCAAGGGGTTTAATTTCATATTGCGGTTTATTACCGAGATTCTTGCGAACCCAGTTAAACCAGATTATCAGATTTGATCTGTATACCTTTTTGCTTTTGGGCGACAGATGAAACGAATTATTTAAGAACTCATCAAGGATATTTTTGTTGAACTCATTACATTTTTCCCATTCTTCCTGGGTTACCGGTTCAATTTTCTTCATGATTTACCTCGATAAAAGGGGGGGATACCCTCCCTAATTTAGCCAAGAGCTTCAGTTGTATCGTCAGACTTCTTTGGCTCTTCGTATGTAAGCGCATTTGCGCTATCACTAAATCCTGCAGTCGTAGGGTCAACTACAATACCCAGAATTGCTAAAATGCTAAACACTGCGTTAATCATATCCATAACAGATCCTTGCAATTGGGTCAGGTCAAAATCAATTCCGAATAACGGAAGTACAGACTGAACCAGTACGAGAATTGCACTGATGATGCCGACCCAAAAAGCCTTGTGTTTCATTCTGGCTTTCCAATTAATTTTCTTCATGTCGATCCTCCCATCTTCCATAAACATCATCCAATGTTTTTATTGGAAGATTGTAGAACTTTGAAATTCTACTATCCATATCGCCATTCCAATGATTCGCTTTATAGGCTTGCCAAAGAACATGTACATCTCGCCGCTGCTCTTTTGTAGTAAACCCGGCAGCTAGCGCACGTTCAAGCTTGTCCGCCAAAACTGCATAAGACACTGCAGCCAGAGTTTTACTGGTTACATCCTTACTGTCAAAATGGCGCGTAATTAAAAATTGTATTAAACCTAAAAGCGCATTAGATGATAATATAGCTATAAAAAAAGCACCAATTGTCATTATGCCTCCTAAACACACGTCCTCCCGAACGCATAACGCCCAGAAGGCAAAGTGTTACTCTTTATTGTCTTCAACTAATTTAAGCTTTGCCTGTTCTACATCAGGCTGGAGTTCAGAAAGTTTATCCGCAAGATCATTAATAGTTGCTTTGAATTCATCCAGGTTAACATCTGCATTAGATGCTTCGGCAATTTCATCCAGGATTGCATAGAATTCAGCGATAGCATCCATCAGATCATTAAAAGGCATTACAGAAAGCATAGCCTTGTTGTAGTCCAGCTTCCTCCATACATTCTTAACCAGAACATCCAGATAAAATGCCACCACATTGGATGCTGCGGCCAGCTTATTCATCAAATCCAGCTTTGCCACGATCTCATTACATTTAGAATAATCAGGACGATAATCTCCGTCCGCATCCTTATCTTCAACAACTGGAATAGGGATGTTTGTGAATAATTTGATCACATAATACCCCATCAGCAGATCAATAACCTCAAACGCCTGATCCTGTTCCATAACATTTTCAACAATATTATCAATGGCAGAATGAACCTCATTAAAATCAATATTTTCATTTACCTTAACGGCAAAACCATTCTTGGCATTACCATACATAATCTGCTTTGTATCTTCCTGAATGTATTCATTAATCTTTGCGACTAAATCTTTATCCATCATAAAATTTTCTCCTTTACTCAATAACCTCGATGACAAACTCCATCCGAGGATTTTCTGCATCTACCGCACATTCGGTAGTCAAACTAATAATGTGCTCCGAGTCATCATCTTCTATCAGGCCTGCAGCGACAAAACCATCAAGAATGAATTTGGGCGAAATGTTATCCAAATCATGTCGCCGATTCTGCTTAAAATAAGTGCGATATGTCAGGCGGCACTTCTTGATATTTTTATTAGCCATTCCAAGATCGGTAATAATCCAGACTATAAAATCTTTCCAATTCTGTTTTAGCTTGTTCATAGCCTGATTGTGCATAGTCATATAAGTGTTGATGCTTGGATGCTGTGGCGATTTTATCGGAGCGTTCTTCGCCTTAGGATGTTCCTTAAAATATCGTAGGTTAAAATCCTGAACATCTTGGGCATCAATAATCATCAAGTATGTTAATGTCTCATTGTTCTCCATAAAAATATTTTTCGTAAAAAAAGAGGTAATAGGGCAGGGCCCATATTCAAATGAAATAACTCCTTCCTAATACCTCTTTAAATAATCCTCTCTATAAAGATTTTTTATTATCTGCTTTCGCAGCAGATTGTGTTTTTTCTGCTTTTTCCTGCTTAGCAGGTTCTGCGTAGAGCGGTTTTAGCGTTGCCTGTACAGACGGAACAAACCCTTTGATATCTTCGGCCGTAACCTTCAGCCGATCCAGCTGTTCCTTGGCTTCTGCATTTTTCAGCGTGCCATCTCTAAGGCTCAGAACGATAGAATAAATCTGGTAATGCCTTGGAGTGTCGCAAGACAGTCTCCAAGGATTACTTCTAATTACATTCTGACATAATTTGCAAACTTCATATTCGCTACCGCAGAGTAAGCAATTGCTTGTCTTTTTGATAGCCATTTAATCGCTCCTTATTATTCAGAAACTACGATGTAGAACAGTTTCTTTTCAGTGTCGCAATAGTCCTGCATAGCCTCGATCGTAAAACCATGAGTTGCTTCATTGTTAAAGTCGATCGTGGTTTCGTTGGACATCTTAGCGTTCGGGAATACCAGGAAACCGTGATATTCCACGTTAGTGTCGCAAGGATCTACGAACAGAACTTCCAGCCAGAATTCGCCACCCTTAGCAAAGCAATCAGCTCTGTTTTCGATCTGAATAGCAGCTTCACTTTCCTTCTTATACAGAACTACCAGCTGAGTACCATCTTCGATATCAGTATGCAGCGCGATATCCTTTGCAGTGATTGCAAACTTACCAGCAGCTGCAGCATCAGCCTTAGTCAGCGTAGTAGAAATACCACCATCCTTAGTCATGATGCTTACACTTACCGAAGTATTTGCAGCCGGCGCATTAGCCAGAGTAGCCTTGTTTCCATTTACAGTAACGACTTCTCTTACCGGAACGATAATCTTAGTAGTAGAAGAAGCAACCTTCTTTTCGCTACCAAACTGTGCAGCAGCCAGTCCCAGGTTAACGAATGCATTAGAACCAGTCAGCGTAGCTTCCTTACTTCTATCGAAAGCAGCAACCTTAACGCCCGTAGCGTCAGTAGTATAAACCTGCTCACCAGTACATTCGAGGGACGGTTCAGTAATCTGATTCAGACTGTACAGCGCTTCACCAGACTGTCTATCAAGCATGGATCCAGACAGTGCCCGATTGATGATTAAGTTATCAATATTCAGTGCCATTACCCAATTTCCTCCTTTTAATAAAAAAGGCGAGCTCTACAGCTCACCCATCCAGTTCAAATCTTTATTCAGTTGTCCTTTATTCATTTTGCTCGTATCGAGCATTCCTCCATAGATACCACCAAGCAGGTGATTAGCACTGTTAATTTTCTGAATACGTTTCAGCGCATCCATGAAGTTGTATATATTGACACGCCAAACGGTGTCGTAATTATATTTAAACCCTTCAGAGTTGCATAATGCAGATACCAACGGTTCAAGAGTTGATTTCGGTTGTCTACGGTCAGCAAATTCGCGGGCTTCCATAGCTTCACGCATGTACACTTCGCGAGCAGCCTGATTTCCGGGAATCTTATAATTCCTTTGCAATCCATGACAATCACGCACAAACTCAACCATGAGTGTATACACCACTTCATCAATTTCTATTTTGCCGCTATCATCGCGAAGAAGTAGCTTGCCGCTAGATTCCTCTTCATACAGCTTTAATTCCTGGAAATTCACTTCCGGGAAAATAATGCTAGTATCTTCATATTTCAAAGCATACCTGGTGTTCAGAAACATATGCCAGTCATCAATAGTGAGATAGTCTATACCCAACTCTTCTAATGTTAAACGATGATCGAAAGAAGTTGAGCATAACTGGCTCAACATAGCCCAGTAGCGATCTTCACCAAAATCAACAATCTGCCCAATAGTGGGGTTTATAATAGAAATGCTGTCTGTCACATGGTAAGGCTTACCACGCATTAAAGCTAATTTATCCACGATAACCACCACCTAAACGCAAAGATTGTTCTTAGTCATTTCCTTGGTTCTGAACCGCATAGTCCGACCAGAATGACGTTCAGTAAACGCATTTTCCGTATTAGATACTAATTCCATTTCTCCATAACCAAAGTCAGTATTTCCATTAAGGATTTCACATATTTTGGCAGACAAATAATCATGTCGTGGAATTCCCAAATCATCGGTGCGCATCAGATCGTTATGGCATATAACGTTAATTACGACCATTACATCCTTGAAAAAGTAGTTTACAGTCGATACGCTTGGCATGGTGATTTCGACAGTTATGTAACATTTCGCCTCAGTTTCCATCGGGGCGATTACGCCATAGGGAAGTACATTATTATAAATCAGTTCGCTGGCATCCACCTGAGCATTTAAACCCTCAACAATCTCATCGGATGCGAGCAAACGACTGATAACCTTCTGCTTGTACTCATAAAGTTCGGCCTGCATAGAGTTTGTCGTACTCATTAAATTCCACTCACCACCTTTATCGGCAGCTCAGCGGAGCAGCCCAATTCCTCATTTTTCGCAATAATTCGTATAAACGAACCCATCAATTTTCCATCAAATTGGCATTTTATGCCGAGTTCATTCCCGGCTTCCTTCCAGTCAAAATGATCAGCCACATCATCGGGGAGAGCCAGATTCCATGCGATCTCAACAGAATCATCCTTTTCGCCATTCTTGTAAACTTCGGCGATGTAACGCTTAAATGGAAGACCCATCTTTAAGTTAGAATCGCCATTATATACAATCCGGCAATCGTAATTTGCAGCTGTATCGACATCTGCCGGTTCATCATGTACCGTATAATAATCTGCAATCATTAAATTACGATTATCAGTATCATGATTAAACTGATGTTGGGATATGGAAAGCTCGATTACACCTTCATATGTATCAAATGTTTTAGATATAACATTTCGATTGTTTACCATCCAAGCTGCGGGAACGCCTTCTTTTAATTCATGGTCAATTAAAAAACGTTTATTCAGATCAACATTGACCGTTTCGGAATCGCATGGCAAAATAAGTGTCGTACTATAATATGGAATGGCCATTTTGTTATAGTTCGTTTTACGTTCACCCTCAACCAACTTAGAATTATCACTTACTACGCACCAGCGCTCAATGATTTCATTATGATCGTTTTTCCATTTCAGAAGATAATTACACTTTTGGATCATATGCTTAGGAAATACTGTAGCATCAGACTCATACATAATTAGCCAACGACGCATAACGCCTTCCGCATCTGGAATGTCAACGTATGTTCCAGCGGGCGGATAAAATCCATCTCGAAACTGTATAGTATAATTACCATTGCCACCACGCATAGTCGTCTTGGAATCACTAACGATTCGAGCTTCTCTCGGGGCATCTTCACCAACTACCTGAACTGTGCGTGTTGCATATGAATCAGAAAAACCCGCTTCCATGATTTTGATACTTTGGCGCAAATTAGCCTCACGAATGCTGCCACCCATACGCTCCATGCGCTCTCTATAATTATCAAACATTATCCTCACCGCCACTAATCTTTTTTAACAGATCGCAGCAGCGCAAAATATCAGAGCGATAAACTGCAAAATCTTCTTCAGATTCAACGTTTTCTAATAGGTGTATTACCGTAATAATGTAAGTGCTATGTTGCGGAATAGTATGCATCATACCAGTCATTTCACGGTTTAACCTTTCAATTTTCGTTTTCAGTGTCTGACATTTCTCCTCGCGAAGAGGAATCAGGATCCACACCCGGTTAATAAGTGACTTGCAATATTCGCTAAATGCAGAGGAGGGGATATCACCATATTTCGTATTCATTACACATTACCTCCTTGCTTAACCCAGTTGGTCCATTTATAATCACGCATTAATGTAGAAACTCTAGCTCGATTTTGATGAACTAATGCCATAAGAGTGTTCATATGATTTGCCTGCGAAGCCATACTTTCATCTTTGGTGCCCACAAACATATGAGTTAACTGTGTATTATTAAGTTGACCGTCAGCCCACTCAACCACCATTTGACAAGCAATAACCTCTTTTTCAATATCGTCCAAATCATCGGTGAACTCAAAATCATTACGAGCTGATAAATCGTGAGACATAGTTCTCACGCGAGTCAATGCAGATGTAAGAATTGACCCGCAATACGTCTCTAATTCATCATCCTCAAGAGTTGCTAAATCAAAGTCGCTAATCTTTCTTAAGAACAGGTCATATATCGTTTCATAGGAAGTGCTCATTTCACACCCCCTCTAAATCAGCATTTTTAAATCAGTACCCATAACTTCGTCGATAGCGTTAATCATTCCGATACTATCAAGTGCGCCATCACGAATAAGATCTGTGGCGCTTCCAAGAATCAGCTGCTTAAAGCCGTTTGGAGCTTTTCTAAGCTTTTCTTTCATTTCATCAATAGAGCAATCGAAAAAGTCCTCTGCTGTTTCAAACTCTGCATAAAGTTCATACATATCTTTGAAATCTCTTGCAAATTCAGGTTTTTCCATAACGTCTTTGTCTTCAATAATCAGCCAAGGCTCATAAAGAAATGCAGACTTTCTACTTCTAAGCGAAACAACATCTTGATACGGAATCTCGCGAATATCACCATATCCACCCCAGTCATATCTCATACCATTAACTCCTAAATAAGTGAGTCCGCCATGAGTTACACTTCTGCATAAAACGGGCGTATCATTTTTAAACTGCTTTTTCCGCGGTGATTTAGACGTCGTCGTTGTCTTTGTCTGATTCGTGGTTTCTCCAGATTTTCTCTGTGCCATTTTAAAACTCCTTTTCTCAAAAAAATAAAATAGGGCAGGGGATTAACCCCGCCCACTATAGTTTGTGCAAACTAACCAACAAGCCTAGTTATAGCTGTAAGTTCCAAAGTACTTGCCGAATACAGTTGCCAGTCCAGCTCTGAATGTAATCATAGCTTCAACAGTCTGGTCAACTCTTGCAGTCGGATCAGTACTATCAGTGTATGTAATATCTCCTTCGTATACGAACTTGATTGGCTGAACATCAGATTTCGGCAGAATAAACAGCTTTTTGGTCGGATACTTAACAGTAGTCGTACCCTGTTCGAATACGTTTGGAACTACCATAGTTTCCAGTCCTTCAAACATAGCCGTAGAGCCAGTTGTATTTCTCTGATCCTTCATTTTTTCGGACACCCAACCAGATTCAGTCAGACCCATCAGAGAAGAAATTGCAGATCTAACGCCGCAAATAACAACCTCTTCGCCGCCGTTGGCGATAGAAACAGCTTCAGCAATTTCCAGAACCTTATCCTTGGTAAGATCTCCAGAATGTTTGAATGCGGCCGGAATTACACTATCCATTCCCATGAATGCACCATAGATGTCATCATTAACTTTCTTATCGATAGCCTGATACATCTTGTTAGTCAGAGCGGCCCAGTCAATAGCGCCAGTCTGGAATCTGATGTATTCATCATATACCTTAATTCCGTAATTTCTTACCTTAGCAGAATATTCGGAACCAGCGCCCAGCTTCTGTCTAATCAGATCATTGTGATCGCCGGCGAATTCGGATACAGTCAGGATAGATTCATCCGGCACATAGAACAGGTTCTGATCTCCAACAGCCAGATTTCTAAATTCAACAAATCTTTCCATGAATTCATTATCTCTCCAGCCGGAAGTCAGCCAATTATCTACAGTTTCCTCGATAATTTCGAAAAATCTAACCTTATTTCTTCTCAGAGCCTTCCGAATAACTCTCTTGTCTTTGCAGCCTTCCGGAATACCCAGTTCTGCTGCGAAATATTTTCTAATAGCTTCATTAGAATCTTCTAAGGAATAATCCAGAACCGGTCTTCCATAAGAAGTATTAATCATCAGCTTCGTGATTTCGTTCATTAATCTCTACTCCCTTCAATATGTAGTAAATTTCTCAATTTCCTAATTAGTCTAAGCGCTGCTATTTCTTATCAGCTACAACTTCGGCGTTTCTAATAACGTCGAGTCTTACAATTGTCATGTTGGATTTCGCTTCAACCCCAACAACCCTAGCTACAAATCCGTAAGCGCTAACATCGCCAGTTTTTACCACTTCCTGATAAGTAGTGCCATCAGTACCATCATTAACTACCACATAGTTGCCAACAACAACGCCAGTGTCAGTGGACAGCGGCTTAATCATGTAATCAATAACCGCATATCTATCGTGCTCTACGATCTCACAAGCTCTAGCAACTTCACCAGCTTCCTTTCTCAGGAACATTTCATGCTGTCCCAGGGTAGTAGATGTATCGTAAGCATACAGTGCGGACAGAGCCAGGACAATCTTATCTCCCTTAGCCGGCTTCGTAACTGTATAGATTTCATTCGGCTGAGTCAGGTCTCCCAGCTTCCACAGCGTACCATTCTCAATCGGCAGCGTATCACTCTTAATATCGAAATTGTGGCCAGCAATAGTAGCCTTGATATTGCTAGATTCAGCATATCCATATTTCGTTCTTGCCATTATGTAATCCTCCTCATTAATCTTCTTTATCTTTTCCAATACCAGCAAACAGAGCTCTCATCGGATCATTCTTGCGAGTATCCTCAAATCCAATTCCGGGCTTGTTGTGCGCTTTAGGCTCTTTTGCTAATGCAAACTCAACTTTGCCAACCAAAGCAAAAAGCTCCTTTTCGAGATTTTCCAGCGTAAATTCTGCGGACTTCTCTTTCAGAGCTTTAAATTCTTCGCTATCTTTTAATTTATCTTCGAATTTTGCAAACAGCTCAGCCTCATCCGCCTCTCTAGTGGCAGCCAGAGTCTTCCGTTCAAATTCTTTCAGACGATCAAATTCCTTCTGGTCAACAGCTGCAGTTGCATATTTTTTGCTAAATGCATCCAGCACTTCCTTCAGGTTAAATTCCTGCGTAGAGCCTTCAACATAATCAACGATTGCATATTTCTTTCTCTTAGCGTTTTCGAAATCAACTACGACGTCATCGCCATCCAGCTTATATGCACAGCCGTACATATTGCCATCTTCGCAATCGTAGAAATACACTTCCGAAACGTCTGCATCGTAATCAATCATAAAACGTCTGGAATATGTATAACCCCAATCGTCTTCATACTTCTCAGAACCAATTACCTTGCGTAAATTATCAGCTAACTGAGAATTTAATCCGAATTCTTCAGAGTCAGGATCTTCCTCGGGATCTTCAGTCTCTTCAACCTCTTCTTCGGTCTCTTCAACCTCGTCCTCAACTTCATCCTCTTCGGCTTCAAATGCTTCTGCAAATTTAGCCTCAAGTTCTTCGTCGGATAATCCATCAATCTCAAAATTCAGGTCTGATTCTGAAACGGAGTACTTTTCTAAAAGTTCGTTCAGTTTCAAGTTCTCTTCTCCCTCCTTTTTGTCGGTTTCGTCGGCACTTGCAAAAGCCAACTTAAACTCTTTGAGCATTTCTGTATACTGCCGCTGAAATTCTTCCTTTTGTTCAAAAGTGAAAAGTGCAGCAGATTCAAAACACGGCTCTGCAGTGCCTAACAGACAAAACGCCGTGAAGCAGAAATCTTTTATATCGTAATAATCATCGAGCATTTCTCCATCTTTGACCTCAATCTCCATGGACTGCTCGGTTATACCATTATCTTTAATTTTTTGGTAAGCCTCCTGCCGCTTCCAAAGAATTACGTCGGTACAAAAATACTGGTGCATAACGCCGCGATCTTCGACATCTTCCCAGTACCATTGAGCAGATTCCGGCACTATACCGACCGGATCAGTAAGATTTACATATTTCGTCTCACCATTTTTATCCTTAACCCATTCACCATCATGGGATCCGATTTCATTCTCATCGCGCATATAATTCGCAACGACAGGCACGTTGTACATAGTTGGTACAGCGCGTTCAAAAGCTTCTTTGCTAATAAATGTGTTATTCCTGTTCTTACCTGTATAGGCGACCCTAAGCTTCCCCGCATCAAACGAGGGATTCTTTTCGACGATATCCGTCAGGGCAGAGGAGAACACAATGTTCATATTCTTTTTCATTTATCCCCCTTGCAAAAAAGCAAAATAAAACCCGGCACGAAACCGGGTTTAAAATCTTATTTTGTTAGATATGTGAGTTTCATCCTGGTTATCAAATTTAAACTTTGAAGCGGGGGAGACGGCATACACATGTGTACCATCATCGCTAATTTTGATAAATTGTTCACCACCACGCTCAAGCTCATTGATAACCTCTTCATTTTTGGTGTATACAAACATAACCATTATGACACTCCTTTACTCTTCGACTCCATTAGAATCGTCATCGCCGGAGTCTTTATTTTTAGCCGTACTATCATTAGTAGGATTCGTAGGATCATCATCGGAAGATGGGCGACCAGGATCGGTCTCATCGCCAGACATAGTGTATGATGTCTGAAGCGGGATCCAATTATTATGAATTTCAAGCATCTGGTTTTCCCAAATCATATTGGTGATTACCTCTGTCGGCGTTAAACCCGCAGTCGCTGCAAGCTTCATTTTATTCGGAACGCCACTATTGGCCAGACTAAGCTCGCGGGTTACAGCAGCGTCTTTATTAAAGATATTTACATCCAAAATCTCAAAATTAAATGAGATCGTAGTTTCTCTATATTTAACAAATCGCTGTACCCAGCGCTCAATTTGACCAACCAAGTTCCAAGTAATCGCCGTATCAGATTTAATAGATGCATCCACACCCGTAGAACCGGATGTATTAGAGTTGAAAATCAGCTGACTAACACCAGATGAATCAAACACCTGCTTCATGGAGTTCGCAACAATATCATTACTGTTATCATCCGGTACAAAATCAATCGTATCAAGCTCCATTGGAGTTGTAATAACACCAACTTCTTCAGGAACATTATCTGCAAGCTGATTACTGAACTGTAGCACAGTGTCAAGTTCCAGCTTAAAATCATCCAAATCTTTCGCACTGCTCTCACTAAACAGCGGAATTTTCTGCAGAATCAGCTTATAATTCTGGATAATATCCTTGTTGCGCTGTAATGTACGCGCATCTATCAGATCTAAAAGTGGCTCAAAAACTCCAACAAAGAATGGCAATATTTCTTCGAGATTTGGATCTGCCTTAATACAGATTGTCCGCTGCGGATCTAAGATCTGCCAGCGATTATTTGTAGAGTCACTTTCGTAAGCGTTATACCCAGTCTGAAACGAAGAATCCCACGTCTCCAACGCTTCAGGGTATTTCTTAAAATAACTGAAGTCAAAAGCAAAGTTGAAAACGCCGGCTTCCAACTGTACTGGTTTACAATAATCCGGATTTAATCTGTGTATAAAAATAGAATCATCATCTTCATATAAAAATCCGTAGAAGATACCATCCCGGAAGGTGAAATATAAAACATTTTTCATTTCAACAGCTAAATCTAAATGCTCTATCGTATTGCACATTTCCAGAAATGACTTATTTAGCTTTGACTGGTCCGGCAGTTTTTCAGGATCTAACTGCGGCGTAAGATTCCAATGGAAGGAATATAGTGACGCAAAATACCATAAAAGGCGAGAAAAGGGCATACATACACGCGCCAAAAATTGAGACATTTCACGCAAGCTTTTCTCATTACGTTTAGGATTCTGAATATAACTGCGATACTTTTCCTTGGTATATTGAGTGTATGTAGGGTTAGGATCTTTTAATAAATTTCCGAATTGTAGTTGAGCTGCGGCACTAAATACCATTCGCTGAAATTCAGCATATTTATTTCGCTTCTCTTTTTCTTCTGGGCTTAATTCAGCTTGTTTATCCTTATCTTCAGCCACGTACTTCCTCCTTTCTATAGAATCTTCGGTGCTCTAAATTGCATATATGCAGTAATGTCGCGTTTTGGGCGCGAACGCTTGATTTGTTTTCCACGACGGATCTCATATAAGCGGTGAGCGCAAAGCAAAATGGAATAAAAACGGTCGTCCATGTTGTTACTTTTTATTATGTATTTATTAATGTAGAACTCCTACATTACGAGATATAAAGTCGTCAAAATATCCATCAGAAAAATCATAATCCGCATAAGTCCAAATATATCCGTAGGAAATCCTTTCTCCACCTGCATGGTTACAAACCCTCCGAACCCTATCAGGGTCATACCCGGCGTTTAAGATATCCCCTAAATCAGTCCAAGTACATATTGGGTTTAAATCCCTATCATATTGAATAATTGGTTTTGTAGGTTTAAAGTTTATCAATTTTCCAAGATTAATCACCGAAACTCCTCGTAAGTATTTATCCCATGAAAACTGTGGAGAATTATATTCCTCCTCATATACCCAATACGAGTTTTTATAAGCGATATCACAATCCTTAACTAAATGTCGGCAACGTATATCGAGAGATGCTTTTGTTATACTTTTCCCGCACTTACGATATTCTTTGATAGCATGAGATGTTCCGCCATCCCAGCGACATAGTAAGTTAAAATTTAAATCGAATTGCAACACAACAGCAGGATTTTGTATTTTGCGCATCTTATCAATTTCAGCAGCTGTATGCTTATAACCACGAATACCGTCGCCTCCTAAGTCGAGATTGTATCCTGTGTTATATGAGTCATAAAAATTAATCCAATAATTTTCGCGACTATCTAACTGCTCAAGATCGCACTCTTCGATAATGGAGAATACAAAAGCTTCTGGGCCGTATTTATTCCATGCGTATTGCAAATGCCTATTGTGATGAGTATTATTTTTTAAAAAGTTTCGATGCTTAACCTCTCGGCTGTATATATCGGAAGATTGTCCTATGTATATTTTGCCGTTACGCTTGTTTACTATTTTGTAAATTCCGGCGATTTTCTGATTGTTTATTTTTTGCTTGTTCATTTTCATTAACCCCTTTTTTAAATTTTTTATCTCTGAATTCAAAATAAAAATTCAAAGCCTCTTGCAACTCATCGGTATGTTCGAATTTCCAGTTTTCATACCCCTTGTCGTTTATAAAACTTTTCTTGTCGAACCCCAACGAATATAAAAAACGCATCAAACGTATTGATGATGCGATAAAATATTTATTTTTCATTTTTCTCATTTCCTCTCAATACATAATAAAAGGCATAGGTGCTTCCAAGAGTGTCTTTACACTCGACCTACGCTCTCCGGCTTCAATCAGGTTATACCGGAGTTCAGACTGGCGCATCTCCATATTATTCCCTTGGAGTCCAACCACTCAGTCGTTCAGCGTCCTCTCAAAAGAGGTTCGCCCCTGCCGCCCACCTCTGGGCTTCCAAGTCAATCAGGTTGGATTTTTTACTGCGGATTATGGGATTATGCCGCAGATGCACAACTTTGGGTATGCATAGTGTTTTGCTTTTCCTTTGCCAGCGCATATGTAACGCTTGTACCTTCCGCATTCGTAGACTTATGGATAGAACAGATCTCCGTCTTCATTAAATCAATTTGTGAAAGATGGATCTTCTCACTCTGCGAAAGCATATATGTTTCCATAATTTCCTCGCCGTCTTCATTAACGCCATTTACGACTTTGAGGAAATCTGCACCGTTGTATGTGTAAGGGAACCTGATTACACCAAGCTCCATAAGTTCGATAAATTCTTCTACCATCTGGGTACGATATTTTCTCGGGGAGACCAAGCGCACCTTATCGACGGCATTTGGGTATCTGCTGCGATATCCAAAATATTTATCATCTTGCAGGTCTATAAGACCTTTATGTGGCCGACCATCCGGCCCAACAAAATCATTAAGCAGCTGGTCGGCATATGTTGAAATACCTCCGCCTCCCGAGCCGCTGTCGATCTGGAGCGAGTCAATATACTCATAATCCAGATTGTCACCGTTGTAGGCGAGTAAAATATTTCGTATCTCCTCTAGCTGTCTATTGGAGTCGAGTTTATACTTCTTTCTACTGGCTATATCTACCAGATTTGTGCAGCCAACAATATTCCCGCAAATACCCATATCGGGATCATCAACAATCTCCATGGCAGTTACGATAGAGTTGTCCATTGTTCGCGCCGGGTCAAAACCAAGAATGATTTTGTTGCCGCGACATTCTTCGTATGGAATGATTTGAGTTTCATTGTGGCGCATAGTTCCCCATTTGATAATCTGATTATCACCACCAGAAAGGTCAGGTTTATTGAAATACGATTTGTTAAGCAACGTAATGCAATTACGCGATTATTTTAGATATGATTATCGTCTCCGCATTTTCTAATTCATAATACGGAATGCGAACAAGGGTGATGTCATTAGATTTGCAAAATTGATCCTTTATATGATCACGCTTTTGTGTTAGCCTAAAATTCTTATCAGCTTCATAATTTGAACATCCGCCAAAGTTTACCGGTTTATAATGTTGGGCTCCATCAAATTCTAAGCATATGTTATACTTTGGTAAGTAAAAATCAAACGGTAAAGTTCTTATATGTTTACACTCATCAAACGTATATTGATATTCATACTGGATATCTAATTTTAAAAGTATATTTGATATAATAGTTTCACCTTTGCTTTTGCGACATTGAGGACAGGCGGTGCCCCTTAGTAAATTTGATGGTGTAGCGCTCCATTGTTTTCCGCATTTATTGCAAGAGCATATAACGGGAGTGTGTGTATTCACATAATCACCGATCACTTTTATATTTGGATTTACTTTGCGCAACTCGCCAATAAATTCATCTCGACTTTTCTGATTGTATGGAATGTAATCGGGGTGATTTCTGAAATTAGGGCATCCGGTTCCTCCGGACATTTTTAATAAATTCGAGGCTTTAGTTCCCCATACATTCCCGCACACCTTACATGAACACGTTATAGAATTGTCCCAGCCAGTATAATCGCTTAAGATGTTGACGTCTGAATTTCCAATACTATTAAACTTATCCATAAACTCAGCGTGAGTTAATAACAGTTGTTTAGATGTTTGTTTCGCTGAGCACTTCGGGCATCCGTGGCCGCGAAGAAGATTCTGTGGGTATGCAAACCACTCATGATTATCAATTAAACACTTGCATTTCACTTTAGTCTGATGATTTTTATATTCTCCAATCACATCTATTTTAGGATTAATCTCTTTTAACTCTTTTATAAAATCACTATGAGATCTACGGTACCTTTTCCTATCGCAATGCTGACAACCAACGCCTCTTAATGCACGCTTCGGCGCAGTTTCGAACACTCTTCCGCATCTATTACACTGAAATTGTGTAACAGTTTCACCATTAATGTATTCTCCAATTAAATGTATATTGGGATTGATTTGCGATAATTGTGCTGAAAATTCCTTTGTCGTTTTCCTTTTCAATAATTAAATACCTCTCACTTTCTCAAACTTCATATCTAAAATACTCAGGGGCGCAACCCCCTTGCTGACGTTAAGTCTCTATATGTTTCCATATAGTCCAGACTATATCTTCCTCCACTTAGTTATTTGGAGGCCTACCACTTCGAAAAGCCATTAACTTGCCTTTCTACTCCGAGACCAAACGGATAGTCGTTGAACCTTGTCCTATTCAGACCTTGGCTGCTGATTGCCCATTAAAAAAGCGCTTAGGATTTAACCTTACGCCATCTACTTATTTCTTTCTGTTTTCACAACCGTCACGCTTGAGCTTATTTCATCTCTACGTTGTGGTATAAATAGCTTTAGGGGTTTCCAGCAATTCGATAGGAGTACACACTCATTTCTGAATGCGCAGAACTTACTTATTCTCTTCTTGCTTTTTCTGGATTACTCTTTAATTCCGCATCAACAACGGATTTGGAAAGCAGGGGAACAATAGATTCGCCTTTGCTGTACATGGTCATAGCTGTATAACAAGGCATATCGCATACGAAATAGCGCCGATCTCCGGCGAGCATATATTTCGCATATTCTTTAAATCTTTTATAGAAAACGGTATCAACCGTATCTTGAGATGAGGCATAGAGCACTTGGTTGTAGGGCTGGCGTGTTAATGTATCTTTTTCCTTCGCAGCCTTCTTACCATACTTTGCAGTAGCATCCTGGGATACAAATGGAATGGTGGCTGTAATAAGTTCTTCAGATACAAACGCAGCCTCATCGTAAATAATTAAAGTGGCACGTTTACCTCTCGTGTTATCTGGCTTGGAATTTAATGTAAATATCTTAGATCCATTATAGAAAGTAACGCTATATCCAGCTGGATCATGTTTAAATCCATCCGGATTCTTTGCATTTCCTTCGATTTCAGCCGCCAGAATATCCTTTAAATCTGGGATAGATTCTGCAGTTCTACCTGAACGCAGTGCAATTTCTTCAATTTTGGTAAATGTTTCTTTAGCTTGATTACCAACTGAAGAAACAATGTAAATGTTCTGGTTTGGATATAGAATTGCTTTAAGAACAGAATAAATTGCGATAAGAAACGATTTCCCGAAGTTTCGGGTACACGCCCACACAATCTTTTCTGCATTCCAAGACTCTGCAAGCATCCACGCTTGCGCATCAGATAGGTAAATACCTAAAAGATCTTCACAGGCAATAACAGGATTACGCCTGTAATAATTTAAAGTTTTTGCATCTAGCTCGTAAATTTTCCTACGGGCACTTGTTAATAATTTTGCGGCATTAGTTTTGCCTGCAGCTCTAGCTGCCTCCGACATCAACATCACCGCCCATCGCAATCACCTGATTTTCTAACGTTGTTACACGTTCTTTAAGCTCATACTCTTGCAGCTTCAACAATCGCTTTTCCTCCTTGAGATTATCAGCTTCGTCTTGCAATTCTGACAACATATCACGCTGATGCTCAATAATGTCATTCACGTCATTTTCATCAAAAGCACAATTATCAAGCATACTTTTCATGCTCACATCAACAGCCCAGCGTGTATTTTCGCTCTGCAATTGATCATAAAAATTAACCTCGGCCTCTTTCAGATCCTTTTCACGCATATCACGCATGAGGCCGGTAAGAGTGCCACGTCCGGCTTTCTGATCGCCACGGCTCTTAACGGAAATACCATTTTCTTTGGCAATCTTTTCATTACTAGACACTAGCTCTTTCTTCAGAGCGTTCAATGTTTTGATCTCATCCATATCCCTTTGAGGATCGCATTTAGAGATCGCGATATCATACTGATTGATCTGGTGATTATTATTTATAATTTGTATAATCTGAGCGAGCTTATAATTGTCGCTCAGCAACTCTTCGTCATTAAGGTAAGCCTGAAGCTCCAGAAACAGCTTCCGGCGGAATTTATACGCGTATCCATCGAATGGGTCATAACCTAGCATCTGAATAACCTCATTCTTGGCACGCTTCTCATCCACACTCCAATTAGACTCCGCCATTGCCTCGGCTTCGTCCTCAGCCTCTTTCTTGGTAACTTCAAGCTCTCCATTGGCCAAGGTGAGCGCAAATGTCTTGCCCTGGTACTGCTTGCTGTTAATCTGGCGTATATAATATCCGAAATTAAAGTCATCACGCGCCTTGTTGATCGATTCGTACAATGACCGATAAAATGGCACGTCAAGCAGGGCACAACAGGCCATAACCGCTACCTTTTGGCTACGCTTCGCGCTATACTGCTCCATAAATTCCTTAATGCAATGAATACATATATGCGCATAGTTGTCATTACCGTCATGAGAACGGGAGTATGGTACTTTATAAAATTTCTTGTCAGGAGACGTTTCTTCTCGGCCGCACCATGTACAGCGATAAGTTTTTATGTCATCCTGCTGACCATTGGTTGCAGATGATGTTCTGCGAACCGCTTTTTTCTTCGGTGGCAATTCGCCGACACCTCCTTGATTTCATTTACTCATTTTTAAAAAGAAAAGGGCGGGCGAGAACCGCCCGCATATAAAGAGAAAAGGGGATAGATTAAACCCCAGTAAAATTTCATGGTTGCAGGGAGGAGAATCGAACTCCTACTCGAGAGCAATGAACACTCGCTCCTAACCGTTAGATCACCCTGCGATATATAAAATGGCGTCCCAGGTAGGATTTGAACCTACGACATTCGGTTTAACAGACCGACGCTCTGACCAACTGAGCTACTGAGACAAATAAGCCGGCTACCTCGCAAAACCGGCCGGGCTTGAGCTTCTCACCGTCCTGGCGTTCTTACTTGCCTTCTAACGTCACATACACTCAATATCACCACTCTTATTTTGTAAGAACTCTTGGCGAGGTTTTTCTTTAAAAACGGCTCTTTAAAAAGCAGGACAGCGCAGGCGCTCTCCTACATAAACTTAATAACCTAGTTTTGTATTTATGGTACTGGTGCCGGGAGTCGAACCCGAGTTACTGCCGTGAAAGGGCGGTGTCTTAACCGCTTGACTACACCAGCAAATAAAAGAGGGGAGATAATTCCCCTCGATAAATCATAATACTCGCTTTTTCATATCGGCGTAATATTGGAACCGTGGATACATCTTTGCATCAACATAAATATCTTCCCGTGTATCCGGTTTAAGATATTTACGAGCCTTACGTTCGTACACATCGAATTTGCCGAAATTAGGGATGCTTACAAAACCATGCCCCTCAATTTCATCGCCGATAACCTTAAAAGTTTCACGAATGATTTTTAGACAGTCCCGATGCATATACCCGCAACGAGCGCTAACTTCTCTAGCTAATTCATCAGTGTTCATGATTTTTCACCCCCAGCTTGATGTGATATTCTTTAGTCTTGCCGGCATCACGTTCAATACAGAACATTGTTGCTCCAGGATTCGAAGTCTTATGACACTTCATAGAAAAATCATCGATGCCAATAATACTTGGCGTGCGCATTATATCCGAATTAACTCCAACTGTTTCGCTGAATGAATGATGTAAATGTCCGGCAATCAGCATATCAACATCAGTTTTATACATACCCCTAAAATCTTTCATGGCTGATTCCAGATCTTTAGATTCACCATGATATCCTAAAATATTAAAGCCTTGAATGCTTTCAAAGATCATATCGGTTTCATTGCGGCTGATGTCTACTGGAATATCGCTGTCTTCAAACCGCATACGAAGGAATTCGAAGATGACTTCGCCCATATTATCCTGTTCAAATGCACCTTTTTTCTGGCCCAAATGCCGGATCTCAGAATGATTTCCGTTACACATACGGAATTTAACCGGGCACATCTTCGACAATTCGTATAGCCAGTACGCCAGAAAGTCAGCATACTTAATCGTGGATTGAACTACGCCGTACCGCAGCTTCATCAGCTGACTGACGCGCAAAATACCGTCAATGGCGTCGCCCATATCGAACACATAAAGCTCATTGATCTCATTTTCAATGATAATATCGCATACACGCACCATAAGCTCGTTCATACGCTCATAAAAAATTTCCGGGCTATATTCGTTAATAATTTCGCCATGTAACCCTTTGATTTGCAATTCAGCACCAAAATGTGCATCGCCGAACGCTAAAATCCAAGTGCGCGGCCCATCTTCATAGTTAGTATTGTAATGCGGTTCAAAATAAACCATTGGATCACGCTCATTCAGTTCTCTGACCGCATCACGGATCTTTTCAACCAATAGCTCGTCGCGAGCTTCAATACGCAACTGCTGATTATACTCCGTCTTTTCGGTCTGAATTTGCTTCTTAAGCTTCTCAAGCTCACGCTTTTTATCAGCCAGATCCTTCTGACACTGATCACTGTCGAGCCTCGAAAATACATTTTCATAGGCGCGCGAAAAATCTCGATATCTTTTCCTGTACACAGACGAATCATTGTCTGCATCTAACTCTGAATTCATAATGGCGCCCAGCTCGTCCCACGAGAGGGAAGTTAAGCCGGCATGTTTCGCACCACCGATTCTCCAAATATATTGATCCTCATTTTCTTGAGGAAGTTTATGTAAATTAATAATCTCTCCAACACTCCTTTACTCAGAATTTATTTACTGCAATAAAGATCGTGATAACGATTTAAAAGCCGAATGCTCTCATACGACTCATCCACATACCATCTTTTGCCCCGACTCTTTTTTCCCTTGCCGGTTACAGTAATTCTTGACTCTCTGGCGTTCTTTCTGATAAATTCCGCCTCATCTCTACTAATTTTTAAAATAAATCATCTCTCCTTTACTCAAAAAAATTTAATAGGGGAGGGCAGTCCTCCCCGAATATTTGATTTTATATAAAAACTAGAAGCCAGACTCCTCATACCCTGCGCTCATGTGTACTTTTACAGGAGAGTACCGCTGGCTTGTTTTTATTAAGATCTTGTGGTTAAGGGGTACCATCCCTACCATATAGTGTAACTTTGTGTGTATATATTTACACATTCTCTAAAATCGGCCAAGTATTTCCAACGCTTCTGCCGTTGTCTATTTTCGCTTAAAAACGTGACACAATATTTTAAAACTGTAAATCTGGATCAAACTCTATGTATTCTTCCCAATCGCAAGCGTCCACTAAAGGTTCACCAACAACGTCATCATCTTCGGTTAAAAGTAGGTAGTTATCCATATATTTTGACGTAATTGCTGGACGCACATTATATGAACCGCTCCAGTAATAACGATCCAGGTAACATTGTTCCTGCACCAACAATTGCGATGGTTTGCACGGTTTTATCGCATTAAACTCAAAACAATCAATTCCATATAAGTTATAATCTTGTTGCAACCATTTATTTTTATGTACATTATTTTTCAACATCCACTTATGTTTACAGATCCGCGATTCGAAATTCGTTGTAGAACCGATATATCTCCGGCCATTTACAATGTTCTTAATCTCATAAACGCATGACAACTTTTTCCGCACTTTAATCTCAACCACTCCTCTCGCGTTGTTTTCGTAGACGATTTAATTCTTTGGTGGCAATCTTTTGACATCGATCACACCGTTTCTTATTCCGCACAGACTTATCTACAACAAATTCTCTCCCGCAATCTTGGCAAATAATTATACGCTTATCTGCATATGAAAATTTTTCCGCCGCACATATATCACAATATCTATGACTATTAGCACGAGGAATAAATCTTCTCCCGCATTTAATACAATATTTTTCTCGAGGATTAATGTGATGCTTAAGATTGCTTAGAATGATATCACCGTAACAAGCCCATAATAACGATTTAGCTTCGCTATGAGACTCATATAAGAATTTAATTAACATATCAGACACTTGCTCTGGTGAATAGCCAAATTTGGCAAGTTTGGATCTAGTATCGGAGCATATATACTTATAATTACTGGATTCTTTATCTGTATTATCAAGCCTGTAATGGTATGTGGCACTCAACTTTTCATATTCACAAATCAATGATTCATCAATAGGAATATTAAATTTCGATGCGTCACTCAATAATTTGCGATATGAGAATGGTTCTACGTTTTTGAAGTTTAATCGTTTGCGCTTGATAAGTTTTTCTAGTTTATTAACAATTGAATTATTTAACGGTTCAACTTGTGAATCATTTTTATGTTTAGCATACTTAAAGAAGTGTGGGGTCTTCTTGTGCGTATAACTACGAATAAATTGATCAACTTCATCTGGCCGAACTGGTTTATAGAGCGTTTTGGCATACCTTAATACCCTCGGTTTCCCGATATTTATTAGGGGAGTAGACTATATCATCTTCCCGAATGGGGGAAGGGTGGCGCTACGGACACCGGAATTTCACCGGCATCCTCTCAAGTAATATCTGAATTACTTATTTAGTCGTTGCACCTTCCTCTGTAGAGGCTTGGCACATGATTAACATGATACTTGTTCATTTTGTGTGACATATTTCTTCACGGTTTCTCTTGAAATACCCAACTCTCTAGCAACTTTGGAATAATTACCGATTTTTTCATATGTCGAAACTATTAACTTAATCTCTTCTTCAGTTTTTTGTCGCGCATAATTAGTTGAATGACCAACTGTTTTTCCTTTTGACTTTGCGCGATTAGCACGAAAATCCTCCCATCCATCTACCCACACATGTTTCCAGGTGTTATTACTTAAAATATTATTTACATGTTTGTAGGGAATAGAGAGTTTTGCGCAAATCTCGCTAGTGGAATAACCATTCACTAACATACTTTTTATCTCAAAGGCAAGCTCTTTAGTTAACACATCTGTTTTTCTGTGGTAATATTTACCTTTCCTTGCTGCGCTCATTTTTTGTTTAGTTTCGTCGGAAAGTGTAGAACCAAGCATCCTTTCTCGATTAATTTTACCTACACGTTTGCGCGCATCGGGAGATATGTACGAAACTAGAGATTCAGGCTGTCCACCAGGTTGGATGTTATAACTTAAACCCCTAGATTTATAAATATCAATCCAATAAATTTCTCTTGTATTAAGTAGTTTTGAATCATCGATACACTCTATTACTTCAAAAATAAAAGCATCCGCACCGTATTTATTCCAACTCAATTGTAAATGTTGATTATCATGACTATTATTATTTAACTTCCACCTATGATTCCAATATCGTTTTTGAAATGACTCATTTGTCTGACCTATATACACTTTGTTATTAATCGTATTAACAATTTTATATATCCCACAAGCTTTTGCATATTCTAATTCATTTATAAATACCATACTTACACCTCCTTTCGTTTCTATATTTAAACAAGTATTTTAGTCTCTCTCGTTAGCAGGATAATAATCCCACACCCAGTATTTACTGGTTCACCACCTGATCGATATGTATTGCTACATAAAGCGACCATTTTGATCGATAACAAAGTTGTTCTCCATGCAGAGCAACTTTACTGCCAACTCTTCGTTTTCGCCAATATTTCCACCACTATTCCAAATTTTGGTTATATCATTGCTAATAACCCCGATATTTCCTCCGGTCCAAGCAGCAGACATCCCATTAAAGAACTCCTGCCGTGTTAAAATTGTCGGCTCAGCTTTCTTCATCTCATAATAAAGCGGAACGACATTCTGCATATTGCGCTCTGCAACATCGACAATTGTTTTATCTGCAACTACTAAAGATGTGTCGCCATCATTATCAAACTGCAGAATCCGACTTATTGCGTCCTTACTACTCGTATATACGGCGTCAGTATCAAACCATTCGGTAATATCGCCGCCCAAAACATTTCTTCGCACAGCATGTTCACGATATAAATGGGGCGCTCTTAAGCAATCCAGCTTTTCAGCCCTAGGATATAACCGGCAAGATACCTCACCATTACTTAATAGGCCATCCGGCACATCAATACCAAGGAATAAACTTTCGCAGAACGCGTAAAGATCGGGAATAAGAAAAGTATATTTCCCATTGATAGGTAACTTTGCATATCTGAAGCGGTTAACCAAACTATTTTTTATCTCATTCAGTTTACGCTTGCAATAATTATCCTCAAGCATTTCTGGGTAAATAGAAAGTGCCTCCTGAAAAGGAGAGAGATCCGCTCGCCCTCGGACCACACCGAACGCCTCGAGCATAACTCCAACATTACTTGTTAAATTGTTCAGTTTATTGATCGCCGGCTCGGCAATCTTTAGAATCTCTTCATCCGTAATATCTGTTAACGTTTGGAGCATTTGGTAGTTGATATTCGCCGGCCTAATATAATCTTCTTCGACTTTACATGTACCAGCCTGGCATCCAAATTCTTTAAAGTGCGCCTTATACTCATCCCAGCCTTTGTTATAGTGCCGCCACATTTTAAACTGGGATTTTGTGAAGATGATCTGGATATCCTCCGCAATCACATCATGTTCAACGCCATACACGTCAGTTACGACCGGATCTGCACCATGCACCTCAATAAACTTCCTAAAGTCAAATGAGGCAAGCAACCCTTTGATCCAAGGCAACCGAACCATAAAGTTCTTCTTGGATAAGCAGGGGAGTATCATCCCGCAACCATCCGTGTGCTCAATTCCAATATCCATCTCCTTACGCTCGACCGTATACGTTACATCATCAACATGATCGACAACGCCATGCACATCAGTTTCGAAATCCGGCACCACAATGCAGCGATCAATGTCAAAATCCTCCCATAAGTCGGTTGCACTGTTGGAAAGTGCCAGGTATGCCAGGAATTTATTCACATTGATTCCACCCTGGGCGTTAATTTCATCTACGGTAAGCCCGCACATCAATGTTTTTTCGTGTCGATTCCAGCTCGACTCTTTTATGAAAACTGTTTTTTTGGTTCTGATTTGGCCCGCGGATGCGGTTAAGAAGCGATATTTTTCGCCATTGAATTCAAATCCGTTTAAGATAAGGTCTTTAATAACCTCAAAATAGAAAACTTTTACGACGATGATCTCCGTCGAAAGCTCATCGGTATGTATACCCAAAGTCCGGGTAAGTGCCGATTCGAATACTGATATAACATTGCGATCTATAATAGCCGCGCTGTTTAGTTTCCGAATATATTTGTTTTCGGACACCTCATTGTATTCGACCGATGCAAGCAACATTGCAGTCAGCCGCTCTTTTAGTTGATTAACATATTTAATTTTATAACTTTTCCAATAACTTAGCTTCACAAAGCGCTCATTGATTTGGAATAGTCGTGATATTTGCTCAACAGTATAGCATTCGCCACACTCCCGAAAGAATAATTCGACCTGACCCAAATATTCACAGAACATATCAAGCTGATCTTTGTCATCGATGACTCCGGCCGCCTCAATCTTGAGATGATCGATCAATTTCTCAATCTGTTTCTTTTCGCGCTCGATTTTTCTAATCCGCCAGTGCAGATATCGCTCTTTCCGTTTGTAGAAGGAACCGGTATCAACACTGTAAATATGTATTTGTTTATCTAAACTTATATGATCACCGCCTTAATTCAACTCGCCATTCGCGGCGATATAAAAATCATATAAAGCTTTGATTTCTTTTTTATTAAATTCCGGGTGCGTCAATATGTAAACACTTAAGTTGTCGCTCAGCTCTTTATCGAACCCAGCCAAGAGGTTAATGCAAACATCCAGCAGATCGCCAATAACCTCGATTGCTTTTGGATTATCAGGCGTCAATTCATAATACCCCCGATATAGCGCACTCATAATCCAGAAAAAATCACTTTTACTCATCCAATAAATCCCCCCATTTGTCATTTCCATTCCAGTGAGCTCGATAAGCACACCACTCATATTCATATTCAGTTTTGCTATGTATAACTACATCATCAATCTCCTCCAGCGCATCAAACTCTGCGCATATTTCTTCTGCAGGGCAGACATCGCCCCACATACAGTTCTCGCAACATTTTCTAGCCATAAATTAAAACCCCAATAATCTCCTTTCTGTTAATCAATCCCATTTTTCCATTTTCTAATCCAGTGTCATATGTAATACTTCTTTGCTGTTAACATCGCGTAAGGCAGCGGCAAAATTGTAAACGCATTCTTCACACCATGTTTTCGGACCATCGCTATCTGGCTGATAACAATGACATCTCTGTCCGAATTCATCACACGAATAATAACTGTCGGCATCATTTATACAGCTTGCAGAATACGAACGTTCTTTCCAAGAATCATCTGGAAGTTCGAGTTTACCATCCGAATACTCCACAAGTTTTTCTGCGATATAATCAACATCGTAGCAGTATTCATCTTGACAGTAACAAAGCAAGTCAATGAGCTCGTCCAATGTTTCCGCAGAACCAACCTCCCAATCGCTATCTCCGCACGTACTGCAATACAGATCGTCATAATCCTGTTCATATGGGGTACTATAAATACCACCCATGTGGCTACTGTAAATATAAATCATAATTTCTCTCTAATCCTTTCTCTTTTAAAATCCCTTTTCTCGTAAAAAACTTGTATATTCCGCAACCCCTTGCGTTAACTCTTCTTCCCAGCCGTCTTGCTTTAGCACGTATACAGATTTGGGTTTATACGGCTGAGTTCCGCCAGAATCTGTTTTTATTGAATATGCAGCCATGTTTTTATACGCAATCATATCCAAATCATTAGCAAGGTGAGCAACGATGCGTGTTATGCTACTACGACTCATTTTCATAATATCCGCAATTTCCTGCTGAGATACTCGTGCACATTGAGCCCGCAAACTTTCGCCAGTGGCTCTAAACCATAATCTCCCTTTTATGTATAAATACACAAATAAGTCATACATAGTCATAGAGCCCGAATTCCTCTCAAGCAATTTTATATATTCACTATCTTCTAAAGTTACATAGGATGATGGGTTTGGGTTAGGGAACCATTCAGCATCAATAACCGCATTTGATTTATAATCTCGGATTGACTCGCGGTCAATACACAGCGTACCATCACGTATTAAATTTTGCATGGAGTCAATGATACGTTTCATGCGGCCATTGTTTTTATCTGCTCGTCTTTTTTCATTTAACCCGGAGAGAGCTTTTATCTCGTCCAATGTAAATCTGCATTTATGTAACTTGCTACTATTAAACGATAAAAACGCTTCACAAAATATTCTTGCAGGCACATCATCTATCATCGTATCGCCTTGTGTGTTTTTATACCCCAAAATTAAGTTCCGGGGAATTTGTACAAATGCTATTTTTATCACCTCATTTCTCCCTATTTTTCTCCGCATACCCCATGTGCATAAAACGACATAGTAGCGTACGTTTTTTGCAATTGGTTCGAAAATTACCGTACGCTTAGCGTACGTTTTTTGCACCATAGAGATATTACCTTATATAGATATTAACTAGTATTACGCTCACGCTTTCGTCTACGCCGAAAATCGCTTCGCTGGTTTACGTCCCTAACGGGACTTCGCCCTGGGCTTACGCCCCTTGTGGCGGTATCGGCTTTTTGGTGGTGCAGGGTACTTTTCCTGCTGTGTTGTCGGTGGCGTTTACTTGGCCTTTTTTGGCACCGACTTTGTCCTTTTGGCGTGTTTTGTGTTTTTTTTTGGATGTACCTGCACTTTTTACACGCCATACAGGGCTCTCACGCGCTGCTACAGCGACTTTTATGGCGTTATGGTGTCATTGGTCGGTTTAACATGTTTCGTCGCTCAAATCGGCTGTTTTTCGACACTGCTACTCCAACACGAATCCGAGCACCTCGTCCATGTTTATTCCGCCTCGTTTGTTCTTCCGAACTGTCTGGATCACATCGTCTAATTGGGCGGGCTGTCTAAACACAATTATGTTGTCTTCGAGGACTAACTTTACATACTGCTTACCTCTTGGGCGTGTAAGCACTGGATTGATACTTTTATACCACTCACATCCGGTCAATCGTGCTATTTCATGTCGCCATTGTTCCGGCGTTATTAATGGCTCGCCTGCCGTTGCTTTAACTATTGCCTGTATTAATTCATGTGTCTTGGTGCTTAACAGGTTGGATGTATGTTTGTTCGCAGCGTCCATCATGACGTATAAATTTATATAACAATATTCGTTGTGCTCCAGGACAAATTTGGTTACTAGCACTGCTCCACCTCCTCTAAAAAGTCCAGCACTGCCGCCGTGTTTATCTCCGGTATATGATGAACCATATAACCATTACCTTTACACGCTTCGTTTAAGTAATCCAGGAAATGACCAGTTGCGTTTGCCGATATTGTTATTGTTGTCATGGTTGGGCTAAATGCATATGCATAATGATACCGACGATATTTTTGGCATATATACTCCATCCATCTTTTGCCGAACCTATAAATGTCGTAGCAGTGTTCTGTAAAACCTTTTTGTAGTCGTGCTGTTTCAGTTGTAAGGGCATGCCCTAACCACATCGTAAAATCAATTTCGTTAAAGCCGTGATCGGCTGCCCACGCTTCTGCTATCCCACGGTTTAGATTAATGTGCACTATAAATATTTCTGACTGCACATTACGGTATATACTTAATCGTATAGCATTGCCATAAGACATGTTGACGTTATGTAACACCTCCATCACTCATCACCAACTTTCTTCAACAACGCCTTGATCTCCTCTGGTGTCAGGAGGAATGATGTGTGTGGGATTGCGTTTAAAGCGTCAATTATTTCCTGGTGTGTACAAGCAAAGTTGTGAGTGGTCTTAGCCCATTTCCGGCACTGCTCTGCCACTTCTTCGGCGCTGTATTGTCTTATCTTTTCTTCGTTCGTCAAATGATATCTCCCTTCTCTATAAACGCCAGGATCTCGTCGGGATTGAAGCGCGGCACACCAGTGAAAGTCATAACTTCGCTTCCTGCAAAGATTTTTATCGGCGCTATTGGATCGGCTTTGACCTCCCATATGAATGGCTTTATCGCATCGCTATGTAGCGGGTAGTAGTCCACGTCAAATGGCGATATGCCTATTGTCGGCAGCGTTTCACAACTGTATTGTGTCATCTTTTTATTTCTCCTTTTTCTAAAAATTCAAGTATGGCTTGCGTGTTGAACGGGGTAGAGTATACCAGGTTGTACATGGCTTCAATAACGAGTTCAGGCGAAACTTGCCCCGGCATAAATTCTATATATGATCTGTGTGGCAGGCTAGCAAACCCATCTCCTATTGTGAGCTGTTTTGTTGTATAGGCATCTGTGAGAATCTGGGCTTGCTCATCAGCGCCCGCATCCTGAAATTCGCGCGACAGACTATTTAAGAATTCGGCCCATATCTTGCTGGTGGATATACCATTGAAATGTAAATCCGTGTCGTGCCTTCTTACATCCTTTGCAATGTACCCACAACCAGTGTAATATCCCGATATTAGGTATATCACTGATGCGCCGTTTTCTGGCCCACATGTACGCTCCGCCGCTGCTATAACGTCTGTATCAAGTTTAAGTGCATCTTCTACCGGCACCCATTCGTCGTACATTAGATCACCTCACTTTCCAGAAAATCAATTATATCGTCGGGGTTATATGGCTGAGCATATATGTTGCCGCTGGATATATGGTTAAGGAATCTCTTAGGATCTGTAATGGTGATATTATGGACGCCCTCTGGTGTAGTGGTGAAATAACAGGCGCTTTCCACTCCATATACCATATAATGCCTAATTTCTTCTATTGTCGGGTTATATCTTTCCATATGCTTTTGCAGGGCTGCGGCGAGATTAAAAAGGTCTATTTTTTCAAGGTTGATATATCTCACTACACTAAATGTGAGCGACATATACGTGGGCTGTTCATTTACAATTCGATCAAAACGCATAAATGGTAATTCCACGAGCCGAATGTTATGAAAGTTGTGTTCGATTATTGTTGCTACTTTTTCTGGATATAGCGGCGCCCAATATGGCGTTCTCATTATGCGCCCACCTCGCTTTCGTCAGCGTCAAGAAACTCCAGCATATCTGCCGTGTTGTACTGGAATGTTGGCACGCTTTGCAACCGTTGCATTTCGCCAATAAACTGGTGCGGATCTGATATGTAGATAACGATGCAAATCTTTGGCTCATCACAAAATCCTATAATGGATATGTAATCTATGCCGGCCGAATATCTGTCAGTAAAAAACTGGCGCATAGTTTCGACCGATGTATCTTCGCCAAGCTGTTCGAGTTCGCGGGCGAAAAGTGGGACCATCTCTTTCTCGATTTCGAGGTATCTATCTCTTGTGACGGGAAAATCTGGCCAGTCGGATATATCCATGATCGGGTCTTCCCATGCGTTGCGAGCTGTGATATCTATATCAACATCATTATCATCATATCTTGATGCGAAGAAAAAATCCTCGGTATCGTCATATGTCAGCCCGTATTCCGCATTCCAACCGTTAGCTGTACGAATTCCCATTTATAAAATCACCTCCCCGAGTGCACTGCGGTAACTGTCAATGGCGTCTTGTGCCAGGCCGCAGTATGTAAGTGTTGTCTTGAAATCGTCGTGGTTGAGCATCTTTTGAAGGGCAAATTTTGCTTCGTCGCTGCCCGGATTTTGCTTGAGCAGTTGGTAAGCGAACGTTTTGCGCAGACTGTGCGATGAGATGTGAGCGGTGAGGCCAACACCTTTGGCGGCCGCTTTTAAGATGCGGTTTAGAGCGCTTAATGTGATAGGCCGGTAATTTCCGGCTTCATCGCGCTTATTACTGATAAAGACTGGATCGTGGTAGCCGATGTCTGCCGGCAGTGTATCGCGATAAGCTGTAATGACGGCCTGGATGTCGGCGGTAATGGCCGGGTTATTAGATTTGCGCGTCTTGGATTCGATCACATCACAGTGCGGCTTAAATGTGTAGTCCGGGTTGTAAATGTGGTGCCAGCGTAGTGCCAGTAAGTCTCCGGCTCGTAGTCCGAACAGGATGCCCAGGGTAAAGATCGTATAGTTTCGGATCTGGCCGAGGGATTGGTAATAGGTTTGCATGGCTTTGATGTCAGCCAGTGATCGGATCGGATCGGCTGCTGATGGTTTAGGGCGCCCGTCTGATGTAAAGAGCGATGTGCTCCGGCGTTGTGCGGGAACGGGCTCTTCTCTGCGGAAGTTAAATTCTATGATGTTGTCCGGCGGCATTGGCCGGGTAAGTGCTGCTGTTTGTAGTGTCATAATCTCTTTTTCTCCTTTTCTCCTTTTGTGTTGTTGAGGGCGGGAAGTGTGTCGTATTCTCTGGGAAATCCTTTGTAAGTGGTTTTTTACGACATGCGGCTGTGTGTCAAAAACAGTCCCGCTTTTTCTCTTAACTTGATCTTATTATACCATATGGTAGGGCGTATTATGGGTATTTCAGAAAAAAACTTTGCATAATTATAAATTTTTTTATTGTGGAAGTGGGATGGCCTTATATATAAAAGGTAGGAAGTGGTAAAGATGGGCCGTGATCGGAAAATAACCCCGGGAATCGTACTGTAGAGGGCGGAAAATGCAGTAAATGTGGCGGAAGTGGAGCAAGTGTTGAGATTGCAATGGTTTGCGAAAATGCAAGAGCGAAAGAGGGCGGATGGTAGGTTGTGAGGTAAAAAATGGGTGAAAATGGGTGTTTTTAGGGTGGTAAAGGTGAGGGCTGGGTGGCGTGTGGTAGGCGTGTGTCCGAAAAAAAGCTGCGATTGGGAAAGGGGTGGAATGAGTGGGAGAGGGTGGCGAGAATGGCGGAATTGGAGGAGTTCGGTGGTGTTGGCTGAGTTTGTTAGTGATGGGGATAGACAACTGCGGCGGACTGATAAAATCCTACCAATCCGATCGGAAAATACCCCCTATGATAGGAATATTTTTACAAAGTCACCTTTTTTCAGTACGTGACGTTAGTTAAAACTAACCACCCCCCTATACTGGATTATAAAGGTATAAAATAGGTTACACCCTATACAAAACATAATATTATACGGTATATAATAATGTAAAATATATTTTACATTTTAATTGATACACAATTGTATCGTTTATATTTAAAAAATGCGAACCTATCCCGATACATAATTGTATCACTTTACCCGTATAAATATAACCCTTTATTTTTCGTTTTGACCGACTTTTTCCGCTACCCTCATACCGTTACCCCATTATAACAAAACCCTCTCATACCTTAATTTTACGCCGTACAAGGCTATTTCTCCCCTATTCAATCCCTTTTTTCAACCCACTAAACCGCTAGTTACTCCCTTTTATGGTATTTATTGTATGTTTATGTACTTAATTCAGTACAATAATGTATATATATCCAATTAAATGTATACATGAAAAGGGGTTGAAACCAGTCCCACAATTCGTGTACAATAGAATTATCAGGACGGAACAACAACACCGTACAACCTAACACCGCAAACTAATACTATTTTAAACAGTCCCACGCAGGGACGGAAAGAGGGAAGAACATGAAAAAGACAAACATTATCAACACACTGAAAACCGACACCAGAAACGCCAGCAAGGGCAGTACCGTTGCCGCCCGTGAAAAATCCGCCAGAATGGACGTGCTGGCGGAATACGGCGTCTCCGACGTGCGTGACATCAACGCCATGCAGGAACTACACGCCCTATACGATAACGCCGTGCAGCAAGCAGGTGAACCATGGGCGAGCTTGTACAAGATTGCACCCGCAATCGCATATAAAAAAATGCGATTCAAGTATAATCAGGGTTATGATTCGTTCAACCCTGATAATAATCACAGTCTTCACGATGATTTAGCCGCCGATGCACTGGCGGCTATGACGGAATACATAGTGGAAACTGGCTGTAAACCACTGGCGGCATTCCGTTATGACCTGCGGAATATCATCCGTGCTGGATATTCCGGCATGGATAAACGTATCAATGATGCCGCCAGAAATGACCGTCAACACCTATTCGTTGACGTGTTTAATTGCAACGGCGCAATGCAGTTGCAGGATGTCACCGCTACAATAGAACACAATTACATAGGGACTGATGCAGAGTGGTTATTTAACCAGATAGCCGCCGCACTAACACCGCGGCAGTTAGCAGTATTTAAATACCGTTTACAGGGTTTCACCGACGAAACCATAGGAAAACGGTTGGGATGCAGTCAGCCTAACGTAACTAAACTGCGTCACACAATAGAAAAACGTTTGCAGTTTATCCGTGAATATTTACACGAATAACGCCGTAAACGTTGCAATTGCAAGGGTTTAACCATCCTTGCAATTTTTTTTATTTTTTTCATTATCAAGGTTATATTTTGCCGTTCTGTTTACCTATACAGTGAAAAGGGGATACACCCCACAAGATAGCCGCCGGAAAAAATCCGGTAAAAAACTGAAAAAGTTTAAAAACAAGGTTATATTTTGGCGGTGTAAATACCTATATAGTGAAAAGGGCGAGCGGATAACGCACGGCAACACAATGCCAACGCAATAACGCCGCAAACCGTTTCATGAGCGTGAACGGCAACACGCTATATAAGAACCACGGTTGCTAGTGGAGTTGTCGGAGGGCGGTCTTCGTCCTGCCGTGAAGAAACACGGAATGCAACAACGGCTTGAATTAAAGAAGCCAGTCGTGCATAACTAGTGATGTCAAGTGCTTGATGTCGCATTTTTAGTATGCCTGGCGGAGTGCTCCGCATGGGTCATGCACGACTGTTATAAAGAGGGCAAGTGGGTGAACGCTTGCCCTTGTTTCTATATATAGCAAAGCGGGCAAAATAACTTGCCTGTTTTGCTTGTTATAGAAAAGGAAGGAAGGTAACATCATGGCAGATTTTAACAAATTTAACAAAAAAGAAAAAATGGGAGAGCTGAACACTCTGATTAAAGAGGTTAACGATGCACTCGTTAGCGACGACGAAGAAGTCCGCAAAGGTATTGCGGGTACTCTTAAAAGCCTAACCGAGGGGGTCGAAGCCTATAACCGCTTCACGCGGTATGAGGAGTATGACAAGTTTCTGGGGCAGGAACGCCCATGCTTCGAAGCCCTGAAGCAGGGCGATATTGCCCAGCTTCGGTTGAAGCACGTCAACGAGAACGTTGACAAGGGAACGCCTGAAAAGTATGAGCTTGATGACGTTGCCGTACTGGTCAACTTGGTAGAGTTCAATAAACACGCCAAGGAATCTGAGACTTACGGCAAAACCGTCTTTAACCGTCCATCTTGGATGGTTGAAGTCGAAGTGCTGACCGAGTACTTTGGGCAGCGCATCATCAAAGAAGTGGAGTCCACCCAGAAAGTGGAGGAAGTTTTTAAGCGTAGCAGCGAAGGATCAGGTTGCGAATTTACTCAGGCCAACCCAACAAGCAACACAAGCTTGCAGAGGGTTTGCCAGTATATGGTTGACGGTATCCTGTTCGAGGCGACGGAGAACGGCAGTTCCGAGAACTGTTTTATCTTTGAAAAGCGTGACCTCAAGTTCATGCTTCTTACTATGACTCGCAAGGGTAAGAAACGTACAACGCTAACAATGCCTAGAGTCAATACGATTATTGACCTCTTGACAGAGGCATTGCATCGTATTGTAAATAAAAAAGACTGGACTCTGGAGGGTTAGTCTTTCCAACATTGCCTTCTGAATATAGCCGTTGCCTGCCTTAGGTGACGGCTGTTTGCTTATATTATAGCTGACGCAAGGTGACGAGCCGACTGGTTCGCTGCCCTGCTTGAGTTATAAACGGCAGCTTTCGCCATATGAGAGAGGAGAAAAGACTATGAAAACTAAAATTAAACTTGCCCTGTGTGAGGGGCGCCACGAAATGCCGGCTGAGGTTGTTGGCACTATCTTCGGCAACACGATTGCCGATCCGACCGACACAGACGCCTTGCTGGACAAGGCTACTCGTGTAGTTTGCGGCTGGGTGCGCCCTGACCGTGACGAAGTGCTGGTTTTGTACGTGACCGGAATGACGGTCGCCGTTGGTGCTGTCATTCGGGCGTGCCTGAACAACGGCATTTCCTGTACCCTGATGCACTACGACCGTGAGGCGGATGACTATTATCCGCAGGTTATCTGTTAGGAGGTGGCGAGATGGCGAAAAAATTAAAGCCGCCAGCATTTACAGATGACGGCAAAAATGTCTATTTTGGTTTATTTGACCAATATATGCAGGCGAAACGTATTCCAGAAATTCTTGCTTTTTATAGCTTGATGGGAAAATTTGAACTTTGGGAAGATTATTATGCCTCACGTAAGACGAGCCATGAGGCGATTATAGAGAAAATTGGGAGCATTTTTGAGGAGTGCGACAACAAATAAGCCTCTCTCAAGGGTGAGCGGTGTTCGCATTGCTCGCCCTTTTTAAATAGACCTCCTTCCGAGCCGTGTGCCTGTTTCAGATAGTGCGGGTATGCGGCTCGCTTTTTATATAGAAAGGAAGAGAATGGAAAATGAAAGAAGTTAAGACTCTGCCTCTGCCAACAAAAGAGGTGTATGAAGATGATAATTTCACCAAGGGCATTTTCGTTGGGGTAGCAATCTGCCTCGCTGTGGTAATCATTGTTACGCTGGCGGCGATTATTGTCAGTCCCGCTCCCGACAAGTACATAACGCAGGACGCCAAGGTGTCCGCCGTATACTGGGACGAGCTACACAATGAGCAGATTGTGACGTTGCGGGATAACGACGACGAAGAGTGGCAGGTTTACAATCGCACGCTTTGCCTGGGAGATAAGGTTGAAATGCGGCGTGACACAAAGAAAACGCCGGAGTTATCAGATGACGAGATCGTCTGGGTTCGCAAGAAGTAGAGGAGGAAAGAAACATGATGAAGAAGATTATCTTAAACGCCGGCTATACGCTGATTATAGCGGGCGTTTTGGCGGCTATTGGTCTGCTGACAACGGCGATCGAGTCGCTGTAATAGTTGCCATGCTTAATGGCGAAAAGTAAGTTATCACTAGATTTTACAAAGGGGATGATGTATAATAATGACAAACACATTTAAGGAGAAGAGATTTGACAGAAAAGTTTACGACAACGGAGATGAACAAATTCCGCGAAGTGTTCGCGGTTATGGAAGAAGCTTACAAGAATAAGGTGCCAACCGAGAGGTTTGCCGAAATCGAACAGGTTTTGGGGTTGGTACAAGAGCTTGCTGCCAAGGATGGCGGCGAAGTTACTATGGAGTATAATGAGAGCAGTGTAAATATCACTGTTACAAATTTTATGTTCGGTGTTGCACCGAACGATATTGATAAGTGGCGTGAGATATGCGCTAAAATTGATTCAGTTGACATTATGGCAACTGATGATGACAATGTGTCAATTTGCTTCGGGTTAAATAATATCTTTAAACCCGCCTAAAAAAAAGAAGAAAAACTACAAACACGAACATAATAGCGGTTCCAATGCGGAGCCGCTTTTTTAATACCTAAAATCACGGAGGAGGCAAATGGAAATAAAGATGGTAACACCCAAATACCATATTGGCGATTTTGTCAAGATTGCAAGTGCTGACAGAATTAGAACGGCTGCTAAAGGCGTATGGCATTATGAACAAGTCAAGTGGTACGGCTTCCATGCAAAAGTAAAGGGATTTCGGTGTATTGATAATCGCATTTATTATATGCTTGATGGGGTTTTTGATATACCTATATATTTGTGGAGTGAGGAAATTTTAGAACCAGCCGCATAGGAGAATAAACCAATGTTTACAATTAAACATGAACAGGATCATTACGCTGTCTATAAGGACGGTGTTTTTTATTGCACGGCCGACACCAAATCCGAGGCAAGCGATGAAATTTTCGAGGCTTCGAAAGGGTGCGGCAACTGCAAACACGAGTTTCGCGGTGCTCAATGCGCCGGATGCTCACGTAATATCAAGAATTATTTTGCTGGCGGCACCGATAATTGGCAGTGGCGCTGGGCAGAAAAATCGTAGAGGAGGTAAAAATTATGGCAGGAATTGCAATTAAGATGGGGAGCCGTTTTACAGTAGTTCCCCGCAATGAAATAAGGGCGCGTCAAATACGCATCCATAGAACTGGGCAGGTTGTTTTTTACGACGGCGAGGTCAAACCGCTTTGGGAGAATAACTGCTGGGATCTGGATCACGTTATCTGGGAGCTGGCTGAGAAGTTTGGCGTTGAACGTTTGATTTCTGACTGGCTAGTTGATAGCGAAGAGCGGTTGGAATTTCTGTTACAAGGAGGGTTATAGGATGGATAAACAGGTATCCGCAAGATGGGGCTACAAGTACTACTTGCTTGGCGCCGATGAAAACGGCATAAAACACTGGCTACAATCCGCTTCATGGGATTGTGGATGGTACTGGGGGCTCGGCTATGTAGAAACGTTTGAAAGAAACTGGGCGCCCAATATTGCCAGGGATATCGACTCTCACCAGCATTTTGACAGTCTGTTTATCACAGGTGGTGGCGATCCTGAGCGTTTTCGGCAGATTCTACCTGAAACGCCGCTCGCCGATAAAGAAATCTGGACGCTGCTTGAACTGATGAATGCAGCTTATAAAGCGCGTGAATACTCCGACATGATACATAGAGGCGGTAGCCATATCACTTCAAATCCATGCAAGGAGCTGCTCTTAAATGAAGCGGAGTACAAGCGCATTAACGAAAAAGTTATTCCCGGCATTATGGATGAGATTTATAAACTCCTCACTCCGAGTGCCGATTAAAGTTTAAAGATAAGGAGAAATTATTATGACAAAAGAAACAATGACAGTGCACGAAGCACTGGCAGAACTGAAAACGCTGGATAAACGGATCAGTAAGAAAATCCGCGAGAGTGCATATGTTAATTCCTGTAAAGAGGGCGAGGACGCCAAGGTTGGCATTTACTCCAAAGAGAAATTCAAAGAACTTACTCGGCAGAATTATCAGAGCATCAGGGATTTGATTAACCGGCGCAACGCGCTGAAGCGTGCAGTAGTACTTTCTAATGCCAAGACCGAGGTTGAAGTTGGCGGCGTTACATATACTGTGGCGGAAGCTATTGACATGAAAAATCACGGTATGGGACATCTTCGTGAACTGTTGGCCGAAATTACAGGAGAATATAATTCTGTGGCGACAGAATGCAGGATGGCAAATGATAGACTGGTCGATCGTGCAACCCAGTCTTTAGAGCAGCTCTCTGGTGGAGAAAATAAATTCGATGCTGCCGAAGCGCAAAAGTTTATCGACGAATTTACCAAGGCTCAGCGTTTAGAGGTAATCAGCGGAATTGATTGCCCGAAGGTTATGGCGGAACTTGAAGATAAAATTACAACTTTTAACACGAAAATTGATGCGGCGCTGTCCACATCGAATGCCATCACTTCGATCGAATTTGAATATTAAATAGTTAGTACTTCGCTGTATGGCGAAAATCGCAAACATTACAATCCATGGATTTTCGGCGTTTTAGACCATGTAAAACTAATTTCAAACGCCTTCAGCTTATACAGAAAATAAAAAAACACGGTTAGCTCAATAGGGTAGAGCACAAGAACGATAATCTTGACGTTGTTGGTTCAAATCCAACATTGTGTTTACAAAAGAATGCCCCGGAATAAGGAGCGAGCGCGAATAGCGATGAAACTGTAAAGCGTAAAGTTTAACGGTTAAAGAATAAACTTCAACGGTTAAAGTTTTTATTTTTTCAAAACTCATATTGTTCAAAGCTCATATTGATAAAGTTTGATAAAATCTTTGGGTTACGGTTGATGTGTCATGATTGTAAGATGCGCGGTTTTCCGCAAAGCTGCTATGCAGCGAATTATTATATTAAATCTCTATTCTGCAAAACTTTTCTAATGCGACAGAGACTGAATTGCAGGATAACGGCTATGAGTCCTGCGGTGGTTCTTGCAGGACGGTAAAATAAAAGAAGATTTCCAACATGCGTCTGAGGATACAATATTCAATAACACTATAAGTAAATAGGTGATGTTCGGAATCGAGATAGAACCTGGTGGAAAAGTGATTGCTTACCATAAGCACATAGTACGGGTGCATGTTTGCGGACTGCACTTGAAGGAGTCGGAGAAATTCGGCTCCTTTTTTAATGCCCTATAGTTTAACGGTAAAACACTGGACTTTGACTCCGGATATCCAAGTTCAACTCTTGGTGGGGTAGCCAAAATACTCGGCGGGCGATTTCATTTAGTCTTCCTTTCACAATTGCATTTCATTCTGTACGACGTTAGTACATAGCGGTCAAAGCCCGCCTGACCGTATCTTTCAAAGGAAGCGAAGTAAGGAGGTATATACGATGACTACACAATGGATATTTGACGAGATGAAGTCGTCGCTTGAATACGATTTATTTGAGCTGGTCGATGAATATGACGAAGACGGCGACCGGATTACAATTATCAAAGATGAAACGATGCCAAACTGGTACATAATCAATGTCGAAAGTATTACAGAGGGTGGTGCACATTATGTTGGCACCGGTATGAAGCCAAGAAGCGAGCTTGAAACCATGAGTGAAGATGAATTTAGCCGCATGATAAATGCAGCCAATTATTATGCACAGTTGGTAAGTTAGAGGGGTGTTGCTACATGACAATTATGGTAAAAATTGCGTCTAAAGAATGGCTTGATAAAGTGAAAGATGTTTACCCTAGTGTGGTAGATAAAATGTATGCAAACGCAACTTTGACGCTAGAAATGGAAAGTGAAATAGCTAGTCCTGCGAGCATTAATCTAATGCGCAAACAGTTAAATCGTATCGGCATTATTGCTCCTAATAATCTTGAGTTTTTTACTTATGATGGATGTTATTACTCAACTATTATGACCGCAGAATTTGAAGCGCAAAATTTAGCACACCACTTTGATATGGAAGAAATTTTAAATTTTATAGAAGAGGGAGGATGATTATGCTTGTAAAAATTGCATCGGCAGAGTGGCTTCGTAAGGTGGCAGGCATAGCACCATATGTGATAGATCCAATGGTTTTGGGATGTGCTGGTAAAACAATAGAGGTTACGGAAGAGCCTAGTTTGGGTTATACCGAAGTGGAATTGGATCAAATTGATGAACTGGGAATATTGTTGCCCGTTTGTGAAAACACAATGTATTCAGACGATAAGTACACTTGGAGTACACTTATGTTCGCTGAAACTGAAGAATATAACAAACGGCCACCGCTTAACGTTGGCGACATATTAAGTTTTATAAATGAGGGAGGACAATAAAATGGCAAATGTAACAATATGGAGGGACGAAAACGCCCTATTTAAAAGCGCAAAACTTCCGTTCCCATTTACAATGGAACAATTCATCGACGCGATTGATAAAATTGATTGCCCGAGAGAATTAAATGCAATCGAAAGAATTGCATATGAAATTGATAATATTAACGAATATAGTCATGCAAATATTGTCAGCATGTACACTGGCGAAAATAATAATCAACCTTTGATTTACGTAAATATGCTTGCCTTGTTAAGTGATAATATCGATACATATGAATTTGGCAAAGCAGTGTTTTATGTAAGAGAAGTTGGCGTGCATGATATGTTAGAATTTGCAAATGTATTATGCGAAATTGAAAGTTCTAATATCTATCCCTACGGCTGTTCCGAGTCGTACGAGGGTGCCGATGTTCGATTAGGGAAAGAAATCGTTTTTTTGGTGCAGGAAGAAAGGATCCCAGACTGGCTAATGTCTTATGTCAATTTCGCAGAGATAGGATATGATGAAAATAGTGACTATTACTACGACGACGATTTCTATGTGTATGCTAACGACATAGGAATCGACGAGGAATACTATGACGACTGGGAAGAGTTAACCAGTTACGAATTGGACGAATGGAACTTCGCTGAATTTAAAGAGCTTCTATTGGAGAAGGAAAACAAACATGAGCTTGATATGAGCTTTACAGATGAGATCTTGGGTTTCTTAGAGAAAGGAGCGTAAAATGGTAACTTTGGCACAGATACACAGAGCAAAAGAAAATTATGTAAGATATCCGCCGCTTGAAGTTTGCCTTTTAGATGAAATTTCCGAAGCTGGCGAAGTGACTACCATATTGAAATATGACGAACAGAGCGTGATATTTCAACAACTAACTTGCAAAGGGGTACTTAAATATAAAGTGCTGCAGAATAAAGAATTTCTACAGCTAAATAAAGCAATCGAATTGCCAGTCGCGTAAAGCGGCTTTTTTTATTGCATGAAAGGTGGTGGTTAAAGGAAGACGGTCGTACATAACCTGGTGTCCGATAGTGTGATAGGGCAAAATCAAAACATCTCACACGATTTTATTAAATTATTTTCAAGAGAGAAAAGGAGAAACAAACATGAAAATTAGAAACATCGAAAACCTGATCAACGTAACGCTGGATATGTCCTTCGAAGATGCAATGAAGGTGCAGATGTATGCGCCGGAATCCATGACCCTGAAGGATGATGAGGGGAATCAGACTTTCAAGGTGTGTGTGAAGGGTTGTACCTACCTCACTCCAATGGGCAGTCTTTGTGACTTTGCCGCAGAATTTGTTAAAGTAAGAGAGAAGCCGACAATTTGGGTCGGAATTGATGACGTTCCGAAGGATGAAGTTGAAGCTTACCTGCTGGAAAATCACGGAATGAAGCTGGCAAAAGTTAAAAAGATTGAGCAGCAGATGCTTGATGCACTGAAGGGCGTTGATGCTGAAGTCAACAGTATTAAGGATTCGGTAAGCGTACTGTAATACACGCTGGTTAGTTAATAAAGGCGTTCTATTGTGGGCGCCTTTTTTATATTCAAAACAAATATTTTAAGAGAAATTCCGCAGGATGCGGGGAAGAGAGAAAAGGAGAAAGAAATTATGGTACAGGTAAAATTAAACTTAAACGCAGCTAGATTTGAAACTGAAATCGTTGATGATAACATGACTGTTCGGCAGTATGCGCAGGGCAAGGGTGCTCCGATGGGATCCAATTACTCTATTAATGGTTCTGTTCTGGGCGACGCTGGTCTGGATTTTACTTTTGGCGAAGTATATGCAAGAGGACTGGCGGCGCCAGGATCTGTAATCAATATCGCAGAAACCGTTAAGACAACAGGTGCTGGCTGCTAATAAATTATAAAGCAGAATGTTACATAGGGCGCATTACCTGCGCCCTTTTCTTCATAATGCATTTTTTAACAAGTTATTGTTAGAACGCCTTAGGTGTAACCAGGGTGAACGACTAGACAGCACAAAATACTGGGCCGGATCCGCAGCCGCTGCGCCTTCTTCCGATATCCTTACAAAGTCGAACGAAATCGGCCAGCAATAATCAAATAAACATCGCACCAAATCTCAACAACGCCAACGTCATCAGCGGTGGAAGTCTAGCGATACAATACAAAACACAGGCTGAAAAGCAGGTTCCAAAATTTAATAACCAATCCAGTTGTGCTTCATAGATTATAAAGAAAGAGAAGGTAACAAAAAATGTTTTCATCAGAGTATTTAAAAAAGATATACGAGTGTTACGATAAGGAAATTGACACTCAGAGTTTTCAGGCCGCAAATATGCACACTTTACTTAAAACACTTATTTTATATAAAGAATTAAGTGAAGATATGCCATCATATAATAGTTGCGTTAGCAATGCGTCTGAAACATACACACCATTAACACTGTTGAATTTATTAAAGGATTCAACAAGAGATCGGATGATAAATTCGATTGTAACTTTTCCTGCGAATGCCGATATCATGAATTCGCAATGGTTTAACAAGGATAGTTGGTATCAGGAGTTGCTTTCTACGTTTGTCAATCGTCAGCTTGACCTTAAAGACGATGGGGAAGGACAGTGTAAGATATATATAGACACAGAGTCACAATCGGTTTATATAGAGTTGCCAAGTCCGATGAGTTTGGGCGGCATACAGCTTTTATTATGCGGCCTTATTTCAAAGCTTATGCCGTGGTTCTTCTCTTCTGTTGATAGAGATGTGGTTGTAAAAATCACGAAAGTTTTGGATAATCATGGCAATAATGATTTCAATGAGCTGTTTGAAGGTGCCATTAAAGATTCTGGGATAATCCAGCAAATCATGGAAAGAGAGTTGCAGGAACTGGGCGAGCGGCTTAAACGTACCGAACTTGACGCAGCACGAGAAAACGTGCGGCATTATCAGATACAGGTAGACGATTATTTTCGGATGATGTGCGAAAACAATAACAAATTAAGAGAAGCAAAAAATCGTTTGGCAGCAATAACAATGGGCGATGACAGAGATAGCGGTGTTGAAGAGGTGATTGAATTTCTGCAGGGCACAACACAGGATATTACTATTGATCATATTGATAATTGTACGATCAGTTTGGTTATTAGAACGACATTCCAAACATTTGATGAATGGGAAACGTATACCAATATGGAAAGTTGTTACTTATATGATCCAGATGACTCATTCGGAATGGATTGGAGCGCGAGGTCTAAACGAGCATATACAAAGCTATTCTCGGATAAGGATTATAAAATCCACACAGCTGTGGGCGTTAACTTAAACTTAAGATCTGGCGAAGTGCGCACGTTCGCGCCACTTTATACCGCCAATGAGAGCCAACATCCACACTTAAATTCAGAATATAGCTGCTTTGGTACGGCGGGACCAGCAATTGCCGAATATATCAGAGACTTTAGGTATACAGAGGCATTAAGCCAGATCGCATATGCGGCACGCCAGTTCACAGTGTCAGACGGTGCGGCAGGAAATAAACTGCTAGAAGGAATGTGTGACAAGTCCTGTATTGAACTTCCGAATGGTGAGTTTGTAAACATGGATGGGCTGCTGAGTTATTTGGATGAAACGGAAGGAGAATTAGAGTAGATGGCTGCTGATAAAATTAATGTAAGGATTAGTCCTGTAGCATTTATGAAGATGCAAACGCTTGTAATGGGATTTGACAAAGAAGTTGGTTGGTATGGAACTGTCGAGCGTATTGATGAAGGATTTCGCGTCACCGACATTTTAGTCTTTCCACAATATACATCAGCTACATACATCGACGATGAACGTGATGATCCACTCGAATTCAGAAAATGGTTAGACACACTGTCAGACGAACAGTATAATTCGCGTCGGCTCTGGGCACATTCCCATGTAAATATGGGAGTTAGCCCATCAGGAACCGACACGGATATGTTTAAACGTTTCAATGAGGGCAACTGCGTTGAAGGAATTCCGAACAGATTCACCCTTTGCCTCATCATAAATAAAAGAACTCAGATGTTCTGGTGGGCATATGATGCTGATGCCAAAAAGGAATATAAAGACAAAGACATCAACGTGATGATTGAAGTTGAAGAGGGACAAACAAATCTGGAATACTTTGAGTGGGCAAAAGGTTTGGTGCGAGACATTTATCCTACAACAGCTTTCTTATTTGGATGTCAGGGTTATTCTGGCGGCGGATATAAAGGTTATGCAACCGGATATAACTATGGAACATACAATACATATGCCAAGAATAAAGCAAAACAGTCGGGAGCATCTACGGAAAAGGCCGCGGGAGCATCTAAAGTAATTCAGCCATATGGTGTAGATATTTACGATGATTACGGTGATCCCTGGTGGGACTCATATTATGATGGGTATACGTCAAGCGCAACGAGTAAGGGCGGGAGCACGCCCAAAACAACTGGGAGCACGGAAGAAAAAAGCGGGAGCACGAATAAAGGCCCTCTTTTACCAGATGCGAAAGATCCTATTCCGATTGATTCAGTAATGTTAAAAGATTATGAGATCATTTTCTCGGTAGGTGCGAATGGTATAATTAAAGCTGAGGCGATCGAGTTAGAGTCAGCCCCAAATTCAAAAGATATCGATGTATATGATTTGCAGGAGGGAATTTATAAAACTGAACTTTCAATGGGTAATTCATATACATTTTCGCTGGAAGCATGGGATCTTATTCCTCAAAGCGAGGGGGAATGTAATACAGTCATTCAACTTCTGTTGTACTATTATTTCAATGATTTGGTAGATAATTTTAATGTAAATAGCCAATCTCATGAATTAGTTATTGATTCAGAGGAGACTGCAACGGAAATGTTAAATGCGGAATTTTTGGATTTCAGGACGATGACGTGCGAAGATAAAGAAGGCGAAATTACACATACTTTATACATAGAAGTTAAATAAGGAGGATTCAGAATGAATACAGCAAAACATTATGAATACTTTCAGCCGGATAGAATTAAAGAGAATATTCATATTATCGGCTGCGGGGCGATCGGATCAACGGTCGCTTTTTTATTGGCAAAATTAGGGCTCACGAATCTGATTCTGTACGATGAAGATGTAGTAGAGAGCAAGAATGTTGCAAACCAGATGTATCGCGATGTTGATATCGGTAAGCCCAAAGTAGAAGCACTTAAAGATATTCTGGTTGATATCAACCCGGAGTTAAAAGATACGATTCAAACTCGGGGATTTTACAAAGACGAGCAGCTTGATGGATATGTTTTTATGGCTGCTGACAGCATTGTGGTGCGGCGCTCGATTGCAGAATCGAATAAATACAATATGAATGTAATTGGTATGTTTGATTTTAGAATGCGCCTTGAAGATGCGCAACATTATGCGGCAGATTGGTCCAGTGTAAGAATGAAGGATGACTTACTTGCATCTATGAATTTTACAGACGAAGAAGCGGCAGAGCAAACACCGAGATCAGCGTGTCGTGAAACACTGAGTTTTATGCCGACTATCACAAGTATTTGTAGTTGGGGTGTAGATAATTTTGTGCGCTTTGTAAAGGATAAAACACAGTTGAAGAAACAGATTCTGCTGAACGCACCACTGCATGCGGTGGATGCATATTAGGAGGATATAGCGATGGGCGAAAGGTTAGTAGTGAAGATTAACAATGGCGGCAAAGATTTTGCCGCCATTTACTATCACTGGGGAGCGTATACGGTCGATGCGTTGCGAATCGTACAACGTATTATTAATGCATTAGGTAACTATGAGAAAAAAAGTGAAGAGCAGATACAGCTCGATTTAATACAGATGTGCGAGCGCGATGGTGGCGGCGTAGAATATGATGATATTCAATATGTATCGCATAAGCTTCATTGCAACTTCAAACATGACAATATAAGTAGAAATGATGGTTTGATCGCCATTAGCCCAGAAGGAGTTTCTCAAATGGGGCAGTGGGCTACTCCTATACATATCGATCTGCACAATAAAGTTATCGATAATTATGTTTTTGACTCGTTCTCATCATACAAAGAATATTGCGACTATTGTGATGAGTGGGAGTTGGATGCAGAACCGTACGACTCTATTAAACGTATTTCTTGTGATTTGGCTTATTTTTCTTTTGAAGAGCTGCCTATTTTATATATGGAGCTAGACAATAGTGATTACATTGTTAAGCACGATGATACCATATACACATTAATAGCATAAAATGGAAAGGAGGCCGCGAGATGCCTTACATAGTAACAAAGTTGGAGCCGAGACGTGGCGAAGTATCAATTTTAGATTTCTTAGATGATAAAGTTACGCTGGACATGTTAAAGCCTCCAACAAAATTTCAACAGACAGCTACTAGAACAGACTACTACGAAACAATTAAACCGGAAAAGCTAGCTATGCTTAATATTCCGGCTATGATAAAGACGCTTGAATTATGGTATGAAGAGAACAAGCGGTTTGACCTGGATGATATGAACCCGCTATATACGACATTTTATGTGCCAAAGAAAAAATCAACGCCTGAGCATCCTAAGTGGAGAAAAATCACTGCGCCACAAGGCGATTTTTCGACAGCGTTAACAATGTTAAAAGATACTTTTGAAATGTTTATGCACGGTTGTTATTATCATACTAATGCATTTGCGTACATCAAAGGTAGATGTTGCCGCGATGCAGGAGAAAAACATGTAAAAAATAACTGGTTTTTAAAGCTCGATTTCTCGGATTTCTTTGGGAGTACAACACTTGAATTCGTGATGAGGATGTTCGCGAATGTATTCCCATTTTCTGAGATTGTAAAAATACCAGAAGGTGCAGCGATTTTAGAAAAGTGTTTGAGAATGTGTTTTTTAAATGGCGGCCTTCCGCAGGGAACTCCAATTTCTCCGATCATCACAAACATCATGATGATTCCTTTTGACCACACCTTATCTAAGGGGTTGAGAGAAAAGAAAGTGGAAAAGGATGGAAACCATTATGGGTTTACCTATACAAGATATGCCGATGACCTCGCAATCAGCTGCAAGGTGGGATTCAATATCAAAGAAATGGTAAGCAATGTAGAGGCTGTTTTAGATCGTTATGATGCTCCATTTAAGTTGGGGCACGATAAAACACAGTATGGATCTAATGCAGGATCTAATTGGCTGCTTGGATTCATGTTGACACAGGATCATAAAATCTCTGTGGGATACAAGAGAAAGAAGCGGCTTAAAGCCATGTTGAATAACTATCTCATGGATAGAGCCAATGGAGCACCATGGGAGTTGGGAGCAATCCAGCATTTACATGGTGAATTGGAATACTGCGCTCATAATGATGAGAGTGCAAGATATATCATAAAAAATTACTCCGAAAAATATGGAGTAGATATTATTAAGACTATTAGAGCAGACTTGAAGAAATTCAAGGCTGCATAATAGATACATAAAGCCTCAAAAACTCCGGGTAATAGAAGTAAGATGGAGTGGGGCCGAATGAGTCCGTTTTATCTCGGTTTGCCGCATTGAATCATCCCCTGGCAAACCGATATTCTTGGTGTAACCAGAATAAACACAAGGGTTGGAAACAAACAATCTATAAAACCGCTGCAAAATTTTTTGAAATCTCTATTTCATTTGATCTTTCAAAAAATGTTGCTGCGGTTTTATGTTTTCTACATAGCCAAATTGGATATTGATATTAGTGTTAGATTAAACACGGCTATCTCATATGGTAAGTGGAAAGTGACGGACGCCACTTACCGAGTTTGTAGAAAAATAGAGGAGGTAATATGAAATTGAAGGAAGCCATTGCGGAGCTTGAGTTAGCTCCGGATGTAGATATATTTGTTAGCATTTATGGCAAGCCTGAGAGTGAATTTGTATGTCAGGTGCAAGATGTGGATGTTAAATTTTTAAAGCAGAAAGTTAAAGTAATCCAGAAAAACCATGGAGGTATTGAATACAATTATGGATGTTACAAATTCATTCTAATGTGAGGTGATGTGAATGTATGATATAGATCGTTATTACAGAGAAAAGATCTTTGTAGAATTCGATACAGAAGAAGAGTTTGAGCGATTTCATGATGAAGCGAAAGCATATGCGGAAGCTAATGCGCTGAGTTTCAGTGAGGGCGATTATGGATCGCGTTATTATACAGCATCATGGTATAGGGAGCAAAAAGTACCCGGTCGCTTAGGTTTCATGGTCTGTAATAGCACTTCTTTTATAAATGACTTAGAGGATTGGCATATAGTAAACGCTAAAGTGTTGGAGGTTTTCAATTTTGACCCTGGCGAGGTGCTGGAATTTATAGGAGTGTGAAAATGCGTAACATAAAAGGATTTATTGATGGAAGGTATACGAAGCTTTAAAAAATACTATGTAAGGAATTTTCGCAGGAGGTGTAATGATGCAATATGATATCCAAAGATTTTTAGATGGTGGCTATTGTGACGCTAGCAATTTTGGCGCGGGCTTACATGTCACTTTTGAGACAAAATCCGAAGCCTTAGATTTTGTTCAAGAGATAGAACATTCTTATCCTCGACTGGTTTTAGGTGCACTTGACTTTAGTAGGAGTACATTTTTTAATGTAAGAGATAGGGTTGGGTACGTATATTACAAAACAGATAATCGTATATTACGAACTATAAATGTTAATGCGAATGTGCCATTAGAAAATATAATTCCCGCTTCAGATCTCCTTATAGCAACATTCGACAAAGAAGAGGTTTTAGCTTTTCTTGATGAATCTTAGCCTAAAACAGGTTAATTACATAAAATGATTCTTTTATTCACCGTAAAAACAGGAATTTAATGCATTTCCAGAAATATTCGCTATTTTTGGACGCTCGAGGTGTAATCCGAGTGATCGACTAGATAACAAAAACCCCAGCCTGGCAGAAGGCGCCTCCACGCGCTGCCAACCCCGGAAACCCGGCCACAACCGTTGAAATTTCAACGTTTCCATACCACCGGCACGATGACTAAAATGACCACAACACCAGGTCAGTACGGGTTTGAACAAACCGAACGCTTAGTATTAACAACTGAGATGAGGATCATAACAGGCAATTAGATTAAATTCCATAAAAGAGTAATTTTATTCACCTATTAATTATGCAAAGAAGGTGATTTCAATAAAAAAGAATAAAATCAAGCAAATGGTACGTAAAACCACCTATAACGGCATTGAGTATAGAAAATATTCGCCAAATCCAGAACAGATGTATTATAAAGATGGTGCAATGTTTGTTCAAGCAGCAATACACGTTGCAGATAAAAACAATTATTATTGTGGGCAGCCTGACATTACAATCGCAGCATGGAAATGTATGGCGCAAATAGAAATAGCTATTCGAGATGAAGATGATTATGTATGGGGTTGTGCGTATTACTTATACGATTTCGAGTTTGATTCTGCCCTAGCAGAACTACATAACTGGTTATTAGATATAAGTCGTGGAGTGGTCGATCATGATGAAATAATCAGAGACGATCTTAGCTTTTTCCCAGACTTAAACTGTTCGAGAGAAGCTATTTGTGTTTGATTTGTGCACAGATGCAAAAGGAGGATTAATAATGGTAAATAAAGGTTGTAATAACTATAACGTTGGCGATATGGTAAAAATAAGACAGGATTTAATACCACCAAATTCATATGGCGATCCTGGATACACATGGATATATGAGCGCGAAATGCATCAAGCGGCGCAAGATGTTGACTTTACTGGGAAAATTATTGAAATATATCATGATGATATTATAGGCAGAGACGGCTACAGACTCAGCTTTCTTCCTAATCGCCCATATTTTAATGACGCTATGATAAATGGATATGCAGAAGGGTTCAATAGTGCTGATGTATTGGCATTTTTAGAATTGTAAAAGGGGTTTGATATGTGTGTAAACATGAAATACAAAGTCGGTGATAGAGTCGATATTAGACGGGATTTGCACCTGGGCATGAACGGGTTGGGAAGTTATGGCGTCACAAGCGAGATGTGTGAAGCGGCAATGGAGAATGACTATATTGGCACAATCGTTGAAGTTTTTTCGGAAGTCATTCCTTCTTATCGCTTGGATATACATGAACAACCTTGGTGGGAGGATTGGATGTTTGTAGGGTTAGCGACAGACCTTAAATTTTGTTCAAAAGAAATCCTGAATTTTTTGGAGGGAATATAGATATGAAATATAGCATTGGCGATAGAGTTAAGATAAGAGAAGACTTACGAGAAGGTCATGGGTACCCCACTGAAGGTGGAACGTACATGTGTGAGCCAGAAATGTATATCGCAGCGAAAGAGCATAATTATCAAGCTACAATTATTGATATTGTATTCCAGTATTATTCAGAGCGTGTTGGATATAAGTTAGATATTCTTCCGGAAAAACCGTATTATTGCGATGCTATGATTGAGAAGATGCTATGTAAAACTTATGACTGTCAAAGTATTTTGCAATTCTTAGAGGAGGACTTGGCGTGAAATATAAAGTCGGTGACAAAGTAAAAATAAAAGAGGATCTGATAGTCGGCAAAGAGTATTATCATGGCGCAGATCCAAGTGAATGTTGGGAATATACAGAAGAGATGTATCTGCCGGTAGTTAATAATGGATATATTGGTACAATTATAGGTATCATAGATGTTTATGGTTACGGATATAGATTAGATATTGTTCCAGACGAACCCTATTTTAATGACGCAATGATCGAAGGATATGCGGAAGAGATAAGGTTAAATATGAAGGATATTTTGCAATTCCTGGAGAAATAAAATATGGATTTTACGCAATTTGATTTTAAAAAGTTTACGGAATTGTGCCGTAGAGATACTAATGGTTTTTTAGATTTACGCGATAACAATAATCGTAACGAATTTATGAAATATGTAAATGAAAATAATATTGAATGTAGCGGATATGTAAATCTTGGGGCTTCTTTAGTGTGGTTTGACAACAGGGGAGGGGCATCGGTACGAGGAGCTGACACTAGTTTTACGTATGGAATGAAAATCTATCCGTTTGAGGATTTTATTCAAGATTCAGCATCATTTAATATAGGTGATATTTTGGGTTTTTTGGAGGTATAAAAATGAAAGTTTATGATACAGGTTTAATCGTAGGCAGATTTCAGACGCTTCATATTGGACATCAAACTCTTATTGATACCGGTTTAAAACTTTGCGACCGGGTATTGGTAACAGGGCAATGTTATAGGTGGTAATATGAATTTTGATTTTGAAAAATTTAGAGAGACGTGCAACGATATCGATAGGGTTATGGATTTACGAGATGAAGTTGATCGCAAAGCGTTTACTGTTTATATGGAGGAAAATAGGATCAAACATACGGATTTAGGGAGGGTACTTCCTTTTGTATGGTTTGATAGCGGGTTTGCTGTGTTTGGAGTGGACACGACGTATCCTCATACGATAATATATCCGTTCCGAGATTTCCTTGCGCCAGAGTTTGACATGGATAATATCTTAGAATTTTTGGGTGGTGAATAAAATGGAAGATTTACGGCGTAAATTAAGGCCTGGCGATCAGGTGATTTTAAAAGATGCACGGGATATGATGGCTGACGAAGATGGAATGTCGGGGACGTTATTGGACGAAATAGATTTTGAGACAATTGCGAAACTTGATCCATATTCGAATAAATTAGTCACTATAAGAGATGTAGACGAGACGACTTTCGGAGTATTAGAAAGGTTTGGCGCCGATAGTAGTTATCACTTTTTCGCTGGAGATATTGCTGTGTGGCCGGATGAAATACTCGGCAATCAGATAAATGTAAAAGACATACTTGAATTTATGGAGGTATGCTGATGGAGTTTGATATTGAAAAGTTCAAAAGACTGACTAGTGGTGGAAGTGGATCTGCATTTTGCACCTTGCAGTTCCGTAGTGATCACGATAAAAACATCTTCTTTCAGTATTTGGAGGAACATTGCATTTGCTATACGGGTTATGCAGCCCAGTCAAAACAAGTATATTGGAATGAAGAAACCTGTTGCGTATGGGGACATAGTTTTGTGTCGGAATTTGTGACTCTTGATGATTTGTTGTTAGAACATAAATTCGACTCTCAAAGCGTATTAAATTTTATAGAAAGTGAGGATAAAACATGATTTACATAACAGGCGATACACATGGCAATTGGATGAACCGCTTAAATTCGTCAGTTTTTCCTGAAGGAAAAGAAATGACCAAAGATGATTATGTGGTCATTTGTGGTGATTTTGGGATCTGGGACGGTTCTGCGGCAGAAAGATATGCGCTTAATTGGCTCGATGATAAACCGTTTACTACGCTATTTGCGGATGGCAATCACGAGAATTTTGATTTGTTGGATAATTATCCGGTTATCAAATGGCATGGCGGGAAAGTTCATCAGATTAACGAATCGGTCATGCATCTGATGCGCGGCCAGATTTTTGATATTTGCGATAAAAAGATTTTCACATTTGGCGGAGCAAGTAGTCATGATATTTCCGGGGGAATATTTGAGTTAGACGACCCAGAGCTAAACCAAAAGGTGAATGCGGCATACGATAAAAACTTGTCATGTAGGATCAATCACTTATCTTGGTGGGAGCGAGAATTGCCAACCGCAAAAGAAATACAAGAAGGTAAAGATAACTTATCGGCGCATGATAATAGAGTGGATTATATTGTGACGCATTGTCCAGATTCAGGGTTACTAAAACAGATGGGGTCGGGGCTGTATGAAACGGATATCTTATCTGATTATTTATTATGGGTTAAACTAAATATCAAGTATGATCGCTGGTTCTTTGGCCATATGCATATTGATGAAAACTTTTTACATGAAAAATGTGTAGGACTTTATGAACAAATTATTAGGATTGCATAAGGGTGAGTTATGAATATAGATGTAAAAGAAGTTATTGAAACGCAAAGTGATATTCAAGTCTTTGTAGATTTCGATAATGTGGGTTGGAAGAAGTTAAATGGTATTGAAGCGTTACCAGACAATACGATCATGTCGTTCTATGTTAATAGTGGGAATCCTGGTCGAATAGAATGTAAAGAATATAAGGATTTATTAGCTAGATATAATGGTCGGCACAAAGAATACGTTGTTCCAGCAGGTAAGAATAGTGTTGATTTCAGAATCATTTACGATGCAATGGAGTGTGTGCTTCATGGAAATGGCAAGTACATATATATTGTAAGCGACGATCAAGGCTTTGATGGCGCGATTAAGGCAATGCAAGATACTCATAATGATCAGTTCCTTGCGATTAAAAGATGTGCAGATATACGTAAAGTAATAGATGATTATAAAGCAATGCAGATAACAAAATGCGACGATATAAAACCGTTTTTAGATGAGATCTATGGATCATACAGAAGCGGTTTTATTTTACAAAAAATGAAGGAGTTATGTGAGTATGAAGAAGCAAAAGAGTGAACTATCAGTATTCAGAAAGCCTTACACCGGCTACACAAGATGGTGGCAAGTTCATAAGAAAATTAGAAATTTTATATATTCACTGAGACGAGCTTGGCAAAGGGCGACAAGAGGATTTTGTTCGCTGGATTGGATAATGTTTGACTGGTATTTGGCTGCGTTACTTCGGGATATTTTTGAAGACTTTGCAGAGCACTGTCATGGATATCAGTACGGGTTTACGCCTGAAGGCTGGTCGGATTTTCTTAGAGAAATTTCAAAGTATGCCGGTGAATATGCAAAAGATGTGGATGATTATCCTGTATGTGTAGATGCGGTACAAAGAATAGAAGACATCTTAGATAAGAACAAAGATGGGCGAAAAAGTGATGAATATAAAGCTGCAAATGATTATTGGCATAAGTGCGAAATGGAAGTTGAAGCGGCACAGATGCAGTCAATGTGTAAAGCGCTAGAAATTATTAAAGAAAAGTACGGAATTTTGTGGGATTGAGGTGATGAATATGAGAGACCCAGAACGGTTGGCTCCATTTTATGAAAAATTATGGGCAATACATATGCAGTTTCCTGACTGGAGATTTGCTCAGCTAATGAGTAATTTTTGTCGATGGTGGCAGCAGGATTTCGATGGCATTTTCTATATGGAGGATGATGAGTTTATGCGTATTTTAGAAGGCTTTTGTATAGATATGGCTGTAGAAAAAAGCGAACGAAGTAATATAGATACGGAAAATATACCAGCGAGGAGGTAATTAATTGAAAGGCGAAGATGGAAAATTATTAATTGTCGTAGACATGCAGAATGATTTTGTTGATGGGCCGCTAGGTACACCAGAAGCCCAAGAAATTCAGTACAAAGTGCTAGATAAAATTAGGTGGTATCAGAAAGAATATGGACTGGATGTTGGCTCGCACATCATATATACACAGGACACGCATGGAAGTGATTATTTAGAAACGTCAGAAGGTAAGAAGCTTCCGGTGGAGCACTGCATTGCATACACTGATGGGTGGAAAGTGGTAGACATGTTGGATATGGAAGAAGTTCCGGATTTCCCGACGTCTCCTCATGGGCCGTTACATATTTATAAAGAGACATTTGGTTATAAAAATTGGACGGCAGAATATTTAGGTGAGTACGAAGAAATTGAGCTTGTAGGGGTATGCACAGATATTTGCGTTGTAACGAATGCTTTACTACTTAAGACGGCGTTTCCAGATGTGGAGATCACGGTTGATGCCTCGTGTTGTGCAGGAACAACACCGGAAAATCACAAGGCAGCGCTCCAGGTTATGAAGTCGTGTCAGATAAATGTTATAGGAGAGTGACTTAGATGATTAAAATCAATGGAGAGAGATACACAAGAAAATATTTTCCAGATGGGACGGCTCTTATGCAGCTGCCAGAAATGCATGGCGGATGCGTAATACAATGGAACTATGAGTGCGATGAGGAGCTGGTAGATATTATTTACCTGGCTAAACATTTCCACGCATCACCAGATAATCTCAGCGTCATTTTAAGGATGCCATATATTCCAAATGCCAGACAGGATAGAGTTAAGACAAAGCGGGATGTATTTACGCTAAAATATTTTGCAGAAATTATTAACTCGCTGAAATTCGATTGGGTAAAAGTTCTTGATCCACATTCACCTGTGAGTGAAGCGCTGATCGATAATATGGTTAAAATGCCAATAAATATCTATGTTAGCAAGGTACTGGAACAGATCAATGTATCACCTGAGGATCTTACCTTCTATTATCCAGATGAAGGAGCGGCTAAGCGATATGCTGCGGATGGTCCAACGGTGTTTGGCATTAAAAATCGCGACTGGGAAACTGGCGAAATCAAAGGATTAGATATCCATGGAGACGTTACGGTTGAAGGTAAAACTATTTTGATGGTCGATGATATTTGTGCATACGGTGGAACGATGTATCATTCCGCGAGAAAGTTAAAAGAAATGGGTGCAGGAGATATTTATATGTATGTGACTCATTGTGAGAATTCAATTTTAAAGGGAGATTTAATCAACAGCGGATTGGTTAAAAGAATCTTTACAACAGACAGTATTTTTAATAAGGAACATCCGCTGATTGAAGTTATGGAGGTAGAGTATTAATGAAGAAACCTATTAACCCGATGCTTTTATGCGACTTTTATAAAACCGTACACAGCGATATGATCAATCCTGGTATGACTAAATCAATGTCGTATTACACACCGCGAATGAGTCGTGTCGATCGCTGGGATAAGGTTATCATGTTTGGGTTGCAGATGTTTTGTAAAACTTGGCTCATTGATTATTTTGATGAGAACTTTTTTAAGCAGCCGGAAGGCGAAGTAGTAGCGGAGTACGAACGCGTACTCGATGCAGCTCTCGGAGAGGGTATTTATGATTCTGAAAAGATTCGGAAGTTGCACCAGTTGGGTTATTTGCCAATTGAGATCTTGGCGCTCCCGGAAGGAACGATGGTCCCGGTTCATGTGCCGATGTTTGGGATTACGAATACGCACGATGATTTTGCTTGGTTACCGCAAGCACTTGAGAGTTTAATCTCGGCAGAAATGTGGTACCCACAGATCACAGCCACGGTTGGCAAAACATATCGAGATATTGTAAATGAATATTATGAAGAGACTTGTGATAACGATACTCCTAGGGCAAAAGCTTTAGGAGCTTTTGATTTCCGGGGAGATATGTGTGCAGATGCAGCGTTAAAAGCTGGAGCGGGATGGTGCCTCTCATTCTTAAACACAGCTACAGTTCCGGTTATCCCATACCTGGAAGAAATGTTTGGATGCGACTGTACTAAAGAGCCGGTGGCATATGGAGCTGTATCCAGTGAACACTTTGTAATGTGTAGCAATTATGCAGTAGACGGCGACGAAGAAACATTCTTACGTAAGATGTTAAGAGAGCTTTATCCGCATACGAGTTTTTCCTGTGTTTTAGACAGTTATGATTACTGGAATGTTATCGATAATATTCTTCCGAAGATTCATGACGATATTATGGCTCATGATGGTTGTATGTTAATGAGAGGCGATTCTGGCGATTGCGTTGAGGTAGTAACCAAAACAGTGTTTAAACTGTGGGATCAGTTTGGTGGTACAGTAAATAGCAAAGGTTATAAAGTATTAGATCCGCATGTAAAAGCTCTCTATGGTGACAGCATTACAGTCCAAAGATGCGAAGAGATTTTTAAGATTTTGAAGGATGCCGGATTTGCTTGCAGTAATGTTTCACTGGGTGTTGGATCTTTCTCAATGCATTGTATCGAAGAAAATGGCGAATTAAAACCGTTCACCAGAGATACGTTCAGCTCGTGTATTAAGGCTTGCTATGCCGAGGTGGATGGTCAGTGCTACCCAATTTTTAAGAATCCAAAAGAAGGTGGGTTTAAGAAGAGTCAGAAAGGCCTGTGTTATGTATATTACGATGGCAAGGGCGAACTGGCATATAAAGATGAGTATGATTCAACAAATATTCCAAGCGATAACTTATTAGAGCCGGTGTTTAGAGACGGGCGATTAATTAAAGAATATACGCTGGATGATGTTAGACAGAGATTGCATGGAGGTGAATTTTAGTGGATGAACGTTTAAATTTCAATGCGGAAGCTGCAAAAGATGAAAGTGTACAGTGGGTTCGTAACTGGTTTAAAGAAAATGGTGATGGTTGCAAGGCAGTTATGGGAATCTCTGGGGGAAAGGATAGTTCGGTAGTTGCAGCGCTGTGCGTAGAGGCGTTGGGCAAAGAGAATGTTTTCGGCGTGATGATGCCAAATCATCCGGCGATTGAAGATAAGTTGGATTCTGATACCAAAAGTGCAAAAAAACTGATCAAACATCTCGATATTGATTCTGTAACAATTGGTATTCAACCTGCGTTTGAGTGTATTGAAGTGCAGATCAATGTTAAAACAGATTGCGGTTTATCAGAACAGGCGGCAATCAATTTAGCACCGCGACTTCGTATGGCTACATTATATGCTGTATCACAAAGTATAAATGGGCGGGTGGCAAACACATGCAACTTATCTGAAGACTGGGTTGGTTATTCTACACGCTATGGTGATGCAGCTGGCGACTTTGCTCCGCTGGCAAATTTTACAGTCGGAGAGGTAAAGGCAATCGGTTATGAACTTGGTCTGCCAGATGATTTAATCGAAAAAGTTCCAAGTGATGGCTTGTGTGGCAAAACTGACGAAGAGAATTTGGGCTTTAGCTATGACGTTTTAGATCGATATATTCGGACTGGCTGTTATCACGATGAAGAAGCTGAGGTTATCAAACGAATTGATGAGTTGCATGAGCGAAATAAATTTAAGATGAAGATGATGGATTCGTTTAAATACTCTGATACCGAGCAGATAGAGTGGTAAAAATGAAGCGCGCATTATATAAAAAATTAACTACCAAGTTTTGTGATTATTGCGATTGGAGTCACACCTGCCGGCATAAGAAAAATGGTTGTCGGCATTATAAGTGGTATACAAAAAAGTATGCTAAAAGACGAAAGCGTGGCAAGTGGAATAAAGAGTTGTATTAAAGGAGAATCGATATGAATAAGAAGGACGCAATCGAGCAATTAGAAATGATAGTGACAAACATGACCGGAGAGTTGGCGGGGTGTAAAGAGGACTATGCTGACGTAATTGTTAAGAGAATCGACGCGATTTATATGGGAATCGCAGCTTTAAAGGGGGCGTCAGATGAAGAAGTGGAAGCGCCACATTATAAGATTAGCGAAATTGCAAGGCAATATATGGAACATGAGAGTCAGACATTTGATATGAGCCGGATCAATTCAAGCACAACATTAGTCCAGATGTATCCGGAGCTTCAATCCTCTGAAATTGTTCAGAAACAGATCGATATATACTACGAAAACAATAAAAAAATCAAGTCGCTGAAAAATAAAGAATATAAAGCGAAAAAAGCTAAATTCATCCTGTACTTTGGAGGTGGCAAATAATGTTTCGGAGGTGTAAGCGATGCGGTATACATATTGGAGTGTATACATACTGGGTTGATGGACAAATGGGCGCAAAATATTTATGTCCAATATGTGATCGAGAAAAGGTGAGGCGGTTGAGTAGATTTGAATATATACCCAGAAAAGGAGTAATGAGTGAACAGAAATCGAAGAAATGAAATCAGAGATACAATACAAACAATACGGAGATGCATTTCAATTCTTGAACGTGTTAGAACCGAAGAGGAAATATATCATGAAAGCATTCCAGAAAATCTAAGCAGTTCGGAACGTGCTGAAGAATCTGAAATAGCACTGGATTTACTTGATGACGCAGTAAATAATATCGATATTGGAGTTGAATATCTTGAAGAGTGCGTAGGTGATGCGGTGATGATTTAATGGGTGGAGCATTTTCATTTATTGCAGGACTGTTTTCATTGGGCGCAGCAGCCGGAATGGAGAGTAAATCGCGAACACAAGCCGAACGTGAATATCAAGAAAAGATTGAAAAAAGCTATCATTATTCGACTCAAGTAGATTATGACTATGGCTTAAAAGGCGATCTAAAGCGGATCACGCGCGAGTTTGATTATATGAAAATCAAAGCGGCTATCAAAAAGGATTTCCCGGCCATGTCGGAGACAAATGTGCATCAAGTGATTTGCATGGCGGTGCGGAAGCGTTGGATGGAATCAGAGTCGCCGTATAAGTATGAAGTTCCAGAACGGTTTGAACTTGTGGACATCGATAAATACGCAACAGATAAATTTAAACGGAGAGTGTAATCGAAAGGAGCAATTTATTATGGGATTTTTAATTTTTATGATTATTTATTTGATTATGTGCGGATGTCAAATTAGAGACAGAAATGCTACGGCAGCTTATTACAACAAAGAAGCGCAAAAGCATTATGCAGTCGGCGATTATGCTAAGGGAGATCTTTATACGGATGCTGCAGTACGTGCTAAAAGAAGTTAGGTGGTAGGTTGCATGGGTAAACCAGATAAGATTGAGGTTATATGGGTGCGGCCGGAATGTACTCCGGAGGTTATTGAGATTGATAACGATCTCGAATCAATGCAAAAGCTTGTTGGCGGTAATATTGAAGAAGTTTTAACATATGCGGATGGAGTAGTGCTAATAGCTAATGAGGAGAGTAAGTTTTGGAATTTGCCTTTCAATAGAGCCGTGTATGATAGCGATGATTATATTGATGATATTATTCATGGGCCTTTTTTCCTATGCTATGGTCCAGTAGATAGCACGGAATATTTATCCGTCCCGGAAAATTTGAAGGAAAAGCATATAGAGGAGTTCAAAGATATAGAAAAGTATGAAATTAATGAAACCAGCGGTATGATGACAATTTATAACGCTTTGGGTAAATTTCGAGCTATACTCTGGGACAGCAGACTCGAAAGCCCCTACTATAGGGCGTTAAAATCACAAAAAAGTGAATAAAATACTTCTTTTATGGAATGGAATAAAATAAGAGGCGAAATTATGGTAATTCGTGATGCAGAGAATAAACATGTCGAATTTGTTAGTTATAGTGGTGAATGGCCTAACCTGTGCAGAGGAAATCTGGTATTAAGAATAGATGGAGTCGAAGTAGTTTTTGCCACTTTTGGTTCAAGTAAAAATAAATTCAAAAAATTCTGGTTATCCGGAGGTGAAATAGATTATGAGGAAGATTATACACCACATATTATAACCGGGGAATGGGTGATTTTTAAAGATAAGTTGCCTGAAAAATATCAGAAATATGCAGATGAAATCGATGAGGTATTTAATGAAAATGTGCCACATGGCTGTTGTGGAGGATGTGCGTGATGAATGTAAATTTACTAAAAACAATATCAATCGAAGATGCATTTAATATATGGCTAGGAGGCGGAAAATAAAAATGAATAAAGAAACAGATAGAGAGTTTAGCGAAGGTTTCATACGTGATCTGGGAAGCATACTTCAACTGTGCGCAGACGGAAATACTGACAGTATTACGCTACAGTTTGAAATTAATGGCAAACAATTGCACGTAGATATGACGTTTTATGTTGAGGAGGGTTAAGGAGTTGTGGCGTTCATTTAAAAATATATTTCGGTGTATAAAACAAAAGTTCACAATTTTAAGGTATAGAGAGTTGCTTAGAATGATCAAATATGAGCTCGATGAGCTCGAAGATAAAGCGTCAGGGTATGGAATAATAAAGATTACGAAACCATTTGAGGATCTCACGGAGCGTGAAAAACAGCGCAACTGCTATTATAACGGTTGGATGGATGGAGTGAATGCGGCGCAGTCTCAGCTAAAATACACGTTGATAAGTGAGCTTGATAGGGAGGTATTTGAGAAGATATTTCATGAATGTCGTACTTGTAAATATTACGAAAAAACTCGATGTAAAAAACATCCGCAATATGTAGGGTTGGATTTGCCGTATTCATATTTCTGTAATAAATGGAGGAAGAGATAAGATAATGAAAAAGATTGTAGATCAGCTCATGATCAAGGCTCAAAACTGCCGGAACAATTCCCAGTATTATGGCGAAAAGGCGATATGGATGGCAAAGGCTTATGAGGATGCGGCGGAGATGATAAAAATATTAGGTGAAGCCGATGAAGCATAAAATAGTTATTTTACTGACGATGGTATTGCTGATTGCGGCGTTTAGTTACGGATGTAGTACGCGCAGAGAGGTTGTCTGAAAAGAGATTACAGATGCGTACAGATATTGAGATGGGGGTAGAGATTATGAATAAATATGAATTAACGCACAATGGGGTAGAAGTTGGAGTTTATGATAATGGATCGCTCGCATTGGATGCGATGGAAGAGATTTTGGATAAACTGGATGGTAAGTATCATGCCAAGGTAAATCATACAACATGTGATTGTGAGACTGAAGCGGAAATCAGCACGCTGATTTATCAGACAGATGAGGGGAGCCAGCAGGTGTTCTTAATTGAGAAAATTGATGTAGCAGAGGATTAGTTAGTCAGGGGGTTACATATATGGGATTAAAGCCAAAAAGGTGTTTTGTATGCGGTAGAGTGTTTGTGCCGACAGTAAATAATCAAATATGTTGCAGAGATGAATGCACTGCTGAATATAAATATGAATATAAGCGATTATATTGGGATGACATGCTTCAAGAAATGGTAGACCCTGAGATAGATGATTATATTGGAGATAATGTATTTATCACTAAAGAGCAACTTTTGTCATCACCAAATTTAAGCGATAGGATTAAAGTTAGGAGAGTATTATCAGACTTTGGTATTAAGTGTGAAATGCCAAGCTTTAAAACATTTAAAGAAATGAATGATTGGAAGAATGAGAAACTGGCAATAATTGGTCATTGACGCGAACGGATGTTCTCTATATAATGTAAGAGGGAACTATTTAAGGAGCAGAAAATGTTATACGAGATAATGGCCGAATATGAGCAAATAATTTTATATGAAGAAATCAAAACTGAATCAGGAAAGACAGTATATATATCCGCTACAACATATACCCGTGTATCGCTCGATGATTCTAAAGATTACATAGTGTTATCTAATGATAATGAAGGTATATTAAAGATATATAGATATGCACAGTTTGATGTTACCCATTTAAAATTTAATCGCGATAAAATTGATATATCTGTCGAAAATAAAAAAATTAAATTATTTGCAAATTATTTTTCTGAAGTACCCATATTTTAATATAGTCGTATGTTATAATACCCCTACAATAACAAAGGAGATATGCGTATCATGTAAAATTACGAATTTAAAGGGGTAACATTATGAGTATGAGAGAATATAGGATAGGAGAAGTAGTTATAGTAAAGTTCCATGGCGATGGCCATGTCCAAGATGGGGTAAGGCCAGCCATCATTATACAAAATAATATTGGCAACAAATATAGCCCTACGTTGCAGGTTATTCCAGTGACAAGTCGGATGAGTAAAAAATCCTTACCAACTCACGTATTCCTTCCGGCGGGAACCGGAGGACTTACCAAAGATAGTATTGCTCAGTGTGAAGGACAAAGGGTAATTAATAAGGGCGATGTATTGAATCACATCGGTTGGTTGGCAGACGAATATATGCAGGCATTGTGTATGGCTTGTATTATAAGCACGCCATTACTACAATACCTAACCCAACAACAAGTTGGGCAGGTATATGCTAAATTGGCAGCGTAAATTTGCTTGACTTCGCATCATTATACATATAAAATTAAACTGATATGTTGGATAGTAATAGGTAAAATTATGTATAATGAGGAAATTAAGACGGAATATATAAATAATTTAGACAGCGATATTTCAAAGCGAAGCGTAAAGAGTGATTTTAAAGATTTAGAATTACTAGAAGATCAATTTAACGAGGATGTTTTCTGTTTGCCTAAGGCTATGATCGCACAGCAATTAGCCCAAAAATGCAAATCATATTCCACTCTAAAAAATAAAATGACTCGCGTTAACAAGTATAAGGAGTGGGCTAATGAAAAAGGGTATGTCCCAGAAGATTACAGGGCGTTTGTATATGAAAAATGCAACTTACAAAAAATTTATAGTGAATACAATACGTCAACAATCTTCCATACACCATCAGAATTAAAGCAAATGTTGGATCAATACTTCTCCTCACGTTATGAAAATGGTATTACTCTGGATGAATTAGCAAGTGCTTATTTAATGTTGCTATATCAGGGATTTCAAGAGGAAGAAGTGCTCAAAATTACAACGGCGAATATTATTGTTAAAAATAAAAGTGTTGTCATTTCCACACCTGATAAAGATGTAGTAGTTTATAACGAATTTGAGGATCTGGTTCGTAAAATTTACTACGATAGAAATTATATGTGTCTAGCTCGTAGTGATTTTGGCATAAAAGAAATGGGCGATAGGTTTGTTGACAATGGCAAAGGGTTAGGTTATAAACAATTTAAAAGGATTTTAAATCAACATATATGCGTTCGCACAGCAGATCTAAATTATAAAATTGCAGACATATATTTAATGGGTGTAATTTTCAAAAAGAAAATGGAAACAGGAGATTCGTTCAGACGGGATGAATTACTACGAGAGTGTTATGGCGAAAACTTTACAGAAAAAAATAGGATTAAATTATACGATATAATTAAAAAATGGTAAGGCTCCGATGGAGCTTTTTCATTAACATTATAGCGAAATGTGGGACTTAAATAGCATAAAATATGGTAATAAACATAAAGAAAAGAGAGGTAAAAAGGGAAAATGAGTACAATAACAATGACATCAGCCACAGCTAATAAAATGCTGCGGCAATTAAACGATGAAAAAGATTATTTGCTGCGGATCGAAGAGGATGCTTCTACTTATATCGAAGCAGAAGGAGCAGAAGTCTATGCACCAGAGTACAACTACAAATCCACGGCGGAGCGCATTGATGAAATCGATCATGGAGTATGTATCTTAAAACATGCGATTAATCAGATGAATGTTAATACTGAAATTACAGTAACCATTGATGACGTTCAGGTTACTATGACAATGGATGTCGCATTAGTAAGAATGGCTCAGCTTAATCGAAGAGCGAATGTTTTAGATAAAATGCGTAAACGGCTTCCTAAAACTCGGAGGGAAGATCGTTATGGTTCCACTTCAAATCTGGTGGAGTACGTTTGCGTCAATTATGATATCGAAACCGTTAAAGCTGATTACGATGCCGTGATGAGGACAATCACAGAAATTCAGACACAGATTGATTATGTAAACCAAACCGTACAGTTCGAGGTGGAAGGATTATAATATGAGCAAAAGTGAATATATGAAAATTGTAGTAAACGATGAAAAAGTGTATACAAAATTTATCCGGGATGTGGAGGCCACAAATGGTAAAAAGCCAGCCAGAACTCCGCAAAGATCGCCGGCGTTAGAGTACGGCATTAAGAGGTTGAAGAGTTTCAGGTTTGAATAAACAGAATCCGGTATTATATGTGCTTATGAAGAAAATTTCAAATGAGATTTTTTTACATATGAAGATGTTAATTTAAGGCTCCAGTTCTGATATTGTTCAAGGTTGGTGTTGTGATGTTATTTAGTTATTTGTTATCAGTTTAAGTTTTAAGTTTATGCGCCTGCGGGCTTTTGTGTTTAATTTTAAAAGGATACATATTAATACGAAAACTTCCTTTGGCGGTGAAGTATACGGTTACAACCGCACTTTTATAAAAGGGGGAGTGATTAAACATGGCATATGAGGCATATGTAACGAGGTTGAAAAAGTTAGAAAAGCACTCGAATGCAGATAGATTGCAGAAAACAGAGTGTTTTGGGAATCAGATTATTGTAGATATGAGTTATAAAGAGGGGGATCTGGGGGTGTATTTTCCAAGCGATGGGCGACTCGGCGTTGAGTTTGCCGAAGAGAATAATCTCCTTCGTAAAAAAGATCAAAACGGCAAAAATGTTGGCGGGTTTATTGACCCGGTAAAACGAAACATTAAGGCTATCAATTTAAGAGGCGAAAAGTCAGACGGATTATTTCTAAAGCTTGATTGCCTATCTAAGTTTACAGATATTGCGACGCTGAAAGAAGGCGATACAATCACAGTCCTTAATGGCGTGACAATCTGTGAAAAGTATATTCCAAAGCGTGGCACCCGTTCTGGTGGCGGCTATACGCAAACTCCTAAGAAAGAAAAGAAAATTAAGTACCCGTGGTTTACCGAGCATGAAGATACGAAGCAGTTAATGTACTACCTGCGGAATTTGCATCCGGGTGATATTTGCACGCTGACACTCAAAATGCATGGCACGAGTGCCCGGACTGCAAATACGATCCGAGAAGAAAAGGGCAAACAGTCGTTATGGGGACGGTTTAGAAAGAAGCCGGTTGATAAAATCAGATCCTGGGGAGCTGTTTCTGGTAGCCGTAGAGTGACTTTAGACTTTGAAAATGTCGAAGATGTCTCCGATGGCTGGTATGGAAACAATAATTTCCGCAAAAAGTGGCACGATTTCATTGCTCCGAAACTCCATAAAGGAGAGGAAATCTTCTATGAAATTGTTGGATGGGCAGACGAAAACACACTTATCATGCCGCAGGGAAATAATAAAAAGGTCGGCGATGCTGAATTCACTAGGTTGTACGGCGATACTACTGAGTTTACATATGGGTGTGAGCAAGGTCAGAATGATGTGTATGTATATCGTATGACAAAAACCGATGAGGATGGATATACGATTGAGTACCCTGACTGGTATATGAGAGTCCGCTGCGAACAAATGGGGCTTAAAGTGGTTCCAAAATTTGAGGATTTTATGTATACCACAGAGGAAGATCTTCTTGAGAGGGTAGATAAATACATTGATGGTCCAGATCCAATTGGTAAGAGTCATGTGCGAGAAGGCGTTGTAGTTCGAATCCAGAATCGACCAAAGTTCGAAGCCTATAAAAATAAGAATTTTAGTTTTAAGTGCCTTGAGGGCATTATCAAAGAGACGGCTTCTGCGCCGGATATGGAAGAAGCGCAAGAAGAGGTATTACAGTAATGATGCGTGATGTCTATGGCGCACACGTCAGACTTCTAATTTGTCTTTCGACATCTAAAGTGATTCAAAATCTCGAATCAGAATATCCAGAACTTTACAGGAGAGAATTAAAAAATGAGATTGCATTTGGGGATATGGTTGTCATACCGGTATGTGCATACTATAAAGTTGCCATTTTGAATGTAGAGGACGAGGCGGGGTTGCATGGTGAGATGTTGAATATTTTGATGGATGCGACGCAGGATATTTGTGTGGATTACGGTATTACAGATATAAAATATGCGGATGATTTTCCGAAGAAATGGAGAAGGGGATTTGTTTAGTAAGAAAACGGAAAAAATCCTCAATTCCATAAAAGTGACATTTTATGCACCAAATCTGGGGGTTTTGACGGATTTTCCGACAAAAGATCGGAGGGATAGCACAGAAGGTATTATGTAAACTAAAGGAGAGAAATGGGAGTATTTTTTACAGCTGACCAACATTTTGGTCATAAGAACATTATAGAGTATTGCAATCGCCCGTTCTCAGACGTTGAAGAAATGAATGAGGCGCTAATTGAGAACTGGAACAAAACGGTTGACAATAATGACAAAATTTTCGTTTTGGGCGACTTTGCGCTGGGAAGTAGCGAAAACATCATAAAATGGGGTCGAGCATTAAAAGGGAATAAAATGCTCATTTTAGGTAATCATGACAGGGCGTCAAAAAGCGTTTATTTGGAGGCTGGGTTCAAAGAGGTAAGTACATATCCGATTGTATGGAATTGGGTGTATATTTTATCTCATGCTCCAATTTGTTGGGATAGAGCGTTGCCGGTTTATGAAGGAACTAAAGAGCCATACTTCTGTAATATTCATGGGCATATTCATGATAATCCTACAGAAATGGACCCCACAGGTCGTTGTTGCGTATGTGTAGAACGAACAGATTATAAACCGATAAATGTAAAGGAGATGTTGAAAAGAATATATGAAAAATAAATTAAGCTGTGCCATAATTACCGTGGGGATTTTGGTGTCAATCTTAACCATTCTGATATTTATGTCAAAAGTTGCGGTTGTAAATGCTGCGGAGACAGAATTGGATGCGCATTTCTTTATTAGATATGATCATACTGTGCAAGATGAAAATGGAGACAGCCATTATGATGCACATAGATATTTCCCGGTAGGCAGCGTAGCGGCAGATTATGATCGGAGCAAGAATATGACGGACTATACTTCAGTCGATGGAAAGGTAAAAACAAATTCTGCTTATGTAGAAGATGCAAAAACCGTTATCGACTCCGGAGAAATAAATCTATATCATAAGTTTGGCGCCACAGCATCAACAATTAAAAATCATTTCAAGCCCGTGTACGACAATATTATTGCCGAACCATCGCAAGATATTATAGCGGCGGCAATTGAAAGAGCAATGGGATCCGAAATGGCTAATGCTTATAAATCTGGAGAAATAAATGTTCTTTGGTATGTGATAAAGCAAGAGCAAAATATAAATGTTGATGGCGTTTTGTATTGGACCGCAACAGGCGACGCTGTTGAAGAGGGGGATAATAAAGATAGCTCTAAAGTTATAGCGGATTCTGCTGTGCAAGCAACAGAACAAACAGACACAAAGACGAAAGTTGATAATAGCCCGCCGACTGGTGATAATTACTTTACATATTGGATACTAATAGTGGCGTGTATATTCGCTGGTGTAGGGGTTGCTAAATTGAGGTAGTTCGCAAAGAAAGGGGGTGATCGGTATACGGCTTAGGAAAAAATATCTACGCGGCATCAAATGGAACAAGCTTGACAAGCCCAACTTGGTAATGCTATGCGGGTTACCGGGCTCGGGCAAAAGTGTTTTCGCAGAAACCTTGCGAAGTAAATACGGTTATGTCGTTCATTCGTCAGACCAAATTAGAAAAGAGCTGTTTGGAGATGAAAATTCACAAGAAGACAATGGGGCTGTATTTAATCTTCTACATAAGCGAATCAAAGACGATCTAAATCAAGGACATTGCGTTGTTTATGACGCAACAAATCTTAATCGCAGGAAACGAAAGAATTTCCTGACTAAATATCTCAAGGGCGTTAGGTGTGCAAAGTACTGCTATCTGATCCCAACTCCATATAAAAAATGTTTAAAAAATAATAAAAAACGGGAAAGACGTGTGCCAGAAGAAGTTGTGGAGCGCATGTATAAAAGCTTCCAGGTACCAGTCAAGGCAGATGGCTTTGACGAAGTGTTTATTGATCGTACTGCAATTAGGCATAAAAGTCTGTGGTGGCTGCTATTCAAATTAAGTTTCGTTAAGCAGCATAATCCATATCATGACTTTACAGTTGGAAAGCATTGTCGAAAGGCATACACAGAAATATTCCATGTATGTTGCCCACAACAACTGCTTTCATTAGCGGCACTGATGCACGACATCGGTAAAAAGTTCTGTAGGCAAAAACTTTATAATGGCGAACAGACTTTTTGTAGATTTTCCATGCATCCGAATGTATCAGCATATATGGCGTTTCATTATGTTCCGCAATGGATATATTCAAAGCCTTATGATCACCACATTCTTTACATGGCACTTCTGATAAACGAGCATGATCGACTAATGTACGACAAATCAAGCGATGCAGCGAATAAGATCATTGACGAATATGGCTTGGAGTTCTATCAAGAGTTGAGTTGGCTTAGAGAAGCCGATGTTGCAGCGCAGAAAAGGAGTAGGAGTAATGGTAAACTTAGTTGATGGTCAAGAGATCAAAGTCTGCCCGTTGTTACTTATTAACGGCGGGACATATAACGATTGCCGGACAGATAAATGCGCTTGGTATCTCAGCAGCGTTGGGAAATGTGCAATTTGGAAATTGGCAAACGATAAAGGTAAAACATCACATTAGGTGTTTATATAAAAATTATTGTATTAGAGATTAAATCAAGAAAGGGGAAATGATATTGGCATTCAAATCAAGATTTACTTTTGTAGGCGAGCCTAGTATCGCGAAAAAAGATCCAACAAAGTTCGTGAGACTGTGGAAGGGAGGTAAAAACAAAGACACCGATCTTGCAAAATTACAGTTCTTTGTGAATGACGGCAAAGATGCATCAGCAATGGTTGAGCTGTTTGGCTCTACATATGACATCGTTAAGACTAGGACTAAAGATGGCGAGAACATTGACGTCCACTGGGCAAACAGAAAGGATCCGGAGATTATTGAGCGGCTTGCAGAATTTAAAAAATTCGTTGCAGATTTAGGAAAGCCAGATGGCCGGCAGGAGTTTATGACGGAATACGATCTGATTTGTTACCTGCAGGAAGCGCTCCCGAGTTACCATGGAAAAGTTAGAGTTACAGGCGCTTTTGTGAAAGAGATGTATAACGGACAACTGTATGATCACTTTTATATCGAACGTGTTTACGCAGTAAGCGATGATACTCCGAACAGCTTTGATCTGGAAATGGATTTATTCTACAACAGCGATTGTGTAGATAAGACTGATTTTGCAGCAGATAAGAGGGTATACGTTAATGGTTACATAAAACAGTATGTCAGAGGCGAAGGGGATAAGTTCTTCCCGCAGGCAGTTGTTATGGATTTCAATAAGCTAGCTGAAAAGAGTGAAAAGGCAGATGCGGATATGCTTGCTAAGGTTCTTATGCCGATGATCGATATTAAATCTTCTACGCTTTATGATTCTCCGTGGAAAATCAGTTTCGTGAATGGGGCCGAGACTGAAGACTTTGACGAAGACATGTTAACTGAGGAGCAGAAATATCTGATTGATTTGGGGTTAGCTACTGTTGACGATTATATGAGAGGTGTCAAGGGTGCTAATGTTCGCGAGTTCAGAATGAGAGCTCCGATGAATAGCTTTGCAGATTATAAACATGGACCAATTGATTCTGGATATTCGATGGGGGATATCGAAGAGAATCTGTATATGGTACTGGGAGATGAAAGCGCTGAAAAGATCGAAGAGGCTATTGCCGCAGATAAAGGGGGCGACAATGACGGGATTGATGTAGCGGATCTTATTGGCGAACTGTAGAAAGGGGATACATATTGGGATTAAAAGTAAATAAAGTTAAGGCAGATTTATGTAGTTATCCGCCATTTCTCTTCCTGGCGGAAAGAAAGTTTGGCAAGACAACATGGTGGTACAATCTTGTACCTGCAGCCTGGGGAGATGATAGTAAGGGATATTTGATTTCCTTTGGCGATGAAGAAGGTTATCATGCATTAGATGGATTACAGGTCGAAGTTGCAAAGAAGTGGTCGGCTCCGTATGATGAGGAAACCGGCGAACGAGGATTTGTTCAGATTGTTGATGATATTATCGAAAATAATGATGAGTATGGTTTGAAAGGGGTTTGTTTTGATACGTTAGACACGATGGTTGAGGTTGCAACTCAAGAGGTGCTGAGACAGCATAAAATTGAAGTTGGTACGGTTTGTAAATCGCTCAACGACGCCTTTAAGGGATATGGTCGTGGCGCAGAACGTTTAATGCAGATTATGGACGAGCAGATCGCTCGACTTAAGAGCGCTGGACTTGCAGTATTCATTCTCTGCCATACTAAACAGAAAGAAAAGACCGACCTTAGAAGCGGTGTGAAGTATGAGCAGATTACAAATAACTTGCAGGCAAATATTTATACCAACATTGCAGATAAGGCTCAGATGGTTATGGTCGGTCTGATGGATAGAACTATTGAAGAAGGTCGGATCGTAGACGAGGAAAGATATATTCATCTTCGTGGAACCTCAGAGGTTGATGCGGGTAGCAGATTTAATGACTTACCTGAAAGAATTTCGCTGGATCCAAAAGATTTCTTAGCAGCCTTTGAGCAGGGCGTAAAAGGATCTATGCGTAATAAATCGGTAGATGTGGACAAGCTAAAAGAGGACGAGCAGAAAGCGCTCAAGGAACGTGCTGAAATTGCGAAAAAGAAAGAGGCTGAAGCTGCTAAAAATGCGAAATTAGAAGAGAAACGAGAGGAGTACATCGACGTGATCGTTCGTAAGATCCCAAATGCATCAGATGAGGCCAAGAAGAAATTCAAAGACCTGGTTAACGAATCTGGTTGTTCAAATATTAAAGATCCGAATATGCCGATTGATATGTTGATGAAGATTGCGGGACTTCTCGTATCATAACGGAGGTGTGATATGCCACGAAGATGTAAATGTAAATTCACCGGAGAATGGGGTACTGTTGATATTTTTATAAAGACTAAATACGGATATTTTAAGGATGAAGAATCATATCATACGTGGCTTGCAGAAAAAAGAGAACGGGAGCGAATTCATGAATTACACAAAGAAATCGTTGGGATTATAGCTTATGAATTTTTGGGGTGTCCAGAGGATACCCCGCCTCCCGGTGTCATTATGAATCAACTCAAAAAATATTCAAAATACGGGTTTGAAACGATTTATGAAACTATCAAATTTAAGTATGACGATATTAAATGGGCCATGGATCATAAGGAGTTTAAAAGCGTTACAGGGCAAGTAGCATATATCTTTGCGATTATTTCAAATAACATTTTGGATGTGTATAGAAAAATGAAGATTGAACAGGAAAGAGCAGAACGACGAAGAAAATTACATGAGCAACCGGATCTGTCCACTGAAATGATAATAGATAGTATGAACTCTGAAAGTGAGCTATCCCCGACGTTAAATAAAAATAAAAACTTAAAGAAATTCCTGGAAGAGGGTGATGACTACTGATTTTAAAAGGGGTACCAAATGAACTTGTAGAAGGCCGTGAACGAATCGAGGGAAATTTTATCTTCTCGCTATGGCAAGACCCTGATTCAATAGACGACTATAAAAATACTGTGATAAATGGAGAGGATATCATCACAGAGGATGGTAAACTTTATTATGGGATTTTGCAGCAGCTTCATAAGTTGGGGTATGCAACATTTGACAGCTCGGCATTACACGCATTTTTATCTGATAAACCGGATTTAAAAATAGCATTTGATGGCCGTGGCGGATATAAGGAGATTAGCAATTTAAAGTCGCTGTTAAAACAAGACAATCTTCATTCCTATTATGATGAGTTGGTTAAAAACAATATGCTAATCAATTTATATCGAAAAGGTTTCAATGTCATGGAGGATTTGCATAAATTCAGCGAAATGACATCGGAAGAGGTTTATGATTATTATGATTTCCAGCTTAACAACATTTGCGTAGGCAAGGTTGAAAAAGTTCATGCTGAGAATTTGTCCGATGGATATGAGGATTATATTGACCAATGGGATAAGGGAATCATGAAGGGCTTCCCAATCGCATATCCGCTTCTGAATTATAGGTTGGCCGGCGTTCATAAAAAGAACTTGTTATTACATATGGCTCATATTGGCAACGGCAAGACGACTTCATCAATTCTATTTTATATTCTTCCGGCGATTGAATCCGGCGAAGATGTCTGTATTATTGCGAACGAGCAAGGTATTTCGGAATTCAGACAGATGATTTTGGCATCTGTAGTGTTTAACAAAATTAAATATTTTAATATGAATCGGCAGAGGTTTATTCGGGGAGGGTTTACGCCTGAAGATAAAGAGGCTATGTTGGCTGGAGCAAAATGGCTCAAAAGCCAACCTGGAAAGATCACATTCATTGAAACAGCTGATTACTCGGTAGGTATGGTAAAGAAGATTATCAAAAAATATAGCAAGCTTGATTATGGTTTATTCATATTTGATACGTTAAAACCTAGCGTTGAATCAAATGAGCGGGCATGGGCCGAGTTCAGCGAAGTTGCTAAAGAGTTATTTATGTTGGCCAAAAAAGAAGATGTGGCAATCGTAGCCACGGCACAACTGTCTGCCGAGTCAATGTCTCGTAAATTCTTAGATCTTTCATGTATTGGTAAATCAAAAGCTATTGCAGAAACAGCTACGCAGGTGGTAATGTTTCGCAGTTTGACCAGAGAAGAGAAAGAAGGTGGGGTGACCGCTTATCAATTTCAAAAAGGTAGCGATGGAAAATATATGAAAGAGCGAAAAGAGATTCCGCTTGATCCGGACACAGATTATGTGGTGCTCTTTACTCCAAAGAATAGATTTGGAGATGTTAGCCCGCAAATTGTTTACGAACGAAATATGAGCTTTAACACAATGAAAGAGATTGGATTTACTGAAATTTCATTTGATGGATTTGGCAGATAGATTTTAAAGGGGTGGTGGCTTGAATGTAGTAAAAATAAATGAGTATTTATCTGATAACTGTGATGCCATCATCACTTTGCTAGAACAGCTAGGGTTATCAAATATTCGATATAATGCAGAAAAACATGAAGTTCGGTGCAGTCGTGAAGAGGGTAGAAATCCAACGTCTGTAAAAATTGATACAAATTCATTGTATTATAACTGCTTTTCAACTGGACGGCGTGGAGATATATATGTTTTAGTTATGGATCGGCTTAACCTATCGTTCCCAGAGGCGTTAAGGTGGGTTATCAGTACACTTAAATTAGATGCTGGTGAATTTAATTCCAATATACGGTTACCTTTTGGTGGGTATTACAAGGATATTATACGTGAGACCGACGATGCTGAATTAAATTTGCCAACATATGACCAGTCAATCTTAGAAAATTATAGTGATTTACCGAACGACATGTTCTTATGCGACAACATATCAACGTATACCCAAAAGAAATTTAATGTGGGATATGATTGTGAATCAAAACGAATCACGGTGCCACAGTGGAGTGTAAATGGCGATCTTGTTGGAGTAATGGGCCGTTTAAATGATCCTAACTGCGACAAATCAGAGCGTTGGCTGCCAATTATACCATGTGCCAGAAGCATGACGGTGTACGGATATCATTTCAATTATGCGGCTATTCAACAAAAATCATTTTGTATGATAGTGGAGAGCGAGAAAAGTGTTATGCAAATGGATTCGATGAGCCTGCATATTGGGTTAGCTACATGTAAAAACTCCATATCAGATATCCAGGCGCGTTATATCAAAGGGTTAATGACAGATAAAATCGTGATTGCTTATGACGAAGGTGTGGAAGAAGAATATTTGCGATATGCTGCGGAAAAGGTAAAGACCGATACGATTATGTTTAAAAATTCTGTTGGTTATATCTTTGACGAATACAATGAAATACTGCCCAAAGATAGTAAAGCGTCGCCGACAGATTTGGGGTATGAGAAATTACAGGAGTTAATGAGGAGTAAGATTAAATGGATATGATAAAGGATGTAAAAAGTATTGAAATTATACGTGAGAATTGCGATGTGATTTCTGTTGGCGCCGCTGATATTGAGAGAATTTACTTTAATGAAATAAAAGCTGATGCATTTACAGACGCAACAGGGAAATGGGTTAAAGCTCAATGGGCAGAGACAATATATATAAAGCTTAAGCCTTCTGCGAATAAAGATCACTATGAATTAGAATGTATCGATCTTGAAAGAGCAATCTTCGATTTGCTTAATGAATTTAGCGATATTGCTGGCATTGAAATACATTTTAGCGATAATACGAGCGAATATATTCAAACTCAGTGGTCAGCAGAAAATACTGAAATAAATCTTTACCAACATAGTTACATAGATGAAGACAGAAATTTATATATCGGAATTGGAGAGTATGCAAATTTAAAAGAATTTTTTAACTTATATTATCAGGATTAAAGGGGTGATTTTATAGCAGAGCGGGCAAGAGATCCTCGCCTACAAGAGCTGTTTGATAGTGGGAAACATGTCTATTCATTTTCTAAATTATCAACGATTGAAAACTGTAAATATGGTGCAATGTTACAGTACATAGAACATAGACGAGGTGATGATAGTATTTATGGGATTCTAGGCGGTTGTGTCCATGATAAATTGGAAGCCGTTATGAATGGCGAAGCAGAGCCTAGTGATTTAAAAATTGCACTTACCGAGGATTTAATCCAGATGGAAATGTTGGGGTTAGACTTTCCGAAGGATTTTAGAGGTGGGAACTCGATTAGAGATAATTGGGTTAACGATATGAATCATTTTGTGGAGCATTTCGAACCGCCGCAGGGGGATTTCAAGACAGAAGAATTGTTAATTTATAAAGTAGATGATGACCATTATCTACAAGGATACGCCGATCTAGTACGCTATGATTCTGACGACAAATCTGTACAGTCAATTCTCGACTGGAAAACTTCAAGTATGTATGATAAGGCCGGTTTTTTAGAACACGGCAGACAGTTAGTAATTTACGCATTGGCAAAAGAACAGCAAGGGATTGAAATCAATGAGCTTGCTTGGATTTTTCTTAAATATGTAACGGTAAAGTTCATGGGTAAAAAACGATCAAATGCTAAGAACAAAAGCGAGATTGTGAAGAATATTAACCGGGGAAAAATCGTTAAAGAGTTGGACAAATACATTCGCGACGATATGGAAGAAGCTGGGTATAGCGCAACAGACATTGACATGATAATGTATCAAGCCATAGAAGAAAATTCGTTCGATGTGTTACCGGATGATATCAAATCTTTATATCATTTTGAACCTTGTATAGTCACATACGAACTTAACGATGAAATTCGCCAAGAGTGCATTGATTATATTCGGCGAGTAATAGATACTTTTGAAGCGATAGATCCTAACAATCCAGACGTTTGGCCTCCTAGGGAATTCTATAAAACCAGCAAGTCGGGAAAACAGCAGGAAGATACGTTCTTTTGTAACTTCTTATGTAATTTTCGAAAAAGTTGCGAGCATTTAAAAGAATTCCATAGGCGTACAGAGATTAATATAGAGGAGTTGTTAGGGTGACAGAGAATTATACGGTATATCATTTGCACTCCGATTTATCTACGGGGGTAACAAATATAGATAGTGTAACGAAATATCAACAGTATATTGATCGTGCAAAAGAGTGTGGAATGACGGCAATGGCGTTTTCGGAACATGGGAGTGTGTTTGAGTGGTTGCATAAAAAGCGTGCCATTGAAGCCGCGGGAATGAAATATATCCATGCTATCGAGGTGTATGTTACAGAGCGGGCAGTTCCTGCAAACTCCGAATTTAAAAATATTAGAGATAATTATCACTGTGTTCTCATTGCTAAAAACTTTGAGGGTTTTAAAGAAATTAACAAATTGTCAAGTGGATCATTTAATCGTGATGATGGACATTTTTATTACAATCCTAGAATCACATTTGATGAGTTGATTAACACTAGTGATAATGTATTGATTACTACGGCGTGCCTTGGCGGTATATTACATAATGCTCCCGGTCCATTGAAAAAGAAGTTCGAAAAGTTTTTAGCCAACAATAAGCATCGATGTTTCTTAGAAATACAACATCATATGGAACCGGAGCAAATCTCATATAATCAATATTTAGTCGATCTGGGAGCACGAACTGGAGTGCCACTTATTGCAGGCACAGATACTCACGCTCTAAATGCGGAGCATCTGGAAGTTAGAAGCGTGCTCCAGGTTTCTAAGAATGTAAACTTTGCTAATGAAGATGCGTGGGATTTATCATTTAAAGCTTATGATGAGCTTGTGAAAGCATATGAAAGGCAGAATTCTATTCCTCGTGAAAAATATATGAAGGCTATCCAAAACACTAATGTCATGGCGGATATGATCGAGGAATATGAAATTGATGACAGTAAAAAATACCCGAAGTTATACAATGATTCTGAAACCGTTTTCAAGCAAAAAATCGTTGACGGAATGAAACGCCGAGGTATTGATAAACTCCCTAATTTACAAGAGTATGTTGATCGAGTCAATTACGAGATGGATACATATAGACATAATGGGGCAATTGATTTCATGCTCCTGGAAGAAGACTATAAGGCGGCGATGCGAAAAAAGAAAATCTACCCAGGGTATTCAAGAGGTAGCGTCTCAGGGAGCATCATAGCATATCTCCTTGGGATCACGGAAGTGGACAGTATTAAACATCATTTAAACTTCTCTCGATTTATGAACAAGGAGCGAGTTTCGTTAGCGGATATTGACAGTGACTGGTATGATGATGACCGCGAAGTTGTTAAGAGGTATTTATATAATAAAAACGGGCTATATTGTTGCGATATTATCACTTTTAATACTATCAAATTAAAAGGGGCAATTAAAGATATTTGTCGAGGATTATATCGTGATAATGAAGATGTAGATCATTTAAAACTTGCAAATGAAATTATTGCCCTTGCAGAAATTGATGAAGATAAAGCAAGAGAACGATATCCTGATATATTCAAGTATGTTGATATTGCAAACGGCGTAATTGTTTCTGTAGGAAACCATCCTGCGGGTGTAGTCGTTTCGCCGTTTCCAGTTGAAGGCGAGTTTGGTACATTTACGTCTAAGACTAACAAATATCCGATTTCACAAATCAACATGAAGGAAATTGACTCGTTGAATTACGTAAAACTTGATATTTTAGGTTTGAGTAACAACGGTTTAATCAATAAAACCTGTGAGCTTGCAGGAATTGAGCGTTTAACTCCGAATAATACACCTCTTGACGAGGCTGTCTGGAAAAGTATTCGTGATGATACGACTCTTATCTTTCAATGGGAAAGCAGCTCTGCAGCTTCCTATCTAAAACATTTATTTTCAGATGAAACTATCGCAAAGATCAAAGCGAAAAACCCAAACTTTTCATATATGGATCTGTTGTCAATTGGCAATGGAGCTATCAGACCGGCGGGAGCATCATATCGAGATGAACTTGCGTCTGGCGAGTTCCGAGATAATGGAAATGATGCATTAAATGAGATGCTTGCTCCGACACTTGGATTCTTAGTATTCCAGGAGCAGATCATTCAGTTCTTACATGAGTTTTGTGGATATACGATGGGCGAAGCAGATATTGTTCGCCGTGGATTTGCCAAGAAAACTGGTACAGAAAAGTTTATTCCTAAGATTAAATCTGGATTTATTGCCACAATGAAAGAAAAATACGGTGTTGAAAAGGATGAAGCAGAACAGTTAATCGTGAACTTTATTAAGGTAATTGAAGATGCTAGTGATTACCTCTTTTCGTTAAACCATGCAGATCCATATTCGTGGATCGGATATGTGTGTGGATATCTTAGATATTATTATCCATTGGAGTTCTTAACATCGGCTCTGAACATCTTTGAAGATAAAGAAGAGAAGACATTGAGTATTACAGAGTACGCACGCAGTCGTGATATTGGCATTGAGCCTATCAAATTTAGATATTCCTTATCAGAATATACTTTTGACAAAGAAAAGAATTGCATCTTTAAGGGTATGAAGTCTATCAAGTATTTGAATAAGCGAATCTCAAAACAGTTATATGAATTACGAGATCGCAAGTTTGAAGATTTTTATGATCTATTACGAGTTATTGGTCATGAAACATCTGTTGACTCACGCCAATTAGAAATTCTTATTAAGTTAGATTTCTTTTCTGAATTCGGTAACCCAAATCAGCTTATGCATCAGGCAGAGGTCTTCGCAAAATACTTTAAGGAACAGGGAACATTGCAGCTTAACAAAGACAAGGCTACCCCAGAAGAGGTTATGGCAGCCATGCTATGTGAGCATGATGAGACAGAGAAGTTATACCGTATTCCAGATCGAATGGAATTTATTCGTTGTTTTGATCGCGGCGATGATATTAAAACGCCGGTCAGAGACCGTATTGGATATGAGATGGAACATCTGGGTTATATCAATATCAAAATTCCTAGTTTGACAATGGATTATGCTTTTGTCATGGATGTAAATGATAAGTACGCCAACCGAGTTATTACATTATATCGGCTCAATAATGGTGAAATTGATAAGGTGAAAGTTAAGAAAAAAATATATGAGTCCAAGCCGATCTTGGAGGGTATGATTATCCGAACAGTTGAGGCATCTCAAGAGCGGCGATGGAAGAAGACCCCGGATGGCTTTGTTCAAATCGACGAATATGAAACAATCTTAAAGAAATGGTGTGAGGTGAAATGATGGAAAATAAAACAACATATAGTAGCGGCGAAATCGGTATTCTGGGAATTATCCAGATAGTCTTTATCATCCTAAAGGCTGTTGGTGTTATTACTTGGAGTTGGCCAATTACATTGATTCCGTTATGGATAGAACTTGGCGCAATCGTTGTAATGTTAGGCATGCTTTTGATCACGTATTTAGTGGATAGGTTGCGATAGAGGTGATTTTATAAAATGATTTCAATGTTTGTTTTGGGATTTGCAATTGGTTTTATTGTTGCAGAAATGGGCTGAGACGAGCCCGTAGGAGGACGATATTTTAGATTACTACAAATACACCGAAAAGGAGCTAAAAACCATTCTAAAGGCTATTGTACCCCTCATAGATACGCGAGAAAAGCAGTCTCATGTGGTCGAGTGGTTCGATAAAAAGAATATTTTATGGAAACGCAAGGCGCTGACGAATGGTGATTATAGTTTCTATCTGCCGGCTATGCCGGAATTGAATATCGATCGAGATCTTTATTTTGATAAAGAGATTATGATCGAACGGAAGAATTCCGTGGACGAGCTCGCTGGAAATTTTAGCGAACATCGGACGCGGTTTGAAGAGGAGTTGGCTACATATCCAGGCAAAAAATATTTGCTGATTGAAAACAGCACATATGGCGATATTGTGACTGGAAATTATCGGTCAAAGTATTCGGCTAATTCATATTTGGGAACATATCACGCGTTCAATCACAGATACAACATAGAGATTATGTTTATGCCAGACAATCAGTATTCTGGATTATGGATATATAGCACATTTATGTATTGGTTAAGAGAGAAATTGAGGTGATAGGAATGATTGATGAAAAAATTAGTGCAGTAAGTGATCTTTTTGATGATTACAAATATGGAGTAGCCTCTGAATTAAGAGCAATTTATGAAAAGCTTAACGGAGAGCCGGTGACAGAGGATCTGGCGGAAGAGGTGTTATATGAAATTAAGATGCTCATCGATGATATTGAACGAGGCAGGATTTAAGGGGTGATTAAAATAAAAGACGGAGTAAAAACAATCATTACTGTCATATGCCTTATGTTAGCAATGGCCGTTGTAGGGTTTGTTGCCGGGTATGACTATAATGCTAATAAAGTGGAACAATCAAAAGTGGACAGCGGAAAGAGTGTAACTTATACGGTGATAAATTATGAAAATGGTTTAACGATGAAAGACGGGTATAACATGTCGATCCACACAATGCAGGAATATGTAACTAAAGATGAGCATTGTGGCGGATTACACATTTCAGATAAGGTAAACAAGTAGTGGGGTGATTGGGATTAGAAAAACAGAAATTTTAAAAATCAAAGGCGACTGGGAAGAGGTAGTCAATGATTGTCGCGCTACAGTCGGCAAGGCTGAGCTTGGCAAGGAACCTTCGGCGGCTTTTAAGAGAGCAATTCTTATTGCGGAACATAGCCCAATTAGAGATATCAGCATCAAATGGATCTGGAGAAAAATTAAATCTTGGATAGCAACACATTGGGTACGCCATAAATGGGAATGTTTCGTTCGTAGTCAGCGTGATGATAGGACGGGCATCCCAAGAGATAAATTGCCGCAGGATGCCATTGTAAGTTTTACTGGAGAGGCAAATATTCAAAACCTAATTGATACAGAACGCAAGAGATTGTGTTATGAGGCCTCACCGGAAACTAGAGAGTATGGGGAGGATTTAAAGCTTGCAATTCATGAAAATGTAGATCCATACATTGCAGATGTATTAGTACCAAATTGTATTTATCGATGTGGATGTCCGGAGATGGGGAAATGCACATTCTATGAACGATTGAAGGAAAAAATTCCAACAATAGCATCAACAAATATCCAAGAACGATATGATACCTATAATGCATGGTTTTATAAAGCTAAGGCTGGTGATGTGCAATGAAAACAGTTGAATACATAACATGTCCAGGAGGCGACTGGGAAGTACTTCAGGTAGATGGTGAACTATATTATGAAGGACACACTATCCCGGCTGAAACGTGGCTGAAACTTCTTGAGGGATTATATCGTAAACGTGTCGAAGTTGTCCGACGAGAAGTCTCTGATATCGATATGGAGTATGGAATATATGACTGAAACATTAAAAAATACGACCAATATTGACACACTACAACGATGGGTTTTAGTGGCTAGTTGGATTTATTATGAAGCAAATGACTCGATCGTAGACGACTCGTTTTATGATCGAACTGCTCGAAGGCTCGTAGAGCTTCAAAAGAATTATAAAGGTGATATTAGAGATACTCAGTACGGATATGTCTTTTATGACTTTGACGGTACAACGGGCTTCGATTTATATCATAGGTTAAATGATAGCGATAAAATTCGCATTATGGATATTGGAGCCCTTGTAGTGAAGAATATGAGGGCGGATCGAGCGAGAAAATCTAAAAAGGGGAAATAATTAATATGATGGATGAAGAGGCTGTTTATCGAATTACGCCAAAAGGAATCGCAACATTGGCCATGCTCGATGTTGGACTTATAACGAGTATGGATGATAAAAGATTTAATAGCTTTTGGGATAAATTTTGCGATGGGATGATTAATGCAGGATATGTAGAAAGGGGAGATGACCAATAGCAGGGGAATACATAATTTTACTCGTGGGCAAATCGGGTACAGGGAAAACAACAGTGACTAATATTTTAAAGAAAAAGTATGGATTAAAAATGCTGAATTCATATACAACGCGTCCAAAGCGAACTCCGAATGAAAAGGGGCATCGGTTCGTAACTGATGAGGAATTTGAAAAGCTCAAGAAAGACATGTGTGCATATACAGAGTTTGATGGGCATAAATATTGTGCTACAAACCGGCAAGTGAGAGCTGCCGATGTGTATGTAATTGATCCAGCAGGAGTTGATTACTTTACAAACCACTACAAGGGTAAAAAGAAAGTGATTTCGGTGCAGCTATTGGCTCAAAGAGATGTTCGTTATAAGCGGATGAGAGGGCGTGGAGATTCATTTTGGAAGGCTGTGAGACGAATCTGGCATGATCGCAAAGCATTTGCGAAGCCGGACACAGACTTGACGGTTAATGCGAATTTGGACGACCCCGAACAGGTTGCAGATCAGCTTATGTCGTCAGTAAAATTACTTGTAGCGATGCATCAAATAAACAAAGAAACGGAGAAAACGAATGACACAGACACAGATTCATAATCCTATTATTGGCGTGGATCTGGATGATGTTTTGTGGGATTTGCTCGGAGCATGGCTACAGCGATATAACACTATCGTTGATGGCCATGTAGTGCCGACGGATATTAAATCGTGGAGTATTGAGCAATATATTTTGCCAAACACCAAGGAGATTCTGTTCTATATTCTGGAACAAAAAGATTTCTGGGAAACAGTACAGCCAATGAACGGCGCCGCTGAGAGTTTATATCGACTTATGCGAGATGGTTATAATGTTTATATAGTCACCGCATCAAGCTATAAAACACTGCCGGCAAAATTAAATCATTTCTTTGAATTATTTCCGTTTGTGCACAAAGATCAAGTCGTTGTTGCAAAAGAAAAACAGCTTCTGGATTTGGATGTGATGATCGACGATAATCCAGAGAATTTATGTCACGCCAGTTATGACAAACTATTATTCGATCGCCCATCAAATCAGTGGGTAAAAAAGGATGATATTAGACGGGTATATACATGGGCAGAGATTTATCAGTTCGTCAAGGATAATTATCCTATTAAGGCGACGTATTAGAAATGAGGTGTGTGATTGATAGTAATTAAACGTGATGGAAGAAAGGTTGAATTTAATAAGCAAAAAATTGAAGATGCAATTTTAAAAGCATTTATCGCAGAAGATGGAGAGGCTGATGAGTATGCAAAAAATAAAGCAAAGAAAATAGCAAACGATATCGAATCTGAGGCTAATGGTGCTACGTTGCGTATTGATGAAATTCAAGATATGGTGGAACGGCATTTAATGGCGTCTAAGCGTAAAGATATAGCCAAAGCATATATCGGGTACCGTATCGAGCGAGACAAAGTTAGACAGAAAAATACCACATTGTTTAAAGAAATTGAAGAAAAACTAAGTGCGAGCAACGTACAAAATCAAAATGCGAATGTAGATGAAGCTTCATTTGGAGGAAGGATCGGAGAAGCCGCGGATGCGATGATGAAAAAATATGCTCTGGACTATTGCATTTCGGATATGGCCAGAGAAAATCATCTTAATAACGAGATTTATATACACGATTTAAGTTCATATGCCGTGGGAAATCATAATTGCCTCTCCCTTCCATTTGATGATCTACTTGCTAACGGATTTAATACACGTCAGACAGATGTTAGGCCGGCACAATCGGTAAGTACGGCATTCCAGTTAGTAGCAGTATTATTTCAGCTGCAAAGTTTACAGCAGTTCGGTAAAAAACTCTGCCGAATTTAAACCTTGTGGACCTATAAATATAGGGTGTCTTTTTTAAGGCTAACGGTCAACTAAACCGAAAGGTTCAGGTGGTAAGAGAGCCTAAGTCCGATGGGATATGGTAATACCGTGTTTGGGAATGAAGAGATTAAAATGAGGGGAGGTGCAATATGGATAATGTGAAAGAACTTTTTATAAATGGGGAAGCCGATCTATTATTTAAAAAGGTTATTATTGGCCCTGGTAGATTTGATTATAAAGTTGAATGTTACCATAATGGTGTTCTTATCCAAACGTTTAATAATAACAAAGTTGCGGAGCGCACTTTGGCAAATCCAAAAACCTTATATCTGGCAGATACAATCATTTACCAAGTAAAATTAAAAATAGATACACAATTACATTCCCAAATGTATCGACTATCGAAAGCACAAGCGATGCAGTATCATAATCGTTTGGAAGTGAGTAGAGTACATGATAGGTGAAACTCCTACATGGAAGCGCAGGGCTGTTTATATAAACAGAAGATATAGTCAGGCTTCATAGAAATATGAAGATGCGCTGGGAGTGAGCGCAACACACTTAGACTGGACGATGATCCCGTATGTTAGAAAAAGCTTTTCTAAGCATTTTAAGGATGGTATTAAATATATTTTGAATGACGAAGAATATGCCAAAATCGTACCTAAAGAATTATCATTTGAAGATCTGGAAGCCAATTCTGAGGAAAATAAAAGGGTATATCAATATGCTTATGACAAAACTGAGCAAGAAGTATATCAAGCCGTTGAAGGAATGTATCACAATCTAAATACACTGCAATCGCGAAGTGGCAACCAACTGCCGTTTACGTCGATCAATTATGGTACATGCACATTACCTGAAGGGCGCATGATAACGAAAGCACTACTCGACGTATCGATCAAAGGGATAGGAAAGTTACACAAAACTTCAATCTTCCCTTGTGGCATTTTTCAATGTATGAAAGGAGTTAATCGTAAGCCTGGGGATCCTAATTACGACTTGTTTAAATTGGCTCTCAGATCCACGGCGCAACGACTTTATCCAAACTATGTAAATGTGGATTGGAGCGTAAATGCCGGGTATGATCCAGAAGATCCGGCCACATATACAAGTACAATGGGGTGTAGAACCTATAATGGATTTGATATTAATGGTATGGGGCAAACAAAAGATGGCAGAGGAAATATTTGTCCAGTCACAATTATCCTTCCAACACTGGCAATGGAAGCAAAAGAATCCTTCACAGTTGATTACGATGAAAATATTGTCGAAAGATTCTTTGAGATCCTCGATCAAAAAATTAATGAGGCAAAGGATATGCTGCTTGAGCGTTTTAATTATATCGCCTCTCAATCTCCAGAGTCTGCAAAGTTTATGTATGAGAACGGGACAATGGCGGGGTATGTTCCGGAAGAAGGGATTATAAGCGCACTTAAGCACGGAAGTCTTGCGATGGGACAATTAGGATTGGCAGAAACACTTCATATACTCATAGGCGAAGATCAAACATCTGCGAAAGGAATGGAGCTGGCAAAGCGTATAGAGCAACTTTTCCAGATTCGGTGCAAAGAGTTTAAAGAAGAATATAGTTTGAACTTTGGAGTTTATTTCACACCGGCAGAAAATTTGTGTTACACAGCAATGCAGAAATTTAAAGATAAATATGGTGAAATCCCAAATGTATCTGAGAATGACTTTTTTACAAATTCAACACATGTTCCTGTGTGGAAAGATATGAACCCTTTTGAAAAAATAGATATTGAATCTGAACTTTCAGGGTATTCTTCTGCCGGATGTATCACATATATCGAATTAGATAGCGGTGCAAAAAACAATATTGAGGCTCTTGAAACGATTGTAAATTATGCAATGGATAAAGATATCCCATATTTTGCGATCAATGTTCCAAATGACACATGCTTAGATTGTGGATATTGTGATGAATTTAATGATTCTTGTCCGGTGTGTGGAAGCAAGAATATTCAACAACTTCGTCGGGTGACGGGATATTTAACTGGGGATTATAAATCCGCATTCAATCTCGGAAAACAAGAAGAGGTAGAGATGAGAGTCAAGCATTTAAGGAGTGATAGGCAATAATGAATTATGCTGGAATAGATGAAGTTGAAATCGCTAACGGAGAGGGTGTTGGGGTCACTCTCTTTGTTAGCGGCTGTCCATTCCATTGTAAGGGGTGTTTCAATCAGGAAGCGTGGGATTATGATTATGGGAATAAGCTCACGTGGGGCGTTATGGAACAGATAATGGATTTGGCAAACAAATCATATATACAGCGCATATCGATTCTTGGTGGCGAACCGCTAGCAAAAGAGAACGTAATAGATGTAGGCGCCTTCATTATGGCGGTACATCGTAATTTTAGAGACAAAAAGATATGGCTCTATACTGGATATACATATGAAGAATTGAGTCCTGCGCAACTAGTTGCCGCATCATATGCTGATGTTTTAGTGGATGGCAGATTTATTGAAAAGCAAAAAGATTTACAATTAAAGTTCAGAGGATCACGTAATCAACGCGTGATAGATATTGCGGCCATGAGGGCTGCAGGTGATTGGGATAATATCATTATAAGAAAGGGGTATGAGATTGAAGGAAATGGAGAAAGCACTCAAGAGTGATATAGCCGATAAATACTTATTTGCGGGGAGCATTATGATAATGACGGCATTGATTTTTGTGTACTATTGTATGTCTGCCTGTAGTGCTATTATAACTGGAATTGCAATTGCATTAGTAGCCGTTTGGATTATTGATCTGATAGCACATGCGGTTATTGAGTATAAAGAAAATGAAGTTAAATTTTGCATGTTAAAGTCCGACGCTATGATTCCAACAAAACGATTGGAGGACGCCGGATATGATATATATGCCTGTTTTGATGAACCATATATGGTAATTGATACAGGCGAAACCAAGATGATTCCTACTGGGATTGCTAGCGCATTTAACGAAAAGTTCGTGGCGGTTTTGAAAGAACGCGGCTCGACAGGTACAAAGGGGATTGGGCAAAGGGCTGGCGTAATTGATAGCGGATATCGCGGTGAATGGATGGTGCCGCTCACAAACCATAACGAATGGCCAATGGTTATTGTTAAGGAAGATGGGATAGACGAATTTAAAAAGTATACAGAGAGTCTTGTATGGGATTACGAAGATTATATCGTGTATCCGTATGAAAAAGCTATTGCTCAAATGTTATTACTTCCAGTGCCGCTTGCGAAGATAACACAGATTAATAAATCAGAACTTGAAGAGATAAATTCTGAAAGAGGTAGTGGTAAACTCGGATCGAGTGGAAAGTAGGGGTTAGATGAGAATTACAATAGATACGAATGATTTAGTGATTGTACCGCAGGATATCGAGTGGGTTAAATATAAGCCGCCAATGACAGTTGTAATGTGGAAAGATGGGGTCGGAACTACAGTGAAGTGTCATGAGGATGATGAATTTAATTGCGAAACCGGATTATTAATGTGCATCGCTAAAAGATTATTTGGCAATAAAGGCGCTTTTAATGAAGTGCTCAAGACATGGGTGCCAGCAGATGAAAAGGATTCTGTTGCACATAAAGAATATATTACATATGACGAAAAAACTATATTTGATAGTGTTGAGGTGAAGCGTGATCTTAAAGATGTAATTCGCACATTCATTACCGACAAAGACACGTTAGAGTTAATCAAAATGTCGCTATCAACACATCATTTGCCGGATATGTTCTTTGAGGCATTGCCGATGCCAGACTATCTCAAGCGCAACTTTAATATGTTGCCGGAAGGCGTAAAAGATAAAACGACAAAGCCTATTTTAAAGATTATTGAAGATATGGAGCGTGCGATATATGAATATTAAAATTTGGGATGATAAATATAGAATTAGATCAGATTCGTATTGTTATACATTAAGTGAAGTTTCGATAAAAGATGATGGAGAGGAATCTGATAGCACAATTGGCTATTTCTCTAATATTGAACATGTTTTTAAAGATATTGTGGAGCGTGAGGGACGGATCAATAAATGCACCACTCTCAATGGTTATATTAAACATATTGAGGCGGTTAATAAAATGCTTGAAGAAAACCTAGCAAAAATTGAAGCTGTCGTTGGAAGTAAGAAAGCTATGGAACGAATCATGAATTCGCTACCAGATGAACTGCCGGCAGAAGTAGCTGAGATTGGTGAACAAGCCGATAAGCCAAAAAGGGGTAGAAAGAAAAAATGATCAGGGAAATACCGTTAAGTGAGAAATATAACTTAACAGTCTCCGAAGCAAGTCAGTACTTTAATATTGGCCAGGATAAATTGCGGCGAGTCTTAGAGGATAATCCGGAATTTGTCATTATGAACGGTGTTAAAGTGCTGGTAAAGCGCAGGAAATTTGAAAAATATTTGGACGAGATGTTTTCTATTTGATATATGAGATGTGGCCTCAATATGGTATAATATATGCTGTATTGAGGCTCTTTTCGCATATTGAAAGGAGCTGTAAAAATGAGTACAAAAAGAAGAGATAATAAAGGAAGGATCCTCCGCAATGGAGAGAGTCAGAGAAAAGATGGGAGGTATGCTTATAAATATGTTGGATTAGATGGGAAAAATAAGTTTGTATATAGTTGGAAGCTTGAGCCAACAGATAAAATGCCAAAAGGAAAACGTGCTGATATTTCATTGCGGGAAAAAGAAAAGACTATCCAGCGCGATATAGAAGATGGAATAAACTCAAATGGCGGAGATATGACGGTTGTCGAATTGGTTGAGAAGTATTTAAAACAGAAGGTGTTATTAAAATATAACTCTCGAACTATATACAAGTATATGTATGACATTATAAAAGATGATGGGTTTGGTCTGTATAAAATTAATAAGGTCAAAGAATCTGATGCAAAGGAATGGTTTATACAATTAAAACAAGAAGGGCGCGGATATGCCTCAATAGAATTAATGAAAAGTATAATTGCGCCGGCATTTAATTTGGCTGTAAAAGACGATTTATTAAGGCATAATCCATTTGACTTTAAATTAACGTCAGTTATTAAAGATGATCGAGTGTCCAAACAGGCGCTTACAAAAGAGCAAGAGATATCGTTCTTGGATTTTGTAAAAAACGATGATTATGCAAGTCAGTTTTACGATGCAGTATATATACTTTTTCACACGGGACTTCGTATATCAGAATTCACAGGGTTAACAATGCTAGATATTGATTTTGATAATAATTACATCAATATTGACCATCAACTTCTATGCACATGTGATGGTGAAAGATATATTAGCACAGCAAAAACCGATAGTGGGAAACGACGCATCCCGATGTCTGAAGAGGTGAAGAAATGTTTTGAACGCATAATATCACGAAGGGAAACGCCAATTCGAGAACCTGTAATTAGCGGTGTATCAAATTTCATTCATTTGCATAAAGGCATAGTTTGGGGAGGAAAGAATTGGTATGTCAGATTTGTTCGTATGTGGGAAAAATATAATGAAGCGCATGACGAAGAAATTCCAAGAGTAACTCCACATATTTGTAGACACACATTTTGTACGAACCTGATACGGAATGGTATTAATCCCAAAAAACTCCAGTACATTATGGGGCATTCCAACATAATTACGACATTGAATATTTACGCCCATATTGAATCAGAGGATCTTAAAAATGAATACGGCACAGCAGAATTTGTAGCGTAATTACTACTTTGTACTACTCTTTTTACTACTTTTGAGTACAAAGATATCGAAAGTTATAGAACAATATCGTAAGTTGGATAAAAGTACGATTCCCACAATAACTGGTACAAATATTGAAAGTCCAACGATTCCAACGATTTTGAACAATTTTCGTTAACAGAGCATCTGCTCTCCCCCTTAACAGAAACTTATGTTATTGTACCTTAAGTGACCATTGAAATTCCAACAACATCAACCATAAATTGCAACTAATTTACTACTAATTTACTACTTTTGACGAAAGGGCCTCAATACGAACTATAAGCATTTGCTAATGCGCTCAATGCCGAGCGTGTCAGCAAGTGCTTATTTTTTTTCTTGACAACATACCAAGGAGGAAATGATTATGAAAAAGGATCTTTATACGCCAGAAGTGTTATTCAAGCTGGGTCAAATCTACCAGTCACTTTTATATGTACTAAACGATAGAGGGCACAAAATGAGTATGAGAATGTCATGGGTTCAAGGCACTATGAAATACCAGGAATTATTAAAAACTCATCCGCTTAAAAAGCAGAGAAAAAAGCTAAAGCTGACCCAAGAAGAATTGGCCGAAAAAATAGGGGTGACGCAAAAAGATATCTCACGCTGGGAAAACTATATGCATAAACCGTCCCAAGAAAACCTGCAAAAACTAGCCGAAGCTCTTGACTGTACCGTTGATGATATCATAGAGTAACCCACTATACTCCACACAACTGAGCTATCAAAATATGTCGAATCATGTATAATAAAACCACAACTTAATAAAACAAGAACGTCCGTATAACATTCTTTTTCTTTAAAAAAATTCCTTGGGGCGTTTTTGTTTGCACAATGCTTATAACGGGGTTATAATATAGATGGTGGCGGAAACAAATAAGAAGTACTTTATCAATGGTGATTTTAGAATCTAAGAAACCGCCACCATACCGCTTGTAAAAAAAAGGACTCGCGTAAACGAGTCCTTAATTTTTTATATCCTGTTCCATTCTTCCATTTCAGACAACACATCATCAACGAGCAACTCTTGGAGGTTATCCTTAACAGAGTTGTAATTCTGTAGAATATCCTGTTTTTCTTCAATGTCATCTTGTGTATCCATTGTGGTGATAGTAGCTAATTCAATCATATTTTCATCATCATAGTACCAGTCAACAATTGGATAGTATGATTTTCCTTCGCCCACTTCAACCGGGTCTCCACGTAACACCTGAATTGTATCGATCTCGTACAAAGCGCCAACTTGCAGCTCCTCTTTTAATTCGGACATTAACTCATCATAACTATACGATATATTGTCCGGTCTATCTATTTGTCCATTCATAGTAAATCCTCCATATAAATGGATTATACCATGGATTCTATCTACTTTCCAGTGCTTTTACACGTCGCTCCAAACTCTCATAGCCCCTCAGAAGCGTTTTTACGACCTCAATGGATAATGTGTTGATAAAATTATAATTGATGCTGTAATAGCCCGTATCAGCCTCATATATAACGCCATAATCGCGCCAGTCAAGATTATATTTCTCGAACAATGCAATAACATCCTGTGCAATCAAACCGGCCTGGATTTTAGTATCCTCATAATTGTTATATCGGAAAAGTACAACCTGGAGTTCATTCCAAATTGGAAGTAATGGAGTGACATCCGTACTACAGATATCTTTGAGCCGGCCATCAGATGTCGTCACCTGAACTGTGCCATAAATCTCTTTTGAGAAATATGCCGGGAATTCTACTTCAAAAGCCCTTTCACGTTCCGCCACTTTACCTATGGCTACAGACGTAGGAGAGAAATCCGCCAGCAGTTCTTCGGTTCCAACCTCGGCAATAGACTCAGATGTATTACCAAACGTATCCTGCACATAAGCGCGTAAATCATAGGATTTGTCAACCGTATATGGGCCATAGATCTTTGTTATATTTGACGTATCATCTGTAATGTTTTCTATTTTGCCGAGCTCTGTCCATTCGGTAGTAGACAACCTTTCTCGGATATAAATCGTTGCCGTTGTAGGATTATCCTCTCCACAGGAGTGCACGGCATCAAACACGACTTTAATATAAGTACCAGACTTACTTAGCGTTCCATCTTGCTTGCACCTCTCAACTGTAAAGTTCGCGACTTGTGGGAATGAATAAGAGATAACATTAATAGTCTTCGTAATAGCATTTGATGTCATCCCCCGGGAATCTGTAACGGTTATTTGAAATTTATTCGTCCCGGCAGTAGTTAACGGCAACTCGACCTTATATGGTGGCGAGCCGGTCGGCGTATATGATTTAACCGTTGCGCCATTGTTCGTAATCTTTATATTTTTTAGTGTTCCTCCAGCCACCATCGTTGGCGTGATCGCCAGACCTAGCTTTGTCCAATTTTGGAAATAGTCAGTCGTATTTGTGTTAGGCTCAACAGGAATTGCACTAACTGCGACATTTGCATCCGCAATAGATGGCTTATCCGTGTCACGCAAAGTAACTGGCACTGTTAAAGCTGATGTGCCTAAACTTGTTCCGCCATTCCATGTATTAAGCGTAACTTTGAGCGTTTTTGTGGCGGCATCCATATAAGGCAAGATTTTATCCGGGGCTAATGTATATGTATAACTTCCCGCGCTCCCATTATCATTCGCCTTGGCCAAGATAGGGAATGTGGTGCTCCCGATGCTCCCAGTAATATCATGACGCACAGAGTTGCTACTACGTTTCAAATTTACAGTCAGCTTATCACCAACTTTCAAAGCTGATGGGCTAAGACTAAACGATGACTTATAAGCCAACTGATCCAATTTAATATTGTAGGACATATTCTGTGTGCCATAATAAGTGCCGTGATATCTAACATCAAAGTAGGTGGAGCACGCAATAGAACATATTTTAGATCCATCAGAATTATGCGGAACATCAACAGTGTGGGTAATATAATTTTTTACCCAGCCTTTACCGCTCCAGCCAGCACGAGATCCGCTTTTTTTATTACCATTAATCGTGATGCTAAAGTTTTTCTTAGCCCCAGCACGTAGAGGATATGTTCTGTATAAACTTGCAGAAACAGTTACTCTGGAAGTGTTTGCTCCAACTGCTCTACTGGACCAATCTAACCTAATATAATTGTGGTGGCGATAATCAATATAATATGTAAAACTTCCACTAGCCATGATTATTCACCCCCTTCTAATTCAACTTTTGGTTTGTAAGAAAGCTGCAAATGCTTATTAATCGCATTGTATTTCAACATATAATCTCCAAAACGTGCAAAGCTGACCTCAACGCCATTGACGGTAAATACACCATCTTTTAGTGTAGAAATCGAAGTTCCATCGTTAAAATCAATCGGTTTGCCGCTTTCACCGCCGATAACTAATTTGCCATCTTCTGTACCTTTAATTAATTCGTCATTGGCCTTCTTGAATTGGGCGAGCTGCTCTTCGGTATAATTCTTTGCAGCATCAAGGTTTTCTGCGATACTGACACTGCATTGCTTCAGAACGGCATCGATCTTTTGTATATCAGAATAACTAGATTCGTCGGTTCCAACGCCGGCAAGAATTCGCCTAAATTCTTTAAACGTAAGATCTGTCTGGGTATCAGCAAAGATGGTTAGGCCATAATTTGTGGTTTTTTCTTGTTCTGCCATTTATACCCCTTTCATTAATTCGTACTATTAAATAATTCGTCTCGTCCTATATCAAGATCAGCAATAAGCATGTCATCGATATCAGCAATTTCCTCGGGATCTATATCTATAATTAAAGCCTGTGCAACTAAATGTACTTGCATTTGAGCATTAATAATCGTCTCAAGAGCGGCTAAATGAGCTGCTTCAAATAATGGAAAATTAGATACGCCCACCGTCATACTCTGTGTAGCATTTAAGTTAGAACTGATTTCGAGTGGAATCTTGGTTAAATAGGGGACAGTGATACTTTTTTGAGAGTCATTTAAGGTGAGCGTAATAACTTGATCCATTAAATCGCCCCCTTATTGATTTTTGGCCTGAATAGACCATCCTTCGATAGGAATAGAGATAATTGTTTTGATAGGAACGTCCATGGTTTTATCTAACGCTCCATACATAAGAAGATTTCCCTCGGTAGGGGAATCAAAAATAACATAATGTGTAATACCTTCCCACGGCTTAATGCTTTCGGGAAAGTAAATTGCGGTATGATTTTTTACCTTGCCATCGTCATCCGCATTTGCAAAGATATTTTCATCGTTCAAAGCAGCAACTCGGGCATATCCAGTATCGGAAGTTGGCTCGGTTACGCCAGTACCGTCTAAATCAGGAGCAGTAGTAGACAAGCCAACATAATATACATACGGAACAACCTGTGTCTGCTGATGCTTACAGATATCCTCTGTGATGGATTTTAAAAAGTATGTTGTAATCAATTAATCACCACCTTATGAAGATGTAGTGAAAGCACCAGGGTTCAAGTTCTTTCCTACATATAAAAACCCTTGAAAGCTTTCCTGTTTATCATTGGGTGCCTTAACAGATAACTGATAAATATATTGCCCGCTTAAATCCTTAGTTTCCTCTGGGTATAAAACGAGTAAAAATGCAGTAGGATCATCTGTAGAAACTGCTAAATTTTTAGCAATGATAGGAGACCCATACCGAGCTTGATATAAGACCAGCGAAAAATTCATCTGAAGGTTTGCCACATCCATAAGCCCGCCACGGTCATTGTCTCGAACGTGGATAGGGAATTCTTTGTAGTCGCCGCCTACGATATGAATATCTTCGAGGCTAAAAGTATTCGTGTTACATATTGACATTTAAAAAACCCCCTTAAACTTCTGCTGTCCATTGTGAATACATATAAATCGCTACCGGCACAACACCCTGATCGTTATTCAATGATGTATTTACGTTTGTAATAGATTTAGAATACGCATCATCGAACTTGATCCCAGTAGTGCGCAGCTCAACATTTCGAGTACGAATTTCGGCAAGTTTATTAGCATTGCCGTTTGCAATAAAATTACACAAAGCATCTCCACCAACTACGCAATCTACAAAAAAGCGTTCACCGCCGGATGGAGATGGCTTACATTCTATCCTCATTGGCATTCCATTTTTTAATGTAACTCCCAAAGTTGTAGCAGATAATGTTGTGCCTGCAAACGCCTTTGATGGAGATGGGTTCGCCCAAATCTTTTTCAATGTAAGAGCGCCAATATTCGGTGCAACCTCTTCTGGTTTGGATGCCCCCTTTAAAGCATTAACAGCGTTTTTAATGAGGTCTAATATATTAACGGGTTGGTTAGCCATTTAATCACCCCTTTATTTCTTACCTTTTGTTTCTTTTTCTTTCTCTTCATTAATCAGAGTAATCAGGCCGACCATGAGCTGGGCCATGACAATCGTATCTTCGCCGTGCGTATTAATAGATTTAGCCTGTTCTAAAATCTGAGTTAATTTTTCTACCATTTCATTTTCTCCTTTACTTTTATATACAAAAAATAGAAGCAGGGCTCCGAAATAGAGCACCTGCTTATCGGCAATCGTTCACAATTATTTTTTAACAGGGGAGTGCCCGGATCAGCCGATATGATTCCCTCAGCGAGTGAGCCTGTATATATTTATGCCACGTAAGCCTTGCCATTCTGTCTAGCGCAGATCCATCCAGACGGGATCTGGATCCAAACTTCACCATTTGCCAGAACCTTTACAGCCTGACAAGTAACTTTTGTACCCGCCTTCAGAACAGCATATTTCTGGTTCAGGGCGGCAGCCTGTCCGCCAGAAGTCAGGTTTTTCTTCAGTTTCTGTGCGTAGCTAGTGCCGGCACCCTTACGAACCTTCAGCGCAGTCTGCAGCTTATAAGTTTTACCTACACTGTAAGAACTGGATTTGCCAGACGAAGTAGAGACTGCCTTAGTCGTAGACTTAGAAGTAGACTTAGCTGCAGCTGCACTCAGGTAAGTCTTGCCACCTTGCTTAGCGCAAATCCAGCCGGAAGGGATCTTAACCCAAACCTGACCATTAGAAAGTGTCTTAACAGACTGAACAGTTACACGAGTTCCATATGCCAGAACCGCATACTTACCAGACTTAGCATGTTGACGGCCAGATGCGGTAAGCTGGGTCGTAAGCTTCTGGGAATAACCTGTACCCGCACCAGTACGCACTTTCAGACCGGAATTAGCAATAATTGTATAAGTTTTACCAACTGCAAAGCCAGCCGCAGAGCCAGATGTATGCGACGTAGTAGATTCGGAGATTACAATTGTTCCTGGCTTGCCACCAAGCGCCGTCAGCTGAGCACTAACCATGTTCAGAAAACGTTGCCAACCTCTGTCCATAGTTCTATGTGGACAATATTTATTCATCCAGTCTCTATGTCTTTTTACCCTACTAATGCCCCAGCCATACTTTTTCAGAAGCAGGGCAGTGAGATATGCGGCATTTTGTTCGGCAGCGTCAAAACGAGAACCGCCAGATTTGGAGTAGCAAATTTCGATACCGATCGACTTTCTATTCCCTGGACCACCGCCGTCCATTATATTCACGCAGGTGCGTTACTTCCTGCGCCGTTCTCTTATGAACTGCTGCATGTCACCATGCAGATTAGACTATATCTTCATCTCATTAATATGAGAGTCTCCCATTTCCACTCACTTGAGTGTACTCCCCGACAAGGGGATAGTCGTTGAACCTTCACATTGTTTCCATATGTAGCCATAGGCAGTTTTTCGAGAGCCTCGAATAGCCCGACCTATATTTCCACTACGATCATTATTTTTCCCTAAAAATTCCAAAGCCTCTCTTGCTGTGGAAAAGATATTCAGTAAATTACCATCTAAATCATATTGAGCTATATTATATCCAATTTCATTTTTTAAGCCATTTTGTAACGCATGAGTTCTATTTTCACGATTTGTGCACCATTCTAAATTTGAAATATGATTGTTGGATTTGTCTCCGTCAATATGGTTTATTTGCTCGCTACGAATATCTTCTGAAAATGCAAGCATAACCAAGCGATGTACTTTTGGGCATTTATATTTTGCCCCAGCATATCGCAAATCATAATAAAAATATCCCTTTGTATCTTTTAATGGTTTTAAAAATTTGGAAGTTTTCTTAGAATATAGACGACCATCGTCATAGATTATATAATCAGAACAGTTTTGAAACCCTTGGATTTCGTTTAGATTTTTAAAAATAAAGATTCCCCCTTTCATAAAGAGGAAAATATTGATCGTAATAATGTGCTTGGCTGCTGATTGTCTTAACGCGGTGTAATTTTATATGTTAAGAGTTCCCAGCAATTAAAGAGATTCCTATGTATTGTCACCAATACATCAGGCAACTTATTTACCTGCGTGCCAACCGTTTCGATTCAGTGGCAGAGCCTGAATGGCCTCCTTATCATCTACCGCATAGTGATAGGACACCTTATTTGTATTAGACAGCATATAGTTAATTTCATTAGATGCCGATGCATCGTTTGCTGTATTATGGATCGTAATATACGATGGCGTCATAGAATGTGGGCACTTGCAATAATACAATTTAGACGGGCATAATCTTTGTTTAATATTCATTACAGCACCTCCGGAATTTCAATAGGATCAATTTCAATTTCACCGATTTCTTCGCCAACACCGTCGGTAATCTTATTTTTAAACATTTCTTCTTTGCCTTCCATGTCGGCCTTTGCCAGTTCAGGATCGAAAACTTCAACCTTCACGGCAACATTTCTTTTTCTGTTAAACATTAGTTACCTCCTTTTCAAAAAACAAAGAAAGGGCAGCCATTTGCATGATGGCCACCCTATATATAGTGGTAGGTGCTATAAAACACCATATATAGTTTTGATTTGTTATTAGTCACAAAATACATACAATATATAGTAAAAATACTGCCGATGCACACTATATATTGTGGTTAAAATTCCATAAAAACACCATTTTACGGAATCATTCTTTTGCGTCTTCTTCTGAATCGGATTCTACAAGTTCTTCTGCTGGAACGATAATCTGTTGTAACTCATCTTCGGTAATCCATTTCTGTTTCACCGCATTACGAATCATATCTTCCGTCCAGAATCCTTTATCGTAATATCGTTTTACAATTGCATATCTCGGACTTTCTTTTTTACTCATTTTCCTCAGACACCTCCTGCGTAAGGGTAGGGAGATCCACTCCCGTCATCATAGAAAAATAGAGCAAGTTGGCTTCAACCCGCTCTATTTTCTCTTCAACCGTTTCAACTGCCGGAGGTTCTTCGGGCTTAGGTAGGGGATCATAAACATATTCTCCATCAACATATTTATAATCTGGTAGATTGCCGTCCGGAAGATTGTCCACAATAATGGATTCAGCATCCGCATAGCCAGATATAGTGGCCCGTAAAACTCGATTGTCGTCATTAAGATTTATTGCATACATTTATAACACCCCCTTGACTAAATAAATAGCTACCGGAATAACATGTGAGTTAGTTGCCTGGTCGATAGATGGAGATGTATCATAAGCATCACTTATATATATAGTCTTGCGGTCAGCTGATATATTAAAGTAACGATAATATGCATAAATTTTTCCTCCAGATCCAGTAGTATACTTAGATTGTCCCGATATTAGAGAACCGCTAAAATGGTTTAATGGGACATCAACCTGTTCAATTGCATTATCGGTTGCAGATGAATTTCTTTTTGTTATTACACGAACAATATCTGCATTTGCCATATCTGCAATCTCGATACTTTGTGGCGCAAATGTACTCGTCGGACTGGCATTCTCCCACACCTTAGTTACAGTGGTCCCAGCCGGCCTCCACTCAGCAAAGGTTTTATCCCAATGTCTAATATAAATAAGGCATTT